>Ga0209742_10000112_pt1 | contig 45206 bp, 46 predicted proteins | sample DeeMarSeWOR38_10_FD_187462 | JGI IMG/M metagenome (GOLD analysis project Ga0209742, IMG submission 187462) | Marine sediment microbial communities from White Oak River estuary, North Carolina - WOR-3-8_10 (SPAdes) (version 2) | ecosystem: Environmental > Aquatic > Marine > Intertidal zone >...
CGGCCTGACCAGCCAGATCACGGATTCGTAGTTTCGCATCTTCAAGCACATTGAAATCTACTTTCGACCGCAATAGAGATTTTCGTCGTCCTGAAATCTTATAAGGTTTAGCAGCAAACAACAGGTCAGCAATAACATCCGCTACCTGATTCATTTCCTTTTCCTTCAACCCACGCTGGGTAACCCAAGGCGTTCCTAATCGCACCCCAGAAGGATTGAGTGCAGAGCGATCTCCTGGAATTGTATTCCGATTGACGACGATGCCTGCCAGATCGAGCAAACGAGCCGCGAGGTCTCCGGACAATGGAGTGCCATCATCTCCAGTAACCGAGCTACAGTCGATATTCGTCAGGTGAGTATCCGTCCCCCCGAAGGGAATCCGGAAGCCGCGTTCCTCCAATCGCTTAGTCAGTACCACACAATTCTTAACCACCTGGCGCTGCAACTCCCGAAATTGATCAGTCTGTGCCAGCCTGAATGCCAGCGCGATCCCGGCAAAAACATTTACATGCGGACCTCCCTGTTCGCCAGGAAAGACCGCTCGATCGATCTTGCGCGCCAGATCAGCCCGACTGGTGAGTATGCATGCTCCGCGTGGTCCGCACAATGACTTATGGGTGGTGAAAGTGATCACATCCGCGTAACCGACCGGAGAAGGATACTCACCAGCTGCAACGAGTCCGGCTACATGTGCTATATCTGCAAATAGAATCGCTCCAACTCCATCGGCGATAGCCCGGAATTTCTCCCAATCGACTGTCCAGGGATAAGAAGAGTATCCTGCAATAATGAAACGAGGATGGTGTTTTTGGGCGATCTCATCGACAGCTTCATAATCAATTCGTTCACTCTCTGGATCAACCGTATAATGGATCGCATCATAATATTTACCTGAACGATTGACTGGCGATCCGTGGGTGAGATGACCGCCATGCAGCAGGTTCATACCCATGATCGTGTCGCCAGGATCGACCAGGGCATGATAAACTGCGTTGTTGGCCGGAGCACCAGATAAGGCTTGTACATTGACAAATAGGTCGTTGGCGGTCACGCCATTTGTCGCGAATGTCTCCGCGCAACGTCGACGGGCTAGTGCTTCCAGGATATTTGCATACTCCACACCTTTGTAGTACCTTGGATCAGAATACCGGCGGAAATAACCCAAGCGATCTTCGTAATCCAAGATCTCTGCTTCGTTCATCCAACGCGTATCTTCGTCTGGGTAGCCTTCCGCATAAATATTATGGAAGGCAGATGCCAGGGTCTGGCGAATTGCCAGTGGAGCTGTACTCTCGCTGGGGATCATGATCAGCTTGCGAAATTGGCGCTCAGCCTCAAGTTCGAGCAGTTCTTCCAGATTTGGATCGAGATCAGATATCGATCCACGAAACAGATAATCACTCATGTGGGTCTCCGAAAGGAAAATGTGGTTTGATGTAAGGCATGCTGAAATAGATTATTTGAGCGAGACTGGTTCTTCCTTGATAGAATTAGCCTCATTTATCCACCCCTTGGATAATGCCATTTTCGGACAGCTGGCTCAAATCACAACCCGTCAAAGGATTGTACATCGCAATATCATTTTAGTACTTACTATCTGGTAGGTCAAGTGATGAATGACCCAAACAGCCCTTTCTCTATAACGGACAATAAATCTCTCTTCATTCTCCACTTATAGCCAATCTCAGAACAGCAGGATTTGGTAAATTAATAGATATTCCTACCAGGATATCACCGCCCAATGCACTGGGTGATCTGTCCACGATTCTGGGGGTAATACATAAACAGTATCTTCCACTATCAGGTGGGGTGAAAGAAAGATGTGATCGATGCGGTTTTCACCCGACATATCGAGACCATTCTCATCAATCCCAGTAGGATATACATCCATCCAGGCGTTTTTGTACTCTGCATCGATCAGCAGATAGGCAGTCTCCCAACCTCTCAAGTTGTAGTCTCCTATCGCCAGCACATTCTCGGCATTTGCAGCCCGGGATAATAATGACTCGGTGAATGCCATCATCGCTAGGTCTGATCCGGCAGGGTGGACGTTGAAGATGGTGAATCGCTTATCCCCAACCCTTATTTCGGCTTCTGCTGTGCCGATCTCATCCTGATCGCTGTATGTGAAGACAGTGCGAATATTCTCAAGAGGATACTTCGATAAAATCGCCGTGCCGTACGTCCCAGTGACTGTCTTAGGACCGTAATAAGTATGGTAGCCAAGTTTATTAGCATAGTAGCGTATATAGTCATTATTGGCGAGAGAAATGCGCGTTGAATCATTCTCCTGAAATCCAATAATATCTGGACCAACCTCCCGGATCAAAGCCAGCTGTTCTTCGTAAGATTTCTCCCCATAAATATCGTTCGCCTGTTGGATGTTATAAGTCATCACCAATAATGAATCTTTATCCGGTGGAACACCAATGGAGCGTTCTGTTATGGATGCAAATACCAGTGTAATCACAAATATTGAAGCAAGAATGATCGCCGGCATGAGCAGATGTGATTTCCTGTCGCTGGATTCCGCAGAGGTTCTCAATTTCCTGCGCAAGATGGCGACCAAAATTGTCACCAGTCCTGTTACCAGTAGAAAAGGAAGCCAGAATTTGTTCCGGAAAAAAGGACTTATCGGTTCCACGTATCCCCAGGTGTTCGAAAAGATATTCATGAATATCAAAATCACGAAGAATCCCAACCCTAGCAGAAAGCCTGGAGCCATTTGACGTGGTGTGGGATGCGCCCTGGCGATAAGACCCGAGAATACACCAAAGTCAATAAATATCACCGGGAATAGTACGATCATGAATACCATAGGAATTTGTTGGTACCACACCGGGGAATGGACAACTACCGTTGGTGATCCAGGCTCAAGTGGGAACTGGATCGTGTGAGCCAAGATCGTTCCAACTATGCTGATCGAGAACAGGATGTTCCATAAAGTGAGCAGAATTGGATTGATCCTCCCCACCCAGCCAGGATTGTAAAGGGTGAGAAATAGCCACAGTAGCGACAGCAGGCTGACCGAGATGACGATCAGCTGGTAATTCCCCTCCGTCCAGCGGGCGATGACACCCGGGCTGGATAGCATGAAGAAAAAAAGAGTTAACACTGCCACAATCCCCACAGATGCGGAGGTAATACCTGTTCCCACTTCATTCTTACTTGGCTCATCTTCCCACCGGAATTGAGTAAGCAGAATTCCAAGTAGCACAGCAAGCAGCCACCCTATCCAGGCATAGCTGCTCGTTAGGGAAATATCAATGGTGAAGTTGACTGTGCGCAACATTATTGATAATCCTACTGCCAGTGCCAATCCCTGAGCAGGGATCAACCACCGGTTGCCTTGATGAGGCTTTGCATAGGTCACCAGCATGAGGGGGATCAAGATCAGGGCTGCTGCGGTGGCGACTCCCGCCGCAATTAACCTGCCAAAAGTATTCAGGTATGGCGCGGTGCTGCGGCCGAGAAGAAGGAAAATATATGCAATCCATATAAACCAACCCGGGACGCGCCTGCTAAATGGAATCAATAGAACAGGCGAGAACAACATCAGAACCGCAACAATTTTTTCATCGAGTGAGGTGCTCAACAGCTCAAGGATATATATCGCTTCGATGAAGGTGGCAATGGATTGGACAAACAGCAAAAACAATATGGCAAAAGCCAAAATTAATAGATTTCGCTTGTCCATAGTTTTGTCTCCTCTACTCCCAGTTATCAATCGTTGAAAATCAGCAAAACTTCATCCGTATATAAGTATAGCCAAATTAGAACCTTCACTGCAAGAGATGCGATCAGCTGTTCTTATTATCCCCTCAATGAATAAGGTTCAATCATCACCATAATAATTTGACTTTTGTCATTGACCCTCATCCTCGAATGTGCGAAAATTCACACATAATTACGTTCGATAGAACCAGAGGAGAGATTTGTGGGAGCTTTAACCGCCCGTTACAACTTTTTATTCCGCTCCACTAAAGGCTTGATCCTGGTTGCTATCGCCTTGATCGCACTGGTCACCGCCATATGGGGCCTGATCTCCGGTCCAATGGCGGAGTTTGGCGTCCGGGATTTCGTTATTCGTGTCTTCGGCATGGATATTGTCGAAGCTGAGCGTGAAGGACGTATTATCTTGCTGTACCATGCAATCGCTATGGCAGTGGTGGCCATCGAGGTTTACATCATCACAGAGATGATGGCCATGAAAAAGCACCAACAAACAAATATCAACGCCATTATTACCTTCGGCTACATATTCTCTTTAGTCTTTGGATTATTGTTCGGATATTTTGGGCACAATTTCATCTTTCATGGTCTTTACCTACTTGGCCTCTCTCTGATGTTTTTTGGTGGTCTACAACTCGCGGCCGCGTTGTGGCCTTGGAAGAAAGAATACTATGTCAATAATCCTGATTATGCTCACACCAGAAAGGGTATCAACCTGGAAAGAGTAGCTTTCTTTATCATGGCCGTTGCCACCTTGGGCTCCGCAGTTTTTGGCGCGATCACCGGTTCTTATTGGGGCAATGGTCACGAGACATTTCTGGCCGAAGATCTGATCCGCGAACCGAGTAAAACTATCTTACAGAAATCCATCATCGGTCATCTGCATATCATGCTGACTTTAATCGCCATCGCCATCACGCTGATCGTCGGTAGGTGGCAGGATTTCAAAGGAAGACTGCATAAGATCGCCATGCCGATGATGATCGTGGGCACAATCATTATTTCTTTAGGCGCCTGGTCTGTTGTCCTCGTTGATTGGGCTCATACCATTATTTATGGCGGTTCTGTTCTCGTCATGCTTGCGGCTCTCTTTTTCGTCATCTTTTCCTGGAGACAGCTCATTCGCAAAGGCCTGGAAAAACGAGGCACCGCTAAAGCCGGATTTGGTCAGAAGATCCGTGCATTGCTGGATGATCCGCTCAAGTTTGGGGTGGGGTGGCAAATGGTATTCATGAACTTCACCGTCAGCGGTGTAGGCATTTTCATGGCGGTCAAGCTGGATGAGATCTTCAGAGTTTGGCCTGCTCGCGAAGAGCGCATTGTTCTCACCGGGCACTGGCATATCCTTTCTGGGATCATTGCCACCATAATCCTCCTGTACTACGCTGATCTGGCCGGTTTGAGGGGCAGAGCCAGAAAGATATTCGGTTGGTCTGTGATCTTTTTTTCCAACCTGGCGTTCGCTGCGGTAACTATCTTCTCTATGAAGCGCCTGTTTGTGTCCGAGTCGGGACAACAATCTCTGGTCAATTGGACAATGCTGCTGGCTGACTTGGGCCTCGCCCTGGTTTTGGTTGCGTTAGCGATGTTGATGATCTGGCGCTTGGCTGATTTGTTTAAGGGAGATGGACGTTGGTCACACGAACTCGATGAATCTGGCTTTGACACACCTCCGCAGGTTGAGCCTGTGAGTGCTCAGGAGGTGACGCCATCAAACTGAGATTGATCTTCATGATGTTGGTCGGGATTTTGCTCAGCGCTTGTGTTTCATTTGATGCGAAAACTACTCCCCCACCCAGCATTGATCCCGGTGTTGACCCCAATTCATGGGTATTGGTTCCGGCTGGGGAGTTCCTCATGGGATTGCACAACCACGAAACCTCCGTTGCCTATGATTATGAAATTATGACCACAGATGTGACCAACGCCCAGTATGCAAGCTATCTCAACGAAGCTCTGACTAGTAAATCGATTAAAATCGTTGCTGATGAGATCGTTGGTTACTATCCGGGTGATGAATTTCGCGGTCATGAACACGAAGAAGAGATCAAAGCTGGAGATTGGCTTCATGTCCCTTTGGACGATCCTGGTCTGCGTTTGATTCTAGAAGATGGCAAATTTTCTCCCAGGCCGGGCTATGAGAATCACCCCATGACCTTGGTGACCTGGTTTGGGGCAAAAGCCTATTGTGAACTTTATAAATGGCGGCTGCCGAATGAGATTGAATGGGAGAAAGCTGCCCGAGGGACTGACGGTCGCCCATATCCTTGGGGAGAAAGGATCAAACCCAACAGCGCAAATTATTACAGCAGCCATGACATTTTCGAGAAGATCACCGGCAAGCTGGGAGACACCACCCCGGTAGGCCTCTATAATGGCGGGAATTACGAAGGATACCAAACTCAAAATTCTCCCTCCCCTTATGGTTTGTTCGATATGGCTGGTAATGTCTGGCAGTGGACAGGAGACGTATACCCCGATCAGCACTATCGTTATATGCGTGGTGGCAGCAAGGATAATTACGCCTACAACCTGCGCGCATGGACCCGCAACAGTGCCGGACCAGCATTCTACAGTCCCGGCGTTGGCTTTCGGTGCTTAAGAGACGCAGAGAATTAGTGAAAATCAACAATAAAATCATGAGAACAGCTTACTTCACCCTCAAGAACAAATATTGGCCCTTGATTAAAAGCCTACAAACGGGGCTGCTGCTGGCTACAGGTCTGGCTGGCTTCATGAGTGCCAGATGCCCTGTATTGGATTGGCAAAAGTTATTTGGGATTACCGGCAGCCTGTTCCTTGCCATCAGTGGGAGCACGGTGATCAACATGTGGTACGACCGAGATATCGATGCCCGCATGGAACGAACCTGTAGACGCCCACTTCCCTCTGGAACGGTCAGTCCCTGGGAAGCACTCATATTTGGTCTGATCCTATCTATATTTGGTGTAGGGTGGGCTTTTAGTTTGAGCAGCCTGTATGGCACCATTGTTTTGGCAGGTATATTCTTTGATGTCCTCATCTACACCATGTGGTTGAAACGACGCACAGCCTGGTCGATTGTTTGGGGTGGGATCGCTGGCGGGATGCCGGTACTGGCTGGACGCGCTATCGCCATTGGTCAGATCGATTGGATTGGTATTACTCTATGCTTGGGGATTTTGTTCTGGATTCCCACTCACATCCTCACGTTTAGCATGCGCAATTTCGATGACTATCAACAAGCTGGCATCCCAACCTTTCCCTCCAAATATGGTTTCCGCGCCACCCAATTAACCATCACGCTTTCCAGCTTAATCGCCGCCTGCATGATGGGTTTAGCTGCTTACGGGATCGGTCTTACCTGGGGCTATATGCGCTTGATGGGTGTTCTGACCGCGGGATTACTTTTCTTAGCTGTGATCAGCATGCTAAGACCTTCAGATCGAATAAACTTCAGTTTATTCAAGTACGCTTCCCTATATATGTTCTGCGCGATGCTCTTATTTGTTGCTGAAGCCTTCTGATCCACCTCTCCCCTGAATGACCAAGAAATAACCTGATCACGAGCAAGACTATCTCCTCTCTTGATCAGATTCTATACATACCCACAGCTTTGCTGGCAGCTTTCCAGGTAGCATTGAAATTAATGGTTTGGTTAGGGATATTCTTTCAATCCAAACTGAGCTGTTTCACAATTTGGGGTGTTCACCATAACTGGAGTGGTCGGCCAATAACCATCCGGAACGCTCAAATAGATAGCATACTGCCCACAAGTGTCACCTGCCCTGAAGGGAAAGGTATTGCCATCTGCATCTGTGACTGGTCGATTCCACAAAAAGCCATTTGCCGTATCGATGATCTGGACAACAATTCCAGCCATGGGCTTCTCATCCTCTCCCTTTCTCCCATCTCCATCTGTGTCTTCCCAGACATACGCTGTGTAAGAAGGTTCGCTTGCTCCGCATGCAGTAACGAGTAACAAAATTAACAGACTCAATAAAATAACGCCTATTCGGTACATTGGTGAACTCCCTTCTTGACAGAACTTGGTGGAAAATAATGCAATTTACCTTTCGAACACTTCTAAATTCATTATATCTTCTCCATTAGGTTACATGAGAATCAACATGAAGCAACCATATTGATTTTATATTAAAAAATCCATTGCCGTCAAAATTTACATCCATCTCTTCCGCCTGAAGAAAATCAACATACCAATGATTACCATCCCAAGAAAGCCTAATAGGATGAAATATCCCCACCTCCATTTCAATTCGGGCATGTAAACGAAATTCATTCCATATATTCCCGTAAAGAAAGATAATGGAATAAAAATCGTAGCAATGATGGTCAATACTTTCATGATTTCATTCATTCGGTTGTTGACTACAGATAAGTAGGTGTCTATAGCACTACCGGCAACATCACGCAAACTCTCATTAATCTCCTGCAAGCGGACCATATGATCATAAACGTCTCTGAAATAAATTCGATCATTTTCCAAGATTAAACCAAAATCGCCGCGCGCCAGTCTGTTGAAAACCTCCCTTTGAGGAAGCAAGGTACGCCGTAATGTTTGTACAGAACGCTTGATGGTAAATATATGCGCAAGAGTTATTGGCTGAGGGTCTGAAAAGATTTCATCCTCTATCTGATCTATATGGTCATCCATATCTTCGATCAGCGTCATCGAATTGTTAACAATCTCGTCCGAAATCTGATAAAGCAGATAACCCGCCCCCCTTGCCAAATATCGCTGATCTTGCTGGCATAGGTCCCAAACTTTTTCAACAGCATCGATATGACCTGCGTTGTAAGTCACTAAGTAATTGGGTCCAAGGAAGATATCCAATTCCGGTGTGATGATCTCCAATGAATCGTGAGAAGCAAATCTCACTGTACGTAAAACTAAATAGAGGTATGTATCCCAATCATCAATCTTCGGAACATGCGTTTCATGGAGGGCATCATCAATTGCCAGTGGGTGAAAATTGAAAATATCTTGTAAGATCGGTTTACAGGTTTCTATTGGCTCAAAAACAAAATCAAGCCATAGAAAATCTTGCTTCTTTCTCAACACAGCAGCGATTTGATCGAGCGTGATAGGTTGAACCTTTCCTGTTTGTGTATACAATATTGCACGGATCATCAGGCTTTCTCCTCGGCGGCCAAGGAAATATTTTTATCTATGAAGCGCTCTCGAACCAAATCCAACAATCGAAGACACCTCTCACGAGCCTTTCCAAATTTGGCGTTAGCAACCAAAGTAAGCTGAGTATCTTGTCCGATGATAATAGAACCACTTATTGGCGCTAATTTCTTTACTCCAATTGATAAGATACATCTACAACAACGACACCTGGGACATGCCGCATTGCTAGGCGTAACCAGGTTGCATTTTGCATGTGCAAGAAATTATGCCACCATCGATTGGGTATAAACTCTGGTACAACTACGGTGATAATCTCATCTGATGAAATTTTCGCTGCACGCGCTTCTATATATGTAACTAATGGATGCATTAATTCCCGGTAAGGCGAGTCAATAACAACAAGCGGGACATCTTCAATCCACTTCCCCCATCTCTCTTGGATTCTTGCAGTTTGTGCGTCATCAACGGACACATATATAGCTGTAATATCCTTGGTTAATGATCGAGCGTATCGGATTGCTTTCAGGGTTCCTTTATGAACTCCTGAGATCGGCACAATTACATGTTGCCTTTTTAATCTCGGGGGATAAGCATAATCTGATAATGATAGGTCATCTGCCAGCTTGAGGTAGTGACGGTGAATGGCATAGAACACAAATACCAGCATTGGGATAAGGATCAACACCACCCAGGCGCCATCCCAGAACTTTGTCATTGCAAAGATTATGACCACAACTGCTGTACAGATAGCACCAAAACTGTTCACCAGCATCTTCCATCGCCAACCAGAGTCGAACTGAATTGTTGATCCTTTCTCTTGTATTATGTCTTCCGGGTCAAGGCGCCCAATCTTCAACCATCGATGTGCCATGCCTGCCTGCGATAGTGTGAAAGATAAGAACACACCAATGGCATATAAAGGGATCAAAGCAGATACATTCGCCTGGAAAAGGACGATGATGAGAGCAGCGATAAGCGCCAGGGTCACAATGCCCCAGGAATAAACCAAGCGGCTTCCACGGTAAGTGAGTTGTCGGGGGAGGAACTTATCAGAAGCCTGGAGGGCGCTCAAGCGTGGGAAACCAGCAAAGGCCGTATTGGCAGCCATGAAGAGGATCAATGTGGTGGCTGCGATGATAGCTAGATAGAGAACTCCACGACCTCCGAAGACAGTCCGGGCCAATTGAGAGATGATGGTTTCAACTTCAGACGGAACCACATCGATCTGACCTGCCAAAAAAGTAATGCCCAGAAACAAGATTCCCAATATAACCGACATCCACACCAGGGTTTGTGCAGCATTCTGACTTCGCGGCTCTTTGAATGCAGAAATCCCATTCGAAATTGCTTCCACACCGGTTAGCGCTGTGGTCCCGCTGGAAAATGCGTGTAGGAGCAAGAATAAGGTTATCGCCTGGGTAGTTTTTATCTCCATGAGTGGTGGATCAACCAAGGTGTCCAATTCACCAGAAAAATATCGCACGAAGCCGACAACGATCATCAAGAAAAGCATTGCCAGGAAAAAATATGTCGGGATGGCAAATATGTTCCCCGATTCTTTTACTCCGCGGAGATTGATCAGCATAACTAGCATGACCACTCCAACTCCCAGGTAAACTCGGTACTCGAAAAGAGTGGGGAATGCTGATACCACTTGAGCTATTCCGGCTGATACCGATACCGATACCGTTAAAATGTAATCCGAGAGCAGAGCTGCACCAGCTAACTGTGAGGCAAATTGTCCTAAATTATCGCGTGAGACAATATAAGCGCCTCCACCTCCTGGATAAGCATGGATGATTTGCACATAAGAGATGGTTACAATTGCTAATAAGGCAACAATAACAATTCCAATTGGAAAAGCATAAATGAATGCAGCAATGCCAGCGGCAGCAAGGATTACCAGAATTTCCTGGGTCGCATAGGCTGTCGACGATAGAGCATCGGAGGCGAATACGGCCAATCCAACTCGTTTTCCTATCGCTTCGTGGTCTGCATCCGCAGTTGGAAGAGGGCGCCCTATTAACCATGACAGCAATCTAGAAGGCGGATGATATTTTGCTGGTTGATGAGTGATTTTTGATGCTTTTGACATGTTTGTTTTGATTAGTTTGATTGAATATCTACAGAAATCCAGATCTCTTGAGAGCAGGGAGGTTAGAGTGCAATTGAAGTTCCCCTACCCATGAATATACTAATTCACTAGAAATGCTAAACGGCGACACTGGAAATCAATAACCTTTTATCGAATAGATACTTGTTCGTGTCATTATTAATGCGTATGAGTTCCAATCAAATTGCAAAAAAAAGACAGCTGTGAAGCAGCCGTCTCAGTCTGCGGGTTCGAATGTAAAATCATAAATTATGATGAAAAGCGTACTTTCCTGGTAATAATCACATAATGTGTTTCAAATTCTTTGTGCATGGTGATTTGCTGATACCTTGATACGATTTCTTCAAGACCAGTCGTTGTAATAATCATCCATATCATCATCGAAGTCTTCTTCATCATCGTAAAATGGCCAGTCAATCAGGACCGGATCAATATTAATGATTTCAAAGATCATCTCACAATTCTTACAGGTGATGAATTTCCCGGCATGGGGATTATTTCCAACGTAGATATCTTTGCTACATAAAAGACATTCAACAAATAACTTTTTAGGTTTAATTCTTATCTGAGATGTCATATTTCTATTCTCCTGTCGATTGATACAATTTGTTTAGAAGTCTGGTAGCTCGTGTTTGATTTTTTCCTCTTTATGAAGTGCCTAATCTGAATATTTAACCGAATACTTTGGTTGAACTAGGTTTGAATGGGTGTGAGTATCGTACGAAAGGCTCTTGTTGAATACGGTATTGCCAGCAAAAGTTCCAAGTTGGTATCGCTCAGCAGCCAGATAAAGGATTTCCGTGATCAGGGTCTGATGGGAAATCCCTTCTACCGCAGCCATGATACATAGATCGCTCAGTTGTGGATTCAAACCTGGCAAAGTGTTTATTTCTAGGAGATAAGGTTCGCCATCCGAGCCCATTCGAAAATCAACCCGCGATACATCACGGACTTCTAGTGCTTCCGCGGCCCGGCGAGTAAGATCAATTAACCGCGCTCGTAAGGATTCCGAGATGTCTGCTGGACAGAGATAATTGGGAGCACCCTCAGTTCCAATATCCAACGCTTTAGCGTCATGCCCGTAGATAGTCGGACTTACACTGGAAAGAGTGTCGATCTCCAATACGGGGAACCAGTGATAACCATCGGCATCATACAATTCCGGTCGGCGACGGAGATATGGATTGCCGCGATTGCCAATAAACCCCACGGTAAATTCGCGACCTGGAAGAAATTCCTCCACCAAAACTGGTTGGTGATAACTGTTTAGCAGCCATCGAAGATGGGTGATCAATTCTTCATAGTTATTGATGATCGATTTGTTATTTATCCCCATGCCGGTGCCCTCCCGGGCCGGTTTGGCAAATACAGGGAAACGCAAATCAGAATGAGCTACGTCTTCCAGTGAAACGAATTCATAATAAGGTGCAGTAGGCAATCCCTGCTGCTGCCAAATGCGCTTGGTCATCGTTTTGTTCAGTGAGACCGCATTGGCAACCACTTGAGAGGCAGTATAAGGGATACCCAATAATTCACATAGTGCAGGCACTTGGGCTTCACGGCCATCTCCACTGATACCTTCAGCAATGTTGAAGCAGATATACGGACGCACGTTCATTAACGCTTCAGGAAGGGTATCATTTGCCTGGATGAAGTGAACAAAATGACCATCTGCTTCAAGGGCAGCTGCGATGGCTTCGATGGTTTGCTGGCGATCAAATTCAGCCCCTGCATCTTGTGGATCGTTCGGATGGCGTTCGAAACCGTCGATGAGATTGGCGATCAAAGCGATGCGCCAAGGTGGTTTTAAATTGAGTTGTGGGCGAGTCAGATTACTGGCTCTTACTGGATGATAAGTTTGCATTTAGAATTCAACCTTTATCCTTTGGTGAGATTAATATTTCCTAAATGTCCTGCGAGATGAAAATACAGCTGGATCCTCAGACCAAACCAGGGTCGGTGGAAACTGGCCCACGTATTCCAGGAAAGAATGGCAATGAGGACAGGTGGTTAAGTCATGAATTTTGATTTGTTCCTGTAAAAGGATAATCTTTGCACAGGCAGGGCATTTCGCTTCTGTCATCGGCGACTCCTGAAGAAGAATAATTAGATCGCATTAATTGTGAACTGTTTCTGCTGTAGTTATCAAATAATGCATCAGAGATTCAATGATTATGGCACTGCGTAGCAAGTAGCTCGGGATTTATTCATCGGATCCAAACGTGAAGCTCTTGTAGTGATGTAGCCATTGCAAACCTTAGCCATGTTGCCCACACTTGTTTTGCAACTCATCTCTAATGGGACAATCTTCTCAACCGCGCCGTTATATGGATCTTTCCAGTCAAATGCCTGATCGTATTTCGGCTTAATCGTTAATGATTCTCCCTTGGCACAATCAACTGCCCAACTTAAATAAAACCTCGCCGATTGTGCTTCAGAAATATACTTATTTCCGAAGAACATGATAAATGCCAGGCATATAGCAATCACTAAAATGGTTAATCTGGATTTCTTCATCATTTGCTTCACCTCATTTCATTATCTAGTGAAATTACTTTCTTTAGCTTATGATGAGGGTTAAACTCAAAAGTAAATTTTGGTGCTAATAATCCTGGAGCCGTTGCTTCCTCAGCATTTTCCTTGGTCGAGATCAACTGTAATACCCACTCTTTGCAATCCTGGAATCATTTCCAGTTTCTATGTCTTGATTATTAGCCAACAACCCTCCATCCCTCAGATATACCTCTCGGTAAAGGCTTAATTCCTCAGGATCGAATCAGGTTATGATTAGAATTAATAGTATTATTTTCTTGTAAAATTTATGTGTTTATAGAATTTCAAACCAGTACCAATAAACCCCTTGGTGTATGAATTTTTACACAATTACGCTCTCAATTGATTTCTTATAAGATCGAGCAGAACTTTGCGATCTGGAATAGAGCGGAAGGCGCAATTTCACCAATCATTCAAGGTAAAATGCACAGAATTTCCACAACAATAACTATCTGTTCTTTATTTCTGCATTCTTTCAGGGTAACTCAATGAACAGGGATTGGGGGGGGTAGTAAATAAGCACCTTCTTGATTCGATAATGTGGATGAAAAAACGTTATATAAAAATCGAATATCTTAAGGCACATAGATAGGTAAATCCAATACCAGGAATTCCCCCCCACCTGCTTCCACAACCCGATACTCAAACTGGAACTGAGGCGCAGTAATTGGATTTTCGCCGCAGCAGGCCTCGAGAACAAATAGATTTCCAGCAGGATCGTTGAACTCTACGGTAAAAATGTATTCCCCAGAATCTAAAAGCTCGTTGAATGTAATTGTGCGGATTGTCAGACATTGCAAACCATTGATCTGGCAGCCATTCTCCCACAATGCCGGGTGATCATCTGCGTCCAGACCCGGATTAAAATCTGCCAGAATCTGATAACTGCCGCCGTACAGATCAGCCGCTTGGGCATAATTACCGTTCGACAACTCACTGAAGAAGCGGGTAAGTGCCTGGCTTGCTTTTTCGGTGTCGCTCAAACCGGGGTAACAGGCACTGAACAGTACAAATGCCAATAAAATCAGAGAATATTTTTTGATCATGAAGAATCACCTCAACAATCACACAATCTAGATTTTCATCTACTGGACTTATCGACATGATTCGATTATTTTAATCCGTGAAAATCTTAAAAAAGGGCTCTTAATTCCAGAATTAAGTTAACGCCGGGGAGGAAACTCACACCAGGATGATCCAGGAACGCGGTCTTTATCGATACCGCGTTCCTGAAATTCTTTGTAGCCTTTGGATAAACTTCTGGCTTCGCTTGATCAAGGGAGCAACTCAAAGATCACCTGTACTTGGGATGTCATATTGACTTGACCTTGAGAGATCGGCACCGCGCTCTCACCATCCCCACCACCTATCCCCGCAAAATACGGCATTGGAGGAGTAAACGAGCCACCTTCGATCACGTTCACGATCGAGCCAAGATTTAAGTTCATCTCACTTGCCATCCACTCCGCTTTTTCTTGAGCTTTGTCAATCGCATCATCCAGTGCAGCTTGTTCCAATTCAGTTCTATCTTCCAGTCCAAAGGTGATACCTGCCACGATGGAGGCACCCGCTTTTGTGGCTTCCCCAATTAATAAGCCGATCTTGGTCAAGTCTCGCAGCCGGACATTCACCTGGTTGTTTACATGGTAGCGCTTCTCCCCGCTTGGTTGATTATCCGGACCATAAATGTCTTCCACCCACATGTTGTAATTGCTGGTCTGGATATCCGTAGCGGCGATCCCCATGTCTTCCAGAACAGCCATTAAGTCGTTCATATCAGCGGAATTCTGACTGACAGCTGCGTTAGGATCCGTGTTGACCGTGTCAACACCTAGCTGGATATCAACCAGATCTGGGCTAGCACTGGCGTTGCCAGTTCCATTGACACTGATGGTTGATTCATTTGGATTGTTGGTGGATTGCGGGATAGTGTTACAACCTACCATCAGAATGGAAATTACTAATGCGAAAGAAATTATTTTAATCTTCATGATCTGTCTCCTTTTAATTCGAGTTTTTACTTTTATGCTTCGCAATTATTACGATCATTCTCATCAGCTTCTCCAATAAAACGAAAGAATTATCTTTATGGGCATTCGCTTTTTCCAATAAATAGCAGTTCACCATCTTCGACTTGCCAGATGCGCAAATCGATACCATCTGTGGAAGCAAGCAATTGGCCATCAGGTGAAAAGATCAGCTCCCAAACAGGGCCTTGGTGCCCACTTAATTTCTTATGTATTTGCTTGCCGTCTGGAGAACTCAGAATTAGATCGTTGTTTTCACTAATGTCCGCATAGGCAAGTAGATTTTTATCTGGGGAAAATGCAAACGCCATACTGTTGATGCCATCCCAAAGCATTGTTTGTGATTTGATATCCCAGATTGCCAAACCGGTCGCTAAATCTGCTGCCAAATATTGGCCATCACTTGAAAATGCAACATCTGAGGTATCGAATCCTCCCGTTCCTCCCATCTCTGCGACCGTTTGAAAGCTCGTCCTATCCCACAAGTTCACAGGTCCATCGAAAGGCACCGTAGCTACAGTTTTTCCATCTGGAGAAATCCCAATCCCAAATATCTCTCCCCCGCCTGGCTGGAATTCATTCACCAATTCTCCTTCGCTATTCAATTCCTTCACCCAGCCATCATGAGAAACAGAGAATAGACTCAATCCATCAGGAGAGAATCGCAGCTTTGTAATTGGACCAGAATGAACGTTAGTAGAGTAAACAACCTCTTGATCCGATAATCGAATCAATTGGATGGAATTATCTTCGAGCGCCCAGGCTAATTTCTCCCCATCTGGTGATAGAGCCACTGCAGGTCGGTTCAGATTTGTTGGAGATTCGATAAATACATCTTCTTCCAACGTATCGAGGTTGAAAATCTGCACCCCTGACTCTGCTCGAACTAGAATTCGCACGTTGTCCGGCATAAAAGCAATGGGGGCAAAATAAGTTTCAATGCATATTGGATGGTTTGTATTATTCTGTAGATCAATTGAAATTGGTTGAACTTCCTCTTCCGGAGTGCTGGTTGGAGGGAGCGCTGAAGTTTCATTTGCATCGATTTCTTGAGTCATTTGACAGGATGAGATCGCTGCAAATACGAACATGATCACTAGGGTTGTAATAAGTTGTTTGTTCATTTGAATATAGTTAAATAAACTCAATCCGACAAGACGTATACAGGAGATGGAAATTACAAAGAATCTCTCTTGGAAGGATATGTTGACCAAGATCCTTTTTTCCCCGGAAGCGATGACAGATCTTGGTCAATTCAACTACCCAGCTATTTTGTGTTCTTATTGTCGAAGTTTGCCAAAGCAGTCATATCGAGTGCATTATTCACAGCGTAAATCTCCAACTTAGAAAGTTCCTTGTATGTATTTGGTATGTCGTAGGTTGCCACAACACTGCCACCTTTAGAATCACGCAGTGTACCCACCAGAATCGCTTTTCTCTCAGGAGCTCCAGGTTTGTTCATGAATACATTGAAAGATACATTGGCTGGCAGGTTATTTGTATTTACTTTAACCCAATCACTCTTATTGACAGATTGAACGGAAATGCTCAATTCTGGAGAACCTACGCCACCTGTGTAGCCAGAACTGGTGGTATTGATGAACCAGTTGGAGTTAGAGACACCACTTGTTGGGTTGGTAATGCTCACGCGGATCTTCAAAACATCATATAGTTTCTTTGGGATACTGTAAGTTCCTTTGAAAGATCCTGTCTCATCTGTAAAAATCGATCCTACAAGGTATCTGTAAATTGGATCAGCTTTATATTTACCCAGGTAGATATCATAGCGGGATTTTGCGGCCAGATTCTTCCCCTGCAATGAAACATATTGATCTTCCTTGACATTCAATGCAACCACCTTTGCATTAGAGGTGTTAGTGGGGACTAAGGTGGGGGGATTTGGTGAAAATTTGCTGTTTAGAACACATAACTTTTGTCCAGGAATGATCAGGTTTGGAGTCGTTAGCTTATTGATCTGAACCAATACATTCCAATTTGTTTCGTATAGTTCAGCGATCTTAACGAGATACTCTCCACGTTGAACAGTATGCCAGCGAGTACAGTTTGGAATTGAATCCACTGCAGCATTTACTGGAAGATATGTAAATGACACCATTCCCAATACGACAGTTATTACCATCAGGATTAAAGTAGACTTTCTTACTATGTTCATTTCACACCTCAAACTTCAAGAATTCGGTTAAGACAGGAAATTCGTTTCTAATACTCCTGTAGATTTATTCTTTTATTATTTAATTCGCTCATAATTCTCCGTCATTGGCGATCTGGTGGCATCGCTCTTGGAATTCGTGTTCATTATGGTGTCTCAGTAGGCGCAAGAGTCTCAGTAGGCATAGGGGTATCTGTCGGCATAGGGGTGTCTGTTGGCAAAGGAGTCTCAGAAGGCATAGGAGTCTCTGTCGGCAAATCCGTCGAGATTGGCGGCAGGAGCGAAGGCGTCGGTGTGGCTTCTGAGACCTTTACAATCGCCGGCACAAACCAAAAGGCGTTCGCCCGGGCTGGGTCGCCCCCGCTGACCTCCACAGTTAGGATGAAGCGAACAAGTTTACCTGCGTGTTGGGAGAGATCCAGATCGATCTTGGTCACCTCACCGTCGTAAACTTCCGACCAGGACCCGAGTGTTCGGACCAGGCCGTTCTTGAGATTTTCAAATTCCAGCCTGAAGACGACATTGCATCCCTTGCTGTCATCCAGGCAGCCTACCCAGGCTCTGAAATGATGGTTTGGTTGAATGGTAAACTCAGGATAAATCCCTCTGATCCAACCAGAACTGTTGTTATTAGGATGAGTCCATAGCGCCAACTCATTTTCAATCCTGTTCTCGAGCTCGGGCTGGTCCAGCAATACCACGAATCCATCAGAACTGCTGGATGTTCCGGGGCACGGCAATTTACCGTTTCCGCTGCTCCATTCTGCCCGGCAATAATTCGCTGCAAAGTCATAATCCAAGTTGGGATCCCCCAAATTCACAACGCGGACCTGCACCCAAAACGATTGATCCCCACTAGAACCAATTCCGAATCTGAAGCCAGAAGGATTGCTCAACATCCAATCCCCCCGATAAGTTCCCTGCTTCTGGGGTGCTCTCATGAGGACAGATAAATCGATTGTCTGGTTGGGTTCCACGTTCTTGGGTAGTGTTATGCTCTGGTTGATACTCTGGTTGGCATCCATTGCATCACCAGAACGAAACACCAGCTTGTAATTTGTTGTCCAGGTGCAGTGTCCGATATTCTTCAAGCGCCATGTTTTCACAAACGAAGAACCTGGAGACATGAGTGTATTATCCTGCACCGATACATCACGCACAAATTGAGCCTGATCACAAAGTGTCGTAATTGGGGTAAATGTGGGGTTGATCAAAGTCGGGGGAACAGTTGTGTTCGTCGGGGCATTGATCGTAGGTGTATGTGTTAATGTTGGCTCAGGTGGAGTGGTTGGTTCCGGTGTATTGGTAGCAGTTGCAGTGGCCATAGCTGCTTGGATGGTTAATTCTGCTTCTACAGTTTGGGCTACCGCCGTTGCTAACGAAATTGAGTCAAGTGTCTGAACTGGCATTGTTCCTTGGTCAGGAGTAAATAAATATAGAACACCAAAAATCATGCTCCCGATTACGAGGATCAATGGGATTGAAATTCCCAAAATTATTAAGAATATTTTATTTGTCATAATTATTTCTCCCAAAAAAAAGGAAATCTTTCAATGATCTTAATAAAACGTATCCAATATTATTTCCCTAAATTGTTTCCCAAATCGGCTGAAGTCCGCACAGGATTCTCCAGATAGTCTAGGCTGATTGGATATAACCAGACCACGATCAAAACCGTGTTACATGACAGGCAGATTATTTGCTGGCCAATTTCAGGATTGGATCCAAACTTAATTTCCTGATGACATTGCGGACATTGCACAGTAATCATGATTGACCTTTTACCTAATTGCAATATACAATGGCGATATTTCAAATCCATGTAACAAATATGAAATAATGGTATTAAATTTCAATTTTTGTATTAGATTTCATATATGCTTGGGATAAGGGATGGTGCTATTACCAAGCTCGTGTACAAATATTGAACATTTTGACAGAAAAACAAGTGGAAGCAGGGGCAATCATCTGATTTCCCATCTCTATCCAACCCCTAAGTGTAGGATCTGGCATAAAGTCTTGTAACTAACAAACGTGCGTTGTTACTCCAGCAAGCCCTGCTGGGTTGTGAGAAGCCAGCCTCCTGACGGAAAGAACAGTTAGTGGCGAGGAGTGTGAGGGTTGATATTTAATTTAAATGGTGAGAATATACTAAGGAATTTCCCAGTACGCAGCATTACTGATAGATGTGGTGAAACCAGGTGTATTGGCAGCCCCAATATAAGTTCCGAAGGCACCATTCGCGTAGGTTGGATCTGACAAATTGACCAAAAGATTGCCGTTGATATAAACCGACAGGTTCGTTCCATCAGCCATCAGACCGAGTCGATTGGTTTGATTGGAACCCGTTTTAATATGCTCACTTTGCTGCCAGCCCAATAGTTCGGTGAAATCCTGGCCATCCCATTTGCGAATGCGGTAGTATCCATCGCAGCTGATCCCGACCAAATATCCTTGGTTGGGATCAGGAGCACGAGCAATAATTCCATAGCGGTCTTTTCCCTGGCAAGAATCACCAGTCGTAGCTGTAATTTCAAAATAAAAGTCAGATAGCATTGCGCTTGATACGCTCCAACTCTCGTAATTGTCTGCAGTGAAAGCTTTCATTACCAGTGCTCCATCCTCCACCTGAATACTCGCTTGGTCTGTTTCAAATGTATACCAATTCGATTCATCCTCAAATGATGCTTCCCAGGAAGCATCTCCGAGATAATCTTTGGGGTCATTAGGAATTTCTGTTGCTATATCTGTTCTGGTCGGAGATGGTGCTGGTGTAGATATTAATGGAGTAGGAGTAGATGAGCTCAGGATAATAGTCGCAGTTGGTAGAACTTCTTCAGTACCCGCAATATCGGTAGCTGGTGGCAAAGATGTTAATGTTGCTGCGACCATTGTAGCTATTTGGTCGTAATCTATTGTCCCAGTTGAAATGTTGTTGCTACACCCTGCCAAAATTATCGCCAATACAAGAATCAATTGTTTTTGGAAAACCATGAATATCTCCTATTTGGATAATTCACTCATAGAGACAACGATCTAAGGAAAGTTTATCCTGTTGCTGTATAAATCCAGTATTCGAGATATATAAATGCAGTAGTGAAATCGATAGGATCATACAATTTATTACATTTCCCCCTCAAGGAGAAGATCAATATTATCTCCTACCGCTGGAAATAATATCCTATACCAGGTTCCGTTAAAATATATTGAGGCTGGTGGGGATTTGCTTCGATCTTTGAACGAACTCTTTGCACAAGTCCGCGCACCAATTCCCGGTTACCCTCACCTGGGTATCCCCACACGTGTTCAACAATCTGTTCAGTAGGGATGATCTGTCCGACATGGGTCATTAACGTATACAGCAAGCGAAACTCTAAATGAGTCAAACGCTTTCTATCCTGTGTCCCAACCCTAACAGTCCGATCAGACGGATCTAACAATACATCCCTTTGTGTCAAAGTTGGAAGGCTAAAGAACGGCACCCCAGAACCACGCCGCAAAATAGCGCGAATTTGAGCTAGAAGAGCACGAACACTGTATGGGCGCATGATAACTATATCTGCTCCGGCTTCGAGATAACTGACATGGAATTCATCAGAAAGCTGATCTGCGACGATCAATATCGGCACCACTGTATGTGCCCGCAATAGCTTTAACTGTGTCAAAGAACTGGCATGTTCCCCGGTCAAAACGATTAAAATAAGTTCAGCTGGATTTTCCGGCCATGCCTGAATGGCCTGTTCTAGGCCGTGTGCTGTGCGAACCATGAATCCAGCTTGATGCAGAATAACTTGAAGAACATTGGCTTCGTCTGCATGAGGAGAAATTAGTACAGCTTGCATTGTCACTACCTCAAATTAGTGAGACACCTTCAATAGAACGATCCCTCTTTAGATATTCTAACGCCAAGTTAAACAATTGATTCGCGAGTTGGGATGGGTTTTGATTGTGCAGGCGAATTTGACCGCCTGCCATTGTGCCATGCCCACCTGCGTTGCCTAAATCCCCTATAATCCGCTGCGCCAATTTACCTGCTCCGATTTGGTGGCTACGGGAACGAACGGATAGTACTAAATCATCCTTATGTATCCCAATACAGATAACCCACTTAACGCCTTTTAATCGGAATAACAAATCAGAAATTTCTGCACCCAAGTCTGGGTAATCCATAAAACCAATATACGATATGATCAGATCGCCGTCAAATAGCTGAGCACCCTGCATTGCCGCGGTAAGATTTTTATAATAAGTCCCCGGAACCTGAGCTTGCTCGATTTGTGCCAAAGCCTCAACATCTATCCTTGGTTGGAGAAAGAAGTAGGCAGCTGTATCTCTTGCGGAGGCACCACGTCCCAAGCCCATTGTGTCCGTTTTGATCCCATAGAACAATGCTGTCACCAAAGACGACGGGAGATTTAATCCTGCAGCTTGTAGGTACTCGGTTATGATGGTCGCCGAAGATCCTATTTCTGGTCGCACATCAACAAATAGCGAATTAGATGAGGCCTCTCGCCATGAATGATGATCTACAACGATTGTGGCCAACATATCTTGTGGTAGCGGATTGTTACCAGCGCTGGGTTGGGTATCAACTAGAGCGATAGGGATCTTTTGAGAAAATTCGTTTAGAGTCAACCTATGAAGGGGGTAATTCAAGTAGCGAACCAGGGCCTTGTTTTCTGCCCGTCCAATTATGCCGCGATACCTTATCTGAGCTTCAATTCCATACTTCTCAGTGACCAAATAACGCAATCCCACTGCTGCAGCGATGGCATCAGGATCGGGATCGTTATGAGGCAGGATCAGCAATTGTAAGTGACCATCCAAAGAATTACCTAGATTATCAAGTCTATCCATCATTGATGATCATGGCATCTTGATTGAGGAGATGATCATTTCACCAACGCGCAGCACTTTGCCCTCCAGGCTATAGCCTTCCTCGCAGTAGATGTCCGTGTAGCTGAAGATGATGCCAAACTCCATGTCATTGCGTTGGATATTCGCTTCGTTTTCATTCTGATGATACCAAACCGAGTTGACTTGGCCAGTCGGACAGACAAATAGAACTCTCATCGCTGGCTGTCCAGCTACTTCCAACGTCCCTTGGGGGATCAGGTCACCAGCGCCGACCCCTGTTGGCCAGAGCAGAACATCTTCGCCTATCTTACGGAAAGTAATCCGAATATTTAAATTTTCTGTGCTACCTTGCGGGTGTAGATTGAGCATATGACCATTCAAGGGCGAGTCGCTGGTCGTGGTCTCATCTACTACCCAATCAGGCGGCATGAGAAACGAGAATCCATACGTGGGGTTTGTATAAGTCCACCAACCCTGGTAATCAGCAGGACTTATGGGAGGGATTATTACCGTTTCGGTTGGAGTAAGGGTTGGGTTATCATGGCTAGTTGGCAGGCACTCACCACGGAAGTACGCCCATTCTTCGCATTCAATCCCGTCGGGGAAAATACATATCCCAATATCACCTCCCGAGGAATCCTGCCTGATCTCCAGTTCGCCTCCGCTTTGTTCGCAATAAACCGAAGCAGGATTAGGTAAATTTGCAGATGTTGTTGGGGTGGATTGCACGGAACCACAAGACATGATAAGCGCAATACCAATCAAAATGCCAATCAAATTTAGCAAATTTAAAAACGCTTTGCGATACATTTTACCTCCTTAGATCTGGCAGAGACAATCCATTGTTAGTGCAGGTTCGGCCGATCGCTTGGGAATTGACCTGATTTTTTCAATACTAATCAGGCTTTCCTAGCTCTTGTACACAAGGATCCGAACTTGAATTTCAACCAATTTCGTCGAAATTACCTAGGCTTCTATCACTGGATTCGTCAGGGAGTTAGTCTGTATACATCAATAGCATTGAAAATCTCCTTAATAATACAGGGAATTGGCGCAATAGATTATTCCCAGACAGGTAACATCTTTTGGCCAATTCCCTAAGCCAGTGATCGGAAGAACGAGTGCTGATTTAAGGGCTTATATCTAATCTGGGAACATAATATGTGCCATCGAAGCCATAGCAAATTGCATCAATCGTTTTTCTCGGACGACTATCGTCTCTCAGGTAGGCGCAATCTGTGCTATTGTTCCAGAATTCCATATCCAGATCCATGTAGAGATTTGAACTATCGTCCGTTCCAACTTTAGTCCACACTTTTACCGTACTATTGGCGTTCAGTGAAAATTTCGGGATATCATATTTTTCCGACTTATCATTTAGGATTCTCCAACCTTCAATATCCACAGCAGAGCTACCTAAATTTTTGATGCTTATTGATTCATTTAATGAACCACCAGATTTCGGATTGTAATCAAGGCTTGTGATGCATAATCCCGAGGTTTTTCCAGTTAGACACTGACCCGGCTTTGGTGTAGAAGTTGGGGTCGGAGTCTTGGTAGGAGCAGGAGTTTTTGTTGGCGTGGGTGTTCTAGTCGGAGTCGCGAGTGGATAATCATTATAAACCAGTGGTAGGTGATAGGCATAAAGTCCAGCAGCATTGACGGCAATCACCAAACCCAAAGCGATAAGTATTCCGAGAGCCCATCTAAATTTTTTGGACATTTTCAATCTCCCATTGGATCATAGTTCTAACGAATTGAACAGTTAGGTTATCTTGAAGATCAATATCTCTCAAGAACTTCCATAAATCTCCTCCTCACAATTACCTCCTTTCGTATTCTCATCAGTGAACAAGATCGATTGACGTTGAGCGTTTTGCATTTATATTGATCCATTTATTTTTATTGATTGATGGAAGTTCCTAATAAAGAGGGAATATCCTTCTAAATATCTCTTGAAACCAATATTGTGTGATTGCTTATCTTTATCAACCCAATTAACCATTTCAGTTTTTATAATATTGAAATTGAATCGTGGTTTATCGAATTAGGTTAAGTATAATAAGTACTACTTTCGGATCTTTTTATCAGCGCTACCTTCATCTTGAATAAATTCTTCTTGTTCTTCTTCTTTCCCTAGAAATTGATTTCCATCCCAAAAAAATATAAATGCGATGAATACTAATAATGCAAATTTGAGTCCGCTTTCTGGAAGTTGATAGATAGGTTCAATATATATTCTTTCCGCAAAGATCAATGCAGCTCCAAGCAAGCACATAACCGAGAAATATATTAAGGTTCCAGTCCAGTTACCATCTTTAATATTCCCGATTCCTGCAATAAAAATCAATAACAGCTGCTGAAATTTTGAGTTTCTCATCGATTAATGCCATCTCTTAATATTACATCACATCTTAAAGATTCAAAATACTTTTGTTTTTGATTGTTTATGAGATAAGGATTTATTCCCAGCCAGGCATTATTTAGTTGCCAGTTTATCTTGGCCGACTTCATCCCTCCGGCTGGAATTCCAGGTAAGGATTCCCCCTTGCTCAAGGTGATGCAATATCGGTAAGCTAAAATAAATCGCCCATGGGCTCAATTTAGAAATCAGGCATTCGATCCCATCTCCAGAATTTCTACAACATGGTGTAAAGTGTAGTGGATCGCTGGCGACGCTTAGTTCCAAGTTATCTACCACGACTAAACTGTAATCAGTATTAGCCTTAGTGGCTTCCTAACTTAATCGTCGATTTTCTCATGAGTCAATATTCCTGCTCATATCCAACAGCCAGGTTTTCATCCTTTTTTCTAGGAAACTTCTACAATGTGTACTTGATATTCTCCGCCTGGAGCCTTTATAGTGACCTCATCCCCTTTGGAGCGACCCAGTAGGGATTTGCCGAATGGAGACGCAAATGAAATCAAACCTTTACTTGGAGATGCTTCTACTGGGCCCACAATTGTGTAAGTTACTGATTCCCCTCCATTTTCAGATATTGTCACCTTCGATCCAATCTCAACAATATCTCCATGCAGATATTCATCAATGATGCTCGGGTTGCTTAGTAATATTTCTATTTCCTGAATGCGTCCTTCAATGAATGCTTGTTGGTGTTTTGCCATGTCGAATTCAGGATCGGAATCACCATCGGATTGATCCCAGGCGTTAGTATCTCGTAGGAGTCTTGCAATCTCTGGTCGCTTAACCTTACGCAGGTGTTCAAGCTCGTTTTGCAACTTTTCGATTCCAGATAATGTCAAATATGCCGATGGCATTTTCTCTATCCTCCGTAACGATCAAATAAAAAAGATTTCACCCGAGGTTTGTATAATTCTTAGATCTAATCTAGCCAGCCAAGAAAAAAATGGCTTAGTCATCATAACCTTCCTCATAGAAATCATCGTCTCGATAGTAATAATCGTAGCCGTCATCGTATGGCCAATCCAGCTCAGGAGGGACTAAGGAGACGATTTCTAGTTGCGCATCGCACCCTGGGCATATCACCCGATCTCCTATACCCATTTTTGACCCAATATGAACATTTTCCAGGCAAAGTGGGCAATTTGCATTATTGAGGCTTTTATTGCGTTCTCGACCGTTAGATCGATAATGTTCATCGTAATAAATCCAATCCAACTCGACAGGATCCATTTTCACAACCTCAAGTAATGCTGCACAAGTCGGACAGGTAAATCGCTTAAGATACTCTACATTTTTACCGACTTCAATTTTCTCTTCACAAATTGGGCACTCAGCAGTTTCCATGATTGATCCCCTTTCCTGAAATCTCTTTGCAGGGATTAATAATTCATCACTTCATTTAAATGTTTTGAAAAGCCTATGCTCAACTTACCTACTAAACAAGATTATTAACCTTCCTAGTATCTCTCCCAATCTTCATCGAAACTGTATTCAGTTTCATCTGGAACAAAGAGCAAATCCAATACTATGGGATCCAGATTGATGATCTCAACCTTTTCATCACAAATCGAGCATAACAAATATTGCCCGATCTTCGGTCGTTCTCCGATTGATATTCTCTCTCCACATGATGGACATCGCGATGTTCTTTTCTTGTTCACTTTCATCTTTTTAACTCCCAAAAAAGAATCCTAATTAATTGGATTATCAAATGAAAGATTTGGATAAGGTGAGGTCTCTTCAACAAAATCCAAAGTAAGTGGATATAACCAAGTTATTTCAAAAGGTGTTAGGCAATGAGGGCAGATTAGTCTTCTTTTTATTTCTGGTTCCTCATCAATTATTTCAAACTCATTTTGACAAGATTGGCACTTTATGAGCATAATGATGGGCCTTCATATATAAAATAGACTTTTTATAGTTTACCGGTCGCTTGTAATAATTTCGTTGAATATCAATTGCAATGATGTATTAATATTAGGACCCCCATACCAATTTTTATACAAATAATCACTAATCGTTCATGACAGAATCCAGATTTAGCTCTTGAAGGAGAAAGATTAGATAAAATTATGAGCTAGAAACTAAGATTAAGACACTACAACAATAGTAGAAACGTAATCACAAGTTCCGATTGAAATAATATCCAATCCCTGGTTCGGTGAGAATATAACGCGGGTTTCTTGGTTCGGGTTCAACTTTTGATCGTAACCTCTGAACCAGCCCGCGTACTAATTCTCGATTCCCCTCACCTGAATAACCCCATACATGCTCCACAATTTGTTCTGTGGGTATGATCTGCCCTACATTGGTCATCAAAGTGTATAGCAATCTGAATTCTAATTGGGTCAATCGTTTTTCATCGCCTTGCCCGACCATTACAGTACGCATCGAAGGATCTAAGATCACATCGTGTTGGGACAATGTCGGTAGGCTGAAAAATGGAATACCTGCACTACGTCGTAAAAGCGCTCTTATCTGTGCCAGCATAAATCGAATACCAAACGGTCGTATAACTACCAGGTCAGCACCTGACTCCAATAGATCGACCTGCAAACTTTCATTTATCGGATCACTAATTATGCAGATTGGAATGACTGTATGTAAGCGAATCTTCTCGATATGTTGCTTCGCCCTTGATATGTTTTCAGGAAGGGTAATCAATACAAAATCAGCTGGCTGTTCAGGCCAGGCATCAATCGCCTGGTCAAGGTTTTGAACTGTCCTTACGGTGAATCCTGCCCGCTGAAGGATTAAGATCAAAACAGATGCTTCTTCGATATGGGGGGAGAATAGCAATGCTTGCATAATATTTTATCTTTTGAGGGACAAGGTTAATCGTTAAAGAAGAAATTGCATAGTGTAATTATTTATACAAACATTCCATTATTCGATCTAAATTAATAGCAATTTTAAACGAGAATTATACGCAATATTTGTAGAATATGTCCACAAATATCGCTTAGATGGATCGAATTTTTTTATTTGGATTTCATATGCTCAAGGAAGAATCATGCACACCTGGGCTGAATTCGTCGGAAGGCCAATCGATGGCATTCCAGATGGAAACCAAATAGGAATTATTGGAGACCTTTGCCTAGGTGGGGATATGCGTAATCCCCATTTCTCATCAACTCAAAAATTTTTGAGGCAAGAATATTGAAAAAGAGCAAATTGGAGACGAACAATAAACTGGCAGAGAAAAAATCGAATTTGTCAGAGAATAATGAAAATCCCTCTTCAGCAAGTATTTCTGATATCCTTTCTGGAATGAATGAAGGAGCTCAGCTCCAGGAAGGCAACCGGGTGTGGTGGAAATCAATTAACTTGAGTAAAGTTTTTTTGTTTATCATCAGCCTGTATCTGTTTATCCTGGCGATCACTTTGATGAAAGATGGTGCGCGCAGTGTTGGCCCGTTGATTCAAGATATATTTTCGATTTCCAATCCTGCAAACAGTCTAGGGTTTGGCTGGTTGTCCGCCTATCTGGTAATGAGCGGATCTCCTGTAGCAGCAACTGCTCTGACATTTTACAATACTGGGGTAATTGATCAGCATAGCACATATGCAATGATCACGGGCAGCCGATTGGGAGCAAGCTTTATCGTTCTCTTAATTGGCTTTATTTATGTGATAAGAGGACGTGACCGGGCAACCAGTCTAAGTATGGGATTACTTTCACTGACTGTTACAATCACAACGTACTTGCCAGGTTATTTTCTTGGAGCTTCAATTTTACGTTCGGGTGTTTTCAATGGATGGCAAATACAATCAGGAGCCTTGCTTCAGGCTTTTTTTGAAGGTGCAATATTTCCAGTTTCCGATTTGGTTGCACATCATTTTCCTGATTGGGTTGTATTTATAGTTGGTTTAGGCATCATAATGCTGAGCTTTAGTCTCTTCGATAAATGTCTACCTCAAATGGCTCTTAAAGAGAGTCAAGTGGGGAAAATGTCGCGCTTTGTTTACCATCCATTAGTGATGTTTGCACTCGGTGCTTCGATCACATTAATTTCAATGTCAGTAACCCTTTCACTCAGTATTCTAGTACCCTTAAGCAATCGAGGTTTTGTTCGCCGAGAGAATGTTATCCCATATATCATGGGTGCAAACATAACCACTTTCATTGACACATTATTTGCTGCTGCGTTATTAGGCAATCCTTCTACGTTTACCATTGTTTTTGTAGGTATGTTGAGCACAGCACTTGTCTCCATCGCAATTTTATTGACTGCATATCGCTCATACCAGCGAATTTTATTGAATTTTGTCAGCTGGCCTACTTCTAGTAATCGCAACATGATTCTCTTCATGATTTCAATTTTTATTATCCCACTGCTGTTATTGGGATTTAACTAGGAAAGGGGTCTTATATGAAAATCTTGATCGTAATAGATGAGGCTGTTGAAGCAAATAATATCTTGGGATTATCTGCCCAAATCGTTCAAAGGATATCTGATCCTCCAACAATCTTAACCGTGATCCCTGAATCTAACGAGAGTCTCTCGTCTCGGGCAAAAGATATTCTGGCAAGGGCAGTAGACATTATTGGCGTGAGGGACGCCAAAACTTTGATAAGAGTGGGTGAGCCATTTGAGAACATCGTTGAAGAAGCAACTATTGGAAATTTTGACCTTGTGATCTTAGGAGAGAAACCACAGCGAAAATTATTGTCCCGCTTAATATTTGATTCTACAGTGATTAAAGTTGCAGAAAGTGCTCCTTGTTCCGTCCTCATTATTAGGAAGCGACCAAAAACTATTCACCGCATTTTGTTATGTGATAGTGGAGCTGGGTCGTCATCTCTACTTAGCAGGTTTGTCATTCAATTATCTGATTTACTTGAAGGTGAAGAAGATGTTACTGTCTTGCATGTTATGTCACAAATGAGCGCTGGTCCTGGCGTACTTGGCAGTCAGTTGCGGGCTGATGCACAGGAATTGGTTGAAGAACACTCACCCGAAGGGGAGATTCTCGAAAGAGATATTCATTTGTTGGATAAACCGGGTATCCATCCAATACCAAAAATTCGTCATGGTTTGGTGGTGGATGAAATCATTGCTGAGGCTCGCAATGGAGATTATGATCTCGTCGTCGTAGGCGCGCATTCATTGGGTATCCCCCAGAGTTATCTGCTTGATAACATCGCTCACCAGATCATCAAACGGATAAACCGACCAATATTGATAGTTAGAAGCAAGGGGTAAATTGTTCTAACTCAATACACTACTCGGGCATAGTATCATCGATGTTCGGTAGCGGCAAGCCAAGAAAAGTATAAACAACTGGAGACAGGTTGGCTGATCAGGATAATTTAAGATGAGCATGGGAAAAAATGTTGTCCCTTATACTTATACTTTTTTTCTAAGTGCTTTTTGGGCCTTGAATAGTTCATTGATGGGTTTAACCAGTTGTTGCAAATTCTTTGAAGGTTTTTCTCCATACCTGAGTAAAGCTTGATATGGGATCAATCCGATTATTTCCGAATAATCCAGACCTAAAGAGTATGCGGACATCATTAAGTAACTAAACTTGTTCTTGCCCGGATTTGCATTCACTTCTATGTAATACAATCCTGTCGAATTAGCCCTCACATCAGCTCTGGTCATATCCATACAGCCAATTTTCTTGGCTATCCTTTCCACATCAGAGTAAATTCCCAGAATGTCATCCGGGGAAAGAGCGGCGGGTATCTTTAGATAGCTTTTTTCTTCAATAGTCTTACAGGCAGCTCTTTTCTCCTGTTTAAAGGATTGGGTCATGAATCTGAATTTATCAAAGGGGATAGAAATCTGATTTAAATCAATTTCGATGATCGGCAATTTGGCTATTTTTCCAGTATTGGAAATAAGAATCGGCACGGAGAACTCTCTGACATCATCTCCCCCGATATACTTTTCAATGAGTGCTGGTTCGTTGAATCTGAGGTGGATTTCTTCTATTTTTGATCTTATTAAATCAATATCTTTTGTGTTAAGAACTGAAGATTGATCTATTCCTTTGCTGCCACCTTGAAGCAATGGCTTTATTATGACAAAGTCATCCCCATATATTTCTTGGAAATTTTCTGGAACATAACCCGGGTAAATTACGATGGATTCAGGCGTTGAAAGTCCCAGTTTCCTAATAACATTCTTAGTCGCTTCTTTGTCTAGACCGACTCCTAGCACTGTGGCGGGAGGACCAGTGCGCATCAAGCCAACTTTTTCGATGATGCTAACTGTAAATCTATCCCAACCTGAGTTAGGTGGCATAAATTCATTCAACCAAAACACCAACGAACTTGGGTGTGATCTCTTAATTTCTCTTAGATTGTCTTCAAATCTATCGTCAGCCTTTATCAGTAGAGTGCTATATCCTAAATCCTCCATCAAACCAGCAATATAATCTACTGTATCTAGACTTGCCCAATATGGAGTTATGTCCTCGGGTTTGTTTTCCCAACGAGGATCATATGAGAGAACTATATTCATGGTCACTAATTCCCTAGAACGTGATAACCAAATCTATCGAGAATTAAAATCTAATGCGGTTGGTTTTTTTGTTCCAACCGCATCAAATTTTTCACTTATTAGTTTTTTGCTTCTTCCCGGTTTTCTTCTTATCAGCCATCTTCTTCCATTTCTTTCACAGAATTCATTTCGGTAAGTTTCTAGCCAATTCAAACTAGTATAGGTATTTTTTGTTGCAAATCTGTCGAACAGATGTTTTAAGTTTGTGTCAATTTTAGAGAGACCATACGATTATTTATACATTGATCTCTTTGATAAATTCTCTAAATTCCCCCCATGACAATGCCAAGCCTCCAAATGCATAGCCCAATGAAATTGCTAATCCGCCAACTGCGAAGTAGATGCCTAATGCCAGACCACCCATTGCTATACCTCCAATGGCTATGCCTGCCAGGACGACTAATCCGATTCCAATTCCAGCAATGGTGAACGCACCAACCGCGAACCCTCCGACAGCAACCAATCCCACTGCAAAATTCCCAACAGCGATGATCCCCCTGGCTATCTGGGGAAGCCCTGTTCCAGGATTTATCCCTCCAGCAATATGTATCAACGGCCAACCGAACACTTCAATTTGTGATCGATATTCATAGCCCCACCAATTTGAACCATAGATCAGGCTTTCCCTTCCGGCGAGGTACTCCCCGCAGAATCGACACTTAATAGCCTGATCTTGAATCGATTCTGCACAATAGGAGCAGGTCTTCATTATCTATCCGCCCTCATAAAATTGAGCACCGGCAACGAGCGCGATTGGAAGCTCAATATATTGATAAAACAATTGGACGATAGCTACCTGGAATGGGATTAACCCTAGATTGACCTGGTTAAGAGTAAACGAAGATACAAACACAAGCATGAATCCACTGGTGATCAGCGCGGTCTTTGTGCCCACCCCAAACATCGGTCGTAAAGCTGCGTACAACCACATTACCACGATTACGTTCACTATTGCGATCAAGATATTAATGGTGTTGTTCGCCAAATTCCAATTCGGTACATCAAGCGAATACATCCAACTATCGATACCCCCACCAAACAGATGATTTCCAATTATTCGCTCCAGCAAATACTCTATTGCTATGAATACGAAAAATGTGATCAATCCAGACAATATTAACCGTTTAACTCTTATCCTGTTCATCTAAGCCTCCACCTCAGATTACAAGACTATCCCTCAATCCAAACTTTAAACAGCCCTCGTTAATCATCTACCCCATATTGAAATACTTCCTCGATCCCCACACCAAATTCATCTGCGATTTTAAAGGCCAATTCGAGAGATGGTCCGTACTTCGCAGCCTCGATAGCATTTATCGTTTGCCGCGTACATCCTACCCGGTGTGCTAGTTCCTCTTGCGTCATCTCACCATTTTCGAAGCGCAACCGCTTGATTCTGTTTCTGAGTAATTTCCTCTTCACAAATCTCCTATAATTTTGTTGTATAATAAATTTTCCATATAGTATAATATATTTTACATATTGTCAATAATATTAGACATTAATTTATCTCGCATTGTGATCAAAAGATTTGTTCCAAAGTAAAAACATAATTGACTTAAAGTAACTATTATGTTACATTATGAGTAGTATATAGCATTTAATGTATACTTTACGTAACAAAATTTCTAGACGACAAATAGCTAAGGAGAACCTCGTGACCATACAAATTGAAATCTTTGACGAGAAAAGGAAGCAGTATCGGGGGGGCGGTCTAATCGGCTCAGCGGTTTTCTTTATCTTCTGGATCGGTTATGTTATTCTCATGCTCTCCGGACAAACTATGGATATACTTCGCACAATCTTGCTGGCAATATTGATCCTCTCAGTTTTGCTCCAGGCATATTTTGCAGTGCGGAGTATTTCTCTGGAATGGAAGATAAAAAAAGATCCAATCTTGCAAGAAGCATTAAATAATGAATTGATACAGTATCATGAGTTGCAGGCATGGAGAGCGTCATTCTTCTCAATGGTCGCATTCATCATCTTAGCTGCAATAACATCAATTTTCGTGAGAATACATGACCCGATGCTGATTTTTTTGACGATATTGGTCATTGGCTTCGGGACACACAACGCTGCCGTTTACATTTTGGACAGGTAAGATGATGGCTGATAGGATGTTGGACAACACCCTGAGAGTCCAAAGGGCAAAAAAAGGTTTCACCCAAGAACAATTGGCAGCGCTTGTTGGCGTGACCAGAAAAACTATCAATACTGTGGAAAACAGGAAATTCATTCCATCAACATATCTGGCATTAAAACTATCACAAGCCTTAGATGTCACCGTTGAGGAGCTTTTTCAATTGACGAATCGAGATGATGAAAATTAACTTTGCGTACATTTCATCAAAGTTCAGATCAATCATCTGCCCAATCAATGGGGATTAGAGTTAGAGAAAATCTGATTCAAAATCGAAAATTCTGTCCAGTTCCTCATCTACCACATCAAAAACTGTGTCATGTGGAGGTAGAGGCTCTCGAGTCATCCATTCCGGTAGGCGGTCATCAGCCAAAGAGTTACCACAACGAGCGTTAACCAGCGCTGATACGGTCTCTGGAGCAGCAGCGAATCCAAACCCGGCAAAAATACAAGCACCTAATGTATCATAACCAGCCATATTGATCTTCGAAACATCCACCTGCCCATCAGGATTGGAACATCAGAGATTTGCAGCTCTTGCGTAGATAAATTCAACCGCCAATTTTTTATTGTTTGTTTCTCAATACGCAATACTTGGCTGTGGGTTTAAGTGCTAATTCCTGTCACAATGGGTACGACTGCGCTTCCCTGAGGTAAGACCGTTATCTTTGGCTCTTCCTGAAGTTCGTGTTTGGCAGATTGTAAAGCCGTATCCAGATCGCGAAATGGTCTCATGCCGCATTGCCTGACTACCTCCGGAGATAATCCACTGACTAAAAAAATCCCTGCATGTTGTTTAATGCGGGTTACGGATGCGGCAACATGACCGCCCATCACAAATTTCTGGCGGATATGGTCGAGAATTACTTCGGGGTCGCTTCCTGTCAACCAATCCTCAAATGTCTCTTGTCCGAATCCATCCGCGCATTCCGCAACCCAGATGATCGTTCCTCCTTGACGAACCATGACTGCTGCGGTGTGTAATGCCTTATGGGACTGATAAAGGTTGATGTCTTTTGGATAACCGCCCGGACTGACGATGACAATATCGGCTAGATCTGACACATTTACACCGCGCAGATCTTCAACGATCTGGGCTGCTCTTCGGTGAGCCTCGAGCGGATGGCCTGCTACTGCGTCGACAATCTGCCTCTGGTCATCAAGGATCACGTTAAGAATGAAGTCCAAGCCAATCATCGCTCCGCCCTCCTCGATATCTTCGCGCACGGGATTGCTCTCCATCTGGCCGATTCTTGCTCCTGGCTCAACCATGTGAGCGTGATTATGGTCTACTGTTTTGGAAGAACAAACCCCCGGGACCAGGGCTTTCGCGCCACCGGAATACCCTGCATAATAGTGCGGCTCCACATTTCCTATGGCTATGCGCAAATCGGCTTCCACCACTGGCTCGAATACCTCGATCGGCGTTCCACGAGAGGTCGTACCAACCGGGATAACTTGCTCAAGATCAGAATCAAGGCAGCGAACTCGCCTCCAAATATCCTCACCCACGAGCCTGATTTGTTCCTGCAGAGTGTGATGCCGATGAATGCCCATCGCAAATACGATCGTCAACCCTTCATCAGTAATGCCTCCTTCTTTTAGCTCGGTTAGCAATGATGGCAGCATGAGGTGCGTTGGACAAGGCCTGGTGATGTCACTGGTGACTATGGCTACCGTCTGACCGGGATAAACTAATTCCTTCAAGCGTGGACAGCCGATTGGAGAAGCCAATGCTTGTCCAATTGGATCATTCACCACACTCTTGGGTACTCCGATATTGAGTTCTTGAATGTTTTTTTCCCTGCCCAGCGTGAACCGCCCCTGCCCATATGGGATATCGATGAGATCAACTTGAGCTGCCATTATCCCAATTATAGAATAAAGACATCAGCTAAAGACTTGGTTTCATCTGGGATAAAACTTTCCCCGTTGCCTCCAGGATCGCCTGGACATCTTCTTCGGAATGAGCGGTCGAAAGGAAGAGAGGATGCGCATTGGCGATGATCCCATTTGCACGTAAGCCGAGGTGAAACATCTCACTTATTGTCTTGTCTTCTCTCAGGGCATCCCTTTTGTTTCGAAGTTCATCTATCCCAAAATGAATCTGAAAAAATGAGGATAACCCTGTAACCAAAAGATCAAAACCAAACTCCTCTCCCATTTCTACTATGCCTGACTTTAATCGTTCGGTTTTTTCATCTAGGCTTTGGTATACATCTTCCTTTTCAAGCTCTTCGATCACAGCTAATCCAGCAACCATCGAGATTGGATTTCCAGAAAATGTGCCTGATTGGAAGATCTGCTCTGTTAGATCCCAAACACCAGAGGTTTTGGCTACAACTTTATCCATTATGTCTCCGCGTCCACCATACCCACCCACAGGGAATCCTCCACCAATGATCTTCCCCAGGCAAACCAGATCTGGCTTAATCCCAAAGTATTCGCCCGCACCACCGAGACCCAAACGGAAATTCGTCACCACTTCATCAAATATGAGCGGAATATCATGCTCGGCAGTGACTTCACGCAAAGCCTTCAAGAAATCCACCTCCGCAGCCACACAACCCAATCCAAATGCAGATATGGGCTCGATGATCACAGCACCAATTTCCTCTGCGTGTTCTTTTATCTTGGAGGCTACGTAATCTGTCTCGTTGAATGGCAGGATCAGCATGTCCTGAGTTACCATCTGCGGTATCCCGACACAGTCGATATGCGCTGAGGGATATTCTTCTCCCCCACTCGTTCCAAGCGTGCTGATCAGTACAGTATCATGCTGGCCATGATAATTGCCTTCAAATTTGGCGATCAAATCTCTCTGGCGATAAGCCCGGGCAGCACGCAGCGCCATCATGGTGGCCTCTGTGCCGGAATTAACGAAGCGCACTTTTTCGATATACGGCATGTGCTGGCAGATTTTCTCTGCCAATCTAACTTCGTACTCAGCAGGCATATAGAGGTGAGTGCCATGACCAAGTTGTTCATGCACTGCTTGCACCACGGGTCGGGGCGAGTGACCGAGGATATGCACCCCGGAACCCATGAGTAGATCGACATATTGGTTGCCATCGGCATCCCATACTTTTGAGCCTTGCGCTTCCCGTATATAGACTGGATAAGGTCTCATGAATTTACCATTACCAGCAACGCCGCTTGGGAGATAGCGATTGGCTTCCTCGTAAAGCCTGAAAGAAGCGGGCGTTCGGGTTCGATACTGGGTCTCAAAATCGACCATAATTGATGAACCTCCAGGTAAAGTTTTCTAATTTCGTGAGGTTTGATTTTTACTCTAATTAATTCTGCTTAGTAATTTAAGAATCGCATAAACATTTATCGAAAATATTGCAATACTGGAGCCGAGGCTCAATTTCCTTAGTGGATCTTGAAAATCTCGTTAAATAAATCTAAACCCTATCCCGCAATAAAAAAAGAAACCTGATCTTGAATGAAAAAAACAAAGGAATCTGCTTCATTTGTGCAATGAACGCAGATCCCTTTTAAATCGAGTCAACTACGGGCAGAACTGCGATTCTGATACCGGTAGATTCTCCGTGTTGTTGGTGGTCAGGTAATGACCGTTTAACCAGCCTACCCCATCTGGGGCGACATCCGTCGGTATGATCACTGCGTACCAACCACCGTCCGCGCTGATCCCAACTGCTTCAGCCATAATGCCGTTGCTCACTTTACCGTAACTCTCGCACTGGTTGCTGGGACCGTTGCGCACGTTGAGCACATCTGTGGTCGTCACAGTTGGTTCCTCAGGTTCAGGTGAAGGCGCAGGAATTTCGGGTGGAGGCGGTGGCACCGGTACAACTGGTAATCCTGCTGTATTTTCTGGGATGACATAAGCAGCCGAGACCCAACCCATTCTAGTTGATGACAATTCTGGGGTTAATTCAACCGCATACCAGCCACCATCCGAGGTGATACCGATCGCCTTGCCCGTTGAATCTGGAGGGGCAACGAATAATACTGGATATTGCATACCAGGACCTGTACGCACGTTGACATAGGTCGTGGAGGTCACCGTTGCTGATCCGGGTTCAGGTGTGGGAATCTCTCCTGTTCCCGGTGGTGGTGCGACATCCGGCGGAATGAATTCATCGTCGAGCAGCCAGACTTTCAGGTTGTCATAAGAAGTCAAAAAACCCTGGTCTGAGGTCGCTCGAATGAAATAACCGATCTTGCCCTCCTCTGTGAAAGTGAAATCCTGAGCCCCACCCAATAAAATGCCATTGGCATAAAGCAGGTATTCACTACCGAAAGCCATGACGCCGATGCGGTTCATCTCTCCCGGACCGGCAAAGATCGCTGGGCTTTGGCCGGGTTCAATGATCACAGATGTTTCTTCACCATCCCACATGCTCATATAGTATTGACCATTGCACGTGAGTCCATACTGGTAGCCGCGGAAGTTATCCGGCGCGCGGAAGAGCATACCAAAGCGATCGTTTGGCTCACAGGTCTCCGGCATATAAACTTCGGTTTCTATGTAGAAATTCTCTATTAGAGGCCAGGAGACCTCCCAGCAGATGATCCCCGACAAACCTTTCGATTCCATCCAGAACCTGCCATCGATGATCTCGGATTTGAAACAATCATTATCAAAAAGTGTCCAGTTCCCTTTACCATCGAAAGTATCCACCCCTTCAGGCTCCCCAAGAATTTGTGCTGGATCACCTGCCACAAATACTGGCGTGGGGGTTGGTGTGGGAACCGGGGTATCAGTCGCAGGAGGCACCGCAGTTGGCTCCTCGGTAGGCTCCACTGGTGGAGGTGCTACCGCAGTCAAGGTAGCATTGACGCTTGCATCAATCTGTGCCTGATCAAGGGTGGGAGGTGGGGCTTCCGTCTCGGCGGGACTGGAACAGGCAGCTAACAATATTATGGCTAGGAAAACAAGAATTGGTATCGCTTTTTTCATACTATTTCTCCTCTCGAATTAAATTAAACCAAATTATAGACCAAAATCAGGGATAAATATGCCCAAATATATACCAGGAAACTAATCTTGATTTGATTTTTACAAAATTTATGGATTTTCGATACGCTTGAATGAAGCCACCAGCGAACCCTCCGAGGTACGCATCTCCATATTGAGTCCCTGGACCTTATATATTTCCGCTGTCTCCAGAGCAGCCAGGTATCTTGACTCCTGATCCATTACGCCTTCCGGTTCCGAGCAAAATATCTCGGTCATAACCGCCGGTCCAATGCTGATTGTATCGCCATCAGTCTCATAGGTGGCACTGTATTGATTGCAACTAGCGTTGCCGCTCAGCGTGCCATCTTCGCTGAATTCAGCCGTGATCTCTGTTCCGATGATCACGCTGGTGACAGCCTGGGTTCCGGTGTTGTAGGAGATCACCTCCCAGGATGTTCCCGCCAGATCCTGTGAAACCGCCTGGTATCTGGCCAGGGCGTTCTCATTAGGATCGAATAAAGTCAACTCGTCATCCACGATCTCAAAGGTCGCCGCAGCGCCCAGCACCTCGAGGTAAGCCCTTTCTTGCTCCATTACCGGGTCAGGGCAGGCCATCAAGGTTCCAATCATCTCCTCGCCAAACTCGATCAGGTTTCCATCCACTGTGTATGAAGTTCCGTAGCTGTTGCAGCCGGAGCTGCCGCCCACCCGGCCTTCCTCGTCAAATTCGGCGGTGATTTGAGTATCAGGTAAGGGAGGTTCATTTACCAGTCTAATGAGCAGCCAGGGTGAGTCAGTCAACATGATGTTCGAAGCGCTTGATGCGCAAGCAGATAAAGCCAACATTCCCAGGATTACAAAATGTAATAATAAGGATTTCAATTCTTTTTCTTCTCCGCAGCATTTGCATCAATTGATGATTGTTATTCGAATCTTCTTCGCTTGGAGTCTTCAGGGGATTTCTGAACTACGAGTGATTGATCTAATAAACAAACCTGTTACTCGCCTTTCGAGGACTGAAACCATGAACTTTGGGATCACAAAATCGTGTTTCGATGAATTCAGATGGATTGACCGCGATTCAGATTGAACGAATTATAACAAAGATGATTAAAAGCAGGAAAAAATGAAAGCTTAATTCATCAATTTTGACTTTTTAGGTTGAATTTCCAGACTGCCAGACAATTGTTAAAATATAATAAAATCGTACCCATTTGTCACATTTTAACCTCGATCGGTGTTTTAATATAATGAGCACCCAATAATAATTTAGATTTGCTCAAAACTTAAGGAGCATTCAGTGAATAATAAAAGAAATATCTGGATATTTATCGGAGTAGTTGTATTTATCGCTGCGCTGGTGAGTGGTTTCATCCTCATGCAGCCCACAGCTGAAGAAATTTTGACCCAAACTATTGACTCTATGGAATCGATCGATAGCGCACATGCAATAGTTGATCTTCGGGTAGATACTCCCGAAAAAGATGCTTCTGCTACTGTAGAGGTTTGGGGACGTCAGGCTGATGAAGGACCAGGAGCTTTTCGAATGCAGGTCTTAGACACCAGCGAAATTAAAGCTGTCGATGCCCTGGTAGTGAGTGATGGGGAAACCGTGTGGGTCCATTCCCCGCAAGAAGAGAAAGTTTTTGTCGGTACAGTAGAAGAAGCAAAAATCATGCTCGCCGATATGAAGAGCGAGTATGGTGATTTCTATAAAGGTGATCTAGATAAAAGCGATTTCGATAAGGGAGAATTTGACAAAAGCGACTATGAGAAGCCTGAAAGCTCCGAGCAAGCAGTACAAAAGCTGTTGGAATACTTCACTTTAAATAAACTTGGTACCGAGGAAATCGATAATCAACCCGCTCACTTGCTCGAGCTGGTTCCCATCCCAGACCAGATGCCAACCGAATATGCTGCGGTGGGAGGTTTGTTCCATCTGTGGATTGATCAAGCACGGAATGTACCCCTGGCTTTCGAGTATACCGGGGGCAGTTTTGGCGAAGCCAGCATTACTTTTTCAGACTTAGATCTCAATCCTGAGTTGTCTGATACTCTCTTCACTTTCGAAATTCCCCCAGATGTCGAATTGGTATCCTTTGCTGATTTAACCCCCCAATCGCTATCCCTGGAAGAAGCAGCAGCTGCAGCTGAATTTGAGTTCCTCACCCCTGATGAGACTCCACAAGGCGCAACTTTGGTCGATGTGCTTGATGTGCGCGGTACCATCGTCCAGCGCTTCACATTGCCAGACGGCGGTTCATTTACCGTTGCGCAGGGAATTACCGATGAGGCAGCTAAACCCCCCTCTGAATCCCAGATCGTTGAGGTGCGCAGCGTTGAAGGGACCCTATATGTCTCCGAAGATGGCGACAAGGTCCTACTCAGCTGGTCTGAAGGCGATTTGTTCTACTATATCGCCGGCGACCTCACCCCTGATCAAGCGTTAACCATCGCAGAGTCTCTGAGGTAAATGGCAGCCGCGATCCAATTAATTGATATCTGTCGCCAATATCAGCTTGGCAGCACAGATGTAAATGCACTCCAAGATATCAACCTAGAAATCGACCAGGGTGAATTCGTCGCCCTGGTCGGTCCATCTGGGTCTGGGAAATCTACCTTACTCAATTTGCTGGGAGGTTTGGATAGACCCACTAGCGGCGAGATCCATGTCCAAGGATTGGCATTACAGGACGCCAAAGAAATCCAACTCACCGCTCACCGTCGTCACAACGTCGGCTTTATCTTCCAAACTTTCAATTTAATCCCGACCCTGACCGCCTTAGAAAACGTCGCCCTGCCCCTCATGCTCAGCGGAGAGGCTTCAAAGGTGCGGACTGAACGCGCCCGAGAGTTGCTAAAACGTGTCGGCTTAGAACACCGTTTAAATCACCGCCCGACTGAAATGTCCGGCGGCGAACAGCAAAGGGCAGCGATTGCGCGTGCCCTGGTCAACAATCCAAATCTGGTCTTGGCTGACGAGCCAACCGGTAACCTGGATTCATCCACCGGGGCGGAAGTCATGCGCCTCTTGCAGGAGCTCAACGCAGAACGAGGCGTCACCCTGATTATCGTCACCCACGATCCGGATATCGCCGCCTATGCCGATCGCATCATCCACCTGCGCGATGGACAGGTCGTTCAAATCGAAACGAACGAAGAGAAGCTGGAAGAAACCAAAGAAGGTGAACTGACCCTTTCGCAGCCTGGATTAGCACTCAAAGGTGGCATTTCTTTTAAAGACCTCACCCGAACTGCTCTGGATAACCTCAGTAGGCGCCCAGTGCGCAATATCTTAACTGCAGCCGGGGTACTGATCGGGATCATCACCCTTGTGGCGATGGTCTCCTTCGGGGTCGGCGTGCAAAACGAGATCAACCGAAATTTCGAAGCCCTAGGGCTGGAAAATGTTTTCGTTTCACCCTCATTTCCCGAGGATGAAAACCCCTTCGATCCTTTTGGCCTCTCACAACCGGAACAACCGCTCACACCAGAGCTCGCTGCTCAATTCGAAGCCATGCCTGAAGTTCAATCCGTCACTCCCATGCTGAATCTACCTGGGAATATTGAGATCAGCCTTTCCTATGAAGATAAATCCCTGCCAGTTAGATTAACGGGTGGATTTGAAGATAACGGTCCAGGTGGCCCGGACTTCCTAACCCCACCGGAGATGCTGGCTGGAGTCCCCCTGGGCGAAGGAGATACGCAGGGCTTGGTGCTGAAAGATGGCCTTGCCGATCAGCTCCTTGAGGGAACCTCGTTCGGCTACCAAGACATGGTTGGTCAAACGGTCATCCTGACGGTGCGTTTGCCGCGTGGGGAAACTAAGGAATTCACCACCACGATCTCTGGCGTCCGAGAAGCAAGAGGTTCGCGCAGCGTGGACCTCGGGATCGTCGAGCGCACGGAGATCAAAGCCTGGTGGTTTGGCAGGCCTGATACCTTGGAGACAGATGGCTATGACATGTTGATCGTTCGAGCCACAGATGAGAATTCCGTTCCCCTCATCCTTGAAACCGCACAAAGCATGAACCTGGAAGCGCAGTCATTAGCCACCATCCTTGAACTCGCCAACCGTGTGCTGGCCATTTTGCAGGCGCTACTCGGTTCGGTCGGAGCGCTGGCTTTGTTGGTTGCCACGCTCGGAGTTGCCAACACGATGATGATGGCGATCTACGAACGCACGCGCGAGATCGGCATCCTCAAAGCGGTCGGAGCCACCAACCAGGAAGTGCGCCGCTTGTTCACCGCCGACGCGGTTCTGTTAGGGTTGATCGGTGGGGTTGTCGGGGTCATCCTGGGAACGCTCCTGGGGCGATTGGTCGATTGGGCTGGGCACCAGTATCTTGCATCTGAGGGCGTGACGGGCATCGGCCAGATGTCCATCGTGCCGCCCTGGCTGGCGATTGGAGCGCTTGTGTTCGCCGGTTTCATCGGCGTATTGGGGGGTATTTACCCGGCTACGCGCGCCGCCCGCCTCGATCCTGTAGAAGCATTACGACACGAGTAATAAAAGCGCTCACCTCATTCCCCCTGATCACATTTCGATCATATAATTGAATACGGTGAAAAAATACTGCGGAACCACAACTTTGTTATGGTGGATATTAGATTCGCTTTTATGCAGACCATCACCTAAACCTGATATCTTATAGCCAATATCTAATATCTGAATATAGGTATAGCCGATCAATTCAATCCGATCATATAATTAATAGAAAAGGTACTTTATGTCAGCATCCAGTGAGCACATCTCAAACCGCAGGCTTCGCACACCCCGCGCGGCTGCAATTGCTGGCATCCTTTTTGCGGTATTAATGTTGACCAGCCATACGCTAATTCATCTCACCATCCCCCCTCAAGCAAGAGCTACCAGCGATTGGTTGGCAGAGGGAGCCGGAACCCTTTCATTTGCATTGAGCTTGTTGCCGTTTGCTGGAATAGCTTTCTTGTGGTTTATGGGCGTGATCCGCGATCGAATCGGCCTCCTAGAAGACCAATTTTTCTCAACCTTGTTCTTCGGCAGCGGCATATTGTATCTGGCGATGGTCTTCACTTCATCGGCCTTGGCTGGAGGCCTACTGGCAGAGTATGCGTTCGATCCTGATTTGATATTTTCCAGTGGCCTGTACACTTTCATCCAGTCAGCCATCTATAAATTCAGCAATGTGTTTGCCATCCGCATGGCTGGTATGCACATGATCGTACTGGGTACCATCTGGATGCGCACCACGGTGATGCCGCGCTGGTTGGCACTTATCACCTATATCCTGGCTCTAGTGCTGCTGGTCACCATTACCTTTCTTCCCTGGGTGAACCTGGTATTCCCCAGCTGGGTTTTCCTCATTAGCGTCTATATCCTGGTGCTCAACTATCACTACCAGCAGGAATTGTCAACGCAATATGGAATGACTGCCAGGGAATAGCGACAAACCCTCTTCTCATAAATACAAACAACATTTGCTTGAATCCGGGTTCATCGAAACCATTTGAATAGAAACAAAGGAGACTCTTATGACAGAAGTTTTAGCAACGCTGGCCCAATTATCTGTGCTGGTCTTCGTGATCGGCAGCATGTTTAGTTTGGGATTAAGCCTGACCATGAAACAGATCATCGATCCACTCAGGAATGCCCGCATGGTCATTCTGGCTCTGGTGGCCAATTTTGTTTTGGTGCCCATCCTGGCTTACTTGCTTGCACTGCTCTTCAATCTAGACGAATCGCTGCGCATCGGCTTAATATTGCTCTCAACAGCTGCAGGGGCGCCATTCTTACCCAAGCTGGTCGATGTGGCCAAGGGTAATATCGCCTTCTCGGTTGGCCTGATGGTCCTGTTGATGATCGTGACCATCATCTACCTGCCGCTTGTGCTGCCTCTGCTGCTAGGTGATGTACAGGTCAATCCCTGGGATATCGCCCAATCGCTGATCGTCATGATGCTCATCCCCCTGGCGGTCGGCCTCTTCATCAAGGCACGTTACGAAAATGCTGCTGATAAAATCCAACCCACCTTTGGCATGGCCTCCAATATCGCTCTCCTAACGCTGACCGTATTAGGATTGGTGCTCAATTTCAGCGGTATGATCGCCTTGGTCGGTACTTTCGGTATTCTGGCCGGTGTCATTTTCATCCTGGCTTCACTTGTAATCGGTTACATATTGGGAGGCTCAGATAAAAGTGTTTTGGGCTTGGGCACTGCCCAGCGTAATATTTCTGCCGCCTTGGTGGTCGCGGCTCAGAATTTCAGCGTGGATGTGATCACATACCTGATGGTACTCGCCATCATTGGCTTAATCGTTCTCATGCCAGCCGCGGGAGAGTTGGGCAAACGTATGCAACCAACCCAGTCGGCGGAATAATTCGCACTTTATCATGAACGCTGATCCAGAGACTCACAATATACCTGGTGCACCAGATAGCCAGGAGAACCGAGCAAATCGATGGCTGATCCTGGCCATCACCATTCTTGCCTTTCTCATGGTGGCGGTTATCACTTTCGCGATCTTGGCTTCTGCCGGCGTCTTCGAAAGACAAAGTGCCAGCAGTGCGTTCATCACTATCACCGATCCTTTCCAAGGGACTGTTTTAGATACCACTTCCTCAATTTCG
>Ga0209742_10000113_pt1 | contig 45202 bp, 24 predicted proteins | sample DeeMarSeWOR38_10_FD_187462 | JGI IMG/M metagenome (GOLD analysis project Ga0209742, IMG submission 187462) | Marine sediment microbial communities from White Oak River estuary, North Carolina - WOR-3-8_10 (SPAdes) (version 2) | ecosystem: Environmental > Aquatic > Marine > Intertidal zone >...
TGGCAGGCTTCGCAGTTGTCCGTGGTATTGGGATGATTGCCGGGTTTTCCTTGTGCAATGCTGTTGTTGTGGCAACTCGCGCAAGTGCCAATCACCTCATTATGGTCCAGTGGCGTAATGAACGCTGACCAGTTGGTGGGTGGTACCCGGTGACAGGCTTCGCAGTTATTCGTGGTATTGGGATGATTTCCGGGCTTGCCCTGGGCAATGGTGCCATTATGGCAACTGAAACAGGTGCCAATCACCTCGTTATGATCCAGCGGAGTAATAAACGGTAGCCAGGTATTGGGTGGCACCTGATGACAGGCATCGCAGTTATTGGTGGTATTGGGATGGTTGCCGGGCTTGCCCTGGGCAATCGTATTGTTATGACAACTGGCGCACGTGCCGATCACGTGCCCGTGATCCACGGCGCTGGCCTGCACCGGTGACCAGGGTGTCGGACCCGGTTGATGACAGGCATCGCAGGTATTGGTGCTATTAATATGATTGCCTGACTTGCCACTCGCAATGGTTCCGTTATGGCAACTGGAACATATTCCCAGTACTTGCGTATGATCCACTGCGCTTGCCGACACCGGCGCCCAGTTCGCAGGGAAACGTTCATGGCAAGCGTCGCATTCATTACTACTATTGATATGGCTAGCATTCTTACCGCTTGCAGTCACGCCATCGTGACAGTTAATGCAATTACCAACAAAGCCCGAGTGATCCACAACAGTCACCGGTGTCCAGGCGTTGACCGTATGACAGGAATCACATTCCAGCGTTGTCGGTATGTGGTTCGCGGGTTTACCAGTGGCGACCGTATTGTTATGGCAACTGGAACAGACACCAATCACTTCATTATGATCTACCGCATTGGCCTGCACTGGCGCCCACGGTGTGGGTCCCGGTTGATGGCAGGCGTCACAGGCATCCGTACTATTAATATGGTTCGCTGACTTACCACCGGCAATCGTTCCATTATGGCAACTCACGCAAGTTCCAATCACCTGATTGTGATCCACCGCGCTGGCCTGTACCGGTGCCCATGGCGTCGGCCCCGGTTGGTGGCAGGCATCGCAGGTGTTGGTGCTGTTGATATGATTGGTTGGTTTGCCGCTTGCCGTGCTGCCATTGTGGCAGCTGGCACAGGTACCGAGCACTTCATTGTGATCCACCACACTGGCTGCGACCGATGACCACGGTGTGGGAGCCGGTTGATGACAGGCTTCGCATAAATTGGTTGTCGTGATATGAGATGGAGATTTACCACCCGCCGTGGTGCCATTGTGACAACTAAAACAGGTACCGATGACTTGCGCGTGGTCGACCGCGTTTGCTGCAACCGATGTCCAGGGTGTCGGTCCGGGTAAGTGGCAGGCATCGCACACTGCAGACGAGTTGATATGCGAAGGCGACTTGCCGCTGGCAATCGTGCCATTATGACAACTGGCGCACGTGCCGATCACGTGGCCATGATCTACCGCACTGGATGCAACCGGTGCCCAGGGTATCGGTCCTGGCTGATGGCAAGCTTCACAAGTATTGGTGGAATTGATATGGTTTGCCGACTTGCCTGATGCCAGCGTTCCATTATGACAACTCGAGCAAATACCCTGCACTTGACTATGATCCACTGTGCTCGCCGCTACCGGTACCCAGCCTGCCGGGAACACATCATGACACGCTTCGCACACATTGCTTGTCGGCAGATGCGCGACCGTCTTACCACTCGCCGTCACGGCATCATGACAACTGATACAATTACTGGTAAAGGTTGAGTGATCGACTGTGGTCACTGGTATCCACGCCGTAACCGCATGACAGCTATCGCACTCCAACGTAGTTTGAATGTGTGTTGGGCCTTTGCCTGTTGCAACCGTATTATTGTGACAGCTCGAACAGACGCCCAGCACTTGCGCATGATCCACTGCGTTATTTGCCACGGGTATCCAGGGTGTCGGCGCCGGTAAATGACAGGCCTCGCAAACATTGGTGGTATTGATATGGTTAACCGATTTGCCAGTCGCCGTGGTACCGTTGTGACAACTGAAACAGGTGCCAATTACCTGATTATGATCCACTGCACCGGCGGCCACTGGCACCCAGGGTGTCGGTCCGGGCAAGTGACAAGCATCACAGGCATCCGTGGTGTTGATATGGTTAGCTGACTTGCCACTGGCAATGATCCCGTTATGGCAGCTGGCGCAGGTACCGATGACATGCCCATGATCCACGGCACTCGCCTGCACTGGAGCCCACGGCACAGGTCCTGGCTGATGACAGGCATCGCAGGTGTTGGTGGAATTGATGTGCGATGCGCTCTTGCCGGATGCAATCGTGCCATTGTGACAACTAGAACAGATGCCAACAACTTGCGTATGATCCACCGCGCTCGCAGGTAGTGGTACCCAGGATTCCGGCGGTACACCATGGCAGCTATCGCACTGATTACTGCTGTTAATGTGATTCGCCGACTTACCCGATGCAACAGTGTTGTTATGGCAATCGAAGCACGCGCCAATCACTTGCGTATGATCCACGGCACTTGGCGCTACTGGCACCCAGGGCAATGGCGATTTCTCATGGCAGGCATCGCAGAAATCGGTACTCGCAATATGATTCGCGCCCTTGCCACTGGCGGTTACGCCATCATGACACACCGTGCAATTGTTAAAGAAGTTAGTATGATCCACGCTCGCCGGCACCCAGGCTGTCGTCGTATGACAGTTATCACAGGCTTGCGTGGTCACGATATGCGTGGGCGATTTGCCGGTCGCGATCACGTTGTTATGACAGCTTGAGCAAACGCCCAGTACTTCATTATGATCTACAGCATTATTCGCCACTGGTATCCAGGGCGTGGGTCCCGGCTGGTGGCAGGCGTCACAGGCATTGGTGGTATTAATGTGTGATCCACTCTTGCCCGATGCGACAGTGCCATTATGACAACTAATACAAGTACCCGTTACCTGATTATGATCCACCGCGCTCGCCGCCAACGGCGCCCAGGGAGTGGGGCCAGATAAGTGGCAGGCATCACACTGCTCGCTGCTGCTGATATGTGACGCACTCTTACCGGATGCGGTAATGCCATCGTGACAGCTGGCACAGGTACCGATCACCTGGTTATGATCCACAGCACTCGGCGTCAACGGTTGCCACGGTGTGGGACCGGCTAAATGACAACTGTCGCAGGCATCCGACGAATTAATATGGCTTGCACTCTTGCCGGAAGCGACGACCCCATTGTGGCAGCTGGCGCAGGTACCGATGACCTGGGTATGATCCACTGCGCTTGGCGCCAGCGGTGCAAATGCCTCAGGCGGCACACCGTGGCAGGTATCGCAGGTATTGGAACTGTTAATGTGCGTCGCACTCTTGCCAGATGACACTACCCCATTGTGACATTCGGCACAGGTACCGATGACCTGGGTATGGTTCACGTTTGCTGCCGGTACCGGCACCCAGGTGGCCGGGAATTTCTCATGACAGGCATCACAGAAATCCGTGGAGGCAATATGTGCCGCACTCTTGCCACTTGCGGTAATGCCATCGTGGCAGATGGTACAGTTATTCACGAAGTTGGTATGGTCCACGTTGGCAGGAATCCATGCCGTGGTGGTATGACAATTATCGCATTGCTGCGTCGTCACAATGTGCGTCGGCGGTTTACCGCTGGCGGTGACATTGTTGTGACAACTGGAACAAGCACCAATGACTTGTGTGTGATCCACGGCGCTGGGAGCAACAGGTGCCCACGGCGTTAGTCCCGCGTTATGACAGGCATCACATTGATCGGTAGTATTGATATGGTTGGCAGATTTACCGGATGCCGTCACGCCATCATGGCAACTAATGCAGGTTCCAATCAATTGGGTGTGATCCACCGCTGCAGGTTGTACCGACGTCCAGGCAGCGGGTCCTGGCGCATGGCAGGCATCGCATTGATCAGAACTCTGGATGTGATTGGGTCCCTTACCGGACGCAACAATACCATCATGACAACTGACGCAGGTACCAATAACTTGCGCATGATCTACGCTGGACACTGCTACTGGTGTCCATGGTGTAGGTCCGGCTTGATGACAGGCATCACAGGCATCGGATGTGTTAATGTGTGTTGGACTTTTGCCAGAGGCAATACTGCCATCATGACAGCTGGCACAGGTGCCAATCACATGCGCGTGATCCACCACACTGGATGCTAACGGCGCCCAGGTTTCCGGCGGCACACCATGGCACACATCACACTGATCGGTACTGTTAATATGAGTTAGGCTCTTGCCCGATGCAACAGTGCCGTTGTGACAACTGATGCAGGTACCCAACACCTGTGAATGATCCACGGCAGCGGATTGTACCGGCACCCAGGTGGCCGGGAATTTCTCATGACACAACTCACAGGCATCGCTGGATGCGATATGTGAGGCACTCTTACCACTCGCGGACACACCATCATGGCAAGTGGTGCAGTTGTTTACGAACGGCGTATGATCCACCGATGCCGGAATCCACGCGCTGACCTGATGACAAATATCGCACTCATCCGTCGTCTGTATGTGCGTCGGACCTTTACCAGTGGCCAGTACGTTATCATGACAACTGCTGCACACGCCGATGACTTCGTTATGATCCACGGTACTCGGCGCAACCGGTATCCAGGCGGTAAATACGTGGCAGGCTTCGCACAAGTCTGTGGTATTAATATGCGTGGCATTTTTGCCCGTTGCTTGCAAGCCATCATGACAGGAGACACAGGCCTGCCCTGCTACGGTATTATGATCAAAGCTCACTAACCAGCTGGTGGTAACATGACAGACATCACACGCTTCGGTAGTAGTAACGTGTGTAGGACCTTTACCTCTGGCAATCACACCGTCGTGACAGCTTTCGCAGGTACCAATCACTTGTGCATGATCGGTATCACTCGGCGCTAACGGCGCCCAGGCTTGCGGCGGCACGCCGTGGCAAGCGTCACACTGGTCAGTACTGTTGATATGATTGGGCCCTTTACCACTGGCGGTCGCACCGTCATGACAGCTGGCACAGGTACCGATAACTTGTGCATGATCTACAGCTGTCGCGGCCACGGGCACCCAGGGCGTGGGTCCGGGTGCATGACAAGTATCACATTGATCACTACTGCTAATGTGATTGGGTCCTTTACCACTGGCCAGTACGTTATTGTGACAGCTAATGCACGTGCCGTTCACTTGCGTATGGTCAACTGCGGTAACCGCTACCGGCACCCAGGTCGCCGGCGCTTTCTCATGACACAGCTCGCAAGCATCACTGCTGTTGATGTGCGCTGGCCCTTTGCCACTTGCTGTCACCCCATCGTGACAACTGATGCAGTTATTGAGAAACGGCGTGTGATCCACTACCGCCGGTACCCACGCGATAACCGCATGACAGGTATCGCATTCCTGTGTGGTGACAATATGCGTCGGTCCTTTACCGGTTGCGACGATATTGTCGTGGCATGTCGAACAGACTCCAATGACTTCGTTATGATCCACTGCAATGTTTGCCAGCGGCGCCCAGGGTGTTGGTGCCGGCTGATGGCACGCTTCGCAAACATCGGTTGTATTGATGTGTGACGCACTCTTGCCACTGGCAGTTGTACCATCATGACAACTCGCGCAAGTGCCAATCACTTGTGTATGATCCACTGCTGAAGGGGCGACCGGTACCCAGGGCGCTGGACCCGGTGCATGGCAGGCATCGCACTGGTCGCTGCTGCTAATATGGTTGGCGCTCTTACCACTGGCCAGGGTGCCATCATGACAACTGACACAGGTACCAATCACCTGCGCATGGTCAACGGCGTTAGCCGTAACGGGAACCCATGGCGTGGGACCCGGGGCATGACAGGCATCGCACTGCTCCGAGCTATTAATATGACTCGGTCCTTTGCCACTGGCAATGACATTGTCATGACAACTAGCGCAAGTGCCGATCACTTGCCCATGATCAACCGCCGAGTTGACCACGGGCGCCCAGGCGGCCGGCAGTTTTTCGTGGCAGGTTTCGCAGAGATCCGTAGTGTTAATATGTGTGGGATTTTTACCACTGGCCACCACGCTATCGTGACAGCTTACGCAGTTATCCACGATCGGTCCGTGATCCACGGCCGCAGGTATCCATGCACTTACGCCATGGCAGCTATCACATTCCGCGGTGGTAACCACATGTGATGTCCCCTTACCAGTAGCAATCACATTATCATGACAACTGCTGCACACACCAATGACTTCATTGTGATCCACTGCAGTGGGAGCGACCGGTATCCACGCTGTGGATACATGGCAGGCTTCACACAAATCGGTGGTGTTAATATGCGTGGCGTTCTTACCGGTAGCCTGTACACCATCATGGCAAGACACACAGACCTGCCCCACTACCGTACTGTGATCAAAACTCACTAACCAACTCGTGGTAATATGGCATACATCACACGCTTCGGTAGTGGTAACGTGCGCAGGGCCTTTACCGCGGGCAATCACGCCATCGTGGCAGCTTTCGCAAGTGCCGATAACTTGCGTATGATCTGTATCGCTTGGCGCTAATGGTGCCCAGGCTTGGGGCGGCACACCATGGCAAGCCTCACAAATTTCCGTGGAATTAATGTGGTTCGGTCCTTTACCACTGGCAATGGTACCGTCATGACAACTGACACAGGTGCCAATAACCTGGGCATGATCCACGTTGGCCGCAGCCACCGGCACCCAGGGCATAGGCCCCGGCGCGTGACAAGTATCGCATTGCTCACTGGTGTTGATGTGCGTCGGACTCTTGCCACTGGCTGTGACGCCATCATGACAACTCACGCACGAACCGTTGACTTGCGTATGGTCAACTGCGGTTGATGTAACGGGCGACCAGGTTGCCGGCGCTTTTTCATGGCAGGCATCACATACATCCGATGAATTAATATGATTGGGTCCTTTACCACTGGCCGCCACACCATCATGGCAACTTAAACAGTTATTAATAAACGGCGTATGATCGACCACGGCGGGCAGCCACGCGGACACCAGGTGGCAAGTATCGCATTCCTGGGTGGTAATAATATGATTAACGGGTTTACCACTGGCTACCACGTTATCATGACAGGTGGAGCACACACCGATAACTTCGTTGTGATCCACCGCACTGTTGGGTAACGGCATCCACGGTGTCGGTGCCGGTTGATGACAGGTTTCACATGCATCCGTGGTCGCAATGTGACTGGTGCTTTTACCACTGGCGATCACGCCATCGTGACAACTGATGCAGGTGCCAATGACTTGCGTATGGTTCACCGCGCTGGGCGCAACAGGTGCCCAGGGTGCTGGACCCACTGCATGGCAGGCATCACATTGATCACTGCTATTGATGTGACTGGTGCTTTTTCCAGATGCGATAGCACCATCGTGACAACTGATACAGGTTCCCATGACCTGGGCATGATCCACCGCACCGGAGGTAACCGGCGCCCAGGTTGCAGGCGCCTTCTCGTGGCAGGTTTCACATGCGTCCGTGCTGTTAATGTGATTGGCATTTTTGCCGCTGGCGGCTACACCATCGTGGCAACTGATACAGTTACCAACAAACGGCGTGTGATCCACGACAGTACCTACTGTCCAGCTTTGCGTGTTATGGCAGGTGTCACATTCATCCGTGGTGGGCACATGTGTTGGACCTTTACCGGAAGCAATCACCCCATCATGACAACTGGAACACACACCAATCACTTCTGCATGATCCACTGCGTTGGGAGCCACCGGGACCCAAGGGGAAGGTCCCGGCTGATGGCAGGCATCACACACATCCGTTGTGGTGATGTGATTTACGCCCTTACCGGACGCAATACTGCCATCGTGGCAACTTTGGCAACTGCCCATGACCTGCACATGATCCACAGTGGGATCCACTGGACTCCAGACGATCACGTTGTGGCAAGTCTCACACAGGTCTGAAGTGTTGATATGTGTTTGGCTCTTACCGGTGGCACTGACGCCATCATGACAATCGACACAGGGCTGCCCGGCAACAGCACCATGATCAAACAGGGAAACCTGCCAATTGCTGGTGTTATGACACACATCACAGGTTTCATTGGTAGGCACATGGTTTGGGCCTTGCCCGGTAGCGATGACGCCATCGTGACAACTGGCACAGGTACCGATCACTTGCGCGTGATCCACTAAGGGATCCACTGGACTCCAGACAGATGTGTTATGGCATGACTCGCAAAGATCAGAGGTATTGATATGTGTTTGACCTTTACCCGTCGCGCTTACGCTATCATGGCACTCAACGCAGGCTTGACCTGTGACAACGCTATGATCAAACGTCACCAGCCAGTTGTTGGTGTTATGACAGCTATCACAAGCCAGCGTGGTCTGGATATGGTTTTGCCCCTTACCGGTTGCGATAACACCGTCGTGACAGCTTTCACAGGACCCAATGGTTTGCGTGTGGTCAACACCAGTAACCGGTATCCAGGCACTGGAAGCATGGCAGGCATCACAGCTATTCGTCGCACTAATGTGCTGATCGCTTTTGCCCGTGGCTATTATGCCGTTATGACAGCTTTCACACGATCCTTCGACCTGCGTATGATCCACCTGCTCGACGGGAATCCACGCACTCACTGTGTGGCACGTCGCGCAATCATCAGCGGATGCGATATGATTCGGCGTTTTGCCGATCACTAACGTATTGTTGTGACAACTGATGCAGGTGCCTACCACTTGCGTGTGATCCACCCTGATTACCGGTGTCCACATATCAACGGCGTGGCAAGCGCCGCAATTATCCAAAGTAGAAATATGGGTACCCGCTTTTCCTGTAGCCAATAAATTGTTGTGACAACTGTTGCAACTGCCAATAACGTAGCGGTGATCCACCTGATTTACCGGGACCCAAACGCTGGTAGTATGACAGGCTTCACAGTGATCGGTGGTCGGGATGTGATCGACTGATTTACCCGTTGCGTTTATTCCATCATGGCAACTGATGCAGGATTGATCGCCCACTGTGGAATGATCAAACACCGTAACCGTCCATGAGTTAACATTATGACAAACGTTACACTCCAGCTGTGTTGGGATATGGCTCGGCCCTTTACCTGTCGCCGTAACACCATCGTGACAGGATGAGCAAGACATTTCGTTAATCAGAGTATGATCCATGCCGGTCAACGCAGACACTTCGAATCCTGTTGGTGTATGACACCGGTCACAGGTCTCAACGGTGGGAATATGATTCGTTGGCTGGCCACTGGCAAAGTCGCCGTCGTGGCATTGATGACACTGGTTCGGTAGCTCGTCAAATACTCCACCAATGTGGCAGGCTTCGCAATCAATCACGCGATGTTGGCCATCCAGCGGAAATCCCGTACCAAGATGGTCAAAGGTGTTAACGTCTATCTCGTCTTGGCTGGAGCTAAAATTCGGAAGTGTCTGGGCATAGGCAGTAGCAGTGAGAACATAACTGGTAAAAAACAGGGCCAGGAAAAAAACCAGTGTATACAACACTCCACCAACCAAATACCCTTTAGTTAGCCGCCCATGCACTCGAGTTGTTGTTAATAACAGCCTGTCTAACACCACGTCTCCCGACAGAGCTGTCTTGTTGTTTCATCAATGCATTTGCTTCAGGCAAACAACATCCTTCACCTTGCTAAAGTTCTCCCTCAAAGGCGATGAAACAATAAATAACAACCCTGTAGCGAAGTGACGTTGCCCCCTTGGCAGACGCCTGCTCGTATTATTGAGTTACTACCGAAGTGACCCCTGGTGATGTATTTATCCTGTAGTTTGGATAAAACGTACTACTAATGCTCTAGATACATAGATACGGTCGTGAAACATGATTCGATCGTCCCAGCAATCACTCACATTCCCCTTACCACACTCTACCAAAAAGGGATTACGCTCACCTAAGTAATGAGAATGAATCACTTAGGCTTGGTACCGAGTGTAAATGAGAATACGTAAAGATTGCTACGGATTACTATGTAGTCAAACTCTGAAATAGTTTGGGAAAAAATACAGAATATCAGGGGAAAATAAGAGGTATTTGCAACCAGCGACACATAATTCTTACGTCATCACCTACAGCATAAATACTCTATGTACTACTTGCGTAAGTAGAATGTAGTACACAAAATGCCTACAACGACCAACCAGCGTGAATAGTACATATGGTTTTAAATTAAATTATCGCGTTACGCGAATCACGAGTCTTTTTTGTTGCCGAGCCAGTCTTCCATGCCCTTCCAGCCTTTACCTTCGTAGACCTTGTAAGGTGTCGCAGGTATATCGGCAGGTTTAGTGCCTTTGCGTATTTTACCGCGGCAAAATTTACGCCATTCGCTACTGTTTTTGAGATTCAGTTTTCGCACATACGAGCGGGCTTTGTTAAAAGAGCGCCATTGTGCCTGATGATAAGAGATGTTACCCGTACCTAACCAGTCACCATAGTTTTTCCAGCCTTTGTCGGCATAACTCATATGCGGACTGGCCGGAATATCTTCGGGTTTTTTGGGTAATCCCGGTATCTTCCCTTTCACATACAGGCGCCATTCATTTTCACTGCTGAGGTTAAGTTTCCTCACAAACGCACGTGCCCTGGTGTAAGAACGGTATTCACGCAAGCGAGTGGATACATTGCCATTACCCAGCCAATCACCGTAACCCTGCCACCCGTTGTCGGCATAGACAAAGTTGGGATTAGAAGGAATGTCATCGGGTTTTTGTCCCAGGCCCTTATACTCGCCTCGCACATAGGCGCGCCATTCCTGATTGTTTTTTAAACCCAGTTTACGGACAAATGCACGAGCTTTTGGAAAGGAACGCCATTTTGCCATTGTTATTATTTCACCTCCCAAGTTTGATTTTTTCCCCTAACCCTTAGTGCAACTATAGTCGCGGCTAGTAACTAGCGTCAGTGAATTAGCACACGCAATTCTGTGACAAATTACCAATTAGCAGTAATTAAAACTGATACCGACTATGGGATTTTTTGAAAAAATAATTTAACCGTGCCTTGCTGCTACAAGACACGATTAGCGTTCTTAGAAGAGCGGGATGTGAAATGTATTTTACATTCCACCCATTCCACCGCCCATGCCCGGTCCCGGCGCTGGCGGTGGTGGTGGCGGCGGCGGCGCCGGTGGTGGTGGCGCAGGCGGCGGCGGTGGTGGTATGCCAGGCGGTGGCGGCGGTAATCCCGGCGGTGGTGGTGGCGGCGGCGGTAATCCCGGCGGTGGTGGCGGCGGCAACGGCGTTGGGCAATCTGCAAAGGCGTTCCAGCTATTAGTAGTATGGCAGTCAGCGCAATTATCCGCTGGTTCACAGTGATCACCAGGTTTGCCTTGTGCGATCCCTGCCCCATGGCATTCAGTACAAAGCCCTAATGCATCAGCATGAGAGATGTTGATATTGGTCCACGCTGTGGGAGGCACACCGTGACAGGCATCGCAATCATCCGTCGTCGTGGGATGTCCACCGGATTTACCTCTGGCGATGGTACCATTATGGCAGCTCACACAAGTACCAACGACCTGATCATGATCTAGCGGCGTAATAATAGATGCCCAGCTACTGGGTGGTACTCGATGACAGGCCTCGCAGACATTCGTCGTATTCGGGTGATCGCCTGGTTTACCGGATGCGATACCGCCATCATGGCAACTGACACAGGTACCAATCACTTCAGAGTGATCCAGCGGTGTGATGAACGGCAACCAGTCGCTAGGTGGTATACGGTGACAGGCATCACAAGCATCCGTGGTATTCGGATGACCACCTGGTTTACCTTGTGCAATCGAATTGTCGTGGCAGCTCACACAACTGCCAATTACCTGACTGTGATCCAGTGGCGTAACGAATGGTAACCAGCTGCCATCCGGTGGCGCACGATGACAAATATCACAATTATCGGTGGTATTCGGATGATTACCCGGTTTACCCTGCGCAATCACCCCGTTATGACAACTGATACAGGTACCAATAACTTCAGTGTGATCCAGTGGAGTAATAAAGGGTGTCCAGCCACTGGGTGGCACGCGGTGACAGGCTTCGCAAGCATCCGTAGTATTTGGATGACCACCTGATTTACCCTGTGCAATTACTCCGTTGTGACAACTGACACAGGTGCCAATGACTTCATTGTGATCCAGCGGCGCAATGAACGGCAGCCAGGTGTTCGGAGGCACGTTATGGCAAGCATCACAATTGTCCGTGGTATTGGGGTGATTTCCTGGTTTGCCCTGAGTAATGCTGTTGTTGTGACAACTTGCGCAGGTACCAATCACATGACCATGATCCACGTTGCTAGCCTGTACCGGCGCCCAGGGTGCGGGGCCGGGTTGATGGCAGGCATCGCAGGTATTGGTGCTATTAATATGATTGCCTGACTTACCCGAAGCGAGTGTGCCGTTATGGCAGCTGGAGCAAATACCCACCACTTCATTATGATCCACCGCGCTGGATTGCACAGGCGCCCAGCCTGCCGGGAATTTTTCATGACAGGCATCGCACGCATCCGATGTTGGTAAGTGATTGCCACTCTTACCACTCGCCGTTGCCCCATCATGACAACTGATACAATTACCCACAAAACTGCTGTGATCAACAGTGCTGACTTGAGTCCAGTTGTTGGTGTTATGGCAATTATCACACTCCAGCGTTGTTTGCAGATGACCCGGTCCTTTACCCTGCGCGGTGACATTATCGTGGCAACTGGAACACACGCCTATGACTTCATTGTGATCGACTGCGTTGTTGGCTACCGGCGTCCAGGGTGTCGGCCCGGGCTGGTGACAGGCATCGCATGCATCCGTGCTATTAATATGGTTGGGGCCTTTACCTGACGCCACCACGCCGTTGTGGCAACTGGCACAGGTGCCTATTACTTGCGAATGATCTACCGCGTTTGACGCTAGCGGTGACCACGGCGTCGGCGCGACCTGGTGGCAAGCATCGCAGGCTTCGGTACTATTAATGTGGGATGGACCTTTACCCTGCGCGATCACACCATTGTGGCAACTGGCGCAGGTACCAATGACATGACCATGATCCACTGCATTGTTAGCCACTGGAGCCCATGGTGTCGGCCCCGCTTGATGACAGGCATCACAGGTGTTGGTGCTATCAATATGATTGCCTGACTTACCCGAAGCTAGTGTGCCGTTGTGACAACTAGAGCAGATACCGAGCACTTGCGAATGATCAACTGCTGTCGAAGCAACGGGTGACCAGCTTGCTGGAAATACCGCGTGACATGCGTCGCAAACATCTGATGTCTGCAGGTGATTCGCGCTCTTGCCGCTGGCGCTCACACCGTCGTGACAGGTAATACAATTGTTTACAAATGTAGAATGGTCTACCGCTGCCGGCGTCCACTGCTGGGTGCTATGACAGATGTCACATTCGTCGGTTGTTGGTATATGTGAGGCACCTTTGCCCTGCGCGACCGTATTGTCATGACAGCTGGAACAGACACCCAGTACTTGGTTGTGATCGACCGCGTTGTTCGCCACCGGAATCCATGGCGTTGGCCCCGACAGGTGACAGGCATCGCACACATCAGTGGTGTTAATATGATTCGGGCCTTTACCCGAGGCAATCGTGCCATCATGGCAGCTGGCGCAGGTTCCAATCACTTGCGTATGATCCACGGCGTTCGCCTGCACCGGCGCCCAGGTTGCTGGAAATACCGCGTGGCAGGCATCACACTGGTCACTGCTATTAATATGGTTAGCATTCTTACCACTGGCCGTCACGCCGTTATGACAATCCATACAATTGTTCACAAAGCCTGAATGATCCGGCGCACCGCCACTTAACGCCGGCACCCAGGCAGTGACCGTATGACATTGGTCGCATCCCAGCGTGGTCTGAATATGGGTTGGTCCTTTACCTTGCGCAATCACGTTATCGTGACAACTGGAGCAGATACCCAGTACTTCGTTGTGGTCCACCGCACTGTTAGCAACAGGCATCCACGGCGTCGGACCCGGCTGGTGACAGGCATCACACACATCAGTGGTATTAATATGATTAGCGCCCTTGCCAGAGGCTATCGTTCCGTCATGACAACTGATACAAGTGCCGATCACTTGCGCGTGATCAACATTGGCTGTGGTCACTGGTGTCCATGGCGTCGGTCCCGGTTGATGACAGGCATCGCACGCATCGGTGGTATTAATGTGGTTCGCACTCTTGCCGGACGCCACAACGCCATCATGACAACTGACACAAGTACCGATCACCTGGGCATGATCGACGTTGGCTATCGCCACAGGAGCCCATGGGGTTGGACCTGCCGCATGACATGCATCGCACTGGTCGGTCGTGTTGATATGTGAGGCGGACTTGCCAGATGCCGCCACTCCATTATGACAACTGACGCAGGTGCCGTTGACTTGCGTATGATCCACGGCATTCGCGGCGACGGGCGTCCAGAAGGCCGGGAATTTCTCGTGGCAGGCGTCACACACATCCGAGGTATTCAGGTGATTGGCGCCTTTACCACTTGCGGATACGCCATCATGACAGGTAATACAATTGTTCACAAACGGCGTGTGATCGACAGCCGCGGGTATCCATTGTTGTGTGCTGTGACAGACATTACATTCGTCTGTCGTGGGCACATGCGTGGGTCCTTTTCCTTGTGCAAGGATATTGTCATGACAACTGGAGCAGACACCGAGTACTTCGTTGTGATCCACCTCATTGTTTGCTACCGGTATCCAGGGTGTCGGTCCTGGTTGATGACAGGCGTCGCACACATCGGTGGTATTAATGTGGTTCGGTCCTTTACCGGAGGCGATCGTACCATCATGACAACTGGCACAGGTTCCAATCACTTGCGTATGATCCACCGCACCCGATTGCACGGGCGCCCAGGTCGCTGGAAATATCGCATGGCAAGTATCGCACTGATCTGTGCTATTGATATGATTGGCACTCTTACCACTGGCCGTCACACCGTCATGACAACTGATACAGTTACTCACAAAAGTTGAGTGATCAGGCGCACCGCCCGACAGCGCCGGGATCCAGGCATCCACGGTGTGACAGTTATCGCATTCCAGCGTGGTTACTACATGTGTTGGACCTTTACCGGTGGCGACTACGTTATCGTGGCAGCCGGAACACACACCCAGCACTTCATCGTGATTCACCGCACCTGGAGCAAGCGGCGACCACGGTGTTGGTCCGGGCAAGTGGCAAGCATCGCACACATCAGTCGTATTGATATGATTAGCGCTCTTGCCCGAAGCGATCGTTCCATCGTGACAACTTACACAGGTGCCGACCACTTCGTTGTGATCCACAGCGTTATTGGCCACCGGCTGCCATGGCGCTGGCCCCGGCTGATGACAGGCATCGCAGTTATCGGTGGAATTTATGTGATTAGCGCTTTTACCAGAAGCAATCACTCCATCATGACAGCTGATACAGGTACCGACGACCTGGTTGTGATCAACGGCGCTGCTATTTACCGGCGCCCATGGTGTCGGTCCTGGCTGGTGACAGGCATCACAGGCATCGGTGCTGTTGATATGATTCACGCTCTTACCAGATGCCACCACACCATCGTGACAACTGATACAGGTGCCATTCACTTGCGTATGGTCCACCACGTTAGCGGCGACGGGCGTCCACAAAGCGGGGAATTTTTCGTGGCAGGCATCGCATACGTCAGAAGTATCTATATGATTAGGTCCTTTACCGCTGGCGGATACGCCGTCATGACAGCTAATACAGTTATTCACAAATGGCGTATGATCAACGGCCGCGGGTATCCATTGCTGCGTACTATGACAGTCATTACATTCCTGCGTAGTGGGAATGTGCGTTGGACTTTTACCGGTGGCGATCACGTTATCATGACAGCTGGAACACACGCCCAATACTTCAGCGTGATCAACCCCGCCTTGAGGTACGGGTGTCCAGGGCGTTGGACCTGAGGCATGACAGGCGTCACAGGCATCGGTGGTATTAATATGATTGGGACCTTTCCCTGAAGCCACGACACCATTGTGGCAACTGGCGCAGGTGCCAATGACTTGCGCGTGATCCACATCAGCATTAACAACCGGTATCCACGGCGTGGGGCCCGGCGGATGACAGGCATCGCAGGCATCGGTGGTATTGATGTGGTTGGCGCTTTTACCACTTGCGATAGTACCGTCGTGGCAACTGATACAACTACCCACTACCTGGGCATGATCCACATCCGCGGAAGCCACCGGAATCCAGACTGATGTGGTGGTATGACAGGCTTCACAGACATCGGTTGAATTGATATGTGTAACACCCTTGCCTGTCGCAGTAGTGCCGTTATGACAATCAAAACAAACCTGCGTGGTAATGGTGGAATGGTCAAACACTGCATTGATCCAGTTCAGTGTGTCATGGCATATCTCACAAGACTGATCAGTAAGGATGTGATCGGGCCCTTTGCCTCGAGCTATCGTGCCATTATGACAACTCTCACAGGTGCCAATGGTTTGCGTGTGATCTACTGTAACAACCGGTGACCAGGGCGCTGTTCCCGCTGCATGGCAGGCATCACACTGGTCGGTTGAATTGATATGAGATAGTCCTTTGCCTTGCGCAGTGACACCATTGTGACAGCTGATACAGGTACCGATGACTTCATCATGATCGACTGTGATAACGGGAATAAATGACGTGGTGTTATGACATTGCTGGCAGTTATCGGTGGTATTGATATGATTCGGCACTTTGCCGCTGACCACCAGATTATTATGACAGCTGACACAGGAACCAATCACCTGTGAATGGTCTACGGTGACAACCGGCATCCAGACATTGGTATTATGGCAGGCTTCGCACAAGTTAGACGTGTTGATGTGCGTAAGACCTTTACCGGTCGCAGTAATTCCATTGTGACAGTCATAACATGGCTGTCCCTGAACCGCCTCATGATCAAAGATACCTATCACCCAGCTAGAAACAGTATGACACGCACCACAGTCTTCCAGGGTTGGCACATGATCTGCCGGTTTCCCGGTTGCTAACGTGCCATTATGACAACCCATACAGGGACCAACGACTTCATCGTGATCAACAGTAGCGACCGGTGTCCAGGTATTTACGCTATGACAGGCCTCACACTGATCCGTGGTTGGCATGTGGGTTGCGGATTTACCGGTAGCGGTGACACCATTATGACACGACACACAACTCTGATCGCCAACAACACTGTGGTCCATCGCGGTCGTAGACGCAGATGATTCAAAACCTAATGGGCTGTGACATACATCGCAGTTTTCAACGGTGGGAATATGCGTGGAGCTCTTTCCGACAGCAAACGAGCCATCGTGACAGGAATCGCAAAGTTTGGGTAATCCTTCGAACACCCCACCCACATGGCAGGATTCGCAATCGACTACCGCGTGGTTACCGGTTAGGGGAAATCCCGTTGCAAGATGGTCAAAAGTGGATAAATCCAGCGCCTGCTCATCGATTAAGGAGGAAGTATCATCAACGGCAGCAAACGTAAACGGACTTAGCAAGAAAAGGAGGGTGATTACTACGACTACTCGAATCCATGACCCGAGTAGACCGCTCCCTTTTTTACAATCCTTTGTTAACGCTACTGCATCAAAAACCAAAATACTTCTCCATTACGACAAGAGAAATTTATCAAGCCAACAGCCAAAACACGCTAAGCGTGTACCCTGCTCGGCCGCACACCTCCTGTTGTTTACGGATGTGCTCAGCGGCCTGTAAGGTGCCACCTTTTCTTTTTCTACTATGTTTAGCTAAAATATTTTATCGTTATCCCTGTTGCCCGATGACCGAAACGAATTGATCTCGACACTAGCCTCAACTGAATCTTGTCACACGAGTAAACAGGTCGGAGGTAACAACACTTGCGAAACAGCACGGATGCGAAAGAACATCGCAGTCTATTTCGCGATAGGTAGGTAAAAAATGCTGAAGAATGCGCCCTACAAAATGAAACACAATGCAAATCATTTGCATTGACCCCCCGTTAAATTGCCCTTTGCCTGCCCCCACAGGAATCGGTTATCCAGACAAGTCTGCCTGGCTGATTCCTTGAGATTTCAATCCATTACTTGAACCGGTTTAGAATATTCGATGATGTGGATGAACGCAAATTATCTCTACGTATAAGTACATATTTTATGTAGGGTTGCTACTTAGATAATGCGTGATTGAGGTTGATTATCTGCAATTTTTCGGAATAGACCGAGTCTCTTCAATACACTGTTTTATCTTAAATTTTTAAAATTCAGTGTACGATATTTAGGCTAAAAACAGTGGGATTTACGGTAATTCTTAGGAATTATGGTAGTATAGATATCGTCGTATGCCTACGTATATACGACAACTACGCAGTGTAAAATGCATGAAAAGGCAGGCGATAAGACCTGCCCTCTCAGCACTGTAATGAGTAGAAGCTTAAGGACAAACTGGCGGTGCTGGGCCCATTCCACCGCCCATAAAACTTATCGTAGCAGTCGTGGTCGCTGGAATGGAATCCTGGTTGCCATCGTTTACGGTCAACGTAACGGTATAAATACAGGTTGTCGTGTATGTATGAGTTGGTGCAACGCCGGTACCCATCGAACCATCACCAAAATTCCAGGTATAAGTCAGTGGATCACCATCCGGATCAAACGATAATGATCCATCAAATGTTACCGCGAAATTCACTGTCGCCGTATAGGGACCGCCAGGATCTGCGGTGGGCGCAAGATTGTCACCGGGTGGCGGTGTTCCACCACCTCCACCACCAGGTGGTGGCGTACCACCACCGCCGCCGGGTGGGGGCGCGGCACCGCAACCGTTGATCGTATTAGCCCATGATGAGGGACCTGGCAAATGACAAAGATCGCAATCAGCTGCCGCGTCAATAGCACAATGGCCGCCTGGCAGTGAATGACAACTTTCGCAGGTGCCAATGACTTCATTGTGGTCGACATTATTTGCAGTAACCGGTGTCCATGGTGACGGTCCCGGCTGATGACAGGCGTCGCACACGTCCGTTGTCAAGATATGCGACGCTGATTTTCCGGATGCCGTGGTTCCGTTGTGACAACTCGAACAAATACCTATTACTTCATTGTGATCAACGGCAGATGCCGCTACCGGTGTCCATAATGCCGGTCCCTGCTGATGGCATGCATCACATACATCCGACGTAGCAATATGTTGCGTTGATTTACCAGACGCTGTAACACCGTTATGACAACTCACACAGGTACCGATCACCTCGCCATGGTTAACCGAGCCGGCCGCTACCGGAGCCCACGGTGCTGGCCCTGGTTGATGACAGGCATCACACAAATCGGTCGTCGCGATATGCGTACCGGGTTTACCTGGTGCCGTGGCATTGTTGTGACAACTCACACAAGTACCTAGTACCTGACCATGATCTACTGCGGTCGCAACAACCGGCGCCCAACTAGCCGGGAACGGTTGGTGGCAAGCATCGCAAAGATCTGTACTGTTTATATGATTGGCCGCTTTACCACTGGCGTTCACTCCATCATGGCAAGTAATACAACCTCCTGGTGCAAAACCTGCGTGATCCGGCGCTCCTCCGGTTCCTCCGGTGGCGGGTATCCACGCAACAGTCGTATGACAGTCATCACATTCAGCCGTGGTTGGAATATGTGACGGACCCTTACCCGTTGCAATAATATTGTCATGACAGCTTGAACACAGACCCAGTACTTCATTGTGATCCACGGCACTCGCGGGTACCGATGCCCAGGGTGTCGGTCCCGGCAAGTGACAGGCGTCACACACATCAGTGGTATTGATATGGTTTGGCCCCTGGCCGGGCGCCACACTATTATTATGGCAACTTACGCAGGTTCCTATCACTTCATTATGATCGACTGCGCTGGCTGCAACCGGCGCCCAACTCGCCGGAAATGGTTGATGACAAGCACTACACAAGGTCGAACTGTTGATATGTGTCGCCGGCTTTCCACTGTTGTTGACACCATCGTGGCAGCTGCTGCAACTGCCCGGCGCAAAACCGGAGTGGTCCGGCACGCCACCCGTACCGCCAGTAGCAGGCACCCATGCCTGGGTATTATGGCAAGCATCGCACTCTTCAACTGTTGGAATATGGATTGCAGACTTGCCTTGTGCATCGATATTGTTGTGACAGCTTGAACATACGCCTACAACCTCGTTGTGGTCTACTGCTGTGACGGGTGAGAAAGTCACGCCTGTCTGGTGGCAAGTTTCGCAATTGTCTGATGTATTGAGATGGTTAGGAGGTTTACCAACGGCAACCACGTTGTTGTGACAACTCACACAGGCTCCAATCACCTGATTATGATCAACAGTCGCAGCCAGTCCCCATGGTGTTGGCCCTGGCAAATGACAGGCGTTACAGTTATCGGTTGAGTTAATATGATTTGGATGTTTGCCAGAGGCAACGATGTTATTGTGGCAACTGGAACACGCACCAATGACTTGCGAATGATCCACCGCTGACGATTGCACGGGTGCCCAGGATGCCGGGAATGGCCGATGGCACGCATCACATAAATTTGTCGTATTTATATGGTCTGCTGGTTTACCACTGGCCGCCACATTGTCGTGGCATTCAATACAGCTTCCTGGCGGGAACGTCGAGTGATCCGGCGCACCGCTGATGACCCAGGTATTGACGCTATGACAAAGATCACATTCCGCGGTTGTCTGGATATGCGTCGGACCCTTCCCTGTTGCAGTAATATTATCATGACATGTTGAACAGGCCTGGGCGCCCAGGATACTGTGATCCATTGTGGTTGTCGCCGCAGAAGGTTCAAACCCTTGCGTGGTATGACACACCTCGCAGGAATCGATCACTGGGATATGGTTGGGCGGAACACCAACCGCAAATACGCCATCGTGACATTGATCACATTGCGTGGGTAACTCATCAAACACCGCACCGATATGGCAGCTTTCGCAATCCAGAACCGCGTGATTACCGTCGAGAACAAAACCCGTGGCTGCGTGATCGAATTCGCCAATATTGAGAATGGATGCTTCTAATTCGTCTGCTGCGTGAGACAAAGGAACAAAGAAGGTCATCGCGATTAGAGCCAGTAAGGCAGCTGACAGCGATGCACGTGACGTCGATACGCGATTGTATAAAGCCAAAAACAGACCGATTAGATTATTCAACGTACTACTACCCCGATGAAGTATCCGCAACCCTGTGATTGTTGTTATTAGGAGTTGCGATTCCCCCGATAGATATATTCCGCGTGATTAGCTCATCAATTTGGCTAATAATGAACCAAAACTGGCTTAATCACGTACAATGACAACGTGATAATTTGAATTCTGTAATTTTTATAACCAGAACATGCACTTATCGTATTGTGGGTAGCAGTGTAGGTAGGTTAGCTTAAGTTATGCTTAATATTTGCTTACAGGAAAGATAGCGATTTTCTTACAATTAAGTAACCATTATTCTCATAACTTTCTGATTAGCTGCGATGATTGATTCATCGCCTAAGTAGTTCGAGGCAAGACTATCAAAACAAAATTTTAAAGAAACCGATCAAGCTTGTTAAATAGTGTGCGGCCTAGTCGGCATCGTGACGATGCTTCATGTAGGCGATACCAGGCGATAATATGATGCGCCAGGACAAGGCGATTTCCGGGTTGAACTGCGGATCGTAATCTTTGACGGTTTCGATCAAAGCATCTAACCAGTCATCGTACAATTTTGGGTCGATATTTAGGTCGTGGTGACTATGCCGCGCGGCTATTGATTCCAGGTAATCATTGGCATTTTGCGTCGCATAAAAAATGAATAGGCCATAAAACGACTTTTCCATCATTTTCTTCTGGCGCTCCATATCAGTTTCCGCAAAATGCTCGGTCGCTGCCGGCGACATTCGCAGGAAATTATCATAGAAAGCACCGAAAAACGGTTTACCGTCTTTGATGAGGTTTTTTACCCTCTCATAGCTATGGTCAAATATTTCCTCGTAGCTCATATATATGCTTGGTTGTTTGGCTAAGTGCATAGGTTACTGACCTTTTTTTTCATAAACATTGACGGGGATCGACTCAAAGGACATCCCAATGATGGCTGTATGACGGTCGAATTGAGGCTTAAGTCTTTGTATAAACTGCCGTTTCCGCCAAAGAGCGCACTACTCCGTTCGCAAACTGCGCTGCAATTCCCTAATTAACGTCAGTTTCAATCGGTTACTTAACGACATTTTCGACTGTATCCAGCGGGGACTTTAGTTGTTGTTAAATCGATCACAATTAGTCAGGTACACTTTCACAAATCGATAATTTTTGATCTAGCTACTATTTATACAGGTCGCCTGACTGTCGATATCAGGTTAGGTCCTTTGCGAAAAGCAATTGATGGGGTACTAAACCAGAGATTTAGCAAATAGAAGTGAGACAATTATGGATACACAAAACAAAACGGTGCCAAGCACATTTCCATCATTAACCGGCAATTACGTATTTGATGACCTGCTCTCTCTCCGGGAACGCCAGTTTTTAGTTGAGCATGGGCAGGTACGCAGCCTGACTAAGGGTGACACGCTATGCCACCAAAACGCCATGGAAGATAGCGTATATGTACTGCTAACTGGGGAAGTGGAAATTATTGAGAATGTAGACGACAAACAAATTTCTCTGGGAAAACTGCGAAAAGGCGATATAGTCGGTGAGATTGGCGCTTTATTTTCTTTGCCGCGCATCGCTTCGGTTACTGCAACAAGGCCGAGCGTGGTTCTGGAAGTCCCTTCAAAAGATTTTGCTGAGCTTCTTAACAAAACGCCGATTCTGCAAGGTGCTGTCTATCAGCGCCTTTACGAGCGTTCTTTGAAGACCGCTATGCAGTCACTTCCCGTATTTACCCAACAGGACAATTCCAATATGCCGGAGCTGTCTCGTGTCCTGAAATGTTGGGGCTCTAAATATCTCAACTAGTATAAGTTCTCTATCAATTCGTTTGCTATGGGCATCATGCTATCCATGATGCCCAGAATTGAAATAATATTAAGGCAACCGTAACAATCAGACCTAGAAGTGATATCCACGCTGGATAAATCATCGCGTATTGCGGATTAGGCTCTTTGCGTTTAATGAGAATCAATGATAAATGCATCGTGGCAAATACCAGCAAGGTTACAAAACTGGTGATTTTGGCTAAAGTCACCAATGAAAAACTCAGCGCCAAAATCAAAACAATAGTTGCAATCAAACCGGTTGACCAGAGTGGTGTTTGCGTTTTTGCGTTTACATGCGAGAAAATTGCCGGCGCCAGCTGTTGACACGCCATGCCATAAATCACCCGTGACGCCATAATAATCTGGATGAGCGCACCGTTCACGATAGCAACCATACTAATAAATCCCATTACTAGCACAGCAGACTCACCATACTGCTCAACAATATCAATAAGCGGTGCATCACTGGCACTCAGTTTTGCAAGGGGAACAGCGTAAATTGCCGCAATAGATACCGACACATACAACAGAGTACTGATCACCAGCGCCGTTAAAATTCCCAGCGGCAAGGTTCGCCGTGGATGAATAACTTCCTCCGCCACGTTCACAATATCCTCAAAGCCAATAAATGCGTAAAAAGCCAGAAAAGCACCCAAGGTAATACCAAACCACACGGATGAATCGAGGGCCGGCACCATATCATTTATTGCAATGGGTTGATGGAAATCCAGTTGGGTTACTATATAAATCACGAATAGCAAGCCTGACAACTCAATGACAGTAACGATTGACGCCAACCAGACTGACTCCCTTATCCCCCATACAGCTATTAACGACAAAAACAGAATAATTCCAGCAATCACCAGCCAGGCAGGTGCGTCAACATAAACATGAAAATATCCTACAAAGCCATTGGCGATCGTTGCTGAAGATACGACACCAATAATTACGATCGACCAACCGATGATTCTTGAAACTAGCTTTTTATGAAAAGCCTGATAAGAATAGTAAGCTTCACCAGCGCTGCGAGGAAACCGTGACGATAACTCCGCATAGGTAAAAGCAGTAAATGTCGCAATGAGCGCTGCAAGTAAAAAAGAAAAAGGTGCAAAAATACCCGATTGGTTAACAACCTCCCCTACCAGCACATAAATACCGGCACCCACGATGGTTCCCAATCCATAGAGAGTGAGCAACGGATAATTAATACTGCGTTTTAAGGAAGGCTGTTCTACCATTATGCAAACTACTCTTATCTCATTCTGTTAATAAATTCATTATATAGAAGCGAGTGAAGCGACCCTTCACTAATGAAAGAAGAGTTGACGACCATCAAACTCCGGAAATATAGCGAACAAAAAAAGCGCTTTTGAGTTAACAAAAGCGCTTTCTGTGTTGGAGATTAATCGCGTTGTCCAGTAAGTTTCTAATTACTGCGATAACAGAAAACTCACTATTTACATACCGCCCATACCTCCTCCCATGCCAGGCCCCGGTGGTGGTGGCGGTGGCGGCGGTGGTGGCGGCGGCACCGTCGGTGGTGGTGGTGGCAATCCTGGCGGCGGTGGTGGCGCGCCTGGTGGTGGCGGCGGTGGTGGTACGCCCGGTGGTGGTGGTGCGGTTGGACAATCCGCAAAAGCGTTCCAACTGTTCGTATTGTGACAATCAGCACAATTACCGGCAGGTTCGCAGTGACCGCCATCTTTGCCTTGCGCGATACCCGCGCCATGACATTCAGTACAAAGCCCTAAAGCGTTACCATGTGAGATGCTGATATTATTCCAGGGCGTAGGTGGAACATTATGGCACGCATCGCAACTGTCGGTCGTGGTGGGATGTCCTGGCGATTTACCTGTCGCAGTCGTGCCATTGTGGCAACTCACGCAGGTACCAACCACCTGGTCATGGTCCAACGGTGTAATAATTGACGCCCAGGAACTTGGCGGTATGCGGTGACACGCTTCGCATATATTTGTGGTACTAGGATGGTTACCAGGTTTGCCAGTTGCGATATTGTTGTCATGACAGTCGAAACAAGCACCAATAACTTCATTGTGATTTAGTGGACTGATATATGGTAGCCACGACGCTGGCGGTATGCCATGGCAGGCATCACAATTGTCTGTAGTTGTCGGATGTCCAACAGGTTTACCCTGTGCTGTAGTATTATTGTGGCAGCTTGCACAGGTTCCAATAACCTGACCATGATCCACAGTGAAAAATTGTGCCCAGACTGCCGGATGTTTTTCATGGCAAGCGTCACACTGATTCGTGCTACTAATATGGGTCGGAATTTTACCACTGGCCGTAACGCCATTGTGACAGTCAATACAGTTTCCTGCAAAACCGGAATGGTCAGGCACGCCACCCGATCCGCCATTTGCTGGTATCCAGGCGGTCGTCGTGTGGCACGCATCACAGTCTGATGTAGTAGTGATATGTCCAGGGCCCTTACCGGTTGCGGTCACGTTATCGTGGCAACTTGTACATGTGCCAAGCACTTCGTTGTGATCCACGAACAAAGCAGGCGCCCAGAGTGAGGGGAATACAGCATGGCAGGCATCGCACACATTAGTTGTATTGATATGAGTCGGATTTTTACCACTGGCCCCGACGCCATCGTGGCAATTGATACAGTTACCGACAAAATTCGTGTGATCCGGTGTACCACCTGAACCACCAGTGGCCGGGAACCAGGCCGTGGTGGTATGGCAGACATCGCATTCTTCTATAGTAACAATATGCGATGGGCTCTTACCTGTCGCGATGATGTTGTCATGACAGCTAGAACATGTGCCAAGTGTTTCATTATGATCAACAGTCAATACCGGTGCCCAGGTAGCCGGTGCTGGTTGATGACAAGAGTCACAAACGTCGGTGCTATTTATATGGGTTGCATTCTTACCGCTTGCAGTTACCCCATTATGACAATCGATACATGTGCCTGGAGTAAATAGCGAGTGATCGGGCACGCCTCCACTACCGCCATTCGCGGGACTCCAGGCTGTCGTAGTATGACAAACGTCGCATTCCAGTGACGTCACAATGTGAGCCGGTCCTTTACCGGTTGCAATGACGTTGTCATGACAACTGGAACACACGCCAAGTACCTCGTTATGATCAACCACGAAGGTGGGCGCCCAGGTCGCCGGAAATCTCTCGTGGCACGCATCACAGAGATCAGTGGTATTAATATGGCTGACGCCTTTACCACTGGCACTCACGCCATCATGACACGTGATACAACTGCCTGCAGCAAAACCACTGTGATCTGTTGCCGCAGGAATCCACTGCTGAGTACTATGACAATCGCTACATTCCTGCGTGGTGGGAATATGGGTCGCGCCCTTTCCAGTGGCGATAATATTGTCATGACAGCTGGAGCAGACGCCAACAACTTCATTATGATCCACCGCATTGGCTGCAACCGGCGTCCAGGGTGTTGGTCCTGACAAATGACAGGCATCGCACACGTCCGTGGTATTAATATGCGTTGGCCCTTTACCCGTAGCCAATCCATTATCATGACAAACGACACACGCGCCAACGACTTCGTTGTGATCCAGTGGTGTTCGGAACGGTAACCATGCTGCAGGTGGAACGTTATGACAGGCTTCACACACGTCGGTGGTGGGTGGATGGTTGGCCGGTTTACCGGTAGCTAAGCTTCCATCATGGCAACTGACACAACTGCCGATGACCTGATCGTGATCCACCGGCGTAATATAGGGTAACCAGGTGCCCTGTGGCGGCGACAAGTGACACGCCTCACACACATCGGTCGTTAATGGGTGATTCGCCGGCTTCCCGGTTGCCGTGGTACCGTTATGACAGCTGGCACAGGTTCCAAGAGTCTGTGTGTGATCAACAGTGACAACTGGCGCAAAAGGCACACCACCCGCTGCGTGACAGGCATCGCATTCGTTGGTGGAATTAATATGATTGGCAGGTTTGCCTTGTGCAGAAATATTATTGTGGCAGCTCAAACAGGTGCCGATGACCTGCGTATGATCAACACTATTCGGTTGCAGTGGCGCCCATGTAGCTGGTGCCGGATCATGGCAGGCATCACAATTATCCGTTGTATTAATATGAGTACCCGGCTTACCCGTGCTAATAGCGTTGTTATGGCAGTTGACACAACTACCAATCACTTGTTCATGATCGACACGGATAACCAGTGCCCAGGGGGTCGGCCCGGGTGCATGACAGGCATTACAGTTATCAGTTGACGCAATATGGTTGGCGTCTTTGCCCGAAGCAATAATATTGTTATGGCAACTTGAACATGAGCCAATTACCTGTGAATGATCAACCGCACTGGGCGCGACGGGAGCCCAGGATGCTGGGAATGGTAGGTGGCATGCATCGCATAGATTCGTTGTATTGATATGATCCGCGCTCTTACCACTAGCCGCGATGCCATCGTGACAACTGCTACAGCTACCCGGTAAAAATGTTGAATGGTCTGGCGCACCGCTGATGGTCCAGGTGTTAACGCTGTGGCAGAGGTCGCATTCCGCAGTCGTTTGAATATGTGTCGGTCCTTTGCCTGTCGCTGTGACTCCATCATGACAGCTGGAGCATGGCTGGCCGCCCAGGATACTGTGATCCATCGTCGTCGTGGCCGCGGATGCTTCGAACCCACCGGTGGTATGACAAACATCACAAGAGTCGAATACTGGAATATGATTAGACGGAACGCCTACCGCGAATACGCCGTCATGGCACTTATCGCACTGCTGGGGTAATTCATCAAAAACGCCGCCTATATGGCACGCCTCACAATCAATGACGGAGTGATTTCCGTCCAGAGTAAAACCAGTTGACGAGTGGTCAAACGCTTCGAGTCCTTCTTGATCATCCAGGAATGACTGAGTTAGCGCAGGGGGAGAGACAAATAAAAACAGGAAAAATAGCAAACAAGCAGCACCGTTAGCCCAACGACTGCCCCATTCGCTGTGATATGTTGACGCAACAACCTTACTTGCCGTCACCTTCAAACTACACTCTCCGCTTACAACTTGCGAGTTGAAAGTATTCGGCTTACAACGCAGTAACTGCGTTCCTCAACCAATCGTTCCCTCAATGTCCGCTGTTATTATTTAATACTTTGCGAAAAGACTGCTAACGATTGAAATTGAGAAGCCCCCTTTTTGCTCCTTACTACCCAAGCCTGACTGGACTCAACGATCCCTGCGTCCAATAGACCTGCGTTTAGACTGCGTATACTACGGGTACTCATTTTGCAAAAACGTGACCGTAGCATATTTAATACTTGCACAAAGTCTGATGTTAATAGTCACTAAACATCCGCCCTAAAAGTGCATATTTTATAATCGCTTATCGCAGCACTAAAGTTCGAAAAACCTACGAACTGCCTACTTATATAACATAGCGACATAGGTTTTACTAACTGTTTTTGTAGGATAATCTAAGCCACAAGTTAGTAGCTGTAAGAATTTTTCAGGAAAACATTTAGTTACATTAGCTTGCGTTTATTATTGTGTAAGCGAACACTGCAACAACGTAAGCACTGGCGTAGTCATTTTCCTACAACTAATGTCGCCCTTCGCTGAGAGAAAACCATTCAGTGGTTAGGTATTAACACTAACAACCCTTATCAGCAAGCACATAAACCGTAAGGGATTAGCCTATAAATTGTAGAACGCAATTACCGAGTAAAGAGCCAGAAAAACTTATGGGAAACATTCGTATTGTATGTAGATATAGTCCACATCCGAATAAGCAGAAGGATTGTTGAGTGGTGTAATCGACCCTGACGCAGACATGATCCCTTCTTTTCGAATATGATGCGTACCGTTGCAGGCTTCACGTATTTTTTTATGTACATCCTCTCTTCTCGCAATCCTGGTAAATGATGCTCCCTCATTGCGATACCTGATGAGCCCGGGGCCAATTTTTTCAATGTAAGGTGTGTCCGCGAACTCCGAATCGCCCGAAAATACCGCACACCCGATTAACAATATACATAGGAGTATTACAATCACCGACTTATAGCCATGTGTAATTCTATTATCAAAGATGGTATTCAATGCTATAAAATCCTTTGTATACAATTACAAATTTGTATCGTTTTAGTTTGACTCGTCACGGGGAATTGCATCGACCAGAATATTTTCGATCGCAGTAATAGAAGTTTCATATTTTTCTGCCAGAATTTCCCTGGCCTTTACTTTTGTTTCTGATTCGATAAGTTCTGCATACTCGTTAATTATATGCATTTGTTCTATCGAGCGCAGAAACCGCTTCAGCATACTATTTTCATCTTCACCGATGAAATCCAGCGCTTCCAAGGGTTCAGCTCCTTGCATCAATTCATTTGCCGAGTTGTCAAAATAATATAACACCCATTTGGGTACTGGACGGTTGGTATATCTGAAAAACTTGTAGGCGCTCCAGACAAAATATGGATTGCGTGTCTTTTCGTACCACAGCTTTAAAAACTGACTTTCATCAATCCAACTCATGCCACCCTCACAGAACTCAATCTAACTATTGTTATTGTGTGAATATTTGTTGATTGACTGGAAAACTATAATGAAACTGATTTAAAGGCAAGCGATTGCTGAAACAAGGTTAAGCCACGATGATCGATCGAATATTGTTCGACAAGGAGGTTGCAGGTATAGATTGGTACTATTGTCAATAATACTCGTTATGATGTACGACATATCTGTGCAAAGCAAAATTTGAAATGTGCTTCGAAGGGTAAAGCCCATATTAGCGCTGACGATGCCGTAAAATAAGTTCTTTAAATTTTCCTGCGTTTTAAAATTAGGTCAACTTATTATTCGCCAGGCAAGATCCTTTCACATCGATTTGGTTTCCACCCTGTCAACTGTCGAACAGCAATATGTTTGCTGCGCAGCATGGGCTGGTATCGATATCAGACTCAAAGTGACCACCACTGAAACAACAATGACTGCAGTAGTACCTGCAGCCCGAAGGGTCACTGGCTTGCTCGCAGCCAGAGTCATAGCACCGACTATTATGATAGATGCAATATAAACAAGAAATTGCATAGCGGAAGGTCGATCATCATAGCCGACAAGTGTATGTAACATTTCGCCAAGCAAGGAATGCTCGGAAAGGATCATTGAGGTATCCCACAGCACGGGTTTAAGTGCATGCAGTACTCCTGCCTGGATCAGGTAGGCGGATGCCTGTGATGCCATACCGGCCGCAAGCAATACAATCAACCAGGCGGTGGCAGTAAAAAGATAACGGGTCGGAATACGCAGCAAACCAAAATAAAGCGCGGCACCCACGCCAGTCCCGAAAGCAATACCCAGCAGCCCACCCCCTAACATCGGTAAGGTACCTGTACCAGCAGCGGCGATACCGTACGTAAATAGCACCACTTCGGAACCTTCGCGCAACACAGCAAGTGCGATGACTATGGATAACATATACAATGGCCGACTATTCTCGCCAACCCCCTGACCAACCGTTTTCATTCGAGTTGCCAGCTCGCGTCCATGGCGTGCCATCCACAGGTTATGCCACGCCAGCATGGCGGTTGCTGCAAACAGTACACCGGCATTGAAAATCTCCTGCCCCATTCCTTCGCTAGCCTCTGCAATTGCTTCGGCAAATACCGCGATAATGCACGCGCCGATCAGACCTGCGCCTAAACCAAAACTGATCCAACGGCCTCGAGTTGCAACACCCTCAGTGGCAGTCAACAGAATGCCTACAATCAATGCAGCTTCGAGCACTTCACGAAATACGATTAACGCGGTACTTAACACAATGTGATCTCCCTGGATTATTCTACGGTGAGCGTGCCTTTAGCGGTCTTGGGATTGAATTCTCCAAAGAATGTATAGCTACCAGTTTCTAACGGACCGACGTAGATAGACGCTTTGCTATTACCAGTAATAATTTTTTCCCGATCGAGGTCGTGGCTTTCAAATTCCTCCGGTGAGCTGTCCTGGTTCTCCACCACAATCTTGACCTTTTTGCCGGCCGGCACAACGAGATTGTCTGGTGTGAACTGGTGATTCTTGATAACAAGGTGATATTGCTCTATTTCAGCATAAGCAGGGCTAGTGAGTACCCCCAATAGCAAGAGGGAAAGTAATAAGCAACTGTTTTTCATCATATTAGTACCCTATTTGGATTGTTTCTTTAATTTCTAAATGTAAATAATAATGATTCTCATTTGTAATTACAAGCAGCGACTGCACAAAATCAGTAAATAATTAATAGCTGATTGAAGTTTCAGCTCAGGATTGAATTTTTAATTTTGGCCAAAGCCAATTGGGGAGGAGTAATTGGAGTATGGATTCGAATGATTCCGTATGGGTTCGAAGAAAAATTTTCTACAACGCTTCGCTGCTGAACAGCAAACCCGACAAAAGGTGCTCCACGGGAACATAGTCATCGGTCAGGATAGGTAATGATTCCATTGTCGTACCGGTTGCCAGCAAGGGTGGATTAATGCGTAGCCAGCGACGCTCAAAACCCCGCTGGGAAACAATCACGTCCGGCAAACTATGGCTATTATTCGCAGATATCACATAGGTCGTGCGTGTTACAGACTCTGGTGCACGATCCAGCCAGACATCCACATACTGAAATTCTTCCTGTAGAGTTTTCAGCAGGCTTTTAACCAGCTTGGCATCGGGAAATATATCCACAATATTAATCAGGTAGAGTCCAGTATCACTTAAGCTACGTTTAACGGCTTGCGCAAATTGCTGGGTCACCATGTGGTAGGGTACAGAAATATCATGAAATACATCTGTTACCACTACATCATATTGCTGCTGGTTTTTTTGCAACACTGCCCGCGCATCGAGGTGTATAATTTCCATTTCGCTGGTATCAACAAACAGCGCCTGTTGCGCAGTTAACGTAACCTGTGGATCAAGTTCTGCCACCGTAACGTGCGCGCTCGGATACATTGCTTTAACAGCACGTGGCTGAGTGTAAGCACCGCCACCGGCAAAAAAGTAACGTAGTTGGGAGCCTTCATCAACATTGGAAAATGTTCTCACAATTTCATCCATCGCATGAACATAGGGTGAGATCAAAAGATCGGCTTCAGTCTCATGGTTTATTCCATGCAACAAATGATCGAGAATCAAAGCTTTCGCCGATCCATATTCAGGGGCAGATGAATCCACAACACGCAGACAAAAATAATTACTCTCCCATTGACAGGGATTGGTGAAACCGCCCCGCGCGTACGTTATTACCAGGACACTGGCCAGTAACACGATCATCGTTAGCGCTTGTTTGATGCGTATTCTGCGTAAAAACGGTATGGCTAGCAAGGCCAAACAGATCGCACTTCCCATCACAATCTTGCGTGTACCAAAGAACTGCACTAACCAGTAACCGGTGATAAAAGTACCAAGAATACTACCCAATGCAGCAAGCGCATGCATCCGACCTACGATATGTCCTGCACGTGAATCCAGTCGCAAAGCCAGGGTAGTTAACAAAGGAGTGACGATACCCAATAATGCTGCCGGCACAAAGAACATCGACAACACATATATAAAACTGGATCCAATTAAATTGAGTTCGCTATTTTGTAACAGCGGTGCCACGATAGTCAGCGATAGCAGGCTGGCGATACTGAACACTGCTGCCAGTAATAACACGATACCGACACTGTTTTCGCTGCCTCCCCCGTCTGCCCAACGTCCTCCAATCCAGTTACCCAGGGAGAGCCCGGCCAGAATGACACCAATGATTGAAGTCCAGCTATATATTGATACTCCCACGTAAGGCGCTATCAAACGACCGGCAACAATTTCTAACACTAACAGGATTGTAGAACTTAAAAAGATGGTAAACCCATACCACATCAGCACTCGGCGCACAGATGGAGAAGGCGAAATAGAGGCAGAGGTACTTGTAGCCAAACAGCGGTACTCCCAAAGTGATTTGTCAGGATTGTACAGCAAGTTTCACAACATCGGATACTAAAAGGACACAGTGAATGGTGCCCAGGGCCGGAGTCGAACCGGCACGGGAGTTAAGTCCCGAGGGATTTTAAGTCCCTTGTGTCTACCAATTTCACCACCTGGGCAGATAATTTAAACGAAGATTCTCGAAGAAAATGGAGGCTGAGGTCGGAATCGAACCGGCGTCCACGGCTTTGCAGGCCGCTGCATAACCACTCTGCCACTCAGCCGTTTCATTCGGTAACAATAGTTGTAGCCGGAATCTCCCAAATCATCTAGTTCTTATATTACTGCTATGTGCGAGTGTGGAGAAAACGATTGGAGCGGGAAACGAGACTCGAACTCGCGACCCCAACCTTGGCAAGGTTGTGCTCTACCAACTGAGCTATTCCCGCTTTGGCTTTAAGCCGTCGTATTTTACCGCTGAGCATTCGACTGTCAAGCGATATTTAATAAAATCATACAATTAGCGTCACGTCCGCAAATAAGCATAACTGCATGATTTGGCAGTAAATCAACTACTCCTTCTCAACGATGTTATTGGTGTTTTTAATAATCGGCCAGGCGTCTTTCAGATAAATGACCATTGACCAAATCGTTAATATAGCGGCTATCCAGATCAATACGAAACCTACTTCGGCTGTTGGAAACTGGCCGATATCATCCTCGTATATGAGAAATGGAATGGCAAACATTTGCGCCAGGGTCTTGATTTTACCGATGATTGAGACGGCTACCTGAGCCCTTTCACCGATTTCTGCCATCCACTCTCTCAGTGCAGAAATTACAATTTCACGCCCAATGATAATGCTGCAGGCCAGTGTGAGTGCGACATCAGGAAACGGGGTGGGGTTACGCTCCACTAGCATTATGAGCGCAACCACTACTATTAATTTATCCGCAACGGGATCCAGGAAGGCACCGAATGCAGAGGTTTGACCCAGTTTTCTTGCCAGGTATCCATCCAGCCAGTCGGTAATGGCGGCTGCACAGAATATAAAGGTGGCCCAAAACCGCGCTTCGGACCAGGGCAAATAAAATATGACGACAAAAACCGGTATTGCGACGATTCTCAGTAGCGTCAATATGTTGGGTATGTTGTTCAACATCGCGCTATATTAATGCAATTCTGCAACACATTGAAAGCAAGCTTGATTTAAGAAATTCACAATTTTGACGAAGCGATGGATATACATGATGGATACGCTAACTCATGGCAGATTTAATATTTTTTCTGTAGTTTGTGGAGTGATACTGCCTCAGCGATGTTTGGCAGATGTAAATCCCGCGGGAAATGGAATAAATTTTCCTGTTGTAAGGCGCGCAAATAAATATCACAATAATAACAATTAGTTATACCCATCTCGTTATTCTAGAATCCTTAAGTATTTCTAAAATTTAACCAACTTTATACGATAACATTAATTGTAACCAATCTCTTTTTCTGTTTTACTGATTATACATTGGCTCTAGAACAACGCCGATGTGGAATAGCAGTAGCGTAGTAATAGGTGTAGCAGTATGAGCAGTAATGACGTATTTGGTGGCGATAATTTTGAAGATATTCTCGCCGCTGTAGAATCCCTCGAGACCGATGACGATAGTCCTGATTTTCCCAACGACTTAGGCAAAGTCGTCGTCTCTCATAATGAATCCGCTATCGATCAACCCTTCATCGCGAATATAGCTTTCGAAGGTTCGACAGCGCCCGCGACGACACTCGAATTCACTTCCGAATTTGACACGCGTAAGCCAGTGGCTATTTGCGGTACCTACGATGACAGTGGCGAAGAAGAAAGTTTTGACGGCGCCGCGGCTGCCAACGAACTTATAGACCTCTTTTATCGTGACGAAGACGATCAAAGCAGTGCATCGTGGGCTGAGCTCCCCAGTCCAACGGAAACATTCGTCGATGAAACCCTGGCAACCCGGGAAGCGGCTGATGATTCCGAACCCGAAATGCCGGTGTCGGGACACGGTATTGAAACACCAGCAGCCTCCCTGATTGACAGACCGACTCGTAAATCGCAAACACGTATATTCAGCTTGTATAATTTCTCCCAGCGATTACCAGGAGTCTATGCCGGAGTCGCAGCTGTGATGGCTATGGCAGGATTCGCATACATACTGATGTTTCCTGTCCTGTTTGCCATCGCGACCTTGAATGGATTTGAAATGTTAAACAATCCGTTCACTCAAACCAGTGCATCCCTGTTTGCCTCCCTGTTTGGGATTTCTCTATTCTTATTCCTGATGAGTTACCGACTGTTCGACTTGAAGTTTGTTATTCCCGAAGGAATCACCCTGGATGAAAAGAACGCCCCCCAGCTCATGGAAAAACTACAGAGCTTGAGCAAAGAAAATCGTATTCCGAAAATTCATCAAGTCATATTAACGCGCAGACATGAGTTAAATGTTGTTAAAGTACCGCGTTTCGGATTACCAATCTGGTCGCGTAACGTGCTCGCGATCGGATATCCATTACTGCAAACCTTGTCACCGGAATATTTTGATTGCGCCCTGTCGCGACGTCTGGTGCAACATACCAAGGGCCTCGGCATGATTACCAATTGGCTGAGCTTTATGCGCCAGATTTGGACGCGCTACGCTATCTCATTGAAAGACAGAAATGGGGTGACCGACCTTATTCATTACTGTTTCTTCGCACCCTACGCGTCTTTGTATCGCCGTTTCGCTGTATATCTGACGCAACGAGATGAGCTTAGAGCTGACGAAGCGGCGCTCACATTAGTTAACGATCGCGACCTGATCAAGAGCGCACAAACACTGCGTATCACCCAGGCCATGTTAATCCAATACTATTGGCCTAAATTGAACGATGCTATTCAGAACAACCTTTCGTCCCCGGCTAACATTCGTCCCTACTTCCACCTGCCACAAACACTGGCAGAATTGCTCAAAAGCGAAGATGTTGAGACCTGGTTTATTCGCCTGGGGCAGGAATTAGTAAATGAAGGCTGTGCGGAGGCACCGTTCGCCAAACGTATGGAACAAATAGGACACAAGAAAGTATCGATACCCAAACCGTTTGATGTTAATGCCGCAAACCATTACTTCGGTGAGCAATATGAAACCATGACGCAGCACATGGATGAACTGTGGGCGGAAGAAGTGCAGAAAGCCTTGTTTATCGAAAACCTGGAAAGCGGTGAAGTTCACGCCACGCTACCATTCCGGCTAACGATTCAAACCGCTTGAGGATTCACATACCACGCTATTACGGTGGTTTTGAACTCATTAATGGTCAGGGTGAAAAATATCATAAATCTTTTGCGCCATAGCTTTACTGATACCATTCACGCTGGCCAGGTCTTCAATGCCGGCCCGCTGAATGCCCTGCAAACCACCAAATTGTTTTAACAGCGCCTGGCGTCGCTTTGGCCCCAGGCCGTCAATTTCCTCCAGTATCGACACGTTGCGCGCCTTCGCACGGCGTTGCCGATGACCGGTGATCGCAAAGCGGTGGGCTTCGTCACGAACTTGCTGAATCAAATGTAAGGCAGGTGAATCGCTGGGCAAAGTCACCACTTTATTGATCGAGCCTACAAACAAAGTTTCCAGTCCCGGTTTACGCTCCGGGCCTTTGGCTATACCTACTACTAAAACATCAGTTACCTGCAACTCTTCCAATACGGCAAGCGCTTCTGAGACCTGCCCCTTGCCTCCGTCGATAAATAATATATCGGGTAACTTGCCCTCACCTTTTTTCAAGCGCGTATAGCGGCGCGTCAATGCCTGCTGCATCGCTGCGTAATCATCGCCCGGGGTAATGCCTTCGATATTAAAGCGCCGGTAGTCATTCTTTTGCAGCCCCTGGGTCTCCATCACCACGCAGGAAGCCACCGTCGCTTCGCCCATCGTGTGGCTAATATCAAAACATTCCAGCCGTTGCGGTGTGTTTTCCAGATCAAGAACGTCCTGCAACGTCTCAAAACGCTGCAGCAAGCTGGCCTGACTGGCTAATTGATTATCTAACACAGTGCGGGCATTATTTTCCGCCATCTCAATCCAGCGCGCCCGATCGCCGCGAATCCGATGCGATAGGGTTACGTTAGCGCCTGCTCGCTCGGATAAAACTTCTTGTAGTAAATGTTCATCCGGCAACTCAGTGTTAACAATAATTTCCGGTGGTATAAACCGGCTGGAATTATGACTGAGATAATACTGCGGGATAAAAGCATTGAGAATTTCTGGCACTTCAGCGTCCCGGGTTTGTTTAGGATAGTAGAATTTGTTACCCAGGTTTCTTCCATCACGGATGAAAAATACCTGGATACAGGCAGCGCCATTTTTTGTTACGCCTGCAATAACATCAATGTTGCCGTGTTCGCTGCTGACATATTGTTTTTCCTGTACCCGCTTCAAGCTGACGATTTGATCGCGATACTGCGCAGCCTTCTCAAATCGCAGTGCCTGCGATGCCTTTTCCATATTTTCAACCAGTTCCTCCACTATGGCATTGCTTTTTCCCTTCAGAAACATCACAGCATGACGCAAGTCTTCAGCATATTCCTCTTTCGAGATCAAACCTGTACAGGGCGCGGTACATCGGTTGATTTGATACTGCAGACAGGGTCGCGAGCGATTATTAAAAAAACTGTCTTCGCATTGCCGGATTCGAAAAACTTTCTGTAACAGGTTTAGACTCTCCCGCACTGCGCCGGCGCTAGGATAAGGACCGAAATATTCGCCCACCGTTTTTTTGGCACCGCGATGAAAACTTAAGCGCGGGAAGTCATGAGTATTATCAAGGTAAATGTAAGGATAACTCTTGTCATCACGTAACAGAATGTTATAGCGGGGTTTAAGTTCCTTAATCAGGTTATTTTCCAGCAGCAGGGCTTCACCTTCTGTATGGGTGATCGTTACCTGGACATCGGCCACCTGGGCAACCATGGAACGGGTTTTTGGATTCTTGTCTTTATTGTGAAAGTAACTGCTGACCCGGTTTTTCAGGTTTCTTGCCTTACCAACATACAACACCGTACCCCCGGCATCCAGCATACGATACACACCCGGTTTGTGGGTCAATGTTTTCAGGAAATTTTCGCTATCAAAAGCGACATCCTGGGCGTTTGCGGAATCTTGAGCTGTCATCAAATTATGAAATCAACATTTAAAAAGTAGCTTGTGGATATGTTCAAAAAAATTTGCCTCAACCAAGATTAAACCTGTCCAGGTATTTCTTTAAATAATGGATGCAAATATTAATCAGTAGTCCACTTAAACTTGTCAGCAACATGTTTAGCATTAGTCTTCAAAAGCGCATCAGCTGAAACTGTGCCCGCATAGAAAAACAAAAAACACAATTCCTTCATTATTCGTTGTTATCACTTATTTTCCGTTAAATCTGGAAGAAGTTGACAGTTTTAGTAGTGTATCGATTTATGCCATTCTTATTCTACTACATCTAGCTATCGAGCGGCCAATAGCGGATATATTTTGTATTGCCATAAAACTCTCGGTATACGAGAAGCCAATATTCCAAACTGGGATTAAGTTTACTTATCGTAATTAAATCTCTTTCTGCAATTGCCGTTACTCACAGTATCTATTTAGTGCCACTTTAAATTTCTATCGTTTGCTTTGCTGTTTATTGTATTTAGCAAATAGCTTTTTTTATTTATCTAGCTAAGAAACCAGTTAAACGCTGGCACCTTGACTTAATCAAATATGCTGTAGCGCGGGGTATTTTTGAATGGCTTTTGCGCTACTCATTGTTTTTGCAATACAGATTAAGAACATTTTGTGAATTGTGACGTAAAAGACATTTTGAATCGAGGTACTAAACAATAATTTGCCTTGAATCTACGACAATTTTTTCGTCTCAGCTGTAATCCTAAATCAATGTGGTTCGTTAGGTATATATACAACTCTTGATCCAAAATCACATCAACGTATCCACGCCTGGCGGTGAGTAAGTAAGGTTCAAAAAATTATGTTACACAGATGGTGTAAAGCGCTAATCATTTACTTTTTGATTTCACTTCTTGCTGTGTTGAGCGTTAGTTGTGGTGGTGGGGATGGTGGCGGCGCCGGCGGCAGTACTGGCGGTGGCGATACTGGCAGTGGTGGTGATGTAACAACACCCATTGCTGTTGAGGAGGTCGTTGAATTTAATGTCCGGCCGGGTCCTATCGTAGCGGTTCGGGTGGGTGAAACAGCTGTGCTGGACGGCAGCTACACTAGCACCACGATGGGCGACTTATTGACCTATGACTGGTCTTTTGTCCATAAGCCGGATGGCAGTAATGCCGAACTACTCGATGCCACAACGGTGAATCCCACTTTTATACCTGACGCCAGGGGAACCTATATGGTACAACTGGTGGTCAGTGCCAGAGGTGTTTCCAGTCCGCGCGTCATTACTACGGTTCTCGCAACAAATGATGGCGAACGTCCCACCGGACCGTTTCATCATATGGGTTTGTCATCACAGTGTGTGAATTGCCATAACAGTACGAATGTAACCATTCCTGGTAAATCGCCAGATCATCTTGCTACCAGTAATCTGTGCCAGGCCTGCCATACCACGTTCGGGCTTAGCATTATTCCCTTCGTAGATCACCTGGAAGTATTTGGCACCTGCAGTGAGTGTCACGACGGTGTGCGGGCCATTGGTAAATCCGATCAACACCCTGCTACCAGTGTGGAATGCGACGACTGTCACAATACTACAGGGTTTATCGAACTCGCTGCAGACGGCACTTATGATCATTCCGGCATTTCCAGAAGTTGCAGTGTCTGCCACAACGGTATCGTGGCCACAGGCAAACACGAGGCGCATATCGCGACTGAGAGTGAATGTAATTCGTGTCATGTCGTGGACAATTTCCAAACCATTATCTTTGACCACAGCACGATTACCACTGCTTGCGAGTCCTGCCACAATGGCACTGACTCAACCGGCAAGACACCTGACCATCCTAATACGAATGCGGATTGTGGCATGTGCCATAATACTCGCACCTTTGCCTGGTCAGAAGGATTCGATCACACAGTGCCAGGTGTCGCTAATGAGTTGTGCGGAACCTGCCATAACGGTATTAACGCGACCGGTCAGTCGACCAATCATATGCCAACCACTGACGATTGCGGTACCTGTCATACCCCGGGTATTTTTGCCACCGGTGTATTTGATCACAACAATGTAAGCGGCGATTGCGCATCCTGCCATGATAGTGTGATCAGCAGAGGCTTTCCCGATAATCACCTGCCAACTACTGAGGATTGTTCGCTCTGCCATCTCACTACCGATACGTTTGTGGGGGCAACGTTCGACCACGGAAATATCATTGATGACTGTGGCTCCTGTCATAATAGTGAGATATCCACTGGTAAAACAGACACCCACATTCCCACTCTGGATGATTGCAGTACCTGCCACATCCCCGGCGCCAGTTTTTCACCCTCAATATTTGATCATCAGGGTATTACAAGAGGTTGCGAAGGTTGTCATAACGGCGTGTCCGCTACAGGAAAAGATACCGCGATAAATCATGTACCCACCACGCAGGATTGCTACTTATGCCATACCACCACCGCGTTTCGTCCTTCTATCTTCGATCACGAGGGCATCAGCGGCAATTGTGCCAGTTGCCATGACGGCACCGCAGCGATTGGTAAATCAGCTAACCATATACCCACCACCGAGGATTGCGGAACGTGTCATAACACCAACAGTTTCCCTACCGGTGTGTTTGATCACCAGGGCATTACCACGAATTGCGAAGGCTGCCACAACGGCCAATACGCCACTGGCAAGGACGCAGCAGCCAACCATTTGCCCACCACGCAGGATTGCCACTTCTGTCATACCACCACGGTATTTCGTCCCTCAATTTTCAGTCACGATGGCATCACTGGTAATTGCACCTCCTGCCACAACGGCACCAACGCTACCGGCAAGCCCCCCACGCATATCCCCACCAGTGAGGATTGCGGCGTGTGCCATGACACCAGTGGCTTTACCACCGGGGTGTTTGATCACACCGGTGTGACCAACAACTGTGCCGGCTGTCACGATGGGGTCTATGCCACCGGTAAGAATTCGGCGGTAAACCATGTGCCGACGACACAGGATTGTCATTTCTGCCATAACACAGCAGCGTTTCGTCCCTCGATCTTCAATCATGATGGCATCACCGGCAATTGCGCCAGTTGTCATAACGGCACCGCAGCTATTGGCAAATCGGGTACCCATATCGTTACGACGCAAGATTGCGGTGTGTGCCATAACACGACCGCCTTTATTGGTGCGGTGTTTGATCACACCGGTATCGTGAGCAACTGCGCGTCCTGCCACAATGGCATTTCCGCGCGGGGCAAAGACACCGATCACCTGCCCACCACGGAAGATTGCAGTGTCTGTCACGTGCCGGGTACTTTTCTAACGGCAGTGTTTGATCACACCGGCATTGTGAATAACTGCGCCTCCTGTCATAACGGCACGGCCGCGATTGGCAAGCCGGTAAATCATATTCCCACGACAGAAGACTGCTCCGTGTGTCATGTCACCAGCAGTTTTACCACCGGCGTGTTTGATCACACCGGCGTGAGCAATGGCTGCGACGGTTGTCATAACGGCCAATTTACCACCGGTAAGGATGCGGCCACCAACCACTTGCCCACGACCCAGGATTGTTACTTCTGCCATACCACCACGACATTCCGTCCCTCGATCTTCAATCACGAGGGCATCTCGGGTAACTGTGCCTCCTGCCATAATGGCACGTATCCTAATGCCACGGCTAAGTCGGGTACGCACATTGCCACCACCCAGGATTGTGGCGTCTGTCATAACACCACCACCTTTATTGGTGCGGTGTTTGATCATACTGGGATCGTGAGTAACTGTGCCTCGTGCCATGGCTCATCCGCCATCGGCAAACCGGTGAATCATGTGCCCACCACCGAGGATTGCAGTGCCTGCCATCAAACGGGCACGTTTGCCACCGGGGTGTTTGATCATACCGGTATCGTGAATAACTGCGCCTCTTGTCATGACGGCTTAATCGCCCTGGGCAAACCAACCGACCATGTGCCCACGACCCGGGATTGCGCCAATTGCCATGGCACCTCGACATTTACCACCGCGGTGTTTGATCATACCGGCATCGTGAACAACTGCGCGTCCTGCCATGATGGCGTGACGGCCATCGGCAAGCACGTCGATCACCTGCCGACCGCCGAGGATTGCAGCGTCTGTCACGTCACCAGCAGTTTTCTCAACGCCGTGTTCAATCACACCGGCATCGTCGACAACTGCGCGTCCTGTCATAACGGCACATCAGCCATTGGTAAACCGGTCGTTCATGTACCCACGACGGAAGACTGTTCGGTGTGCCATAGCACCACCAGCTTTACCTCAGGTGTGTTTGATCACACCGGTATCGTAAATAACTGCGCGTCTTGCCACGATGGAGTGATCGCACTCGGCAAACATGCCGACCACCTGCCAACGACGGAGGATTGCAGCGTTTGCCACGTGCCCGGCACTTTCTTAACGGCGGTATTCAACCATACCGGTATCGTCGATAACTGCGCCTCCTGTCACAACGGCACATCGGCTACTGGCAAACCGACGACGCATATTCCCACAACGCTGGACTGCTCCGTCTGCCATAACACCACGGCATTCGCCGGCGCCAACTATGACCATACAGGTATAACGAGTGACTGCGCCTCCTGCCACAATGGCATATCCGCCATGGGTAAGCCATTTGATCATGTACCAACGAATGCTGATTGCAGTCAGTGCCATCAAACCACCGGTTTCTTGCCCGCAACATTTGATCATACGGGCATCGTAGACAACTGCCAGTCCTGCCACGATGGGGTATTTGCCATAGGCAAATCAACTACGCATGTCGCAACTAATCAGGATTGCGGTGTGTGTCATAACACCACTTCCTTTATCGGGGCGGTATTCGATCACACGGGCATCGTGAACAACTGTGGATCCTGCCACGACGGTACAACAGCGCGCGGCAAACACCCGGATCACATACCGACGACACTAGATTGTTCCAACTGCCATACCACCGCAACATTCCTCGGCGCCACATTTGATCACCAGGGTATAACCGGTGGTTGCGGCTCCTGTCATGATGGCAATACGGCCACTGGGAAATCCATAGGACATTTTATTACCACGCAGGAGTGTAATGTGTGCCACTCCACAAATGGATGGGCACCGATCAATTTCACTCATGCTTCGAGTAACTATCCTGGCAACCACAATTCGACGGTCACGTGTGTAACCTGTCACGGCAACAGCGAGACTATCAACTATCAATTCCCGCAATACATCGGCTTTTGCGCTGCTTGTCATGCTGATGATTTTGAATCACAAAGCGCTCACAATGGAGGCCGAACCGGTACCGTGGAACAAAACAAAGATTGCAGTGGTGGCGGTTCCGGTTGTCACCGCGTTAGTAGTCGTGATTTTTGATGTATTAGCCAAGCAAAGTAGCACATGCCTGGTTTTGACTTGACGATATTTCCTGTCTTTATGGAATCCAATTTAAAGCCATCATTTCAACCATTGAGAAGCTTTCTGATGTGCTCAAACACTGCGTGAAACATGGGTGTCGTTAGACGTTTGGTTTGCGTGTTGTAACGGCTGCAGTGGTAAGAATCAATCAATGTCAGTTTCTTAGTAATGGCATGCGCCTGATTGTGTTTGAACGGAAAGTCTTTGGCTTTTAATTGAAAGGCACGCAATACCGCACCATGAGCAATGCTGCCAAGCGCTAAAATCACCGAGCCAGCTGACATGGCCTGCAATTCGTTTTTTAGAAACTCGTTGCAGATTTTGATTTCGTCGCCGGTGGGTTTGTTTTGTGGCGGCAGACATTTAACGGCATTGGTGATGCGACAGTTTTTCAACTGCAAACCATCATCTAGTGCATGAGACTCTGGCTGATTACTGAAACCGAATTCATACAGAGTTTCATACAATAGTATGCCGGCGTAATCGCCGGTGAATGGCCGGCCAGATGCGTTGGCGCCATGCATACCCGGTGCGAGCCCTACAATTAACAGTTTCGGCTTTTTCGCGCCGAACGGCGCTACCGGCCGCGCATGGTAGTCGGGATATTCCGCTGCCACTTCATCAAGAAACGAGGCCAAACGTTCGCAGCGGCGGCAATTCACATCAAATTGGATAGCTTCACTCATTTTATTGGCTCATTTCTCCAGTAAATTTATATCCTGTCCCAAATAGTTATCATGCCGGCCACAGCGCCCGAGCAGGAACGAATGAATCGCCCGCAGGTGCTTTAGTACGTAAGACAATGATAATTCTGTAATTAATGGGGCTGTTTTATACCACAAAATCCTATTCCTTAGGGGTTAGTTACCTTACCTGTTATGAATATTGACGAAGCGCTAGCCTCATCGCTATACTTGACAATATTAGTCAAGTTATAGTGTCGATGGACGATACATCGATAAATTAATGATTCGCTGAGTATAATGACTGACGCTGAATGTTTAAACTTGGCAACCTGACCGGATTCACTTGATGGAGATTTAGGATGGCATATAGCGATAAAGTTCTCGACCACTACGAAAACCCACGCAATGTCGGTGCTTTTGAAAAAGATGATCCTTCCGTGGGTACCGGAATGGTGGGCGCACCCGCCTGTGGTGACGTGATGCGCTTACAGATTAAAGTAAATGAAAGCGGTATTATCGAAGACGCGCGATTTAAAACTTACGGTTGTGGTTCAGCCATTGCGTCCAGCTCTCTGCTAACCGAATGGGTGAAAGGAAAAACCCTGGATGAAGCACAGCAAATCAAGAACACTCAGATTGCAGAAGAACTAGCCCTACCCCCGGTTAAGGTTCACTGCTCTGTACTGGCAGAAGATGCAATTAAAGCCGCGATTGAGAATTATCATGAAAACCAGACATCAGCTGGTAAAAAGGATTCAGCCGCGTAATTCGATCACTCAGCAACCTCCTGTTATCGTTATAAAAACCCCCGGAATAATATCCCTCCGGGGGTTTTTTCGTTACAATGTCCGGAAATTTGTTCGGTGTTTTTCTGGTAATCACACAACCAAACCTTTAAACGCAGGTCCAACTCTCTAATTTTGGGCAACGATACCGCTAACAAATAGAGAACGTTATTGAAAACCTTGCTGCCGGGGCACAACCATATGCATGGATTAAGAGTTTACAGAAAGATAATTATTTCATTGATCGGTCTATCTTCGATGACATTGTTGTTGACGGGCTGCCTGGT
>Ga0209742_10000114_pt1 | contig 45187 bp, 41 predicted proteins | sample DeeMarSeWOR38_10_FD_187462 | JGI IMG/M metagenome (GOLD analysis project Ga0209742, IMG submission 187462) | Marine sediment microbial communities from White Oak River estuary, North Carolina - WOR-3-8_10 (SPAdes) (version 2) | ecosystem: Environmental > Aquatic > Marine > Intertidal zone >...
AAATCGTTCTCGATATTTTGGCGCAACTGGCTCCGTGAAAGTAGTGACCGCGAAACAGAACCTGATGGTTGTAATTTTCGTAGTTCGATCACCTCCTGCTCAATTTGATCCATTTGAACAGCGATATCTGGTGGGATCTCTGGTTGAGTCGCCACCGGAGTGTTCTGGGGTAGTAATGTCGTTGTTGGCTGGGGGGTGGCAGTAGGTGTAATCTCGTCTGTTTGTGTATCATTCACTGATGTTGGTGTGATCTCAGGAACATTAATTATGGATTCATTCGTCGGCTCTGTAATGACCGCTCTCTCGGTTGTCATCAGATATCCCAATGCACCTACACCGATTAAGCTGATCATGCCGACGAATAAACAGCCGATGAAGAAAATAACAGCAAATATTATCAGGTTACGTTTGGAATTATCCATTTTTCAGCGAATAGCGAGCGTTAACACCGCAAGAATGAAAGTAGTTACACTGGCTAATCCAAATAGATAAGTGATACGTGCACCGCGATCGAATTTGGATTGTCTCTCTCTTAATTGTTCAGCAGCCTCATCACTATCTTTGGCTACACTTCCAATGGATTTCACCCTTGTTCCAACTTCAATAAAGATCGGGATGGCAGCGATTACTAATAGCGCTAATGTGCTCCAAAAATAGAGGTTGGATATCTGCTGGATGTTGCCGAGCAATAATACACCTAAGAAAACAATGATGGTGTCGACAGCCATAATGAAAAGATACTGCTGCCAAAAAGGTCGCCGCTTAGCTTCCTGAATTTCAGAATTTTGATCCATAAATTTCACCGGACGCATTGTAACTGGCTTTGTAGTTATGAGCAATAGTATCTTGTCCATGTTTTGCTCTTGCCGCTTTTTAATCTTTAGGTTAGGATTTATCGCGATATGCCGATTCGATCCAACTCAGGATTATATCTCGTCATCGCAGGAGACATCATTGCCCTTGCATTTGTGACAATCGTTGGATTTGCCAGCCATGGTACGGCAGGAACAGCCGGTATCAGGATGTTAACCACATTTTTTCCATTATTAGTGGCCTGGTTTCTTATCGCCCCCCACTTAGGAGTTTACGATTTAGAGAAATTAATCGATGTACGCCAGCTATGGCGCCCGTTTTGGGCGATGGTACTTGCTGCTCCGATGGCTGGCTGGTTGCGAGGTTTATTACTTAATTCACCGATCTTACCGCTATTTGTGATTATATTAGGTGGAGTCGGTGCGTTGACTATATTGGCCTGGCGTGGATTATATTGGATCTGGCTGACCAGATCGAAACGTTCAGATGGATGAAGTTGAACTGATACAGGCGGCTCGCAAAGGTGATTTGAATGCATTCAATCGCCTTATTTTGGCTTATCAAGATATGGTTTTCAGCCAGGCATACCGTGTTTTAGGCGATCCGCAGGCGGCAGATGATGCAGCCCAGGTAGCCTTCATATCAGCATATAAAAATCTGCGCAAATTTCGAGGCGGATCTTTTCGAGCCTGGTTATTGCGGATTGTAACCAATGCTTGTTATGATGAGCTTCGCCGTCAAAAGCGTCGACCGACGACTTCGCTCGAACCCCTGGATGATTCTGGTGAGGAGATCGAGTCAGCCCGATGGTTAGCAGATTCGAGCGAATTACCTGAAGATAGTATCCTGCGAACAGAATTGGGTCAGGCGATCCAGCGTTGTTTGGAGCGGTTGCCGCTTGATTTCCGAACTGTTGTGATCCTGGTCGATGTACAAGGCATGGATTATCTTGAGGCAGCGAGTGTAATCGAAAAGCCTCTTGGGACTGTGAAAAGCAGGTTAGCCAGAGCCCGCCAGCGCATGAGGTTATGTCTGCAAGAGTTTTGGGAACTTTTACCCACCTCAATGCGTCTGGAATCATAAAGAAGATGGTGTTAAAGATTTAATAAAACCATGAATCTATCTGATCGAGACTTGGAGACGTTATCCGCTTTTCTGGATGGAGAGATTTCCGGAAGAGATCAAGAACGTCTTGAAGCTCGCTTACAAAGCGATGAGGCTTTACGAGTTTATCTTGAAGGGTTGCGGCGCACACGAGCGGCAGTTCGCAGCTTGCCAATCCTGCGCGCCCCACGTAATTATTATCTCACTCCTGAAATGGTTGGGCAGAAAGGAACGACTCGCCGACTCTTCCCTGTTTTGAGCTTTGCTTCTGCATTGGCAACGATGTTGTTTGTGCTCCTGCTGGTGGGTGATTTTATAACGATAAACAACCCAGCATTTGCACCGCTTCGTGCACTAGAGGCGTCTGAACAGGTCGTTCAAGTTTTGGAAGCACCCCTTGCTGGAACCCTTCAATTTGAAAGTGAACTACCAGAGGATCTGGCTGATGAATTTCTAGAACAAAGTCCTGTCGAAGAAAGGATGCCTTCTGCAGAAGAAGCGCCTCTGGCAGCAGCGCCTGAGGCACCCGCGGAAGAATTGGAGCAGCTCCCAATCATTGGGGAATCATTAGCTACTGGTGAACCAGATTCTGTCGAGGAAGTTGAAGGGGCAGTCGAGAGTGCACCTGCTCCGATGGAGGAGCCAGGCATCCAAGCCCAGGGGAAGGTCTCTGTAACGCCGCTGCCGGATGACCAACAAAGGGTGATCCCTTTGCGGGGGATACTGCGGGTCTTAGAAGTAATCATGATTATTGTGGCTATTTCCACTGGCATAGCAGCTTTTTTCCTTTATCGAAAGAAATAAGCAATTCCCCTTTAAATTTGGTACGAACAACTTATCTATAAAATAGGATTACTTCGCTTGTTGTCTTGAAATCATCCTTCAGCGCGTCCTAATAAAATCGTTATTAATCCAATTTCATGCCTTTTGTTTGCTATACTGAACCGAGGTTGGGTGTTTGTTTGAATTGATGGATCTGGGGTAATTTATTCTTAACCATAGAATCCGTCATTATGCATAAATTATCGAGGAGAATAACGTGAATGCAAAAATTATCAAGCTCATGGTGTGGATGATGACTTTTGTCTTAATTCTGGCGACAGCTTGCAGCTCTGGCAGACCAGAATCCACAGATTCGGTTGTAGAAACTCAACCAGCTGAAGTGCAGGAGACCAAGGAGGTTGAATCCACTCCAGAGGTTGTTTCTCCAAAAGAATCTGACTCGAGTAAAGTGACCAGCTTGGATGATGCGCGGAATGCAGTGATCCAAATTCAAGCCGAGGGAACATTTGTGAATCCAGATTTTTCGGTTTCTTATAATGAAGCTGGTTTTGGTTCAGGATTTATTATTGATCCATCTGGATTGGCAGTCACCAATAACCATGTTGTAACTGGGGCTGCTTTGCTAAAAGTGTGGATTGGGGGTGATACAGGCAAGGAATATAATGCCAAAGTTATTGGTGTTTCGGAATGCTCAGATCTGGCCTTGATTGACATTGAAGGGGATGATTTTCCGTACCTCGAGTGGTATGATGGCACAATTAATGTTGGTTTGGAAGTGTATGCTGCTGGTTATCCATTAGGAGAACCACAATTTACAATGACTAGGGGAATCGTCTCCAAGGAACAAGCTGGCGGAGAAACTTATTGGGCATCGGTCGATGCGGTGATTGAGCACGATTCTACGATAAATCCTGGGAATTCAGGGGGACCCCTGCTGAACGAGAATGGTGAAGTAGTTGGAATTAATTATCGGGGAAGGGAAACTGATCAATATTTCGCCATTGGGCGAGATTTGGCCCAATCTGTCACAAAGAAACTTGAGGAAGGCAAAAATATTGAATCGCTTGGTATAAATGGAGAGGCATTTGTCGGGGATGGATTGTCAGGGATTTGGGTTTATTCTGTTGAATCGGGATCACCAGCAGACGATGCAGGTATTGAAGGTGGGGATATCCTCACGATGGTTGAAAATCTGATTCTGGCTTCGGATGGGACGATGGCAGATTATTGTGATGTCCTTCGCAGCCATAATATGGAAGATACTCTTGATATCGAAGTATTACGCTATGCCACGCAAGAAGTCCTCACAGGACAAATTAATGGTCGTGAATTGGAGACTTCAGTCAGTTTCTCGGAGACCATCGATGAGGAGTTCGATCAAGTTGTGGAAGACACAAGCGTCTATTCAGGTTATACATCAATAATGGATGATTACGGAGCGATACAGATGGATATCCCCGTTGAGTGGGCAGATATCTATGGGGGTTATTGGGAGGATGGTGATGAGACGATTGGATCGGCCATCTCCGCAGCTGCAAATTTGGATAATTACATAAATACCTGGACTGAATCCGGGGTGTTTTTTGGCGCTTCTGATGACTTGGCGGAGTTGGGTGGTTATGTGAACTTGCTTGATATTCGAAGAGAGGCATTCATCGAGGACTGCAAGCATGAAGGTCGTTATGATTATGAGGATGTGATTTATCGGGGAAAATATGACCTTTTTGAGAACTGTGGAGATTCTGGGAATGTTTTCATCGTACTGACCGCCGTGCCAAATGATAATTCTCAGGCTTTCCTGATTCTGGTGGAGATGCAGATCACCAAAGATGCTGATTTTGACGCACTAGACCAAATTTTAGCTACATTTGAGGTCGTGGGTTCACTTCCATAAAATTATCCATAATTACGCTGAACCAGTAAGCTCATATAATCTCCCAGGGCTCTTCTGCTCTGGGAGATTATGCCATTCCAGGGATTTGTGATCAGGGTTCAATGGTGATCTGTACTTTGTCCTCATCCATGTTTCCGGCCCGGTCATAGGCGCGAACTTCAATCACATGTTCACCGATCTTTGTTTCCCAAGGGACAACATAAGGGTGCGAGGTCAAAGTTACCAATAATTCTCCGTCAATAAAAAATTCTACCTGGGATAATTCCAGATCATCGCTTGCTTCAGCCTGGATAGTTAAATTCCTCGATTCAATAATACTAAAAATTTGGCCTTCAGCAGGATAGCGCAGCAGAACTCGAGGTGCCTGATTGTCAACGGTTAGCTGAATTGTCGTTGATTCAACCTGGTCGTTCTCGTAGGAAACAAGCAGCTGTAATACATATAAGCCGCTCAAGCCAGTGGTATCCCAAACGCCCAGTTGCCCGTTTTGGACTGGTTCTTGTTCATCATCTCCGATTTGCAGCCAGGTTGATGGGTTTAATCCTGAGCCTACCTGGAGACGATAGAAACGAAATCCATCCCCAGTTGCCCGACCCAAAATGGGAACATTTCCTCTTACACTATTGAACATTGATGGAGAATTGATGATGACATTACTTGATCCGGATGGAGGCACGTCGAGCACATCATAAGTCTTTGGGGGTGCAGGTAAGCCAGAGTCGATAGCCCAGGATTCTGATTCGGGAGGTACGACCATAAAAACTTTTTCATCGATCAAACCAGGCGCGGTGAATATCGTTGCTAAGCGACCTGATTCCCTGTTGACTAAAAATTTCTGAAAAAGATTATCTTCATGGGTGGGTTCATTTCCACTCATGAAGACCTCGTCGACGAGGCGCGGACATTCTTCAGTTGGGAGTAATCCTGATGGATCGCAAACTTGTATCGTCGAAATGCCAGGGGGCACATTGAACTCTTCGATTGGTTTATCACGTGTCACGTATTGGATGATCGCGTGCCACAATCCTGCCGACCAAATTGGGGAGATATTTACTTCGTTTCGAGGATTCTCGGGACCTATCCATGTGCCGACAACCAGATCAGGGGTATACCCAATAGTCCAGGTATTACCACCTGAAATTGTTTGGCCGATTTTTGCAGCAGCTGGGCGACCTATCTCCAATGGGTTGGGATGTCCAAGACTCTCCCAACGTGCGGTCTCGTCACTGAGGATATTTGTTGTTAAATAAGCTAGTTGCGGGGTGATCACTGGTCGTCTGATCGTGTGACAATCACTCACCATTTCAGTGCAATCCAGCCATATTTCACCTGAGTTTTCGATAACTTTTAAGATCACCTGCGGTTCGACTGGAGCGCTGCCATTTTCAGTTGCATCGGAATCTGGGGAGATACCTGCCAGAATGCCTTCCGATGAAAAAACCCCGTATGCCTGGCTTAACTCAAGCAGGGTGGCTTCACCATCTTCGATTGGCAAGCGATATGCACCTTCGCCTGGGGGTATCTGCAAGTTGGTCAATCCGAGTTGTTGAGCGGTTCGCCAGACCTGATCTGGTCCTATTTGCGAAAGAATTTGGATCGTGGGAACGGCATAATCATTCACCAGAGCAGTTCGTAAACGGATTGGGCCGTGGTATTTTCCATCCGGATTCTGGATATCGGTCAATCCTTCCACCAGACTGGATGGGATATCCCACAAGAGAGTCGCCGGTCCCATCCCACGGATAAAGGAATTCAGGTAAATCAACGGCGATAATATTGATCCAGGGGGACGTCCAGGTAAACGAGTTGGATCAAGTTCTGGATTCTTTCCACCGAAAAGAGCGAGCACTTGTCCATATTCTGGATCGAGGACAATGATGTTGGAGGCCAATGTTGATTCGGATTGATCGCCCTCCTGCTGTTGGGAGGGAAGTAGTCGACCCATTTCGCAATCTTCTAATATCTCAGTTAGATTTTCAGTGTCTGAGCTCTGCATCATCCTTGCCAGTTGCGCATCTATCGTACATTCTGCCTGAGACTGCAGATCATAGTCGAGTGTCGTCACCAGATTCAAACCACCGCGTGTTATTCTATCCAGAGGGAAAAATTGTTTGATCTGCTCGAGCACTAATCTGGTGAAGGCTGGAGAAAGGTCAACAGCAAGATCACTTTCAGGTTGAATAGTTAGCTTTTCTCCCAAAGCGTGCCGCAATTCGTCACCGGAGATCAAGCCTTGGTTAAACATCTTCTGCAGAATTTTATCTTTAGATTCCATAGCGAAATTGGGTGCATCGATGGGGTTAAACGCTGGATTTTCAGAAGCAGCAACCAAGAGCGCTGACTCAGCCAGGCTTAAGTTGGTAGCAGATTTTCCTAAGTATGTTCTTGCTGCTGCGTCAGCTCCATAAGCGAGGTGCCCAAAGTCAACAGAATTCAAGTACCATTCTAGAATTTGGTCACGTCCAAATCGTTCAGTGATTTGAACAGCTAATATACGTTCTCTCAATTCTCGTTGGATGGAAGGGGATTCTGTCCATAAAATATGATCTAAAACTATTTTTTGGGCAATAGAGCGTTGACCATTTTGAGAAGTCCCGGTCAAATAAAAACCAGGATGCGTCCAAAATCCTGGATCGCTTGAAGCAATTGTCGCCTGGATCAGAGTGGGGGAGAGGCTGGAAGATTTATCTTCTCCAATCGGTAAATAACGATGGCCAGCTGCGTTTTTATTCTCAAGAACCGCGATCACCACTTCTCCACTCCGGTCGAATATGCGAGAGGGTTGCAGAAGTTTTCCATCTGTGGGGTTAAATAGGGAAGGTAGAATTTCTGGTGAGGGAAGATCCAAGGTTAGACTTGAATATGTTATCGTGATCGTAATAATCGTGATGGCGAAAAATATGCTTGTGATTGTGCCGACAGCCAAGGCGATATATCCGAAGCGGGCAGCAATACTATGCTGGTGATCTTTGCGTTGGTTTCGGCGTGATCTTATTATCTGGGGTACAGATGCCATGAGAAAATTGTACACGAATTAGCTGTTAAATTTTGTTGACTGAGTTAATTGAAAAATTCAATCAGCAAAGCCGACAGCGGTACACCCCGTAACAGCTGTCGGCTCATGCAGGACCCCTGGTATTACTCCCCAGTACCCTGCAGAAGAGGTCTCTAATTCGCCTGAATAATATACCAGATAGGCGTTGCCAAGATGTTGACATGAGTTCAGATCAAATTTGCGTGAGCAGATTTCTCATAAATTCAAGCAATACTGAACGGATGGGTTCAGCCTGAGAATTAGATTCCAATAGGAACGAGAAGATTTATTTGCAGATCACTCATGTACGCGTTCAGTCAGATTTGAAGCTGTTTGCAGCATATCACGAGCCGAATGCATCGTGCTATCACTGGTCTCGCCCAACATATCTGCCAATTCGTTCAAGCGTGCATCATGACCAAGGTCGGTTATTTGCGTTGTGGTGCGACCAGCTTGGATTTGTTTGCTGACCTGGATATGTTGTTCACCAAATGCGGCCAATTGGGGAAGGTGGGTAACACATAAAACCTGATGATGGCGCGCTAAGAGCCAGAGTTTGTGGCCGACAACAGTGCCGACACGTCCTCCAATCCCTTGATCGATCTCATCAAATATCAACGTGGGGACATTATCGGCTCGTGCCAGAACATTCTTGAGCGCCAACATCAATCGCGATGTTTCACCGCCGGAGGCGATTCTGACCAATGGCTTTAATCCCTCTCCAGGATTGGGTTCGATCAAGAATTCGAGCTGATCAATTCCGGTCGCATCATACGCCAGGCGACGTCCATCCGAGGTGCGTAAACCATCCTGGTTTTCCTTGCTTTCAATATTCACTTTGAACTGTGCCCCCGACATGCTCAATTCATTGAGTTCGTCTTCAATTTCTTTTTCAAGTTTTTTTGCTGCAGTTTTGCGGCTCTTTGAGAGTGTCTGAGCGCGTCGTTCTAGCTCTATGTATAAATCTGACTCCTGGGCTTGAAGCTCTGCTATCCGTTCACCGGCATGGGTGATGGTTTCTTTCTCTGCCTGTGCTTCTGCAAGATAATCAAGTACTGCAGAGATCGAGTTTCCGTATTTGCGTTTTAAATTCGCAATCAGTTCGAGACGTTCTTCGACCTGATTTAAAAGTTTTGGATTGTATTCGATCCCTTCAATGTAAGATCGTATCTCAATTGTGATATCTGTAATGTTGGAGAAGGTACTCTCTACATCTGCTGCGAGTTTGTTCTGAGAACTATCGATACGAGACAATTCATTAATCGCATCCAGAACTTTACCCATCAAGTCAGTCACAGAGGGGGATTCTGGTGTGCCTTCATCCAGGTTTAACAGAGCTTCTTGAGCGTTTGAGGCAAGATTCTCGGCATTCGCTAAGCGAGTTCGTTCTGAGATTAATTCTTCTTCCTCATCTGGATTCAGCCGTGCGGATTCTATTTCGTTAATCTGGTAATTTAGCAGATCGATCTGGCGGGCGGCTTCACTTTCAGCCAATCTCAATCTGCCTAACTCTTTTTGTAATTTGGTTAACCTTTTATAGGTCTGGGAATATGCTGATAGTAAATCTTCATGGCCTGCAAACCGATCAAGTAGATTTATATGTTCACGTACACGCAGAAGAGATAAATGCTCAGATTGTCCATGGACATCAACAAGCAATTCGCCAATTTCTTTCAGTAGACTCACATTGACATTGCGACCATTGAGGCGCGCCACGCTGCGCCCACCTGATCGAATTTCTCTACCGATGGAGAAATGATCAGAAGTGTCTAACAACGCTTCACGTTCAAGGATTGATAGGATTTGGGCGCGATTTGAATCCTCGATTTGGAAAGTAGCCTCGACGATAGCTCGTTCGGCACCCGTACGAACCATTGAATTTTCTGCTCGACCTCCCAAAAGGAGTTCAACCGCATCGATGATTATGGATTTGCCAGCACCGGTTTCGCCGGTAAAAGTGATAAAACCCGGACGAAAGGTGAGTTCTAAATGGTCAATGATGGCAAAATTCTCGATGCTGAGTTCAGCGAGCATATAGATTTAATGGAATGAAAATTACAGACGGATTCCGGCCAATCGATAATACACTGTTGAGGTTACCAGAACAGCGTAGAGAAGTTGCCAGATGATAAAGAATGAAAAGAAGAAGCCACCTGCTAATCCCATTAAAACCGGTAAAACGCTACCAAACGCGGCAGCAGCAGCTGTCAATTGGAATAATCGTTTCGATCGTCGGCGGCTTAAAACACGGCGTACAGCTTCTGCGATCACAATCCCAGCGAATGGGGCAATAAATATGGTGAAGAAGCCGATTCGAGATGCTATCAGGCTACCAATATACGCCAGAATCGCGGCAATTGCAAAGGCGATCAAGTAATCAAACCATACTGCGGTATCGAACGATTTTTGTTGTGTTTTAACACATTCCGTGCAGCGATAACCCGTTGGAGTTAGCACTGCGCATTTCGTGCAAATTGGTTTTTCACACCTATTACATCGCAGGCTTGTTTCAACGTGGGGATGATTTTCACAATAAAGCGTGTTTGGTTCTGTTGTCACCTTAAATTTCCTGTAGATGGATTTTGACTCATATGAGGTGTTAGATTCCGATAAAAATATCCTGGATCTTGAAAGCGGATAAACTTGAGCGAATGGTGGCTTGCAAATACGTTTACGCAGTCTCCACTAATCAATTCGATTGGAGGTTGGCCATCGATGCTCAGCACAGCTTCGTGGGTGGTTTCCACACAGATTGATACTGAAGATCCTTCGGCCAACACGATCGCCCTATCTATTGATAGGTGAGGAGCGATCGGCACCAGTAATATCGTGCGCAGCTCAGGGGGTAAAATTGGGCCCCCAGCAGCTAATGCATAAGCAGTTGAGCCTGTCGGAGTTGAAGCGATCAATCCATCAGCGACGTATGTTGTTAAAAATCGACCATCGACACTGGTGTCCAAATGCACCGGGCGGACAATCCTTCCCCGGCTGATAACAACTTCATTAACCACATCCCACTCACCCAGGTTTTGGTCGTCTCTAACCTGTTCTGCGCAGAGCATCATCCGGTTCTCGATCCAGTAATCGCCTTCCATGAGGCGATTTATGGCCTCCTGCCAACCATCCTGCCTGATTTCCATCAGAAAACCAAAGCGTCCTAAATTGATCCCCAGAACAGGGAACCCCTGAGGGCCACAAAGGTGGCTGGCGCGTAACATAGTACCATCGCCGCCCAGGGCAATCAAGAGGTCAAATTCGCCAGCGACAATCCGCTGGCGAAGAGTCTCATCATCTAACAATCCTGAGTCAACTCTCACACCCAGTGCCCGTAAGAAGGAAACGACATGCTCTGTCTCCTCAATGGCAACAGGTATCTGAGGGTGAGGGGCGACAGCGATATGCTGGAAAGTCGGTACCCCTTCATTCATGCAATTATTATAAACGAGTTTATATTCTCACCTAGTTACCCATTATTCTTTGTTGATACAAATAATGAAGTAACCTGAATCGAAATTCTTACGTATTAACGAAGTGCCTGGTCGCAGATATCTTTGTATCCACAGCGCCGACAACGATTTAGCGATTGATGTGAACGATCGATAATTTTGCGATTCTCTCGTGAGCGGATTTCCCGGATCAGGTCAACAGTGCTGAGTTCCAGGTCAGTGGTGTAATCGACTGCAATATCCTGATCCGGGTAATGAAGAATGCCGTAAGGGGGTCTTTTCCCAAGCGAGCGTGAAACGAGGAGGCAATAAGCTGCCAACTGATAGATGTGGGAATCATATGGGGCTTGCCTGATCGAACTTGATTTGACCTCAACAGGGATGATACTGTCACCTTGATCAACCAGGTAGTCAGGTTTCCCGGTGATATTCAGAACTGGATCGTAAAGAGGGTGCTCAAGTTTTCCCCATTGATCGTGGTCTGAATAAATTACGCGTCCAGCTGGCAGGCCAGCAGATCGGCGCTGCTGGCCAGAAATCCAAAGCAATAATATCCCTATCAGGGTCAAAATTCCAATTAATATGAACAAAGTTATTTTAAATCAGCTGAATTGTTGTGTAAATCGCCAGAAGAACGATGGATACGATCAATAGTAAATAGCCAAGTACACGCAGAAGACCACTAACCATCACCTGTTTTGAGTGCTGGAAGTGAAGATCGGTGCCCGCAGAGAGTTCGCGATGATTATTCGGTAAGTGACCTTGTTTTTGATACCCCCAGGCTCGATGACAATAAAGATAAGTCCCGATTTCCGAGGCGCGGATGGTTCTCATTCTTCGTCTAGTCTCTTTTCCAGGAGCTGCATGGTCTGTTCCAAATGCTCCTGACGCAGGCTTAAAGTAAGGTCACCGCGTGTACGTTCGGTGATACCTCGCACGATGTCTGTTTGACGGCGCAGGCCTCCGGTGATCGCATTCGGGTAATCCATAGTGATTAACACGGCGTAGATATCATCCATATGGTCTAATAATCGCTCTGCATCTTGAGAATAACCTTGACGGAGAATATCCAAACAACGTCTGCGAAATTCTCCCACAGTTTCTGCCAAGCCATTTAGATATGCAGCATTTTCAATCCCCAGTTCTTGGGGAGTTGGCAGGTTGCCATCCATAACTAAGGCGTAAAAAATATTAGCTTCGGCATATTCTTTGAGAGCATCCTGGGTGTAACCGGCATAATACAGGTCAGGATAATTCTCCAGGTCAGTGCGGAGAGAATTAGCAAGGCTGGAAGCCAGATCGAGTTGTTCCTGAGCGCGATCGAATTCATCGCGGTGAACAGCACGAATCGCACTGGCACAATATCGGGTCAATGTACGTGCCTGTGAAAGGGCATGATCGCGAGCGCTTGTCTGGGTTTCGAATTCCTGGCGGATTTGTTCGGCAATTGTCTCTAATCGTTCCACGAGGTTATTCCTCCGGTGGTTCTTCAGGGGACGGAGAGCCCCGGAAAAGATAATCTGCCAGTGAACTGGAACCAGGGACTCGAATTTCACCGAAGGCAGATTCATAACGCTTTATGTTTTCGGCGAGGGCGCGTTCTAAAAGCTTTGCACCTAAAGGAGACATTACTATCCGCGTTCGGACCTTGGCTGGTCGAGTTCCCGGCAATAAGTGGGCAAAGTCGAACACCATCTCGGATGGTGAATGTGCTATGCGTACCAAATTTATATAAATGGCCTCAATATCATCCGAAACGAGCATCGGCGGTGATTTTGGAGGAGATGGTTTTTGAGGTTTTTCTGACATAAATGCACCTCTGATATTAATTGACGGTGAGTGAATTTTTAAGGGCGAAGGCCAACATCCTCTTGGGTCAACCTTCGCCCTTAATGGCGCGTGAAATGGGATGCGTAGCATCCCGAATTGCGCTTATTACTAGGATAGCAGCAACCGATTGTTATTGGTGACAGCAAAACCTAGAATGGTATGTCCTCGTCATTTGCCGCGCCCTCTCCTTCGCTAACCGTATAGGCAGCTTCATCTTCGGCACGAGAGGAGAGAAACCGCACTACATTTGCGGTGACTTCGTAACTAGCGGCGGAAGTACCATCCTGCCGTTCCCAAAGTCTGGGACCGCCTGTGTCGGGATCTGGATTAAGTCGACCCTCGACGAGGACCTTGCTTCCTTTTTTCAGAAATTGATTTGTTGTTTCTGCTGTTTTTCCCCAGGTTGAAATTCGAAACCATACGGTTTCCTTGACCTGGTTACCATCCGAAGTGGTGTACTGGCGATTCGTAGCGACGTTGAAATTGGTCACCGCCTGACCGGAAGGCGTGTAGCGCATCTCGGGGTCACGGCCAAGATTGCCGACGATAATGATGGTGTGGTACATGGGGGAACTCCTTTCGTAACAGTGAGCGGGTTGATTTAGGTTCCGGACGACCACCGCCCGGGAGATGACAATAAAACACTCACCGATAATATAGAACAATTGTACACTAAATAATTGAACATTTCAAGCTGAATTTCCACTTATTCATTGCGAAATTGGAGGCAATAATGATGAAAAGTATTGCTCACCCAGGCATTTCCCAATCCGTAAGGCGCCAGACGGATATCGTCCTGACACCAGATGCGCTCATCTTTTAAGGTATACGTTCTCTCTAGTTCTCGTGTTAAGTCCCAGGCCAGTGGGTAAATTTTTCCCCCTTTCTTGATATTCTTGACGATTACCGTCAGATACGCCCGTGTGCGTATGTAAGGTTTTAGCGCGATATAGATTTTAACCAGCTGGGAGAGGAAATCATCATAATCGTGGATATTGCCTAAATCTTCAGGATCATCTGAATATAAAACATCCAGTTCTGGTTCCGTGCGGCGTTTGTTTTGGGTTTGGGCTCCTTTGGCGTGCAGCATATCCCAGTAAGGAGGCGAAGTAAGTACATAGTCAAATTTCGGCAGCTGATACTGGGAAACGAGATCTGGAATATTGACCGCATTTCCTTGAATGACCTGGCAGTTTAATCGACTGGCAGAGTCAGCCAAGGATTCTTGCTCCTCGGAAACGATTTGCTTGGCAAGCTCGGCATAAGTTTCATTCAACTCGATCCCGATGCTGTGACGACCAGCTCGCAGGGCTGCCACTAATGTGCTGCCTGTTCCCACCATAGGGTCGAACACGACTTGACCGCGTTTCGTGAAAAACTCGATGAACTCCTGGGCCATGGATTCGGGAAACTTGGCTGGATGTCTGATTACATCTTTTCGACGTGGAGGGGGATTATGGATAAACCATGATTTTTGAAACTTCAACCACGTTTTAGGATCGAGATCGTTCAATCGGTTGACAAATGGGCGTTTTGACATAAGGATTATTGGTTGATCTGGCGAATGACTAAGTCTGAAAAATTGACTGTAACCGCAGTATCACCCGCGGAGCGAGCGAATACACCAATGTTGCCACCGGGTAATAGTGGATCCTCTACGGTGAATTGGTGATGCTCGTTTATAAAAAAGCGCATTTCTTTTCCTAAAGCCCAGACTCCTAAGCGAGAAACACTTGGCGCGCCTGGTGGGACAGCGCCGCTCAGCAGCCATGGTTGCGGAGAAGAAGCTGTACCTCCGACTATCCGATCCAAGCGTACCCTGCCATCGCAGGAAAGTGAATATCGATAAAAATCTCCGGGAGAAGACATGCGAATCAGCAGCCCATATTCATCTTCCCCCCGGCATAAAGTTGGTGTGGTGGTGATTTCCGCGTAGAAATCTCCCAGGATTGGATTCTGGCGTACGCTGTACGCGTATGCCCCAGGTTCGGCAATGGCGATGGTTAATTCATTTAGTCCCAGGGCAGCGCTGCCCGAAGAGGTTCTTCCAAGAGTCCAGGAATCTCCTTCTGCAAAGTCGTCTTGGAGAATGACCTCACCCAGATTCGGTCGTAAGTCTGGTGTTGGCGTGATTACCTGCGTTGGCACTTTGGTGGGAGTGGCCGTTGCCGGGAACCAATCAACAGTTGCAGTTGGGGTTGGGGAAGTGGTTGGCGTGGGTGAATCTTCGAGAAGCGGTGAGGGGGTATCAACGGGGATGCACGCAGCTAAACTGATCATAAATAACATCATCCCGCTGAGGATCATGAGCACGTTTACACAGGAGTGAAAACGACTCTTTCTAAAACTAATCATTTCCAAATATGGAATCCTCGAGGATGACCACAAGACGATTTTCCCAGCTGGTGATGAAATTCTTGATCATCGCTGATATCTTTTGCGTATATTCGGGATCAAGTACTCATTGAAAGTTCGATCGATATCATATTCTGGTTTCCAGCCCCAATCTCGGCGGGCGTCATTGTCGTTGAGATCTGCGGGCCAGGTATCTACGATCCGCTGCCGTTGCAGGTCAGGTTCAAATTCAATCTGGGCGGATGGAAAAGATTCTCGCACCAGTTCCCGGATCTGAGCCGCGGTCAGGCTGAAGCTGGTTACATTGTATACATGGCGGGACAGGCCATTCTTCGATGCCTGGGAGAGATGAAGAAGGGCAGTCACCGCGTCCGGCATGGCCATGAATGGGATCTGTGTATCCGGGCGAACAAAAGCGATATAGGGTTCACCTTTTGCGGCCGCATGGATCATTTCAGGTCCGTAATCGCTCGTACCTCCGCTGGGGACGGTGAAGGCGCTGATCAAGCCAGGAAAGCGGACGCAGCGAAAATCGAGCATTCTAGGGCGTTCCGCGGCTAGCTGGCGATAGTTGCTGCTGAAATAGGTGCCCAGCATTTCACAGTAGAGTTTGTTGCAGCCATACATGGTGGTGGGGTAGTTCCATTCCCATTCGCGAACGTGAGGGAAGCGGGCTTTGGTCTCCAGATCGGGTATACCATAAGCGGCGATCGAGCTGGGGAAGACGAACAAGACCGGGTCTCCACGCCATTCTGACTGTTCGGCAGCCAATTGGATCAATCCCATGGTCCCTTCCACATTGACCTGGTGAGCGGCAACCGGGGTGAATTCCGCCCGGGTGGAAAGCAATGCGGCCAGGTGGTAGATGGCGACGATCTCGTATTCGCTGACCAACCTGTTCAGCAAAGATTTATCGAGGATATCACCTTGAATGTGATCTGAGTACTTTACGTATTCATCAGGCATTGGGTCAATATCCAGGGTTAACAAGTTATGATTTCCGATTTCTGCCAGACTTTGTACCAAAGCCAGCCCGACCTCTCCGCTAGCCCCGGTGATAAGGGTGATTTTTTTACGCAGCATTTAATCCTCCATGATGATAGCTGGGATGGGGTGGTTTGTTCAAGCGATGGGGACGACTTGCTCTCTTTCGGGCCCGACCGAAACCAGCCTGATCGGTACGCCGCACAATTTCTCGATGCGCAGGATATAGGCACGAGCAGCTTGTGGGAGATGCTCCCAGCTCCGGGCATGGCGAATATCTGCTTGCCAACCCGGTAGCTGCTCGTAGATCGGTTCATACCCAGAAAGGTCACTTGGCCCGAAGGGCAGCTCGGTGTAGGTTTGATCTGCACGGCGATATGCGCTGCAGATCTGAATGGGATCCAATCCGCTGAGGATATCCAGCTTGGTTAACGCCAGCTCGGTCAGCCCATTGATCCTGGTGGAGTAGCGCAACAAAACCGTATCCAGCCAACCAACGCGCCGCGGGCGGCCGGTCGTGGTGCCGTATTCATCCCAGGGTTGATCGCCGGTGCCGCGCAAGCGGAGAGCCATCTCTCCCTCTAGTTCTGTCGGGAAGGGACCTGATCCGACCCGCGATTGGAAGGCTTTCGTCACGCCGATCACCCGTTCTTCGTATCCGACCCCCAAACCGAGCCCGGTGAACGCCCCGGCGGCGGTGGGATTGGAGCTGGTGACGAAGGGATATGTCCCGTGGTCTAGGTCGAGCAATGTGCCCTGGGCGCCCTCGGCAAGCACACGCCGTCCATGCCCAAGCGCATCTGTGAGCACGGTGGAGACATCCGCAATAAATGGCGCCAGATGGCTGGCGGATCGGCTCAATTCGTCTTCGATCTGCCGGGCGTCAAGCGGTTCCGCATCGAGTAAATTGGTTAACTGTTCATTGACCACCTGCACATGCGATCTGACAGCCAACATAAATTTGTCCCTATCGAGCATATCGACCATCCGCAAACCCTTGCGGGAGACCTTGCTGGTGTAGGCGGGACCTATGCCGCGTAGTGTGGTGCCGATCTTCCCTTTTCCCAGGGCGGCTTCCTGGGCCCGGTCGAGGGCCAGGTGCGCAGGCGTGATCAGATGGGCAGCGTAAGAGATAAGTAAGCGCTGGGGTGTGATTTCGATGCCAGCTTTAAGCAGGGAGTCGATTTCCTGGATTAACACAGATGGATTGACCACCACCCCGTTGCCGATCACGCCAATGGTGCCCGGTTGAATGACCCCAGAGGGGGTCAAATGAAGTTTGAAGGTCTGCTCGCCGACGGTGACGGTGTGCCCGGCATTGTCCCCGCCGTTATAACGGGCCACATAGTCCGCTTCTGCCGCCAGCAGGTCTACGAAGCGACCTTTGCCTTCATCCCCCCACTGCGTGCCAACGACAATGTCTAATGGCATGTCGCCCTCCGTTTCTGTTGTAAAATAGGTTACGCCTTTATCAAAAGCAAATTCATTCTAGCATAAACAAACCTAATCGTAAAATCAGGATAGAAGGACGCCCGATGGTCATGTTAATTTTATTTAGGGGGTGAGATGAACATTAGAAACGATCAGCCTCTGCAAAGGCATTTTAATCCGGGGCGAATCGGATTGTTTGGATCAGGAGAAACAACACCCAGCGGTAGAAAAATATTTGCAGAACTCCTTCGAAGATTACCAGAACAACCAAGAATCGCGATTTTAGAAACCCCTGCAGGATTCGAGCTCAATGCATCTCAAGTTGCTGGACGTGTTGCCACTTTTCTGCGACAGCACTTACAAAACTTTCACCCGCAAATCGAGCAGGTCGCGGCTAGAAAATGCGATACTGCATATAGTCCCGATGATCCCCAGATCGTCGCTCCGATCCTGGGGTCCAATATGATCTTTATGGGTCCTGGGAGCCCAACATATGCAGTACGTCAGCTGCAGGGAAGTTTAGCCTGGGATTATCTGATCGCTAGCCACCGTTTGGGTGCCAGCTTAGCCCTGGCCAGCGCGGCTACGATCGCCATAAGCACTTTCGCTCTACCGGTTTATGAGATTTTCAAGGTCGGAGAAGATATCCATTGGAAAGAAGGCCTGGATTTGCTGGGGAATTATGGTCTTTCGTTAATTTTTGTGCCTCATTGGGATAACAATGAAGGGGGAGAGGAATTGGACACCAGTCGCTGTTTCATGGGACGCGAGCGCTTTGATCCGCTTCTGGAAATGCTGCCAGAAGCGGTCAGTGTGGTAGGTATCGATGAACACACGGGTTTGATCTTTGATCTGCAGGAAGAACGCTGTCGAGTGATTGGCAAAGGAGAGATTACGGTCCTGCGAGAGGGAAACGAAACGATTTTTAGGAGAGAAGTATCCTTTCCGATCGGCGAGCTCGGGGAATTCGAATTGCCCGAGCCGGAGACTGATGTCCCAGAAGAGATCTGGGAAAAAGCGCTCAGCGCCATGCATAAGAATCCACCTGATCCGATGCCACCCGAGGCGGTAGTGGAGTTGGTGGAGTTCAGAGAATCTGCACGCCAGAATAAGGACTGGTCTGAGGCGGATATCCTGCGGGCACAGATCGAAGAGCTGGGCTGGAAGGTATCGGATACCCCAGAAGGATCGGAATTAGAGAAGGTAGATTCTGGTTGATAAATTTTTAGTTGTGGCCTTATGGATCCGCTAAATCGATTAAGTGTTCATCTTGAGCAGGGAGGTGCCGGATGGACCTAATGATCGTTTTATTAGCAACTGTGCTCAATTCGGGTTTGGTGTGGGTTGGTAATGAAGTTATCAAGCGCGATCTCAATTGTCCATACTTCCATTGGAGCACCTAGGGATTTCGATTAGAGGCCTTCCACGGTTTCGTTTGCTCGCTGGAAGAGAGATGCCTTTTGCTCATTTCTTGCATTGCCAGCAGTGCTCCTTGACCAAGGTCTGCAGCCGAGGCGAAACTGGCTGACCTGAGACCCGCCCGGGAGCCAATGTTCTTGTGGTGTCCGGGCAAATATAGAATAGCCTCGCCTGTTCCAGTAGCCAATGCGAATTGGCGACCGTCCGGACGGGGCATCTTTATTAATAAGAAATTGCAGCTACGTAGTTCATATCATTCCGGTGAGCATAGCCGAGTCCTGAGTATAGGCGAGGGAGAAGAGGAATCCCTGAAAAGATCGCGTGCAAGACACCTGTTCAGGGATTTCTCGCTCCTATCGTCACTCGAAATGACATTTATACTCACACATGCGTAAGTACTATAGATAAAGGCTCATCCCAGCACGAATCAAACCATCCAGTATAATTTCTTGTCTAAATCTAAAAAAAATAGGAGATGAGTATGCTGAAAATTGGCTATATCGGCCTGGGGTTGATGGGCAAATCGATGGCCAGGAACATTCTAAAGGCTGGTTACCCGCTCGTGGTTCACAACCGCAGCCAGGGAGCGGTTGAGGAGCTGGTAGCGGAAGGTGCAAAAGCAGCTTCTTCACCTGCTGAAGTAGCAGAGCACGTGGACGTTGCCTTCACCAACCTGCCGGATTCGCCGGATGTCGAGCAGGTGGCTTTAGGTCCAGGGGGGATAATCGAGGCTGCTCGCGAAGGCTTGATCTTTGTCGATAATTCAACCATCAAGCCGGCGACAGCGCGCCTGATCGCTGAAAAATTGGCTGAGCGAGGCGTGTCCTGCCTGGACGCCCCAGTCAGCGGCGGGGATATCGGCGCTCGCCAGGGGACTCTGGCGATCATGGTCGGCGGTCCTGCGGAAGCATTGGAAAGGGTAAGACCGGTCCTGCAGGCGATGGGCAAGACGATCACCCATGTCGGAGAGGCAGGAGCGGGCCAGATCGCCAAGGCCGCCAACCAGATCATGGTCGCAGCTCAAATGGTCGCCATGGGCGAGCTGCTGATCTTCGCTCGTAAAGCCGGCGCGGAACCTGAGAAGGTAGTCCAGGCCATTCAGGGCGGTGCGGCGCAATGCTGGACATTGGATGTCAAGCCGGAACGATTATTCGCTGGAAACCGTCAGCCAGGTTTCAAGGCTTATATGCAGGCCAAGGATCTGGGCATCGTGCTCGACACGGCCAGGCAGTATGGCATCCCTTTAACAGCGGCCTCCCTGCACACGCAGCTGTTTAACGCCATGCTAGAGATGGGCTTAGGCGACCAGGACAATTCTGGGGTGATCGGGGTGATCGAAGCTTTGGCAGGGACATCCTTATTGGATCGGTAATATTTTTAAACACTGATGGGTACTTTTTTCTCGCTTGACTTTGCCAATTATCTGCGCTACCATGTATACGTTGTGAAGTATAGGTCCGAAGAAGCCTTTCAAAGGAGGCATCCTATGAATAAAAAAATATCAGTAATCGTATTTACCAGCATGTTAGTTGTGCTGCTCACCAGTGCGGCTATTCCACAACCCGGCACGGCAGCGGTCACTGCTGAAAAATCTGATTTAGTAAACTTCAAAGTGGTAAATAAATCCTCAGGATATGTCTACTTATGGTTGGATGGACCTGCATTTTATTATTTTGCGGTCAAACCCGAAGAGACCAGTACTTTTACTGTATTGCGGGATGAATATTCTCTGGATGTCAGCTACTGCGGCGCCAGGACATCTTCCACCGCTGACCTGACTTTACACACCACGATGATCATGCCGGTTTGCGGAGGTAGAGCCACGCAGGCTGCCAAATCACCTCACGTGGTCGATGTGACCGAAGCGATCAAAATCGTGCCGGTGAGCGTAGAGAACGAAGCAACTACCAGGGTGCTGGCGATTCTCACCGGGCCGTCGACCTATGTTTTCTTACTCGACAAAGACGAGGTAAAAAAGTACACGATCGCAAAGGGGGAATACAATGTAAAGTACTACGCCTGCGGTAAGGTTGGTGCAAGAAAATGGTTCGCACAAAAAAACCAGAGATTGAGGCTGACCTGTCCGAATTAAATCGGCTGTCAAGAATTTGACTTAATCTGGTATAATTTGTCCATACTAAAATAACAAACGCCAGGACTGGGACGATTAACCGGAGCCAGACCCTCCAGGGAGAGGTGACCGCAGACTGAGAGTCACATCAGGGAACCATCCGGTGAAGACCACCCACGAGCGGAACCCCTAACAGTTCAGGATGATGCTGAACCAAGTAAGGGAAACGGATGATCCCGTTATCGGTCCCGCAGAGATAGATCTTTGATCTAACCTGGGTGGAACCGCGTGATTAAATCTCTCGCCCCAGAAAGGCGAGAGTTTTTTATTATCTTGAACTATCCTCCGTCATGGATTTATAGAAAGGAGACGATCATGCTTGGAGAAAGGCAAGAAAAATATACAGAAAGTTATTTGTACCGGGTAAGACATTCAGCTGCGCACGTCATGGCTCAGGCTGTATTGGAGATTTTTCCAGAGGGTAAATTTGCCATTGGACCGCCGATCGAGGATGGCTTCTATTATGACTTTGATCTACCGCGCCCGCTGACTCCAGAGGATTTGGAAGTTATTGAAAAGAGGATGCGGGAGATAATCGCCGGTGATTTCGAGTTCGAAAAGAAAGTATTGGACGCGGAGGAAGCAAAGCAGATCTTCGCTGACCAACCGTATAAGCTGGAATTGATCGAGGGTCTCGAGGGAGGCGGCTTTGATGAATATGGAGAGCCCCTGGAAGAGAAGCCGGAGATCTCCATTTACACGCATGACCAATTTGTCGATCTCTGTCGTGGTCCCCATGTTGATAATACCGGATCGATCAATCCAGATGCTATAAAGCTGATGAACGTGGCGGGAGCATACTGGCGCGGTGATGAGAATCGCCCCATGTTGCAGCGTATTTACGGCACAGCCTGGGAATCCGCGGATGATCTCGAGCAACACCTTTGGAAGCTGGAAGAAGCGAAGAAGCGCGATCACCGCAATTTGGGCAAAGAACTGGACCTGTTTAGCGTTAATGAAGATGTTGGACCTGGGTTGATCTTGTGGCATCCCAAAGGGGGTATGGTGCGAAAACTCGCCGAGGATTACTGCATGGAAGAGCACGAGAAAGGTGGATATGATTTTGTGTATTCACCGCATATTGGCAAGGCACATCTCTGGGAGACGAGCGGGCACCTGGATTGGTACCAGGAAAACATGTACTCCCCACTGGATATAGAAGGTCAGGAATACTATCTGAAACCGATGAACTGCCCATTCCATGTCCAGATCTATAAGGGTAAAATCCGCTCGTACCGAGATTTACCTCTGCGTTTCGCTGAATGGGGTACGGTGTACCGTTACGAAAGGAGCGGCGTGCTGCATGGATTGCTGCGCGTGCGCGGGTTTACCCAGGATGATGCCCATTTATTTGTCAGGCCCGATCAAATGCCAGAGGAGATCGATCGGGTGCTGGATTTCAGCCTGAGCATTTTGCGCGCCTTTGGTTTCCGGGATTTCCAGGCGTATCTAGCCACGCGAAACCCTGAAAAAGCTGCCGGGAGTCCTGAGCAGTGGGAAGCGCCGACAGAGGCATTGCGCAACGCCCTAGACCGGGCTGGAATCGCCTACCAGATCGATGAGGGAGAGGCCACATTCTATGGGCCAAAGATCGATCTCAAAGTGCGGGATGCTTTAAGCCGAGAATGGCAGCTGACCACGATCCAGTTTGATTTTACGCTGCCAGAAAGATTCGACCTGGCTTTCGTAGGAGAGGATGGACAGGAGCACCGCCCATATATGATCCATCGCGCTTTGCTTGGCTCAATGGAAAGGTTCATGGGTGTCCTGATCGAACATTTTGCTGGCGCTTTCCCCGTTTGGTTGGCACCCACACAGGCTGTGCTGATCCCCATCGCCGATCGCCACTTCGATTACGCCGGTGAGGTGGCGGAGAAATTAAGAGATTCTGGGTTGCGAGTCGAGGTCGATACGCGCGGCGAACGCATGAATGCGAAGATCCGAGATGCCCAAAACCAGAAAATCCCCTATATGCTCGTCGTTGGGGACCGGGAGGTCGAGGGTGAAGCTGTATCCGTCCGTTTGCGATCGGAAGAAAACCTGGGCGCCATGCCAGTTAGGTCATTCATTGAACGAGCCAAGGACGACATCCGCAATCGTTTATAATCAAAACAGTTACGCTTTTAGAAAGCTCATAAGGGGGTTGGGCAGACCATGTTCTCCCAGCTCCCAACTCTTTTCATTGGAATACGGGAATTTCCAATCAATTATTTAATAGTATGTTCGGTTGACGATTCGGTCAAAATTATGGTATCATGCGCAAGTCTGGGTTAAAAAATTTGATTATTCAGAGACGAAGAAGGAGAAGAATATTAGCTCATCAGAGTACCGGGTAAATAATTCCATTCGTGTCCCGCAAGTACGCTTAATCGATGCTGGTGGAGAAAATGTTGGCATCGTTTCCACAGCAGACGCCCTTCGCATGGCGGAGGAAGCCGATCTTGATTTAGTCGAGGTTGCTCCTAATGCAGAGCCCCCGGTTTGTAGGGTAATGGATTATGGTAAGTTCTTATACGAACGAACCAAAAAAGAGCGAGAAGCTCGCAAAGCCCAAGTAAAAATCGAGATAAAAGAGATCCGACTGCGACCCAAAACCACTGAACATCACCGAGGCTTCAAAGTGCGTGATGCCAGGCGCTGGTTGGGACAAGGTAAGAAAGTAAAAGTAAGGATACGATTTCGGGGTCGCGAGATCACTTATCCGGAAATTGCACTGAATGACCTGAAAGAAATAGCGGAAGAACTATCTGATGTCAGTGTTGTTGAACAAAGTCCTTCTTTAGAAGGCAACAGCATGCTCATGGTTCTGGCGCCAGGGAAAACAAAGAAAGAATAAAACAAATTCTCCATCAGGGAAACCCAGACTTACATTTGCTGAGAATATCCGCGGATGCAAAGTGTTCCGCGGAGTTTTGTGTGAGAGGAGTGAACGAAGTGCCACGCAAGAAAAGAACAGGAAAATACAAGTTAAAAACTCACAAGGCAACCTCGAAAAGGTTTCGCCTCACGGGAGCAGGTAAATTGGTGCGCACAAAAGGTGGTAAAAGCCATCGACGGCGAGTGACATCTAAGCGCACAAAACGCCTGTTTACTGAAATGATCCCGGTCAAGGGACGCGGAATTAAGAAGCGGGTAGGACGTCTGGCCCCAAACCTTAAGAAATCAAGTTAGATTTTAAAGGAATAGATTAAGATTTCAGCGGCTGTTGGGTGCATACAACTGGTTATCCTGGCATCAAAGGTGTACGGGAACTGGCGCCCAATGGTTGCAGGAGCGTGAAGAATGGCTCGTGTAAAAACCGGACCTCACCGACGTCGACGACACAAGAAGGTATTAAAGATGACGAAAGGCCAGTTCAGCGCCCGTCGTCGCTCATATCGTCGTGCGAATGAGGCTATGATTAAAAGCTTATGGTATGCATATCGCGACCGGCGAAATCGCAAACGCGATTTGCGCCGATTGTGGATAACCCGGATCAACGCAGCTGCCAGGTTGAATGGCACCACCTACAGTCGTTTGATCCACGATCTGAAGCGATCTGAGATAGCTCTAAACCGCAAAATGCTTGCAGACCTGGCAGTGCGGGACCCGCAGGCTTTCTCAGCAGTTGTAGCCAAAGCTCAGGCTGAATAACTCCCCCAACATAAGAATCAAAGGATGCACCGGACGGTCATTACCCCGTCCGTTTTGACTTTAATAAATGCCTGCGAAGACTGGCAACCGAAAGCTCAATTCGCAACCTTCCATTGACTGAGCATAACTGACCGCGCGTTGACGATGTTCTGTGGAAATGCTACAATCGCCGCACAGGTCAGATGAATCGAATTATCAGGGAGATCGAACACGAATCTGGGAAGCGTTTTCAGCTCGTGCAGGGTGACATCACTGCGGAGAACGTGGATGCGATCGTCAACGCAGCGAATGCTCAACTCCGGCATGGAGGTGGTGTGGCAGGTGCCATTGTGCATAAAGGTGGTACTCAGATTCAGACTGAAAGTGACGCCTGGGTGAGACAGCATGGTCCAATCGGCCACGCGTCGCCGGCCTACACGAGTAGTGGTGCCCTTCCATGCAGTTATGTCATCCATGTTGTTGGTCCTGTTTGGGGAGAAGGTGAGGAGGATGAGAAGTTATCTTCCGCTATAAGGAGCGCACTGATAATGGGAGATCGACTTGATATCTCCTCAATTGCCTTACCTGCAATTTCTACAGGAATATTTGGCTTTCCAAAAGATCGAGCTGCTCGAATCATCTTAAGCAAGATCAACAATTATTTGAATGAAAATATTGAATCAAGTTTGGAGATCGTGCGTTTAACGCTGTTCGATCAAGGTACGCTTGATGTTTTTCTCCAGGTCTGGATGTCCGAAATCGATGATTCAAACGACTCTTAGATAAATGGGAGAATAATTGCTGGTTTAACTACAGTGAATTAGATGATCACGTCCATTCAAAATCCTAAGGTGCAGATGGTTCGCCGTTTAATGAGCCGGTCAAAAGAACGATGGGCCGAATCAGCTTTCGTAGTGGAGGGGGTCAGGCTGGTGGAAGAGGCCCAACTAGCTGGCTGGGAAGCTCGCTTCTTGATTTACTCGGAAGAACTCAGTGAGCGGGGTATGGGGTTAGTGGAATCCTTCAAAAATCAGGGGATAAAAGCTGAATCTGCAAGCACACACGTGATGAAGAAGATCAGCGACACCAAACACCCCCAGGGCATTTTGGGAGTTTTTCAGATGGGATCGCTCCCGATCTCAAGCAATCTGGACTATATGCTTATCCTCGATCAGATACGTGATCCAGGAAACATGGGGACAATACTAAGATCCGCCTCCGCAGCGGGAGTGCAAATCGTCTACCTTTCACCTGGTTCTGTTGATCCATTTTCCCCCAAAGTCCTGCGGGGAGGTATGGGAGCTCATTTCAAGTTGCCAATTATCAAAGCCGCATGGGAAGAGATCGAGATTAAAATCAATCATTATGAAATGCACTGTTACCTGGCGACAATCCAGCGCGGGCTGGCATATTATGAGGCGGATTTCCTGATTCCATTCAGCCTGATCATTGGCAGTGAAGCGTATGGTGCTGGTGATCAGGCGCTGAAGCTAGCAGATACGATGGTCAGCATTCCAATGCCAGGAGGTGGTGAGTCACTTAATGCTTCAGTGGCTGCAGGGATCTTGTTATTCGAAGCCACCCGGCAACGCGAGACGATTTCATGAAAATCCGATCGATCACCTATTTTGATGATTTGGTTTGGCCATTCAATGATGAGCGCCTTCTTCAGGCGAGTGCGTTCATCACCGAAGCGAAATCTGCCTATCAGGAAGCTGGATTCGAAGTTCAGACCACAAGATTTGCAACCTCGCCATTCGGATTGATATTAGGTGACAGGCTCCAGGAAGAGATCCTTGATTACGCTACAAGTTTGGAAGCAGTGTTGATCGCTGGTGGTTTTGATTACGTTTCCATCGGCCCGGCATCACCCAATATTCCCGAAAGCTATGAGGTAATTGAGCAGGTATTAAAAAATACTGAATCTATTTTTACTGCCGGGATCATCTCATCAACTCAACATGAGATCGATTTAGCGGCGATCAAAGCATGTGCACAGGTTATCAAGAGTTGCGCCAGCGTCTCGCCGGACGGTTTCACCAACTTGCGATTTGCTGCCCTGGCGAACGTGCCACCGGGAGCACCTTTCTTCCCTGCTGCATATCATCAGCAGGGAACAGCTCCTGCTTTTTCGATCGCCACCGAGGCTGCTGACCTGGCCGTCTCTGCTTTTAAGCAGAGGACCGATCTGGATGATGGTCGCCAGCGGCTAATAAAGAGTATTGAAACACATGCAAATAAAATGACCCATGTGGGAAATGAACTGACCAAGCAGACAAGGGTTAAGTTTACGGGGATCGATTTCTCATTGGCCCCCTTCCCACAACCCGAAAAGTCAATTGGGACCGCCATCGAGCAGTTAAGTGGGGTGCCATTCGGAGCACCGGGCACGCTGGCTGCTGTGGGGATACTGGCAGATGCGCTTTCTGAGAGGCGATTCCAACAGGTGGGATTTAATGGGATCATGCTCCCCGTCATGGAGGATTCTATCTTGGCGCAGCGCGTCTCAGAAGGATGTGTAGCGATCTCGGACTTGCTTATTTATTCCGCGGTGTGCGGAACAGGATTGGACACAATCCCTCTGCCAGGTGATGTTTCTGTCGATCAGTTGTACGCCCTTTTGCTTGACCTGGCGATACTATCGCAACGGGTGGGTAAACCGCTCACGGCGCGGTTAATGCCAGTTCCAGGCAGGGAAGTTGGAGAGCTGACGGAATTCGAATTTGAATATTTTGCCAACACCTGTATCATGAACATCGAAGATCACCCACTCACCGGTGTTCTGGCTGGAAACAAGGCGTTCAAAATCCATAACATAAAATCTTAGTGGTGTTTCCAGGAAAGAGAACATGTCATTCCGCTTATTGTCCGTCATTGGTTTGCTTGGATTTTTTATCAGTGCATGCCAAGCAGGATCAATTGTTACAGATCAACTTTCGCGGCCAACTGCAACATCTACACAATCTCCTATCCCAACGCAAATCCCAACTGAGACGTTAGCTGCGACTCCGACAACGGTGATAACGCCAACGAGAACTGCAACCCAAGAAGTTACGCCCTCTCCCACTGCGGGAGAGGAAGAAAGCACTACTGATGCAAAGATCGTAAAAATCCAAGCTGATGATGGCTTGAGCCTGGTGGGCACTTTTTACGATCCTAATGATGAAACTTCTCCTGCGCCAGGAGTGATATTACTGCACATGTTATGGGGCGATAGAAGCGCCTGGGAGAATTTTGCTAATCAGCTGAGTGATGCCGGTTATGCAGTCTTGGCGATGGACTTTCGTGGTCATGGTGAAACTGGGGGGGATGTGGATTGGGATAAAGCTGTGCAGGATATGGGACAAATTTTAGATTATCTCAAAGAAATGGAATCTGTAGATAATCAACGCATGGTGATCATCGGTGCAAGTATCGGAGCTAATATAGCACTAACCGCTGCGGCCTTTGAGCCGGAGGTGAGCACGGTAGTCCTGCTTTCACCAGGGGGTGACTATGCTGGGGTTAAGACGCGCGACCCCATGCTCGCTTATGGTGAGCGACCCGTATTGATCGCTGCCAGCGATGAGGATACATATGCCGCAGAATCCTCTGTCAGGCTGGAAAAATTAGCAGTGGGAGAAGCTGAGCTGATCATGTATGAGGGATCGGGGCATGGGACGGTTATGCTCGATCGGGAACCAGAATTACCAGAGTTGATCATCGCTTGGCTGGATGACCATCTCCAATAAGTGGGTAGTTCACTCCATATCGTTGTCATTGACGGATCAGATTATTCTTCGCTGCGCCAGTATTCTTTCCCACCGGATGACCTGGCTAAAATCCCTGCGCCGATCAGCTCCCGGCGTAATGTGGCTGTATCTGGATGGTATTTTTCCAGGATTTCATTCACCTGGCGTTCGTTGTAGCGAGTACCCGACTCAAAATCCTGGCTGATATAACCTAAGATCGCCTCTAACTTCTTACGCTGTGCTGGGATGGTCTTCAGCTGACCATCAGGTAAAGAGTAATCGCTGACCACCTTCCTGTCGTAGGCGTCCAAATCCACGTCCACAGCTATAGCGGACAGGTTTTCTTTCGATAAGAGGCGTTGAGCAATCGCCTCCAATGCTTTATTATCAAATTGATAGATATTGTAATAACTGATCGCTTTGGCGCTGACCAGGCCAGCTTCAGATAATTTTGAAAGGTGATGTGAAACGGTCGAGGGTCTCAAATTGAGCATCACCGCTAATTGCTCAACGCTCAGATCTTCTTGAGCCAGGAGGCCTAAAATCTTCAGCCGGTTGGCGTCAGCAAGAGCTTTGAAGAACTTCAATACCTCATCTGCAATTTTTTCTTCTTCACTGATCATGGTTTTTCATCTTGATGTTAATTGCTTTCTTCAGGTAAATAACAAATTCCATGCAATTAATTCGATAATGATCGAATTAATTATACCAAAATGTATTTATCTGTCAATTGATCGACTATCTAGTTTACCTCGATTCGGGATAAGAGAGGGTTGTGGGTGTTTCGGGCGGCGTCGCCGCCCGAAACACCCACAATACCCCGCTTTTTCTTCCTTATCCCGAACTCACGTTAGTTTGGTAACAGTCGACAGAAATCGGGTTGAAATGGTTGTTCAGTTGCAGAATTGGCTGAGGAATTGACCCGTGTACGATTTGCGCACGTTGCAAACCTCCTCTGGTGTGCCAGTAGCAACGATCTCGCCGCCTCTATCGCCTCCCTCCGGGCCCAAATCGATGATGTGATCAGAAACCTTGATGATATCGAGGTTGTGTTCGATGATCACGACACTGTTGCCAGCATCGACCAACCGGTGCAGAACTTCGATGAGTTTGTGGACATCGGCTGCGTGCAATCCAACTGAAGGCTCATCCAGAACGTACATGGTGCTGCCAGTCGATCGCTTGGACAACTCGCGGGACAACTTGACTCGCTGCGCTTCTCCACCGGAAAGAGTCGGCGCTGGTTGTCCAATGCGAATATACCCCAGACCGACATCCTGCAGGGTTTGTAATTTCTTGATCATGGCAGGAAATGCGGCAAATATTTCGGCTGCGGTATCCACGGTCATATCCAGCACATCCGCGATATTGTATTCTTTGAAACGTACTTGCAGGGTTTCTCTGTTGTAACGCGTGCCATGACAGACGTCACAGGGAACATATATATCTGGCAGGAACTGCATTTCGATGCGCAGCTGACCTTGTCCCTGGCATGCTTCGCAGCGTCCCCCGCGCACATTGAACGAGAATCGACCCATCTTGTAGCCGCGGATCTTACTCTCTGGCAATTCAGCAAACAATTTTCGGATATGGTCAAACAATCCGGTATAAGTACCTGGATTCGAGCGCGGTGTCCTGCCAATTGGGGATTGGTCGATGTTGATGATCTTATCGAGATGTTGCACCCCCTCCAGATGATCATAGTCTCCAGGGAGCATGCGAGAGCGATGCAGCTGGCGCGCCAGAGCTTTATAAAGGACTTCTACCATCAGGCTTGATTTACCCGATCCGGATACCCCGGTGATACAGACCAGCTTGGCGAGAGGAATGTGAACATCGATATTTTTGAGGTTGTTTTGACGAGCACCGATCACAGAAAGGGTTTGCCCGTTGCCAGATCGACGTTCTGTTGGGACAGGGATTCTCTCGCGACCGGTCAGGTAAGCGGCGGTCAGAGACTTGCGTGATTTTAAGATCTTCTCCACAGGACCTTCGGCGACCACTTCACCGCCTTGTTCTCCTGCGGCGGGTCCGAGATCGATGATCCAATCCGCACGGCGGATCGTCTCTTCGTCGTGTTCGACGACCAGCACGGTATTTCCAATATCTCGCAAGCCCTCCAGCGTGTTGAGTAATCGTGCGTTGTCGCGGTGGTGCAGCCCAATTGATGGTTCATCCAGGACGTATAGCACGCCCATCAATCGCGAGCCGATCTGGGTCGCTAAACGGATGCGTTGAGCTTCGCCCCCTGATAACGTGGCCGCCGTACGATCAAGAGTCAGATAATCCAGACCAACATCGACCAGGAAACCGAGACGATCGATGATCTCTTTCAGGATGCGCGAAGCGATGACTTTCTGCGTTTGATTAAACTTTGTTTTGTCCCCAGATAAATTTTTGATCCAGCTCAATGTTCGCTGGACAGGCCACCTGGTGATGGTGACAATGTTCTCATCGTCAACAGTTACCGCCAGGGCTTCCGGCCGCAATCTTGCGCCATTACAGGTTGGGCAGTTGCTCTCACTCATGTATTCGGATATTTTTTCGCGCATATATTCCGAGTTGGTCTCGTTGTACCGTCGATGCAGATTACTTATAACGCCTTCAAAAGGGGTCCGGAAGGTCGCCTGACGCCCGTGGCGGTTGCGGTAGTGAACGGTGACTTCATTTCCATTGGTACCATGCAGGATTACTTCCAGCTTCTCAGGAGAGATGGTACGGACCGGAGCATCCAGATCGATCTCGTAATCGCGAGCAGCTGCTTCAAGTGTCTGCCAGTAGTAGCCACCCTCCTCCTTTGGACCGCTCCACTCGGAAATGGCGATCGCTCCCTGGTTTAGCGAAAAATCTTTGTCGGGGATGAGCAGTTCAGGGTCGATCTCTAATTTGCCGCCAAGACCCTGGCAATCGGGACAGGCTCCATGTGGTGTGTTGAAGGAGAACGTGCGCGGTTCGATCTCTGGCAAACTGACTCCATGTTCCGGGCAGGCTAGGTGTTCTGAGAAATATAGATCATGCGGTTCTTCCTGGTTAGTGATATCCTGGATGATCAGGTAACCGTCACCGAATTTCAGTGCTGTCTCGATAGAATCGGTCAATCGAGTGCGGAAATTCTCGGCTTCCTCAGGTTCGTCAGGATGGCGCATGATGATGCGATCAACAACCGCTTCTAGGTTGTGGTTCTTGTACCTGTCGAGGGTGATCTCCTGGTCGAGTTCGTGGATTTCGCCGTCCACACGGGCGCGCACGAAGCCAGATTTCTGGATTTCGTCTAAAACTGCCTGGTGAGTACCTTTACGCCCACGAACGATGGGAGATAATATTAATAAGCGTGATTTTTCAGGCAGAGTTACCACAGCATCAACGATCTCTTGTGCGGATTGGCGTTCAACTTCTCTCCCGCAAATGGGGCAGTGGGGGATTCCCACTCTGGCGTATAACAAGCGCAGATAATCGTAAACTTCGGTCACCGTGCCGACAGTAGAACGCGGGTTGTGGGAGACTCCTTTCTGATCGATGGATACGGCCGGTGATAACCCATCGATGTAATCGACATCGGGTTTGTCCATCTGCCCAAGGAACTGCCGGGCGTATGCAGAGAGCGATTCAACATATCGCCGCTGGCCTTCGGCGAATATGGTGTCAAACGCCAGGGAGGATTTCCCCGATCCAGAGAGACCAGTGATGACGACAAACTTATCACGCGGGATATCTACGGTGATGTTCTTAAGGTTGTGTACCCGTGCCCCGACAACGTGGATTGATTTGGATGAAGATTCTTTACTCATATTTTTAAGGTTTTCGATCCATCTTATGGATTATAGCACATATGTTTTATTTATCGATTTCAAATCCCCAGAAATTAGGGCAAACTTTTATTATACCAGTTTGGTATTCAACGAGATTTTTGTCATCTGAATACAAATTATCGCCTTTTGTAGTATGTCGGTATTACACTTTGCGGGTAAAATATTCACAATGAGGCGCGATGAGCTTTCTCAAAAAATTGTCACAATTAATCTCACCTTCCAGTAGAACTGATGAAGCAGGATATTGGGTGTATGTGCGCTGTAATAAATGTGGGGAAAAGCTGCGCACGAGGGTCAATCTATATAACGACTTAAGTATTGAATATGACGATCGAGGGAATGCAGCCTCATATTTCTGCCGTAAGACGGTGGTCGGCAGCAAGGGATGTTTTCAACGCCTCAATTTGGTGTTGAAATTCGATAGCAAGCGGAAATTGATTGAGCGCGAAATATCCGGGGGGACTTTTATAGAGGAAGATGAATACTTCCAGGACGAACCATAAAATAATTTAATTCTGAATCAGAGTGGACGAGAATTTCCTGTTTGAAGGTATACGAATTCTGATTTCAGAGATTCTTCGAACCCGTTCGGGTTCTCAGAATGAAAGATCGGTCAAGTATTATCCGGAAGTTCGTACAGCTCCACCAGAACACCCCCCGTGCTCTCCGGATGGATAAAAGCGTATTTTTGGTTGTCTTCCCCGCTTCTTGGCTGCTCATCGATGAGTCTGATCCCTTTGCTACTTAATTCCGCTAACATGCTCTCCAGGTCATCCACTTCAAAACAGACATGGTGCATACCTGGGCCCCGTTTAGCCAGGTAACGGGCGATACCTGATTTATCCGAAGTGGGCATTACTAATTCAACTTTGCTCTCCCCAGTTGGTAGGAAGGCAATGGAGACATTTTGTTCGGGAACATCCTTTACCTGAGCGAGCTGCATACCCAAGCAGTCTCGCCAGAATACGAGAGCGGAATCGAGGTCATCAACGACGATGGCGATGTGATTGATCTTACTTATCTCTGGCATAGAAATTCGGTATTAAATCCAGGCTGGCGGTTGATACTCACCCCATACTTGACGCAGGGAGCGGCATATCTCACCCAATGTGACATCACTCTCGACACATTTGATGAAAAGCGGCATCAGTTTCCTCTTGCTCCGCGCCGCAGAATCTAACTGTGAGAGTAAGTCATTGACAAGCTGGCTGTCACGCCGGGCACGCAGATTCTCTAGGCGCTGGCATTGCTTGGTCTCGATTGCTGGATCGACAGATAATCGTTCAAGATCAAGTTTTTCATCCACCTTGAACGCATTGACTCCAACCACGATCTGTTGATCACTTTCCAATTGCTGTTGGAATCGGTAAGCTGATTCCTGGATCTCGCGCTGTATATAGCCTTGCTCTATGGCAGCCAAGGCTCCGCCCAACTCTTCGATTCTCTGCAGATAAACCTGGGCGCGTTTCTCTATCTCATCGGTAAGGTATTCAACCAGGTACGATCCAGCCAGTGGATCAACACTGTCCCCGACACCAGATTCGTGGGCGATGACCTGTTGTGTGCGTAGAGCCAGGTGGACCGCTTTTTCTGTTGGCAGGCCCAGTGCTTCGTCCATGCTGTTTGTGTGCAGGGATTGCGTCCCGCCCATGACAGCAGCCAAGGCTTGAATCGCGACCCGCACCGCGTTGTTCTCTGGTTGTTGAGCGGTAAGCGTTGACCCGCCGGTTTGTGTATGGAACCGCAGGGTCATTGCGGATGGATCGCTGGCTTCGAATCGTTCGCTCATCAGACGAGCCCAAAGCCGGCGTGCGGCACGAAATTTGGCAACTTCTTCCAGAAAATTGTTGTGAGCGTTAAAAAAGAATGATAGCTGCTTGGCAAAATCATTGATTTCTAAACCGGCAGCCAGAGCAGCTTCTACATAAGCGATCGCGTTAGCCATCGTAAATGCGACTTCTTGCACAGCGGTTGAACCTGCCTCGCGGATGTGGTAGCCGGATATGCTAATCGTGTTCCAGCGCGGGATTTCATCCTGGCAGTAGGAAATTACCTCGGTGATCAAGCGCATTGAAGGTTCCGGCGGGAAGATATATGTGCCGCGTGCAATATATTCTTTCAGGATATCATTCTGAGTTGTGCCACGCAGTTTGCGAATATCCACACCTTGTCGTTTGGCGACCGCAATATACATTGCGAGCAGAATCGCCGCAGGGGCATTAATGGTCATGCTGGTGGAGACCTCTGACAGGGGTAAACCCTGAAATAGGATTTCCATATCCTCGAGTGAAGAGATCGCCACACCAACCTTGCCCACCTCTCCCTTTGAGAGCGGATCATCTGAATCGTATCCGATCTGAGTGGGCAAATCGAATGCCACAGAGAGCCCCATCTGCCCTTGTTCAAGCAAGTAGTGGTAGCGGCGGTTCGATTCTTCTGCGGATGCATAGCCGGCATACTGCCGCATGGTCCAAAATCGGCCGCGGTACATGGTTGGCTGAACGCCACGGGTGAACGGGTATTCACCAGGGAAGCCTATCTGCTCAAGATACTCTTCTTCTGAACACCCTGTATCAATAATGGGTGGGAGTGGAATACCGGAAGGGGTTTTGAAATCCTTTTTACGTTCAGGAAATCGCTTCCGAGCTGGTTGGAGAACCTCTTTTTCCCACCGTTGTCTTTCGGACTCAAGGGACATAGTTTACCTCTGAGTTCAGAATACACGAAGTATACCGCGTTTCAAATCTCAATAATGAAAGGCTCAAAACCCGATTCACTTGCTGGCTTTCCTTGAGGTAAAATTTATCAAATTTGAACAATATTTATCCGAATTATTGTTCCCGTTTAGCATCTTTATGCTATGATCTCCTGGATTAATAAACAAGGATTTTTGGATGCAGATTTTAACAGTTGATGTGGGCACCGGAACTCAAGACATTTTCCTATACGATTCTCGACTTGATATTGAAAATGGTTTCAAGCTGGTTGTACCATCACCAACCATGATCGTCCGCCAACGAATGCAGGAGGCCACTCGTAAGGGGGAAGCAGTGCTTCTGACAGGAGTGATCATGGGGGGTGGTCCCAGTCATTGGGCCGCTGAAGACCATATTCAGGCGGGTTACCCGGTATATGCCACTCCTCAGGCAGCGCGTTCATTCAACGATGATCTGGAAGCTGTGGGAGAGATGGGCATCGAAATTGTTAGTAAAGACGAGGCAACCCGTCTGAAACGAAGGACCTGCCATATTGAGCTGCGTGATTTTGATTTTCTTGCTATCCAGAGGTCCATGGCAGAGTTTGGTGTGTCACTAAGTAACCTGGCCGCAGTTGCTGTTGCAGTTTTCGATCACGGGGATGCACCCCCGGGATATTCAGATCGACAATTTCGGTTTGATTACCTGGATGCTCGTATCCGGGCGGAAAACAAGCTGAGCGCGTTTGCTTTTCTGAGTGACAACGTTCCCACGATCATGACCCGTCTTCAGGCGGTTGTTGATTCTGCGGGAATGATCGATGCTCCGCTGGTCGTCATGGATACCGCTCCAGCTGCGATCTTAGGGGCATCTTATGATGCGCACTTGATGGGATGTGAACGCTTATTGGTCGCAAATGTTGGAAATTTCCATACCTTGGCTTTCAAGCTGGGTTTGCAGGGGGTTGAAGGTGTTTTCGAACATCATACTGGCTTGATCGATTTGCGTAAATTGGAGAAGCTGTTGGTCTCACTCTCTGATGGCAGCTTGAAACATGAAGATGTGTTTGAAGATCACGGTCATGGTGCGTTGATCTATGATGAGCGAACATTATCTTTATCTGATGGAGAATTTGTTGTAGCAGTAACCGGTCCCCGTCGGAATATGATGCGTGCTTCAGATCTGCGCCCATATTTCGCAGTTCCTTTTGGCGATATGATGATCACTGGCTGTTTTGGTTTGTTGTCCGCAACAGCAGACGTCCTGCCTGAGTTAAGAGAACCTATACTTGAATCCCTGCACGGTAGGGGTGGCAGCGGTACCCCCCCATGGGAGATTAACTGAGTTCAAATGAGTGATTTTGCGGAGTGTGCTTTGTGACTGAAAAGAATATAACTAATTCTGAGGATAATCCTCAACTTAGCCGGAACAAATTTATCGCATTGCTTGAGTCCTCTGACCAGCCCATTTTAGGGGATGGTGCTATGGGAACGATGCTCAATGCGCGTGGTGTCGGATTCGACCAATGCTTTGACGCTCTTAATCTCGAAAATCCTTCATTAGTGGCTCAGGTTCATCGTGAATACATCGAAGCTGGATCACAAATTATCCAGACCAATACTTTTGGAGCTAATCGCTATAAACTCACAGAACATAACCTAGGTGATAAAGTTGAGCAGATAAACCAGGCCGGTGTTGAGTTAGCCAAGGAGGCGGTAAGGAAATCCAAAAAAGATATCCTTGTGGCGGGTGACGTTGGCCCTTTGGGAGTGCGTCTGGCGCCATTTGGGCGGGTACAGGCTGAAGATGCGCGGCAGGTGTTTGCCGAACAGATCAAGGGTTTGTGTCAGGCTGGTGCTGATTTGTTGATCTTTGAGACGATGACAGATGTGCGTGAAATGCAGGAAGCGATCAAGGCAGCTCGACAGGTATGTGACCTGCCGGTGATCGCTTCGATGACCTTTACGCGTGATGACCGCACGGTACTTGGTGATTCCCCAGTCGGTGTTGCCGAAACTCTACATCAAGCGGGAGCAGATGTGATAGGGGTGAATTGCTCGGGAGGACCCGCTCAGATCTGGCGCATCCTGCGTCAGATGCGAGAAGCTGTGCCCGATGCGCGGTTATCGGCCATGCCCAATGCTGGTTGGCCGGAAAGGGTAGGAGGCCGCATAATGTACCCGGCTGGCCCGGATTACTTTAACGATTATACAGTTGCATTACGTGAAATTGGTGTATGCCTCATCGGGGGCTGTTGTGGCACTACACCGGAACACATTTCTTCCATGCGTGCAGCGCTATCCGATCCTGATATTGAGTTTGTATCTAATGGCATGAGCCTCGCTCGAGAAGAGATCGAATCCCAGCTTACAATGGAAGGGGTGCCTTCCAACCTTTCACAAAAGCTCTCTTCTGGCGAGTTTGTCTTCTCGGTTGAGATGGATCCTCCCCGTGGACTTTCAACTCATAAACTGCTGGCAGGAGCCAGTTTGTTAGCTGACGCGGGCGCAGATGTGATCAACATCGCCGACAGCCCAATGGCGCGCATGCGAATGAGCCCCTGGGCAGTATGCAGCTTGATCCAGCGTGAATTCGGTATTGAAACGGTCCTGCACTTTCCAACTCGCGGGCGCAACTTGCTGCGAGTTCAAGGCGATCTGCTTGCAGCGCACGCCATGGACATCCGCAACGTGTTTGTGGTGATGGGTGATCCAACCGAGATCGGTGATTACCCTGAGGCGATGGACGATTTCGATCTCGTTCCATCTGGATTGATCCATTTAATCAAATGTGGATTTAATGTCGGAATTGACCATGCAGGTGTCGAGATCGGTCAACCGACTTCATTTTTCGTTGGCTGTGCGCTTGACCTCATTCCGCAGGATATTAAGCGGGAGGTAAGGAACTTACACCGCAAAATAAAATCTGGAGCTGATTTCATCTTGACTCAGCCGATTTACCAACCTGAGATGGCTGAAAGATTGATCATTGAATACGAAAACAGTCATGGAAAATTGATGACACCGATCTTGGGAGGCGTATTGCCTTTATTCGGTCACCGACATGCATCATTTCTGCATAATGAAGTTCCAGGGATAATCATCCCAGATGAGATCCAGCGGCGGATCAAGGATGCAGGAGAGAATGCTCCTCAGGAGGGTGTGCGTATAGCCAGCGAGCTCATCGAGCAGATGCGAGCCTGGGCTCAGGGTATCTATTTAATGCCAGCATTCAATCGCTATGATCTGGCAGGTGATATTGTAGAAGCAGCCAAGAAAGGTGGCTGAGCAATTATTCCCAATCCAAGTAATCTGCTGAGCTGTATCGCAGTGATGGTTCCGATAAGATCAAACTTCTAATTATCTATATTTTTATAGCTCAGTTTCGTAAACGCGCTCCCAGATCTACTTCCAATCGGTTAATAATTCTCTCACGGATGCTAGCAACTTCTTTATCAGTCAAGGTGCGATCTGGATCCTGGTAGGTCAGACTGAATGCCAGGCTCTTCTTTCCTGGACCGGCCTGTCCTCCACGGTAGACATCGAACAGGTTTACAGCGGCAACCATTTTGCCGCCTGTTTGCTGAATTAATTCAGCAACGCGTTGAGCCTGGACATCTTCATCGACCACTACCGCTAAATCTTCGAGGACGGGTGGAAATACTGGCACTGGTTCCAGGTTGTACCGGTCAGGTATCATCGGCATAAGTATCTCCAAATCGAGTTCCGCAGCCAGTACAGGCTGACCTGAAAGTTCAAAATTTTCAATCACCAGGGGATGAAGTTCCCCTATTAAGCCGAGCGTTTCACCATTTACTTTCACACTGGCACACTTCCCCGGGTGGAATGAAGGGTTCTGTGCAGGTTCAAATTCGATATCTGTGAGGGATAATCCTTTAAGCATCTCTTGCACGGTCCCTTTCAGATCATAGAAATCAATTAAACCCTCATCATCGGATTGCCAATGCTGCAAGCGACGCAGTCCACTGAGCAGGATGGCTAATCTTCTAGGTTCATCAGGCAGCCGCTGACCCTCTACCGGCAGGAATACTTCACCAATTTCGAAGAATGCCAGTCGATCTGAAGAACGAGCATTACTCTCCGCGATTTCTAGAACACTTACCAACAAACTTTGTCTCATTACCGTTCGATCGCTGGTGATTGGATTAGATATACGCAGATATTGCTGATTATCAGAGTTTTCCCCTCCTCCTACACTAGAATTAGGAAGGAGACGAGCTTCACTTTCAGGTGTGGTCAAGCGGTGAGTTATCACTTCCTGAAGGCCCAAATTTACCAGGATATCTCGTAGGCGTTCTTCGAAATCTAAGGATTGATTTCCCCGTTGGGGTGGCAGTTCATCGGATAAGCGTGTTTCGGGGATGCGATCATAGCCATAAATCCTGGCGATCTCCTCCATCAAATCGGCAACCCCAATGATCCCCTCTCCGATATCCAAACGATGATCGGGCGACTTAACCTTAAGATTTTCACCATTTATTTCGACTTGAAACTCTAATGCACGCAGGAGTTCAGCGATTTGATCTGGATTCAAATTAATTCCTAGCCAGCGAGTAACATCCTTGGTGGTGAATTCAATAATGGGAGCTTCAGGTGGTAAAGGATAATTATCTAGCAAACCTTTAGCGACCACCCCGCCTGACCACTGGCGCATCAACTCCAAACCCCGGCGAACACCTCCTTCAGCGATAGATGGGTGGACGCCGCGCGAGAAGCGGTAGGCTGCTTCTGAAGACATGTTCTGAGCAGATAGGGTTCGGCGGATATTCGTGAAGTTCCAGGCTGCCCCCTCTAGCAACACATTGCGGGTTTCATCATTCACTTCAGACTCTGCACCACCCATCACCCCAGCAATAGAAAGTGGACCAGCAGTATCGCATACCAAGACGGTGAAATCATCCAATATGTGTTCGATTCCATCCAAGGTTGTCAATCTCTCACCGGGAGTGGCTGTGCGAGTGATAATGGTAGGAGGATCACCGCCCGTACGATCGAGCAGGACATCGTAATCGAATGCATGCAGAGGTTCGCCTAATTCGAGCATGGCATAATTGGTCGCATCGACAATGTTGTTGATCGGACGTACACCGGACAGGCGTAGCCTGCGCTGCACTTCATAAGGGCTGGGGCGAATATCGATTTCCTCTATCAAACCTAATACGAAACGTGGGTTAAGTTCCGGTTGTTGGATTTCGATTGAAGCGAGTCCGTTCATGGCAGGGCCTTCCATCGGTGTAGCCAGGTTCGGGATTCGCAAGCGCTCTCCAGTCAATGCAGCGATCTCGCGCGCAACACCTAGAATACTCGCAATCCTGGCCATATTCGGGGTGATAGCAATATCCAAAACCGCATCACCCATATATTCCACCAATGGCATGCCCACGCGAGCTTCGGGATCGAGGATAATAACACCTTCATGGTCTTCGGAGATGCCTAATTCCTTTTCCGAACAAGCCATAGAATAGGATTCAATACCGCGAATTTTTGCCCGTTTGAGAGTCACCAAAACTTGATCTGCCTCGTGTCCATCAAAGATTCTGGCTCCTTCACGTGCATAAGCGACTTTAATCGGTTCGGGTAATTCGCCCTGCCCTTTAAATGGGAATAAGTTCGGTGCACCAGTTAGGGCAATGTGTTCTACTTCTCCATCATCCAAGCGGCAAAGTACTAATCGGTCGGCATTTGGGTGCGGCATAACCTCAGTTATTGCGCCGACGACGATCATATCTGGGTCCCATTCGATACCGGATATTTTCGTTTCATGCCGAATATGACCACCGGAACCAATCTCAATTTTTCCTTCTGGCATTGGCAGACCTACGAAGATGATTTCTTCCACTTCTAAGCCAGCCATTGTTAATTGACGTGCTAAATCCTCGATGGATGAATTGACATCGACAAAATCTTTGATCCAAGAAATGGGAACTTTCATAATGCTTGACTCCTACATTGATCACTTGCTTGATTACTATCAAGTATTTAAGTGCTTGAGCGAGACTCGAAATCCTTATTAAAACTGTTCTAAGAATCGGATATCGTTTGCCCAGAAATAACGGATATCTTCAATGCGGTAGCGCAACATGGTGATGCGCTCTGGTCCCATCCCGAAGGCAAATCCACTATATCTTTTGGGGTCATAGCCGCCATTTTGGAGGACAATCGGGTGGACCATCCCACAGCCCAGGATTTCCAGCCAACCAGTACGTTTACAAACTGGACAACCCTTTCCGCCACATACAAAACATTCGATATCCATTTCTGCGCTTGGTTCAGTGAACGGAAAATGAGAAGCTCGGAAACGTGTACGAACTTCTTGCCCGAACATTCGTCTTGCGAAATCGATCAGGGTACCTTTCAGGTCACTGAAAGTGATATTTTTACCCACTGCAAGACCTTCAACTTGAGTAAATTGAGATTCAGCACGCGCAGTTATCTGTTCATAGCGATAACACATCCCAGGAAGGATAATGCGGATAGGCTCTGGATTTTGTGGGTTGACCTTTGAATACTCTCGCATTGCGTGTATTTGTCCGGGGGAGGTTTGTGTACGCAGCAAGACAGGATTATCTATCTCATGATCGTCATCAACATAAAATGAATCCTGCATCTCCCTAGCTGGGTGATGGGGAGGGAAATTAAGCAATTGAAAATTATATTCATCAGTCTCCACATCTCGCGAAAAGTAAACCTGAAAACCCATTTCAGCGAAAATTCGGTAGATGCTGCGTAAAGTCTGGGTTACTGGATGAAGACGGCCAAAGGAGATCGGCCTACCGGGTAACGTGACGTCCAAACGCTCCGATTCAAGTGAATGCTGCAGGTCAGCTTGTCTAATAGCTTCTCCCTTGTCTTTAAGATGTGCTTCAAGTTTCTGCTTCACCTGATTGGCGCGTCGACCAATGCTTGGACGCTCTTCTTTAGGTAATTCCCTTAGCTGGTCAAAGACTTTCATCAGGGGTGAGCTTCTTCCGAGATTTTGGACACGCCATTCTTCCAAGGTTTCCTGATCTTCCACATCAGCTAATGAAGCCAGGGCATTAGTTTCTATCTGCTCTAATTGTTCAAGCATGTCTTCCTCCAAACGAATAAAAAATCCCGTCCTGTTAGGGACGGGATCGGGTTCCCGCGGTACCACCCTGCTTGACCTTAAACCTAAGGTCCTCTCATCTACCAACAGCTGTTGTACAGCAATTGGTCTCCCAATTTAACGCTCGGATAGCGGCCCAAACTACTGGATCGATTATTTGCGATTGTTCCCCTGGGCAGCTCAGGAGGGAACTTCAACCAGTTTCCACCGGGTGGGGTCTCAGTCAAAGCCCAACACTTCCCTGTCGGTTTAATCTGGCCTACTTTTCTCCTTCATTGCTATTTGAATTTATTTATTGCTCCTATTATCCGCAAAATACTTAGCCTGTCAAGGATACGTTTCAGTTCATCTAAAATGTTACCCACGGGATATTTATAATCAAAAATATTTGATAGAGTATTTAGGGATTTTGCTGTAGTTTGATCAATTCAAGTACTCTGGGATGATCGGCATAAACCCCCCGGTGTTCTGGTGGAAGGAGAGCGGCGATTCGGCACATGATCTCTTCGGTATTGTTACGAAGACCTGCATCACGATTCTTCCGGTCAATCGGCGGGAGACTAAATGGCTCACCAAAGTGTACCTGGAGGATTGGTCGTCGAAGGGTAATTATTTGCTTCGTGATCTGCCAGGTTCCAGACACAGCCACTGGTACGATCGGGACACCAGCTTGGTCAGCCAAGAAAGCGACACCTGTTTTGGCAGGAGTTAGAGCTCCAGTTTGGCTACGGGTGCCTTCCGGAGAGATTCCGAGAACACCGCCATTTTTCATATGGTCACGTGCGTCTCGCAAAGCGCGAGTGTCAATTTCATCTCGGCTTAACCAAATTCCACCCAATCCATGTACTATCCAACGAAAGAAAAGGTTTTTTTGATGTTTCCTGGCTACTAATCCAGTGACATCATCCCGATTTACCATACAATACACCAGAGGGACTTCTATCATACTTAGATGGTTCGCTGCGATCAGATATCCCCCATGTGATGGCATGTTATCTTTGCCTAACACTCGAACTCTGGTAAGCAAGAAAAATAGCAAGCGAAATATTGCACAAAGAACTTTTCGGAAGATTCGTTTATACACTTCCACTCCTGCTCTAATTTTATCCTCATATGGTCTAATAAACAATCAATTTATTAGATGATCTGCGTAGTTTTTTTATGAATGGGGAGTGTATAATCTAGCCATTATGGTTGTCAGAAGGATTTTATCCCTTGTTGGTTACCTATTCGTTCTGATTGTGACGATCTCAGCATGTGGAGAGATCACACCTGAAATCACAGCGACGGAGCTGCCGTCCAGCACAATTTCACCAACAAGCACGATGACCCCACCACCTCCTTCTCCGACTCCAATCCCTCTCGCTGCAACTGTAAATGGCGAAGAGATCACATTACAGGAATTTGAGGCTGAATTGAGCCGGTATTTGTCCGCTCAAGGTGAAGACAACAACCTGGAAGAAGCTGAGATGGTCGAAATCGTCCTAGACGATATGGTAAATCAGATTCTTTTGGCCCAGGGAGCAGAAAATCTTGGCTTCGAATTGGAACCGGAGGTCTTGAACGTCCGAAGAGATGTTTTGGTTGAGACCCTCGGAGGGGAGATGGAATTTGAGAATTGGCTTCTTGAAAACGGCTATACTCAGCAAAGTTTCGATAAGGTGCTGGTAAGCGCGATCAAGGGAGCATGGATGCGGGATCGCATTCTTGAAGATGTCCCAATATCTGCTGAACAGGTACACGCCCGCCAAATATTGCTATATAATTCTGATCAGGCAGATCAAGTTCTTAGTGAGCTTAATTCTGGCAGGGAATTTGCAACTCTACTTGCAGCATATGAACCAGTCACTCAGGGTGAGTTGGGCTGGTTTCCAAAGGGATACTTGCCTCATCCAGCGATTGAAGAGGCAGCATTCGATCTGCAACCGGGAGAATTTTCGCAGGTGATTGAGACATCAGTGGGTTTTCATATCATCCAGGTCATGGAGAGAGAGTCCGACCGTCCTTTAAGCCCTGAAGCGCGACTTGTTTGGCAGGAACGTGCATTGCAGGACTGGGTAGCGATGCAGCGCGAAGAGAGTAATGTTGTAATCCTCATCCCACACGAAAGTGAGTGAGTTATGGATCAATTCGATTATTCTGATGAAGCACTTCAACCAACCAGAGATAGTGCAGCAATTATCTGGAATATTCTCACTGTAGTTGTAATTCTAATAGCGATGTGTGTTTGTGTAGGGGTTGTTGTTATTCTTGTAAATCCGTATGTCTCGATTAACCCTTTCCCACCCCCAACATTGCCGGTCAAGGTGGAGCTGCCTACGGTGACTCCAACTCCCCGCAGTGTTTTGCCTGCCACTTGGACTCCAACTGTGACCACCCTGCCAACGCTTACTCCGACCCGGACCAATACTCCTGTTCCTACGGCTACTCAACTACCAGATACATTGACTCCTGCGGTTGAAACCCCTTCTCAGACAAATGGACCCACAGCAACCCAAGTAGCGGATACGGAAACTCCGACACCAACCGAAGGTATGCCTTTCGTTCTTCACCCTGGTGATCCAGTAGCGATCGCGAATATTGGCTATCCAGAGCTGGGTTGTGATTGGATGGGAGTGGCAGGACAGGCGTTTGATTTAAGTTTAGCACCAATCGAAGAAGGTTTATTCGTCCAATTGGGAGGCATCCTGGGCGACGAGCTGGTCGAAATGCTTGATATGGTAGGGAGGGTGGACACCTACGGTCCTGGGAGTTATGAGTTTGTCCTGGGAGATGAGCCGATTGAATCATCTCAGACGCTGTGGGTGCAGTTATTCGATCAAGCGATGCTGCCGCTTTCTGAACAGATCAGTTTTGATACCTATGCAGATTGCGATAAAAATCTGGTTTTGATACATTTCAACCAGACCCGCTAATCGCAAAAGACTTATTTAACGTGAGTTCGGGATAAGGAAGAAAAAGCGGGGTATTGTGGGTGTTTCGGGCGGCGAAGCCGCCCGAAACACCCA
>Ga0209742_10000115_pt1 | contig 45125 bp, 42 predicted proteins | sample DeeMarSeWOR38_10_FD_187462 | JGI IMG/M metagenome (GOLD analysis project Ga0209742, IMG submission 187462) | Marine sediment microbial communities from White Oak River estuary, North Carolina - WOR-3-8_10 (SPAdes) (version 2) | ecosystem: Environmental > Aquatic > Marine > Intertidal zone >...
TTGGCGACATCAATTTCTTGCGGGACCTCCACGCTGCGCGTCAGGGTGTTGCGGGCTGAGCCCAAACGCGCACCGGCAGCACACGCCGCCGCGCTGGCCTGGGTAACGGAGCTGGGGATGTCCTTGGGCTCCTCAAATGCGCCGCAGGCGTAAACGCCGGGGCGCGAGGTTTCGATGGGTCTGAACGGATGGGTCACCGCAAAGCGGGAATCATTGAGCTCCACTCCCAGCCGCTCGGCCAGCTGGACGGTTGACGGCGGCACCTGCAGGCCGACCGACAGCACGACCATGTCGAATTCTTCAATCTGCAGCTGGCCGGCATCATCCATGTAACGAATACTTAAATTTCCGCTATCTCCCACTTCGTCGATGGAATGAACCCGCGATTTGATGAAACGGATGCCGGCATCTTTGGCGCGGTTGTAATATTTCTCGTAATCTTTGCCAAAGGTGCGGATATCCATATTGAAAACCGCACAGTCCAGATCTTCTGCGGCGTGCTCTTTGGCGATCATGGAGTCTTTGATGGCATACATGCAGCAAACCGACGAACAGTAGCTGTTGCCGCACTGATTGGTGTCTCTGGAGCCGACGCATTGCAGCCAGGCGATCTTTTTGGGATCTTTGCCGTCCGAAGGCCGTTGCAGATGCCCCATCGTGGGTCCCGAGGCGGACAGGATGCGCTCAAACTCCAGGCTGGTCAATACATTGGGACTGGTTTTGTAATGATAGACATTTTCCAGGTGGGAGGGGTCATAGGGCTCGCAGCCGGCCGTCAGAATGACGGAGCCAACTTCGATTTCCTGAAATTCGACATGCTGGCTGTGATCAATCGCATTGGCCAGACAGGCCCCCACACACTGATAGCACTCGCAGCAATAGCCGCAGTTCAGGCAGCGGGCGGCTTCTGCCCGGCCTTCCGCTTCGGCATAGCCCAGTTCCACTTCCTTAAAATTGCCTTTGCGCTTATCCACAGTGAGTTCGGGCATCTTTGCCCGCGCCACCCGGGGTTCGTCTTCGGCAATCGGCCGGTAAACCGGGTTTTCGTTGACAACCGGCTCACGGCCTTCGGTCATGTCGCGTTTTTCAATATAGCGCAGGATCGATTCCGCCGCTTCTTTGCCGGCACCGATCGCACCGATCGCCACCCAGGGCCCGGTCTGCAGGTCGCCGCCGGCAAACACCCCTTCGCACTCAGTGGCATAGGTGACCGAGTCGACTTCGGCCGTCCCCCAGCGGGTATAGGTCAGCCCGGTGATATCTTCCAGCGCGGAAAGATCCGGTCGCTGCCCGATGGCCGGGATCAGCTGATCGATGTCGATTTCATACTCGCTGCCGGGCACCGGGATGGGGCGCTTGCGGCCCGATGAATCGGGCTCGCTGAGCTCCATGCGAATGCAGCGCAAGCCGATAACTTTTCCATCCTGTGTTAAAATTTCCTGAGGGGCCGACAGATAATTGATCTGAACGCCCTCGTCCTCGGCTGCCTGAATTTCTTCTTCCCAGGCCGGCATTTCATGGCGGGTGCGCCGGTAAATGATATTGACCTCATCGGCTCCCAGCCGCACAGCCGAGCGGGCCACATCGATGGCCACGTTTCCCCCGCCGATGATCGCCACTTTCTTGCCGAGGGCGGCTTTGCCGGTCAGGTTCACTTCCCTGAGAAAGTCAACACCCTGACGCACGCCGTTGGATTTTTCACCCGGGATACCCAGTTCAATACCCTTATGGGAGCCGATTGCCAGATAGACGGCTTTATACCCGTCACTGAGCAGGCTGTCGATGGTGATGTCACTGCCCAGCGCCGTGTTGGTCTTGAGTTCTACCCCCAGGTTGGTAATGACCTCGATTTCCTGGTCTAAAACCTCGCGCGGCAGGCGGTGGGCGGGAATGCCGACCCGCAGCATGCCGCCGGGCTCGGGCAGCGATTCAAATATGGTAGACAAAACGCCTTTTCTGGCCAGGTGATAGGCGCAGGAAAGCCCGGCCGGGCCGGAGCCGATAATAGCGACCTTTTCTTTTTTAGGCGGGGCACATTTGATTTCCACCTGGCGGGGATCGAACTTATCGGCTGCCAGGCGCTTTAAGTCCCGGATCGCCACCGGCTGCTCCACCTCACAGCGGCGGCAGGCATCTTCACAGCCGTGAGGGCAGATGCGCCCCAGCACACCGGGAAGCGGCAGGTCTTCCATGATGATCTCAAGGGCTTCTTTATACTTGCCCTCCTTGACCATCTGGACATAGCCCTGCACATTCAAGCCGCCCGGACATGCCAGGCGGCACGGGGCCTTGTCGGCCTTCTGAATGGCATAGGCACCGGGAATGGCCTGGGCGTACTGCTTGAAAGTGGCCTTTTTGGTTGCCAGACCTTCATCGTATTCACTCGGAAGGTCAACCGGACAGACCGTGGTGCACTCGCCGCAGCTGGTGCATTTGGAAAGGTCAATATAGCGCGGGTTTTGGCGAATGCGGGCCTTAAAATTCCCCGGTTCGCCTTCAAGTTCTAAAAGCTCGCTGTTGGTTAAAAGCTCGATGTTTAAATGCCGGCCGACCTCGACCAGTTTCGGTGAGATGATTCACATCGCGCAGTCGTTGGTGGGAAAGGTCTTGTCGAGCTGAGACATCAGCCCGCCGATGGCCGATGACTTTTCGACCAGATAAACCAGGTAGCCGGAATTGGCCAGATCCAGCGAGGCCTGCATCCCGGCAATTCCGCCGCCGACAACCATTACCGATCCATGGACTTTGTCCATCATACCGTCTCACTCCTTTAGGCAATCATCATTTGATTTTGATAGGTGAACAGACAGAGATGATCCGCGTTCCCAATCTATCGATTATCAACAAAAATTCAGCAACAACATGCCACCTTGAGGCGGGGCAAGAAAATGCTAATAAAAATCCATATTATTCAATAGGTTAGATCCTATTGGGATGGTTATATTCAGAATGATCGCTGAGCGCTTCGGCCTCTTGCGCGCACCGTCGCCCGTTTGCGCCGATAACGGCACGAAGGGGCGAATTTACTTAGTTTAATTCATTTTGTCAACCGATATTTGAACAAACTTCTCCCTGTTCAACAGCGCATGGCAATCGCGGTTTGCCCGGTCTCCGATTAAAAATGCGCTTGAAACAGACTGTGGTGCGTGATAGTTTTTTTTGTTTACCGGAATAAATTTTGGTTGATTAAATTGGCAGGGCGCATTTGCGCCGCATGTATCCCGCCCGTGATGCAGGGTGTATGGCCAGGAATTGTTCATCATGCCACAGCAACAACCTTCGATAATCAACATCGGTCTGGTCGGCGGTGGAGAATTTTGCAAGGAAATCCTTGAAAAGACGACCGCCGTATATGAAGAGGCGGAGATGGTGGCCCCGATTTTGGCTGTGGCCGACCCGGATCCAGAAAGCCCCGGTCGCAAACTCGCCAGCCAGTTAGGCCTGTTGACCTTTGACGACTACAAGCAACTTTATGACCGGCGCTACAGCCTTCACCTGATTATTATCCTGACTCCGGAACCGCAAATCTTCGAAAACATATTGCACACCCGCCCCTCCCGCATCCGGATCCTCGCATACCAGGTGTTTCGCATGTTCTGGAAAGCCATTGCCCAGGAAGAACAAAAATTGCGGGAACGAACCAAAGAAATGGAGACCATCCTAAACGGCATCGATGATTTTATTCTGGTAATCACCCCGGACATGGAAGTCCTGGAGGCCAACGCGTCGTTTCTGAACAAAATGGGATATGCTCCCAAAGATGTCATCGGGAAAAAATGCCACCAGGTCTATTATAAAATCGATTTTCCCTGTGACGACGGCAAATTGGATTGTCCATTGCGGAATGTCGTCCGCAACAAACGACCGGTTCGTCAAATCCAAACACGGATCTTACCCGACGGCCAAAAACAGTATTTTGAAGTCAACATCTACCCCATCTGGGAAAAAAACGGCAAGGTATCAAAATTCATCCACATCAGCCGGGATATAACCGAGCGCAAAAGAGAAGAAGAAGAAATCACCCGCCGCCTGGAACAGATGGTCGAAGAGCGAACCCGGGAATTAAAGGAAACCCACAAGAAATTGCTCCATCAGGACAAGATGGCCTCACTGGGCAAGCTTTCCGCTTCGGTGGTTCATGAAATCAACAATCCCATCGCCGGCGTCCTGAACCTGATTATGCTCATGAAACGCATGGTTGAAGAAGATTCCATCGGCCCCCGCGAAATCGATCAATTCAACCGGTACCTGACGCTGATGGAGACCGAAACCCGGCGCACCAGCCGAATCGTATCCAATCTTTTGGCCTTTTCGCGCCAATCCAAGATGGAGCTCAAGCGTATCAGTCTGAACCGGCTGATCGAACAGACGTTGATGATAAACTCCAATCTGCTAAAAATTGACGGAATCAAAGTCGAAACCGATCTCGACCCGGACCTGCCGGATATGATCGGCTCGGAAGACCAGCTGCAACAGGTGTTCATGAACCTGGTCTCGAATGCCGCCGAAGCCATGGAAGCCGAAGGTGGGGGTCGGTTGCGCGTCTCAACCCGGCATTCGCTGCGCGAGGATAAACTGCTGGTTGATTTTGAAGACAGCGGAATCGGCATCCCGGAATCAAATTTATCGAAGCTTTTCGAGCCGTTTTTTACCACCAAAAAGAAAGGCAAAGGCGTGGGGCTGGGTCTTTCGGTGGCCTACGGCATCATTCAGGAACACGGCGGTTCCATCTATGTCAAATCCAAGGAGGGAAAGGGCACGACGTTTCACGTCAAGTTTCCTTTAAAACCGGCTTCAGACAAACTTGACCCGCAGGGAGGTTTCAGTGAGCAATACTAAAATTCTGATTGTGGATGACGAATTGATCATGCGCGAGTCGCTGGCCGGCTGGCTGGAAAGAGACGGGCATGTCGTGCAAACAGCTGCCAGCGGCGAAGAGGCCCTGGAAAAAATAAAGGAAACCCAGTTTAACATCTTTCTGGTGGATATCAAAATGGAGGGCATGAGCGGTCTGGACGTTTTGCGCAGCGTCAAAGAAAGCGACCCGGATGCTGACGTGGTCATGATCACGGCCTATGGCTCCATTCCATCGGCCATCGAGGCCATGAAAGACGGCGCTTTTGATTACATGCTCAAGCCTTTCGATCCCAATGAACTGGGGGTGCTGATCGAGAAAATCATCCAGCACCAGGAACAGGCACGCGAAAACATCTATCTGAAGGAACAATACAAGGAGCGCACCCGTTTTGAAAGCATGATCGGCCAGTCCAGGCCCATGCAGAAAATATTCGACCTGATTTGCGATGTGGCCCCAATGGATTCAACCGTGTTGATCACCGGTGAGACCGGTACCGGCAAAGGCCTGGCGGCCAAGGCCATACACACAAACAGTTCCCGCCGTGACGGCCCCTTTGTCACGGTCAACTGTGGCGCCATTCCGGAGCATCTGATGGAAAGCGAATTGTTCGGTCACCAGAAAGGCGCATTTACCGATGCCAAAGAAACCAAGAAAGGCCGGTTGGAAATGGCCCATGGCGGCACCCTGTTTTTGGACGAAATCGGTGAAATCAGCATGCGGATGCAAATTGATCTGTTGCGGGTGCTGGAAGATCGCGTGTTTTATCGGGTGGGAGGAACTCAGCCCATTGAAGCCGATTTCAGGGTCATTGCCGCCACCAACCGAAACCTTGAAGCCGCCATCAAGGCGGGGGCCTTTCGTGAAGACCTATTTTACCGTTTAAACGTCATCTCATTTGTCATGCCCTCTTTAAATCAGCGCAAAGAGGACATTCCATTGCTGGCGGAACATTTTCTTTATCGATTTTCCCAGGAAACCAACAAGCCGACCGACAAAATAAGCCGTGAAGCCATGGATGAAATGATGCTGTATGACTGGCCGGGCAATATCCGGGAATTGGAAAACGCCATCGAGCGCGCCGTTGTTGTGGGCAAACAGCGCGAAATTTTGCCTGAAGACCTGCCGATTTTCTGTCATGAACCCGCTGCACCAATAAGAGCCCGCTCCTTGAAAGAAGTGGAAAAGGCCCATATCGAGCAGGTGCTCGTTGAAAATCAATGGAACATGGCCAGGAGCGCCAAAATATTGGGAATTGACCGCTCCACCCTCTACAGCAAAATCAAACGCTACCAAATTGTTAAGATCGCTTGAGTTCACGGGCCGCACATAACATCGTCATCTCGCCGATCGGAAACTTTGAGCCCGATTTGCTGATTCCGATACAAAATGAGATAAAACGCATTTATGGATATCCGACCGAAGTCTCAGCCCTGCTGGATGATCTTGAATTTGCATTTCATCCCCAGCGCAATCAATATCACTCCACCCCCATACTGGAGCATTTGGCGCAGAAGGCACCTGCCGGTGCGATCAAGGTATTGGCCCTGGTCGAGGTGGATCTGTTCATCCCGATTTTAACCCATGTTTACGGTGAGGCCCAACTGGGCGGCAAGGCCTGCATGGTTTCCACCATTCGGCTCAATGAGGGACACAGCGCCCTGAATGCGCAGGAGCCTTTTCTGGGACGAATTGTCAAAGAAGCCATCCACGAACTGGGCCACACCTTTAAACTGCGCCATTGCCGGGACCATACCTGTCTGATGCATTACTGCCGCAATGAACGCGATGTGGACCGCAAATCCGATCAACTCTGCCGCTACTGCAAGGTGCTCCTCGACGATGAAATCAAACGGCTGCAATAACCCGACAATAAGCCGGATGCCGTCTGAATATTGCAAGGTTTCAACATATTAACTATTGCAAAGTCACACACATTCATATAGATATGACTCACGTAAGATGATCTGCAGCAATATCGATTTTTGAATGTCGAATCACAATACAGATACTTTCACCAGCCTTAAACATCTGCCTGAGATGCGATGGGGGCGCATTCCAAGACATTAAACCTTAATTAAATTGATTGCTCAACACTAAGCTCTTAAGCGGGAAACTTCATCTGGGTTTACCTTTTTCATCAATTTATCTCGACGCACACGTTCATGAATTGAGCTAAATCTTTTCGGGAGAAGTCAAATGGGATGCCCGAAATGTCAGTTTGAAAACCCAGCAAACGCCAAGTTCTGCATTGAATGCGGTCAGGCACTCACCCCCTCAGCAGGGACACCCTCCGAGGTTCTTTCTTTTGATGAAAAATTAGCAATGATCCAACGCTACCTTCCCACGGGTCTCGCGGATAAGATTTTGAGTCAGAGAGATCGAATCGAAGGAGAGCGAAGGCAAGTTACGGTTATGTTTTGCGACATGGCAGGATATGCTCACATGGTCGAACAGCTCGGCTCGGAACGCTCCTACCAGATCATGGACGACATCTATGAGATCCTTATTCACAAAGTGCATGAATTCGAAGGAACGGTCAACGAAATGACCGGCGATGGGATCATGGCGCTATTTGGCGCGCCGATTGCTCTGGAAGATGCGCCTCAACGGGCCCTTTCATCTGCGCTGTCCATCCATCGCGCGATCGCCGGTTTCAACGACCGTCATGAAAAAATTGGACCCGTACGAATGAGAATTGGAATCCACACCGGCCCGGTGGTCGTGGGCACGCTGGGCAATGACCTGAGGGTGGAGTTCAAAGCGGTTGGCGATACGGTCAATTTAGCCTCCCGAATGGAAAAACTGGCTAAACCCGGATCCACATATGTATCCGAGGACACATTCAAACTGACCCGCGAGCTCTTTGAATATGAGTCCAAAGGGAAAAAGTCGGTTAAAGGCAAAGAAAAATCGGTTGCGGTCTATAAGCTTTTATCGAGCTACAAGGACGTCTACCGGCCTCGTCTGGGTTCTGAGCGCAGGATCTACTCCGAGATGGTGGGCAGAGAAAAAGAACTTGACCGGCTGGAGTTTCAGGTGCTGAAGGCCATTAACGGTGAAGGCTCGGTAGTCAACATTATTGGAGAAGCTGGAATCGGCAAATCACGCCTTTTGGCAGAACTCAGGAAGCGTGAAGTGATAAAAAGAGTTGCGCTTTTTGAGGGAAGGGCAATCTCAATAGGGAAGAATTTAAGTTTTCATCCGGTGGTTGATATCTTGAGACAATGGGCGCAGATTAGAGGAGATGACGGAGAGGCGATGGCCTACGGCAAGCTGGAGACCGCCGTTAAAAATTTATACCCTGAAAAACTGAGCGAAATGTTTCCATTTATTGCGACCCTGATGGGAATGAAGCTCTCGGGCAATTACGAGGAAAGACTTCGGGGTATAGAGGGAGAAGCTTTAGAGAATTTAATCCTGAAAAATGTGAGGGAGCTCCTGATCAAAGCAACTGAGATGACTCCTTTGATAATCGTAGCTGAAGATTTGCACTGGGCTGACATAAGTACCATTGAGCTTATGGAGTCCTTGTTTCGTTTGGCAGAAACCCATCGGATTCTGTTTATCAATGTATTGCGCCCGGGATACAGCGAAACGGGCGATCGGATAGTTGCGGCTGTAAATGAAAAGCTTTCCGTCTACTCGGTTGAAATCGCTTTAGAGCCGTTGAATGAAAAAATGAGTGAAATCCTCATTACCAACGTTTTGAACATCAACGTACTTCAGCACGACATTATCCGAAAGATTGTGCAGCGCGCCGGCGGCAATCCTTTTTTCATTGAAGAGGTTGCCAGGTCCCTGATCGATGAGCAGGCGGTTGTCCTCAAGGACGGCGCATTTCAGTTGACGGAAAAAATCGGTACCATTGCCATTCCAAACACCATCCATGATGTATTGATGTCCAGAATCGACCGGCTCGAGGAAGAGACACGCAATCTGGTGAAGATCGCTTCGGTCATCGGGAGAAATTTCTTTTACCGGATTCTGGCAGATGTGGCGGGCAAAATAGAAAATTTGGAGGACCGATTATCCTATCTGAAAGAAATCCAGCTTATCCGAGAACGGAAACGAATGGATGAACTAGAATACTTCTTCAAACACGCGCTGATCCAAGAAACCGCCTATGAATCCATTTTGCCCGACAAAAGAAAGAAGTTACACTTAAAAGTTGCGCGTTCAATCGAAAAGGTATTTAGCGACCGCTTGCATGAATTTTTCGGAATGCTTGCATATCATTACAGTTGCGCGGAAAATCCTGAAAAGACAGAAGAATATCTGATAAAGGCCGGGCAGGAGGCTTTAAGGACTTCAGCATCGAAGGAAGCATTGCACTACTATGGAGAAGCCCTGAACCTTTATTTGGAAAAGTATGGCGATACGGCTGACCCTGAAAAAGTTGCCATGCTGGAAAAAAACATCTCTCTGGCATTGTACAACAGAGGACAGTATGACGAAGCTGTAGATTATTTTGACAAGGCACTCAACTATTACTGGGGCCAGCTCTCAAAAAATTCGATTACGGCGCTAATCAAATTTTTTTCCGGATTCTTGCATCTGCTCATAAGTCTATATTTTCCATCATTGAAATTTAGAAAAATTCCTACACCAAAGGATGAGGAAACAATAAATCTCTATTTCAAAAAGCTTAAAGCACTGGCTATAATCGATCCAAAAAGATTTTTTCTCGAATCCTTTCCATTTTATAAAAAAGTCACCAATTTTGATCTAAAAAAATTTGAATCGGGTATCGGAATGTTCACAGGGGCGTCTACCTTTTTTTCGTTTACAGGGTTTTCGTTCAAAATAAGCAGAAAAATTCTTGATCTAGTCAAAGACAGAATTGAGAAAAACGATATTAAGTCATTTACCATATATGATTTTTCGGAAACCCTGCACAATTTTCTTGAAGGCAACTGGAAAGAAATCAAAGAATATGATGACAACCTGGTAAATAGTAATCTTGATATCGGAGAGATTTACTGGGCGTCACAGCATTTTTTCTGGCACGGAAACCCTAAAATTTATCAAGGAGATTTGGACACCGCAAAATTATTCGTCAAAAGGTTAGGCAATGTTTTTGAGGTATATGAGAATGATCTTTCTATGCTGTTAAAATATTTGTTAAACGCCAATTTGTTGATGCTGTGCCGGAAATTGAAAGAGGCTCTGGTTGAAATTGATAAAGCCATTGAGTTTGTCAAGAAAAAGGACCAGGCGCAATCACTGATAGAAATGTACTCATACAAGGCGCAGGTGAACATTTTGATGGCAGACGCTCAGGCGGCGGAAAAATGTCTTAAATATGTCGATGAAATCAGACACGACGTTACAACCGTTCCCTGGCAGATATCCAATTATTACAGAAGCCAATTCATGTACGATCTTTTTCAACTGGAAAAATCATTAGCAGCCGGTGACAAACCCGCGTCAAGCAAATACCGCAAAAATGCCCTTAAATCAGGCAAAATGCTGTTAAGGGCCGCGATCAAAGTGGCCCAGCATCGTACCGAGGCATATAAGTTGAAAGGCCTGTACTATTGGATCATCAACAACCAGCGGTCCGCGTTAAATTGGTGGCAAAAAGCAATCGAAGCCGGGGAAAGCCTCGGTGCGCGGCTCGAACTTTCAAGAGCCTACTATGAAATTGGGAAACGCCTGCTTGAACCGAAGAGCAAATATAAAGAACTTAATGGAATTACTGCCATCGCGTATCTTGAAAAGGCAAAGGGGTTATTTAAAGAAATGGATCTTCAGTGGGATTTGGATGAACTGAATCAGGTATTAAAAGCTTGAGCCATTCATATATCCATAATTGATAAGATTATGCCGCCAAACAAGTCATCGATGCCTCAATTTTTGAATAGCGCCGCCCGGGGAATCACAGAAAGCCCTGTAGATCGGGTTTTAGCCTGCGCTAAAATCGATTTTGGCATCATCTGTTTATCTGAAGCGGAGAAGGTGTTTTGCCGCCAATTGAACAGAGAAATCCTCTTGCTCTGCAAGTCAATGCCTGAATCCACACAGGTCGATGGGTTTTCGTTTTTAATGAGATATGCGGGGATCTCGTTCAATCAAGAAATTAATTTTTTTACAAATTACTATGTGCCGGCATGGTCAGTTATTTATTGGATGATTGACTCCTGCTCGGAAGGTAAAAAGCTGGCGGTCGCGGATGTAAAACATGCTGTAAGAGCGCACACCATGGCGATGCTTCTGCATTCGCTAGATGATCATCTCAACGACGGACAGATTGCGGTCACTCATTTATCGTTGCTCCTGAGGAGCCAGGCATGGACGCGCATGGAAAATGCTTTAGGCCGCTTGACCGAGGGGGTCGATGAAGGAAATGAAATTGTCAGAGATTTTATCGACGATTATTACAACAGCATTTGTAACCCCCCAGAAATTGGATCCCTGGATCAATATTGCAGTCTTTTCAGAAAGCAGATGGCGACATGGTTGGTCGTCCCGGTGCTGATTGCCCAAAAAATCGCCGGTGATCATGAGTTTACCCGGGCGATTCAGAGCGCCTATGAATCCTTCGGCATTGCCTGGCGGTTGCTCGATGATATGCAGGATATTGAAAAAGACATGAATGCGGGTGCACATTCATCTATATACTACAGCCTTAGTGATAATTTAAAGGGCCTGTGGGATCAAAAGAATAAAGAAACATTAAACATGAGCAACGAATGCGCAACTGCCATCTGCGAGTTCGTACTGGAAAAAGGCGTTCTTGACAGGTTAAAAGCGCGGATATGCCGTGAGCTCGAATCCGCTTCAGCTATTGCTGCTGGTCTCCAGATGGCAGGCCTGAAAAGCGAATTTGACAGCCTGCTGCAACCCTTAAAGCAAACGCTATACGCTTAATGAAACAGAACCCAGGACCCGATCAACGCCAGGGCGGTCGTAAAGAAACCCTCGGCATCGAAGTCACAAACCATTGCAACAGTCTTTGTTCGCACTGCTTTGTGCGTGCCGGTATCTCAAAGCGTGAAAGTCTGCCGGTTGGTTTGGTTAAAAATATTATTTCCGATGGATATCATCTAAACTACCGTCATCTGCACATCTCAGGCGGCGAGCCGCTGCTCTGGCCTGGACTGTGGGAGGCGCTGGACTATGCCTCAGATATGGGGTACCAGACCATTTTTTTGAACACCAACGGAACCCAATTGACCGATGCTGTCAAACAACGTTTGGCGTCATACAAGGGACTCTCGCTTTCGGTCAGCCTGGAAGGACCGCAAGCATTGCATGACCGCATCCGCGGGGAAGGTTCCTATCTCCTCGCGATGGACTGCATTGCAAAAGTAATTGATGCCGGAATCGATCTGTTTGTTTTCACAACAGTCAGAAAAAGTCTGATTCAGGATCTGCTGAATTTCGCCCATGAGATTTATATGAAATTTCCAAATATTCACTATCTGACCTTCATCCAGCTGATCCGGGTTCCGGGTGACGCCTTTAACCTCTCAAAAGAACTCCTTGAACCCGGCGATTTTTTAAAATGGGTCCGGATGGCTTCACTGCTGAACCTGTGTGGTTTTAAAACCTATATCTTGAGCAACCCTCTGGCCGGAGTGGCTTCCGAATTGCTCAAGATGCCCTGGATACCTGCGTCACACCCGTTATACAGCAACGGAAGTATTTTCATTAAGGCAAACCGGGATATTACCCTGTCCCATTCCTGCCGCACCAGTTTCGGCAGATATCGTCCGGGGATGATTGCCGAGGTACTGGCCTCTGACGCGTACATCGACTCAACGGCTCCGGATAAGGCAACCTGTCCCCGCTGCAAATATTCCAGGCGCTGTCTGGAAAATGGGCTGGTCCGGCCATCTGAATGGTACCGGGACATGCACCCTGAGGTTCCTTATTGTCAGCGGGTGCTCGATCGGGCTGCAGCCTGATTTCAGATTTTTGTTCTTGAAAACTATTTGCGGAAATATCAGCGCAAGCATGGTTGCGGCAGATCATTATTAATGTATTCGATAAAAGGAGGCTAAGATTATGGCTAAAAATTTAATCGAATTTATGGATGATGCATTGAAGACGCAAACTTTGCTGGATGAATTCACCGCCAAAATTAATCAATTATATGACGCTCAGGGAAGACCATTAGTCACAGACGCGGATCAAGAACTCAGCGATTGGTTTGATCAAAAAGGCTATAATATTCCCAGAGGCCAATGTAAAAAGCTTGAAGCACCGATCTCCAGTGCCAGAGGGAAGATTGTACCACAGTATTAGAAGCCATCTCAAAAATGTCCTTTGGTCCCATATCTTTGTTGGTGCTGCCTCGTTTCAAATCCTCGATCCGCCTCAGGCGGACCTGCGGTTTTCGACTCACAAGGGGGATTTGACCCGACGGGAAATCCCGCTTAGCGGGGAAACTCGGCGCCGCCGCGCCTGTTCTCGGCGAAGCCACGCTTTTCGGGAGGCGAAGACGGAATCTTGAGCCAAAATCCTATTTTTGAGACGGCTTCCAGCATGGTTGAATGATCTTTGGTTACACCCAAAAAGATTTTAGCAGGATTCTTCAAAAATCATTTATGGATTTACTCGGTCAAAAGGAGGCGTTTATCATGGCAGGATTGATTGATTTTATGCACGCGACTTTGTTTGACGGCGGCCTCAGGGGAAGGTTCATCGCCCAAATTAAAAACCCGCAAAAAACGGACAACGACGTTGTCGGGTGGTTCAAAGGAGAGGGTTACGATATAAATGAGCATGAGGTCGAGAGACTGCGCCAAATTAACAACGACCACGAAGCCGTGCGTGGGCCCGCCAAGCCCGTACCCTATTACTAACCCTCGCCGGCTCCCCTTTTAACCGAAAGCATTTTGGGCATCGAGCCTGCAGAATTGCGTTTGAACAGGCAAAGCGGTGCCGCCGGTCGCCGGCAGCATTTGTTGCCGGAAAGGTGGGGTCTGCCTGAGGCAGCGCCGCATTTGAACGAAATCAAATTCACTGGGCAACCATTATCCATATGAACACCGCATTGGTCGCGCCATTTGTCGGTCATTTACCGCTGCACCCGGGCGCTTATCTGGGATACGGAGCATCTGTATTAAGGCGCAGATACGACTTAGACATCATCGATTTCAATGCGGACATTTATTTTAAAAACAGGCAGAGGTTAAAGCAGCTTTTTTTAGAGATCGAAGCAAACGACATTGTCGCAGATGAAATATATTTTCACCCTTTTTACAGCGAGCTTGTGCCTAAAGCAGAGGAGCGCTATGCGTCCATATCATGGGAAAACTATCAATCCGTTTTCATCACAACGCCCACCTGGTTTGTTACGATCCCGACCGAAGATATATTAAAAATTTCCCATTATATAAAAAAGGCGTCGCCGCACAGTAAAATATATTTTTTTGGCAACTCCCTGGGATCCTGGACCGATGAAAACAAATTAAATGCCAACGATATCCGCATTGTTCACCTAAACAATCTTTTCAAGATGAATCCCGTCAACGAGCCGGTCAATTTTGATGCCCTGCCGACGCCGCTTTACGAAAATCGAAATAAATATATCTTTAATTTGCTCCCCTTTAGATTGAAGCACGGTTGTATCTGGGGTAAATGCAGATTCTGTTCTTTGGCAAAAGGCTGGAATTCAGGTTACAGGGAGCGCTCACCTAAAAAAGCAGTTCAAGAAATAGAAACGCTCATTGATCAATACAACCCTGAAATGCTGGTTTGTCGGGACAATTCGATCAACGGCAGCCACTTGCTGGAATTCTGTGCCGATTTTAAAAATTTCAGGAAACCGTGGGTCGCCATGGGCCGGGCGGATTTATCCAGTAAAGAAATTGCGGCCCTGGGAAACGCGGGATGCCGATTTGTTTATTTCGGGCTGGAATCCGGCAGTGATCGGGTCCTCGATCAAATCAACAAGGGGATTGACGCTAAACAGATGTCGGCGTTTATCAAGACGCTTTGCGAGCATAATATCATGCCGGCCCCATCTTTATTTGTGGGCGCCCCGAACGAAACCGAAGATGACTTCAAACAAACCGAACATTTTATCCTTGATCATCAGAATTACCTGGAAGTCATCAATTTATACCCTTTCATGCTGACGCCGGGTGCCGACGATACTGAAACGAAGAAAAAACCAAGCCGGCAAACAGCAAGAAGATTAAATGAGCTAATCAAAATATGTCAAGAGAGCGGCATATCGGTTTGCCTGGGCGAGCAGAGCGCTGAATATATCCTGTTTAAAAAAGTTTGTCCGGGTCATACAAACTACTAACTGGTGGCTTTTCCAAATAACAAGCCAATAATAAAAAAAGCAGCGTCGCTGTGAGCCTGCTTTTTTTCTTGAGAACAATAATATATGAGTCAAATTCTATTCTTCTTGCGTTGAGAGAAAGTCTAATATGAAATCCTGGGTTTCCCAGATATCCGTCCGGTAGGCAAAGCCGGCGCCCTTGCAGTTGTCGTTGAGGCCAAATGATACGATTCCGACTACGGTATTGCCGTCCTCCGGATAGAAGATGGGTCCGCCCGAATCGCCGAAACAGGAACCGCCGGTCCCCTGCCCTTTGCCCGGATTATTGGAGGTGTGGATATTATAGCCGTCGGTTAAATGGCTGCGCAGATTCACCAGCTTCGAAGTAGATGTAAAGCGAACCGGCTCCCATTGAAAGAACGGCTTGACCATCTGGTAGCCGTAACCCACGGTTCTGATAATCGCCTTGCGACCACGGGGAGGCGTCAGAGTATCGAGTAGACCAAGCTCTGGAAGCGCTCCGTATACATTGAGTTCTACTGGCTCATCAAGAATCACTATGCCGATATCCCTGGTGTTAGGAAATGTCAGATATCCGTCAAATCCAGGGTGGGTGATAATATCAGCGTCCTCAAAGGGCTCTCCAGCGTTTTCAGAAAGATCGGGCTGAAACCAGACGCTGGCTTTTTCGGCCCAATAGGTGCAATGTCCGGCCGTCACAAAAACCGTCGGCGAAAGCAGCGTCCCACTGCAAGTCCATTCGGCTCCGACGGGTGAATTTCCTTCAAAAAAAGCAAAACCGACGTAGGGATGGTCTTCGCCGTCAGACACACCGAAGGTAATGGCCGCTGCCGCGAGCGCTGAGCCTGCTATCATCACGATAATCATAACGCCGATGAGTGGATGTCTGCCTGTCATTCCTCCCCCTTTCATTATGGTCGGGTGTGATGTGGGTTTTTTAATCCTTCCACAGAGTACCTGTCATTTCGCCCATGTCAACCGGCTCAAAAGCATCAAAATAGATGTCTCTGACAAATCGCATGTTCCCCCACAGCAGATCATAGCCTTTCATGCCGCGGGCGAATTCAACGTGTTTTCGCCACATGCCCACTTCTTGCTCCGTTGCATCCCGTTTTGGCCCGACGGTACCCAGAAGTCTGACGGCAGGCGGTGTCTCACATCTTCCGATCAGAAAGGACGCCTGCCAGTAGGATGCATCGCTGTTGACCGCCAGGATACTGACCCGCTGATCTCGCTCGAGGTTGCCTGACATGTTTACCGAGTAGAGGTCAAAGAAAAAGCCGGTTTTGTTCTCTCGCAGAAAAAGTGCCCCGATGGGTGTCACATGCGGTGAACCGTCTCTGTTCACCGTGGCGATAGCATAATGCAACGAACTCAGCAGGGATTGTTGAAAAACCATTTGAATCGTTTCCCAGTGATTGCCGATTTCCATGGTATGCGTCTCCGTGATCGAGTTATAATGCCGTTTATCCAACTTCCGGTTTGAATTCCTGCGGGACCCGGCAGGGGGCGCGGCTTTGTGGCAGGCCGGGCTTCAGTTGCAGCCCCTGTTAATTCGCTGATTCCATTAGCAAAAATATTTGCGAAAGGCAAGAACCGTGTCGCAGGAAATTCCAAAGTAACCCTCAGCCGGTTTCGCAAAGGCCAGCCTTAATGAAAAAGGGATTAAAGATCATACCTTAATCCCTTTTATCAATCTGTTCTGAGCCGATTTGGATCAGCTCGGAACAGACCGTTGGAAGAAATGGCTTAAACTCAAAAACTTACGAACGTAAAAATAACCGCGTTAATTTTTGCCAGCCGATCTGGGGCATGTGCCCGAAAATATCATCACCCAGGTAGCCGCCGTCGGCAGCCAGCGGACCGGCGGTTTCCTCGATCACGTCATAAAGACGATCGACCTCCTGATCGATAAACGCTCCGGCCTGATTACCGATCATCAACTTTTTGAGGTCCTGTCTGAGATTGGAGCAGTGCAGCCGCAAAATCCAGCCTGCACTATACGGATCTTCAGTGCCCCGGCTGCCGCGTTCACGCAACTGCGGATTAACATCGGTTACCACCCCGCTGACCGGTGAAAGCAGCCGGGCATGGTTGCCCTGGCGATTCAAGGCGATATCGGGGCGATCCTGTTCAAGCTGTTTGCCCATTAAAGGGGCCTCAATCTGATCCAGGGGTCCCAGCAGGCGCATGGCGAAGTCATCCAGGCCGACGCGAACCGCCGCGCCTTCCTCGATTTTGACCCAGGTATGTCCCGGGTGCAGATAAAACCCATGCGGGATCTTAAACCCTTTGATGTCCAGAACATCCACCGGCTTAACCACGGCGTGCACCGCAAACTGATCACTGAAATATTGATCGAATTCGCAATTGGCGCACTGGTAATCATGGGTGCAGGAGCGAAATTCGATATGCCCGATCATGTGATGCAGGCAGGGCTGTTTCCAGGCCGGCAGTTCTTTTAGTTTGTCTTTCCAAAAAACAATCCGTCCGCGTTTGCCCCGGGGCATCCTGCCCTTTTCTTTGAGTTGCTCGTTTTCAGTGGCGGTGCGCCGCATGGCGCGATCATAAGCACAGGCCGTGCACTGGTAATCAATCCGGCAAAGCTTTTTGGGGACCACGCCCGCCTGCATCCAGATGCACGGGGGGTGGTTTACGGACTGTTTCGTTTCTATTCGGGTGGAAACCATGTTCATTCTCCGTGTCAGAAACAAGTCGTTATTGGTTAATAAGTTATTTGTCGTTAAAAGCGAAACTTTCGACTGTCGATCAATTACCCATAACGAATAACAGATAACGAATAACTATGTTCGAAGGAACTTTTGGGTCAAATTTTTCCAGCCCAGATCCGGTAGATTGCCGTAAATGTCATCAGCGAGATAACCACCATCGGCCGCCAGGGGACCCGCAACTTCCTCAATCATGGTTTCCAGCTGGGTGACTTCCGCGTTAATCCAGCTCAGGCTGTCCTGATCCACCATCAATTTTTTCATGGTGCCTTTAATATCCGGCGTGCGAACCATAAAGAGCCAGCCGTCACCGTATGGTTCATTATTGGCCAGTTTCGGATTTTCCCTGACGTTCGAATTGACTTCCATGATGACGCCATCTACCGGCGAAAGCACATCGGCCAGGTTATTCTTGCGCTTCAAACCCCAGCCCACTTTGCTCTGATCCAGTTCTTTGCCGATCAAGGGTAGATCGAGCGCATCGGCCTGACCCAGCACTTTCAAAGCAAAGTCATCCAATCCGACTCGAATGTAGCCGCCGCTTTCAATTCGCGCCCAGGCATGTCCGTTATGAAAATAGTATCCCATAGGGACATCGAAACCCCTGACCTGCTGCATTTCTCCGGGAAAGGCCTTGGCTTTTACCGTCCAGACATCTTCAAAATATTGATCAAAGTCACATTTGCCACATTCATAATCGTAGGCACACATTCGTTTTTCAATCCGCCCGGTCAGGCTATGGCGGCAGACCCGATCCAGATCCGGACGTCGTTTCATCGCTGCCTGCCAGCTGATCTGCTTGCCCTTGGCCGCTTTCTGATCCATGGCATGGTCATATTTGCAGCTGGTGCAATCATAATAATTGTCGCAGTTTTTAAATTTGACGACACCGGCCTGCATCCACAGGCACGGATTCGTCGTTTTGGCTGTCTTATCCGGTTTGATCAGCCAGGACTGGCCGCCGAGAACCGATTGTATCTCCTGCTGTGCGCTGCGGTCACTGCCATTACCCTTTTTATAGGTAGATCCAAATCCGACCTGACTCCGCTGTGTCTTATTCTTTTTTTCAGCCATTTCCTCGCTCCTTTTCTAAAATAAAGTTTATTCCTGTTTACTGGATATAGCAATGGACGTGCCAATGGTCGCCCTTCAGCTAAAAGTCCATATAACAGACTGAAATTGAACAAAATTTAATATTTAATGGTCTAGAGACGACTGGGATGAGCCGAATCTAATAGTGTGGGAATTTTCTACAATCCATCAAAACAGATGCACGCTTATTTGACTAAATTTTATAAAATTTACATTAATTTCAGTTAATTATAATTGTGTTGGATTTTTACACAGTGAATTTGTAAATTCCAACAGTTGCCAACTGTCTTATTTCCTGATATGAGCCTCATTCTTGCGGTAAGATAAAATTGAAGACCCATTGGCCATTAATTGACAATTTGAAAATCCGGAAAGGAGAAAGAAATGAATTTTAAGGACATAGAGGCGATAATTGATTTTGCAATTGAAAAGGAAAGGGAAGCCGCAGCCTTCTATGAAAGAATTAGCAAAGATGAAGAAGATTTTTCAGGCTCAAAACAAATGTTTGCGGAATTTGCCGCCGAAGAGCAGAAACACGAGAAGATACTGCAGGAATTTAAGACCAAAGGAATATCCAAAAGCCTGAAAGACTATCAGTTCAAATGGATCACCGATATAAAGCGCAGCGATTATCTGGTTGACCTAAAGTATGAAAAAGGCATGCCGTATAATGAAATTCTCTTACTGGCCATGAAGCGCGAAGAGAAAGCGCTGAAATTGTATAATGACTTCCTGGAACAGGCCGATACGGATGACAGTAAAAAGCTGTTTAAGGTGCTTTGTCAGGAGGAAGCCAAACATAAGTTGGCGCTGGAAACCATTTATGATGATTATATGGCCAAGATGGGAGACTAGAAGCCAACTCAAATTTGGAATTCAGATTTCGGAATGTGGAATGTGGAATGGCAAAAAAGATGGATATTTTGAAACCCGTTTTTTATTCAGTATTTTTAAGTTTCTCACATCCGGTACAGTCAGAAATGATGTTTTTGAGCTTTTTCGCCAGAACGGAATAGGAATAATATTTTCGGGCGGTTTCATAATTATGGGTGACCATCTTTTTCCGCAGCTCAGCGTTGGTAAGAACTTTTCTAGTTTTGCGGACCGCCTCATCGGTGACATAACCATCGATTTCGATAACCGAAAATCCTTTGGGTTTGATGTCTATCGTGTATATCGAGTAAGTATTGACGACGATCGGGCGACAGAAGTAAATGGCCTCAAGAAAAGCATTGCCGAATCCTTCAAAATTAGAGGGGTAAGTAACCAGGTCCGCATGCGGATAGATATCCTCCAGGGTATAAATTTTGCGTCCGTTTTTCGTGTTCCCCCTTTGTTCGTTGATGATATTCGATACAAAATACGTATCCACTTTCATCAACTTGGAATATTCCCTCACCCGGCGCTCATAGTCATAACCTTCGTCTCCGCTGGCATGGGAGATGACCAGCTTGGCTTTCATACCCAGGCGATGAACCAGTTCAATGGCATGCTCGATGCCTTTCCGCTTGACCACGCGTGTCGGTTGCAGAATTAATAATTCATCATCGGCAATTCCCAGTGCGCGGCGCACATCAGCAGAATAGTCATCGCTCGGCGGGCGGGTATCATCCGGGTTCAGTGCGCACGACTCGAAATTGCCGGAAACCGGTGGTGGATTATCGAAATCCATCACATTGGGGATGATCGTGGATGAAATGCCGGTTCGCAGACTCAGTTGATTGTCGGCGGAAGAGTTAATCACTACATGATGAATTGCGGGCAAATGCGGTGGAAAAGCCATATTCAGATATTCCCAGCAGGCATTGATCATAAAATTCTGTCTTTCCCAGAAAAAATCATGGTGGTGGGCAATGGTGGGCATGCCAGTCTCAGAAATCACTTCGGTAAGCGCTATCCCCAGCGGAATATTTAAAGGTATGGTCAGTGCATTTTCAGACACCAGAAGATCAAGGTCAAACCGGTCAATAAACTTGTAGAGGTGATCTTTTAATTTTTGCTTCACCTCATAGATTTTGCGGGTTACAAAGCGGCCGCGCACGCTGGCGCCAAAACAGTTTCGGAAAATGGCCTTAACGTCTGGATGCTGGAAATGGGCCTCTTTAACCAGATAAGAATACTGAGGCAGCCGGTCGAGTTCGCCGGCGAAGTAAAAACAGGTAAACCCGGCCTTCTCGAAGACATTGGCCCATTTCGCCGTTTCCAGAGACACACCGTCTGTGCCGGCAAAGCGTGTGGAGATGAAGCCCGCATGATGATTCTTGCCGCAGGATGAACAGTAGGACATATCGCATACCTTCCTTAGCTTTAAATTTCCGTACCGATTTATTTCCGAGTCGTCTAATCGCTTTGGCTAGACCTGCAGGTAGCGAAAGCAATCCACCGTATGATCATTGACCATGCCAACTGCCTGCATAAAGGCATAACAAATTTTCGGGCCCACAAACTTGAAACCTCTTTTCATGAGATCCCTGCTCATCAGTTCCGAGACGTTTGTCCGGGCAGGAATTTCTGCCGCAGCTTTCCAGGCATTTTTTATGGTTTTGTTGCCGGTAAACCGCCAGATGTAATCATCAAAACTGCCAAATTCTCTTTGCACGGCCAGAAAGGCCCCTGCATTTTGTATAGCGGCTTCGATTTTAAGTTTATTCCTGACGATCCCCTTATCCGAAAGTAGCATCTTTACCTTGCGCAAATTATAGGCCGCAATTTTTTGGGGGTCAAAATAATCAAATGCCATGCGGTAGGCGGGCCGCTTTTTTAAAATGGTCAGCCAGCTCAATCCGGCCTGAAAGCCTTCCAGTATGAGAAACTCAAAAAGCTTGCGGTCTTCATGCAGCGCAACGCCCCATTCGGTATCGTGATATTCTATATAAATCGGATCAGTGCCAGCCCAGGCGCATCTTGTTTTCATACGGTCAATTCCTCTGCTGAAAGGTAATGCCTGGGCAAATGACAAAAGAAAAGTGGCATTTTGACATGATTTTAAAAACGCAGGAACACGGTTAACTGAATAGATAGAAACCCAACGCTTTATCTATGGTCTCATACGGCGCAAATTCGGCGCCGATAAACCGGTCACGCTGATTTTTGATGATAACCGTTTTTTTAATCAGCGTTCTTTGCTTATCGTCTAAGTGAAACTCAATTTGCATATGATCGCCGATCGCAAAGCTCTGTTTAACATTCAGTTGAAGCTTTACACCGGATGTCGACAGATCTCTAATCGTCATAAGGCCCCGGTTCCTGGGTTGGCCCTCAATGAAATGAACATAGGTTCCCGGGAGGTTTGTCTCCTTGCGATATTGCTTCCTCTTTTCCAAAATGGCTTTGTAAGCATTCCCGCAGGGGCATTTGACGCTTACTTTTACAATTTTATCAAGGGTCGCATATTTGGAAACATCGACGGTTTTAGACCGGTTGCATTGCGGGCAGGAAAAGGTCGCCATCTGTTTACTGGTTACATATACTTTCTGGTTCATTTAGTCCAACCTGTATAGAAGTGGTTTCAAAACCCCATCTCCCCGCTTGGTGAAGCGGGATTGCGCATCTAATTTAAAGATAATTTATAGGGCTCAAAAGGCTTCAATGGCTACCTTGCCCAGCGAAGCTGGATTCGCATCGATCCTATTACACTGAGGTGCATCACAGACCTCCGGTAAATGCTCACAAACTGCACGTATGCTGAGAACAACGACTTTCCCGATCGGTCTGCGCCTTGCCCTTGAACCTGATCTGATGTTTTGAAACCAATTCTAATCTGCTTTTACCTCAATTTTTATCATAGAATCCCGGCTTTTAAAAGAAATATTTGAAGCGTTACCCGCGGGGTGCATGACAATCGGATGCCAGCCAATCCCTGCATTCATCGCATTTGCACAAACCCGGAATGAATAGATTTCAATTATTCAGGATCGGTAAACAAAGCGATCATGCATATTTAAAAGAGTCCTTTCTCGTGAACCCAGTGATCATATGCTTTTATTTATTGACTTTACAAAGATTTTGCTATAAACTCTTCCAAAATAAAGCGGCACAATAAAACTTTTACCCCCACCATTCAAAGTAAAGAAGGAGGCTTAAATGACAAAAGCAGAATTAATCAGTCAAATGGCAAAGGACGCAAAAATTTCAAAAGTTGCCGCCGGTGCAGTTCTCGAGTCTTTTATGAGCAACGTTGCGAAGGCACTGAAGAAAAAGGAAGGGAAAGTTACTCTGGTGGGTTTCGGAACCTTTCAGAAGTCCCGTCAAAAAGCCCGCACGGGCCGCAATCCCCAGACCGGCGCACCCATTAAAATCAAGGCCAAAAATGTTGTTAAATTTAAAGCCGGCAAAGCACTGAAAGCTGCGGTCTAATATTTAAGCACCGTTTGTTGTGAAAAAGGCAGTTTATCGGCAAGTATGATTCTGATAAACTGTCTTTTTTTTGGCGCACAAGGGTTGATTTATCATCGGTTGCCCTTAATTTCACTTGAACCTTTCTCAAAAGTCGGATTTTGGTTCAAGCTTGCGGCGGGGCCGAGTTTCCCCGCTTTGCGGGACTTCCCTTCTGATCAAATCTTTTTTGTGGGTCGCAAACCGCAGGCATACTGCTCGTATGTCGAGGATTTGAAACGAGACACCAACAAAGATATTGGGCCAAAAGACATTTTTGAGATAGGTTCTGGTATCAAAGGCGTATCGCAAATGGAGGGCAGCAAAAGTGAGTATAGAGCGTCCTGATAACCAGGAGGGGCTTGTTGAAAAGATCGAAGAAAAAATTACCGAGCCCCCGATGTATAAAGTGCTGCTTCACAATGATGACTACACAACTAAGGCATTTGTGGTTGAAATCCTGACTGCCGTCTTTAACAAGTCCGTTGAAGAGGCCACCCGGCTCATGTGGCTGGTGCATCGAAACGGTATCGGCGTGTGCGGCGTTTATCCTTACGAAGTGGCCGAAACTAAAGTAAATCTCGTGACAAGAGTCGCCCGCGAAAATGGCTTTCCCCTTAAAACGACGATGGAAAGAGAATAGAAGCCATCTCAAAAATATCTTTTGTCTCGACATCTTTGTTGGTGCCCCGTTTCAAATCTTTGATCCGCCTCAGGCGGACCTGTGGTTTGCAACCCACAAAGAGAATTTGGGCCGTCGGCAATTTGCGCTTAGCGGGAAAACTCTGCCCCGTGGCGATCTTGATTTGAGACGGCTTCTAATCGAAAGGATTTAGATATGCTGTCGGTAAATGAAGGTGATCTCCTGACAAAAATTACCAGATATAATCTTATTCGCAACCAGAAATTAGTTTATATCGATGTGCACGAAACAATGGCAGGAAGGCTGGCAGGAAAATTTGTGGCCGTGCCCAACCTCATAAACATCGTTGCCAAACAGGATTTCCAGGGCACCGGTCAAACAGAGCCCGAAGCGCTGGAAGACTGCCTGCAGAAAATTAAAGCTTTTGAAATCGAAGACCTTTTCCCCAAAAAAGAATGATCAGGCGCGTTCAGCGTTTTAATACTCCAATTTGCACACCTTTTTTGCGGTTCAGCAGCGAGCAGTAATGATAAATTGACGGCTAATTTTAAAAAAATTTGGTTGAGTGTGCATGCACGTGATTACCAATTTTTTTCACCCGTGCCATCTCATCTTCGGAAAGTGGTCCGAAATCAAAGCTTCGCAATGCTTCCTGCATCTGGTGGCGGTCTCTGGGGCCGCACATACAAACATCGACGTTTGGGTTTGATAAAACAAACCGATAGCAATCTCTGGCCAATAAGGGCTTTTCACCGCGCGGGACTTTTTTGGGATTCAACAACTGGCCCCAGCGCGTTGCGGTATAAGAGACAATTCCGGGTCTTTCCTTTTCTTCTAGATGATCAAACACTTCGGTTTCAGCACCTCTATGGGCGGCATTGTAACGCAGATGGAAAATGTCGAAAATATTTTCCCGGGCCAAGCGAGCAAAAAGCGGACGTTGATGACTCGAAATCGCCAGGAAACGATAAAGCCCCTTATTCTTCATATCGAGACATTTGTCCAGCATACGTTCCGACGGTCGTCGGTTGTGCCAGCCTAAAAGCAAAACATCGGCAGAATCAATATCGAGAGATCTTAAGGCATTTTTAAAAAAAACTTCCATCAAGAAAGGTGAACGTGAATAACTTTGAATCAAAACAACCAATTCATCGCGCTTGCCTTTGCGACAGATGTTGATTATAGCTCCTCGCATCCCGCTTTTCCGCATGGACCCCCAGTAAAAATAGTTACAGCCTTTTTCAAATGCCTCCTCAAAGGCTTCAGCCGGGGCGCCGTAACTGGCTGAAACTCCCAGGCGGCCGACTTTAAGGCCGGTTTGTCCCAGTCGAGTTGTCTTAAATTGATTCATTCGGCAGGCCGGTAATTTGTTTTAGTTAAAATTTTAGTAATTTTAGGCTGGTAAGCATTCTTTTTCGCCATTTTATTGGCCCGGGCCTTGATGATAAACAGCGCGGTGAAAAAGAAAGCAAACCCCACCAGGACGGACAGGGCGGAGGAACTCAATTTTATGAAAGGGGCCAGCATTTGACCGAATGCCGCACCGGCGATCAGCAGGATAATGGGAAAGACGTAAATCAAGAAAGTGGCCTTCAATAATGAAGCGGTCTCAAAGCTTAAAACGATTCGATCCCCGACTCTGGCGCCGGCGGTATTTATGGCCTTCACCTCCATATCCCGCTCGCCTCCCAGGCTGTGGCAGGACCCTCTTGCAGTACAGCCTTCACAGGCACTGCTCCGAACGGTTTTTACCCAGGCGGCCTCAGAATCGGTCCGCAGGACAACGCCTTGCTCAGTAGCCAACTTGTGCACCCCATTAATTAGATTAGGTCTAACAATATCAACTAAATTTTTTCGATATTACCTAAAAGCCCGAGACAAATTGTAATTTGATATTCATATTAGTTGGCACTTATTGAGGATTCTTCGATTTCATCAACCGCGGTGGTTTCCGTATGCTCATAGCAGATCAGGCCGCATTGCAGGCAGCGTGAGGCTTCTTTCCGCGCCATATCTGATGAGAAACCCCTTTCGATCTCACCACATATCGCCAGCTCTCTACCGCTGCATATCGGCATGATCTGCCGCTGGCTGGCCTGCACTTTTTCGACATGATTGACATTTTGCAGGACCGATTGCGGCGTAATCACATGCTCCGCTAAATCAGGGGTTAGGCCATGCATCACCTGATGAATAGATGCGGCGGCCCGGCGGCCGGCACCGATGGCTTTGATAGCGGCGCCGTAATCCGCCAGTACCTCGCCTTCGGCAAACAACCCCACCTCATCTTTGAAAGCCGGTTGTTTATAAGGTTGAATCCCTTCCCAGCGCAGAGAAAAATCCGATGACGATTGCTCGGTGTCGACTTCATCAGATTCAGCGCCTTCCGGTTTTGGCCTGACAAAGACCAGTTCAGGAAATCGACCCGAGGCGAACACCAGTGTCTGCGCCGCCAGTGTTGTCCTTTTAAGGGTGTCGGTTTCAATATATTCTACCTCTTCAAGCCGACCCGCTTCCCCGCAAAGGCGATTTATGGCTGCATTATAAATCACATTCACCTCGGTCAGTCCGCTCTTTTGCACATCCTGGTCTGTAACGGGACTGTTCTCCCAGCTCTCGCGGAACAAAACGGTGATGGTCGCTGCTCCCAATTCCTTGCAAACTTTTGCCGCATCAAGCGCCAGCTTGCCGCCACCGGCAATCACAACATCGGACGCCATCGATAGGGTTCCTGGCTGCCGGGCTCCGAATCGAATGAGATCCACCAGCATATAGGTTCCTGGAATCGGTGATTCGATACCAGCAGTCGCTCCGCGTGCCAGACGGCTGTCCCACCCTCCGGAGGCTAAAAAAACCGCATCAAATCCTTCCTGAATCAATGATTCTATAGTGAAATCCGTTCCGAGGGCCATTTGGGTTTTGACTTCAACACCCATTTCCATAATACCGTCAATATCCCAGTCCAGTATCTCCTCGGGCAGACGATCTTTTGAAATTGCACTCCTGAGCAACCCACCCAGTTTGGGGGTGGCTTCAAATACAGTGGTAGCGTGTCCCAAGCGGGCTGTAAAAAAAGCAGTCGACAAACCTTGCACGCCACCACCGACTACCGCAATTCTGCGACCCGTATCGGGTGCCTTATAGGGCAGAATGCGGTTGCTGCTTTCTATTTCATAATCTGCGGCGTAACGCTTCAAAAAATTGATGGCAACCGGCTCATCAATGTAATTTCGCCGGCACTCCATTTCACATGGCCGCGGGCAAATCCGGCCGATCACCGCTGGAAAAGGATTTCGCTCTTTGATGACCTGAACGGCGCGATGATTGTTTCCCAGTGCAATTTGACGGATATACTCGCGAATATTAATCCCGGCCGGGCATCCACGCTGGCAGGGGGTGGTGCACTCTTCAGTGGTGTATTCCCGGATAATCCTTCGCGTAATCGATGACAGGTTAATAATATGCTTCGGGCACACCCTTTCGCAGGTCCCGCAACCGGTACATTTCTTTTCGTTGATAACCGGCAAACCCTGCGGTCCCATGGAAATGGCATTAAACGGACAGGCCCGGGCACAGGTCCCCAGACCCAGGCAACCGATGGTGCATACTTTCATACCGCCACCCAGAAGCGCCACCGCCCGGCAGTCATCCAAGCCATTATATACATATTTCGTATCCGCTTTCTGGACGCCGAAATAACAACCCGGCAAGGCGATGTCCGGTTCAACCGCTTCGATTTTAACGCCCATAATACTGGCAATCGCTTCGGCCACCTCCGGACCGGCGGCCACACATGAGTTTGGCGCCGAAAGACCGGCCACGATAGCCTCTGCATTGGCGCTGCAACCCGGCAGCCCGCAACCCCCTCAGTTGGCACCGGGTAATTCTTCTTCAACCGCCACGATCTTGGGATCAACATAGACATAAAAAACTTTGGAGGCGATGGCCAAAACGATACTGATCACCAATCCCATGCCGCCCATTAAAATAATTGCGTCAACCATTAGACTACCTCTGATTGTTGTCGAAATGATTCGGTTTGTGCTGGTTCTGCGAAACTTTTTTAAAAATTACCAAACCACACAATAAAAAAGCAAACTCGAAAGCTGGGAGGTTTGAAAGCCTGAACACTCAGACACTAGTTGACTTTCAGAGTTTTTAGCATCCTGGCTTTATCGCTTTCCAGCCTCCTGGCCAATATAAACCAATTAAAAGATAGCGTCGAATTTACACTTCTCAAAACAGGTCATGCATTTGATGCATTTTTCCTTGTCAATTCGGGCAACTTCTTTCTTCTGCCAGGTGATCGCTTCAACCGGGCAGCTTCGGAAGCAAAGCCCGCATTTGGTGCACATTTCCGGCTGGACCTCAAATTTTAAAAGCTCGATGCACCGTTTGGCCGGACATCGTTTCTCACGAACATGGGCGATATATTCTTCCTTAAAATACCGCAAAGTTGAAAGAACCGGATTGGGTCCGGTCTGACCCAGACCACAAAGCGCTGCCTCTTTAATCGTGTGTGAAAGTTCCTCCAGAGTCTGAATATCCTCAGACTTTCCACGGCCCTCACAGATTTTTTCAAGCAGTTCCAAAAGGCGCCGCGTCCCTTCGCGGCAGGGTGTGCATTTGCCGCAGGATTCATCCTGGACAAAGTCCATAAAAAATCGAGCCATATCCACCATGCAGGTATTTTCATCCATCACGATGGCTCCGCCGGAACCCATGATGGCGCCAACTTTGGCAATTTCCTCGTAGTCAATGGGGATATCCAGATGTTCTTCGGGCACGCAGCCGCCCGAAGGTCCACCTAATTGTACGGCTTTAAATTTTTTCTTGCCCGGAACTCCCCCGCCGATGTCATAGATCATCGTTCTCAGAGTGGTACCCATCGGTACTTCTACCAGTCCGATGTTGTTGACGTCTCCGGATAGCGCAAACACCTTGGTCCCCTTGCTGCTTTCGGTACCGATACTGGCATACCATTTCCCGCCGTTCATGATAATCTGCGCAATGTTGGCCAGGGTTTCGACATTGTTCAAAATCGTCGGTTTTTCCCATAACCCTTTGTGCGCCGGAAACGGCGGGCGCGGGCGGGGCATGCCGCGTTTGCCTTCGATCGATCTCATCAAAGCGGTCTCTTCACCGCACACAAACGCACCGGCACCCTGATAAATGTCGATGTCGAAATCGAAGCCGGTGCCCAAGATATCGCTTCCCAGCAATCCGTATTCGCGGGCCTGTTTGATGGCAATTCCCAGTCTTCGGATGGCCAGCGGATATTCTGTGCGCGCATAAATGTACCCCTGATGGGCATTGATCGCGCGGGCGGCAATCAGCATGCCTTCCAGAACCGCATGCGGGTCGGCCTCCAGTATACTACGATCCATAAACGCACCCGGGTCGCCTTCGTCCGCATTGCATAAAACATATTTGGTTTCACCGGCGCTTTTGCTGGCAAATTCCCATTTCAAACCGGTCGGAAAACCGGCGCCGCCGCGCCCCCTTAAGCCCGAGGCTTTTACCTCGGCGATGATTTGCTCCGGACTCATTTCCTGCAGGGCTTTGGCGGCCCCGAAATAACCGTCTCTGGCAATGTACTCATCAATGACCTCCGGATCGATGGCGCCCTTGTTCCGCATTGCCCAGAACATCTGGTGCTTGAAAAACGGAATTTCGTTCATATTGGGAATCGTTTCTTTGGAGGCCGGTTCGATGTAGAATAATTTTTTAACGGGACGACCTTTGAGAAAATGCTCTTCAACGAGGTGAGGAACGTCTTTGGGTTTCAATTTCTGATAAAAGATGCCTTCGGGCTGAACCAGCATCACCGGTCCGACGGCACAAAAACCGTTGCAGCCGGTTTCAATGATTTTAATTTCATCAGAAAGCTCCCGGCGTTCCAGTTCTTTTTGAAGCGCTTCCTGAAATTTGCCGCTCTCGCTGGCCTGACAGCCTGTGCCGCCGCACAACATCAACTGAGTTCTTACCTTATTCATGCCGCACTCCTGCATGTGATAATATTTTACGCTTCACCACGAACCATCCAGCCCCCGAAGTCCATTGACATAAAGCCGGCCGCAGGCGACAAAAAGAGAGTATTTCGTCAGCAAACAGGGCAGCTGATATGATTTTGCCAGTTCGAGAACCGGCGGATCGGGTTTTTTACCCCGGACAAAAACAACGGCCACCACCCCGGCAATTTTGGCAGTCCGCAAGACATGCTCGGTGGTCAGGCCGGTGAGCAGGACCGCCTCTTTGGCGACAGCCGACAACACATCTGCCATCAAATCTGCCCCTCCGGCACCCACGACGTTTTGATCAAGCTTTTCTTCTCCCGTCAAAACGGTGGCATTTAATATGGTTTTAATCTCAGATAGTTTCATCCTAAATAAAGCGTTCGCTATTCATATTTATCAAGCATTTTAATGACTTTGTCGGCTTTGACATCCCCGTAAGTGTCCTTGTCCACCACCACTACCGGTGCCAGGCCGCATGCGCCTAAACATCGAACGGCTTCCAGCGAAAAACGTCGATCTTCAGTTGTATCGCCTTCTTTCAAGTGGTATTCGTTGCCGATGCGGCTGATCACTTCTTTGATGCCTTTGACATAGCAGGCCGTTCCCATGCAGACCTTGATCAGATGCTTGCCTTTCGGTGTCAGTGAAAACAGTGAGTAAAAGGAGGCAACTCCGAAAACTTCGCTGCGGGAAAGATTGAGACCGTCGCTGATATAGTCGATCAGCTCAACCGGCAGCCAGCCGACGACATCCTGGCATTCACGCAAAACGCCAATAATCGAGCCGGGGATTGATTTGTTGTCGCCAATGATTTTATCGATATCAGACCACATTTCATCAGTAATATCAGAGTTTTCAGGACGGGCGTCAGGTGTCATTTGCAGATCTCCCTCATTTGCACGCGTTTAAGACAGATGTGATTGAGCCAAATCGCAGACAATCATCATCAAACATCATCAATCAAAAAAATGCGGGGCGGGATCGAGTGCACAAGGGAGTCTGTATGCCACAGTGTATTAAAAAAGTCAATGAGAACATATCGTCTTTACGCTTGATCTCTGTCGGCTTGACGAAGAAATTTTGCTGCTCTAAAATGATCCGTTCGCAAAAACAACGCATTAATGTTATGCATAAAGCGATAGTTGCGCTCTAAAAACCACGAAGTGCTCGAAGACAGGGTGGCTGAATTTTCCTTCTCTACCTTGGTGGTCTTCGGGGTGCGATAAAAAGCGGGCCTATTCAACTGAAACTTTCCGGATAAACACCTAAAGCATTTAGAAGGTAACCATGGAAAACATGAAGCAACGATTGTCAGAAACGATCGCTTTTATCGAGAGCAAGATCAAAGATGTGCCCTACGTCGGTTTGCTAACCGGTACCGGCCTGGGTGAAAGTGCAGAATCAATGGCGATCGGTGCGACGCTCAGATATGAGGACATTCCCTATTTTCCGATATCAACGGTTCAAACCCATATGGGCCGCATGCTCATCGGCAATATGAACGGCTGCCCGACAGTTGCCATGCAGGGTCGATTTCATTTGTATGAAGGCTATCGCCCCTCCGAGGTTGCCTATCCCATCAGAGTGATGCAACAACTGGGCGTAAAGGTTCTGATCCTATCAAATGCAGCCGGCGGCCTGAATCCCGAATTTGATCCGGGCGACATCATGCTCATCAGCGATCATATTAATCTCACCGGGGCAAATCCGCTGGTGGGTCCCAATGAAGACACCTGGGGCCCACGATTCCCTGATATGACCCGGGCGTATGATAAAGCGCTGATGGATGCGGCTGAGCGCATCGCCCGAAAAGCAGGGGCACACCTGCAAAAAGGCATCTATGTCGGTCTCACAGGGCCGTCGCTTGAGACGCCGTCTGAGGTGAAATTTTTACAAACCATTGGAGCGCAAGCCGTCGGTTTTTCAACCGTTCAGGAGGTTATAGCGGCCGTCCACGGTGGTATGCGGGTATTAGGATTATCAACGATTACCAATGTCCATAATCCGGACAAACCCGTTCCGGCTAGCGTTGAAGAAATCATTGAGGTGGCCAGAGGGGCGATTCCTCTATTGCAAACGATAATGAAGGGAGTCACTGAAAAAATATATGCAACCGAAATCTGCTGATATCCTGGTTACCAACGGAACCGTCCTGACCTTAGATGCGAACGATACCGAAATTATCAATGGTGCAGTTGCCATCAGAAAAGATACCATCACAGCCGTGGAAGCCGCCGCTAAATTATCCGACTGGAGGGTATCACAGGTTATTGATGCTCGTGGCGGAATCATTATGCCGGGGCTGATCAACTCCCACACCCACGCAGCCATGACCTGCTTCAGAGGGTTGGCTGATGACCTCCCTTTGATGACCTGGCTCAATGATCATATTTTCCCGGCCGAAGCAAAGCTGGATGATCAAAAAGTCTATTCAGGAGCCCTGCTGGCCTGTGCCGAAATGATAATGTCCGGCACCACCTGTTTTTGCGATATGTATTTGTTTGAAGATGCCGTGGCCCGGGCCGCCAAAAAGGCAGCCATGCGGGCGGTTGTCGGCGAAGTTTTATATGATTTTGACTCGCCCAATTACGGGCCCATCGAAAACGGATTTACATATACCCAAAAACTGATCGATACCTGGCAGGACGACCCTCTGATCACCATTGCAGTGGAGCCGCATTCAACCTATCTGTGTAAACCCCAATTGCTAAAAAAGGCTTTTGACCTGACCCAGGCCTTCAACCTGCCGCTGGTGATCCATTTGGCTGAATCCAAAACTGAAGTGGCCCAGCTCAAAGAACGCTATGGCCGAACACCCGCTGAACAGCTCGCTGAACTGGGCCTTCTGGCCCCCAATGTGCTGGCCTGCCATTGTGTTGAACTGACCGAAAACGATATCTCCCTGCTGCAGCGCTTCGATGTGAAAGTCGCTCACAATGCGGAAAGCAACATGAAACTGGCATCCGGCGTGGCACCGATTCCCCGATTAATCAATGAGGGAATCTGCGTGGCGATGGGGACGGACGGCTGCGCCAGCAACAACGACCTGGACCTTTTTCGGGAAATGGATAGCGTGGCCAAACTCCATAAGGCCAAAACTCTGGACCCAACCGTAATGGATGCCTCAACCGTGTTAAAAATGGCCACGATCAATGGTGCAAGGGCTTTGGGCCTCGATCAGGTTATCGGTTCCCTCGAGACCGGTAAAAAAGCGGATCTCATCATTATCGACACGAACAAACCCCACCTAACGCCCATGTACCATCCGGTTTCGCACCTGGTATACGCGGCGGTGGGAAGCGACGTCAGCACCTCAATCATCAACGGCACTGTCGTGATGGAAAACGGCGAACTGAAAACAATGGACGTTGGACGCGTCATGGACGATGTCAACAAGATAACAAGGAAAATTACAGCCTTCCAAAATCCAAAATCAGTGTGACCCTATGCCTTACGATCTGGTGATCCATAACGGAACCATTGTTACCGTCAACGATTCATTTGATATCGTCCCCAACGGCCTGCTATGCATAAAGGCGGGCAAACTGAAGCGCATCGAAGCCATATCAGACCAACCATCGCTACCGGTAGCTGATGAAACCATTGATGCCGGGGGCGGACTCATTATGCCGGGTCTGGTGAACACCCACACCCATCTTCCCATGACGCTGTTTCGCGGTCTGGCAGATGATCTGCCGCTGGACATCTGGTTGAACGCGCACATTTTTCCTGCGGAAAGCGCCCACATTGACCCCCAAAGCGTTCGCTGGGGTACGTTATTGGCCTGCGCTGAAATGATGCTTTCCGGAACAGCCACGTGCTGTGATGGGTATTTTTATGAAGACATCGTCGCCGAAGCTTTACAAACCAGCGGCATGCGCGCCATCTTGGCCCAGGGGGTAATTGACTTTCCGGCACCGGGAGTGCCGGATCCGATAGAAAACATTAAGATTTCCGAGGCGTTTATTACCCGATGGCATCACCGCTCTCCTCTGATTACCCCATCGGTATTTTGCCATTCTGCCTATACCTGCGGCGCAGAAACCCTTAGAAAAGCCAAATCGCTGTGCGCCGAAAATGGATTGCTGTTTCAAATTCACGCAGCGGAAACCCAAGATGAGTGCCGGCAAATCCAGGATGAACACCGGTGCACCCCGCTTCAGTATCTGGACCGCTTAAATATACTGGATGAAAATACGCTGCTGATTCATTGTGTCTGGCTAACGGACGAAGATATCGACATTATCGCAGCCCGAAGTGCCGGTGTTTCCCATAATCCAGAAAGCAACGCCAAATTGGCTTCGGGGATCGCACCCGTACCTAAATTGTTGAAGTCCAACATACCGGTCGGACTCGGCACCGACGGATGTGCCAGCAACAACAATCTGGATCTGTTTCACGAAATGGACATGGCGGCCAAACTTCATAAGACTGAAACACTCGATCCAACCACAATGGATGCGAGAACCGTGGTTGAAATGGCCACCATCGGAGGCGCCAGAGCCCTTGGCCTTGACTCGCATATCGGCTCGCTTGAAGTCGGAAAACAGGCGGACGTGATCATCATCGATACTCGAATGCCGCACCTGTCGCCAATGTATCATCCGCAGTCTCATATCGTCTATGCTGCCAGGTGCTCTGACGTACGCGATGTCGTTGTCGCTGGACGCGTTCGGGTTCGCAATCGAAACATTCTCAGTTTGGATGTCGAGGAGATTATGTTCAACGTCAGGGAGATCGCCCGTCGTATTAAAAGCTAATGCGACTGGCCGCTGGCCTCTCGTCTCTGGCTCCCGGCAAAAGACGCGAGCAGCAAGACGCCAGTGGCCATTAGCCAGCCGCCTGAAGACAGAACTCAGAAAACAGAGAACCGCAGAACATCGAATAAGGAATAATGAATGTCGAAGGGAAAGAAAACTTCATCATTCGAAATTCCTTGTTCGATATTCGATGTTCAAAACAAGGGAGCCAAATAATAGTGGGCAGCAACCACAGCAAAGGACCCTTACCATGAACTTGGCTGAAATCATAAAAGCAGCGCGCGGCGAAAAGCCCGTTGATCTGCTTTTAACCAACGCGCGGATCATCAATGTCTTTGCGGGTGAAGTCGCACCGGACGCCGTTGCCATCAGCGATGGGATGGTTGTCGGCTTCGGCCCATACGATGCCAAAAAGGTGGTCGATGTCGACGGTCGATATGTCGCACCGGGTTTTATTGACAGCCATGTTCATATCGAAAGCTCAATGGCCTGCATTCCCGAATTTGTGCGAGCGGTGCTGGTGCATGGGACCACAACCGTGGCCGCCGACCCCCATGAAATCGCCAATGTGCTGGGCACAACCGGCATTGAATATATGCTGCAATCCGCCGAGCAGCAACCGATGAATCTATATTTCACATTGCCATCATGCGTGCCGGCCACCGATATGGAAACCGCTGGAGCGCGTCTCACTGCCGAAGACCTTCAGCCGTTTCTAAGCAAAGAAAAGATTGTGGCGCTGGCTGAAATGATGAATTATCCGGGAGTGGTCTTGCGGGATGCGGCGGTCTTGGCAAAAATAAGTGCCGCCCGGCAACAAAAAAAGCCCGTCGACGGACATGCACCCGGCCTCAGCGGTCCCGAACTTTACGCGTATATCGCCGCCGGAATTCAAAGCGATCATGAATGCACCACCGCGCAGGAAGCCATGGAAAAGCTCAAGGCCGGAATGCAAATCATGATCCGTCAGGGAACCGGTGCGAAAAATTTGCAGGCGCTGCTTCCGGCGGTAAACGAAAAGACGTCGCGACGCATGATGTGGTGCACCGATGATCGCCACCCCCACGACCTGATCAGCGACGGTCATATTGATTCCATCGTGCGTGAAGCCATTCAGTCCGGTCTGGATCCGCTGATAGCGATTCAGATGGCCTCGCTCAATCCGGCAGCATATTTCGGTTTATCTCACCTGGGTGCAGTGGCCCCCGGCAAACAGGCGGATCTGGTCATATTTTCTGACATTAACAGACCGGTGATTGAACAGGTTTATCACAGGGGAATCCTGACCGCTGAAAACGGGAAGATCCGACCTGAAATTCAATTTCCGGCCACCGTCCCCGTCCCGCAGACAATGCACGTCGATCTGCAGAACATCGATTTCAGCATATCCGCTGAAAAAAAACGCATCCGGGCGATTGAAATCGTTTCCGACCAGCTGATTACCCGCCAGCGTATCGAGCAGATCCCGGTTAAAGAAAATCTGGCCGTCAGCGATCCTTCAAGGGATTTGCTTAAAATCGCTGTCGTGGAACGCCATAAAGGTACCGGCAATATCGGCAAAGGATTCGTCAAAGGCTTCGGCCTGAAACACGGCGCTCTGGCATCCAGTGTTGCCCATGATTCCCACAACATTATCATTGTGGGCGTTTCTGATGAGGACATGCAGGCCGCATTGGCCGCTGTGGTGAAGATGGGCGGCGGGCTGGCTGCGGTTTCTGAAGCAAGACTCCTGGCCGGCCTGGCGCTGCCTGTTGCGGGGCTGATGTCTCTGGAGCCGGTTCGGACCGTGTGCGATCAGTTGGAGCACCTCATTGAAGTTGCCCACAGTATGGGCGCCGCCATAAAGGATCCTTTCATGACCCTTTCTTTTTTGGCCCTGCCGGTAATACCGGAATTGAAGCTGACCGACAAGGGGCTGATCGATGTGAACAAATTTGAGATCGTACCTTTGTTTGTGTAGAAGTGGTTTCAAAATGCCGGCGAACTTTAGCCTGTTCCGCCTGCCATTGACACCCTCTTGCCTTTATTCTATATTTACCCAGTCTTATCGACCGCTTGCCATATCGCCCAGCGGCCGGCTTAATCCTGCTGGGTTTGTGAATAGAGCCCGTCACCTGAAATCGAACATAATACGGATGGATAGATGAAACTTTCAGAAGTACTGAGTGTGCTGGATGCCACGCTGCTCGTCGGCGACAACCAGCTGGATAAAGAAATTAGTCGATGTGGGGCCAGCGACCTGATGAGTGACATCCTGGCTGCGCTTTCCGAAGACTGTCTGCTGTTAACGGGTTTGACGACGGTGCAGGTGATACGCACCGCCATGGTGGCGGGTGTCGGTGCCGTAGTCTTTGTCAGGGGGAAAAAACCTCCCCAGGAAGTGATCGATATGGCCAAAGCCCAGGGAATACCTTTGATATCGAGCCCCTATTCCATGTTTGTCTCCTGCGGCAGACTGCACGCCGTCCCTAACCTTACCGGGCTTGACGGGAGAAGATAACCGATCATATCAGCAATCTGATGTGACGATCAATTTCCAGCAACCATGTCTAAATTAAAAAAAAGCTTTCATATCAAGGCCAGAGATTTTATCCGCGCAGGAGAGGCCTCGATCAATGTGCAAAATCTTCTCAAATCGATGAATTTTGATCCAGGTCTGATCCGGCGAATCGCCATCTGCGGCTATGAAGGCGAAATGAATGCCGTCATGCATGGTGGCGACGGTTACCTGAGCCTTGAGATCGACACCGATCAATTGGCTTTAGAAATATCAGATGACGGCCCCGGCATTGAAGATATTGAACTGGCCATGCAGGCCGGTTATTCGACCGCCAACGACGATCACCGTGAAATGGGTTTTGGAGCCGGCATGGGCCTGCCGAATATGAAAAAAAATTCTGATCAGATCCACATTGCGTCTCAAAAAAACAACGGGACCCTGGTTCGCATGATTTTTTTTCTGCCTGAGGAAGGAAAAACCGATTGAGCCAAAAACAAACATCAACCTGCTTTGTCCGTTTTGACCAGGCGCTTTGCGCCGGCTGTGGCTCCTGTCTGCGGGTCTGCCCCACCAAGGCAATCCGCGTTAAAAACAAAAAGGCTGTTCGCATTGTGGAACAGTGCATCGGCTGCGGCGAGTGCATCCGCACCTGTCGTGAAGGCGCTGTCAGTGCGGCTAACGCAGGCCCCAAAGTGCTGGAAGAAGATCATGTGGCCATCGCCCTGGTTTCACCGGTGCTCTATGCGCAGTTCCCCGGTGTGATGCCCAAAGACGTGCTGCTGGGTCTCCGGCATATGGGCTTTCAGCACACCATCGACATGTCTTATTTTCTTGAGATGTTTCAATTTGCGACCGAAGAATTTATCAGCCGCAATCGAAAATCCCGAACAGCCCCCTGGCCGCTGATCTCTCCCGTATGCCCGGTGGTGGTGAGACTCATCGCTTTTCAATTTCCGAACCTTTTGTCCAACGTCCTGCCGGTGTTAAGGCCGGTGGCCCTCATGGCCCGGGAAGTCAAATCGCGGCTGATCCCTGAGTACAGTAAAAATGGAAAAGATGTGGTCCTGTATTACATCAATCCCTGCCCGACCAAAAAAGATCCGACTTGTCTGCCCCCGCGCAAACGAACGGTCCCCGCTGAAATGGCGCTGGGAATCAACGATATCTATCCTGCGCTGGTTAAACATGTGGACCAGATTCAATCGGCCGACAACATTCCTTTTTACCAGACCCGTTCTGAATATGAAACCTGTGCCACCGGTAACGCCTCCATGTGGGCAATGTCCGGTGGCGAAATTGCCGACATGGATATAGATAAATCACTGGCGGTTTCAGGCATGCAGGAGACCATCAGCTATCTTGAGAAAATCGAGATGGGGTTGTTTCAGGATATTGAATATATCGAATTCAGGACCTGCCGCGAAGGCTGCCTCGGTGGTGTGCTGACCGCCATAGACAAATACCTTGCCAAGGGTGCCGCCCAAAAGATGATCAAGCGCTTTGGACTGGGACGACGGCTGCACCGCGAAAACATTTTGCGGATGTACGAAAAGGGAGAATTTCAAAGCGAAAAAAAACCATCCAAATTAACCCGTCTATTTGGTGCCCACAAAGAAGCCCTGTCGATCGACTCCGTCAGGCAAATCGAGAAAGTGATAGCTTTAATCAAAGGCACTGACTGTATGGCATGTGGCGCTCCGGATTGCCGGACATTTGCCGAGGATGTGGTCCGAGGAGATGCTGCCCTGAAGGAATGCCTGCTTGTCGGCGCACAAGCAAGAAAGAAGACCTGAGCCGCTGGAAAGGATATTGACAGATGCGGGTAAAAGATCTGGTGAAAAAATTTAACTTATCAATCGCAGCCGGAAAAAACGGACTAGATCGTGAGGTCATGGACGGTTACTGCGGTGACTTGTTAAGTGAGGTAATGGGGAATGCCCCGGCCGGCTGTGCCTGGCTGACTGTACAGGGGCATCAGAATATTGTCGCAGTGGCCGTGCTGCGCGAAATGGCTGCCATCATTGTCACCGGCGGTCAAAAACCCGATGCTGAAACCATCCAGAAGGCGGATCAGGAAGGTATACCGGTTTTATTGTGGCCGAACTCCTCTTTTAGCCTGGCCGGCCGAATTTTTAACGCCGGTGTCGGGAATCCGGCAACCGCATAATTTGCGATCCGAGCATTTGACAACATAGATGTTGATGCATTTTATAATTTCACCACGAAGTTCACGAAGGGCACAAAGAAAGAATTCATAATTGTTTTCAATAACCTTTGTGCAGCTTCGTGTTCTTCGTGGTTGTGAAGTTGTACCAGCAATATTTGAGAGCAAGTGTTGGGGGGGTCTCCGCGTAATATCTGCAGAAGGATTCAGCCATTGTTAAAAAAATTTAAAGCCGACCTCCACATTCACTCCTGCCTTTCACCTTGCAGCGACTGGGACATGAGCCCCAAAAAAATTGTCGAGAAAAGTCTCGAGCGGCGGCTCGATTTGATCGCCATCTGTGACCACAACACGGCCGAAAATGCGGCAGCAACCATCAGGGAAGGAACACGGCAAGGCGTTGCGGTTTTGCCGGGGATGGAAATCTGTTCCAGAGAAGAAGTGCATCTCGTAACCCTTTTTAATAAAATTGAAGCCGCGCTGAAAATGCAGGAATTGATTTACGCCCATCTGCCCGGCGAAAATCAACCGGAAATATTCGGACATCAGATCGTCGCCGACGAGCACGATCAGGTCCTGGGGGAAAACGCCCGCCTGCTGATCGGTGCCACAGAGCTGAGTTTGCTCGCCATAGTCAAAAAGGCCCATCAACTCGATGGCATCTGTATCAGTTCCCATGTCGACCGGCCGTCTTACAGCTTGATGGGTCAGCTGGGATTTATCCCCGAAGATCTGCATTTGGATGCCGTGGAGGTTTCCTATCGGGTGCCCCTTGATTCGGCCCAGACCCAGGTACCGGGCATAAGCGATTATCCCTGCGTAACCGCTTCGGATGCGCATTTTATTGACGATATCGGAAAGGCGTACACAGAATTTATTATGGCGGCCCCTAACGTGCAAGAAATCCGTATGGCGCTGGCCGGTACCGCCGGCCGCAGGATTCTGAGCGGTCCAGAATGACACAAAACTTTATGCTCATTCAGATTGCGCCATGAAGTTCACGAAGGACACGAAAAAAGAATCTAATGATTTTTCATTAATTTTTTAATATCTTCGTGCACTTCGTGTTCTTCGTGGTGAATATGGAAGTCTCACCCCATAAAAAAATTTGATGGCCAAAGCTAAGCCCTGTGGTATAAATGCGCGAGTTATCTTTACATATTCTGGATATTGTTGAAAACGGAATTACTGCCGGAGGGAATTGCATCTGGATTGAAGTTGACGAAGCCCGCAAAAAGGATCGCTTAAAAATCGTAATTCGCGACAATGGCCGTGGAATGCCTCCCGAAAAAATAAAAAATATCAACGATCCTTTTATTACTTCCCGCACCACCCGCAGAGTCGGCCTGGGGCTTTCGCTGTTGGCCGCCGCTGCCGGGCGCTGTGAGGGGAGTTTGCGCGTCGACAGCCAGCCTGAAAAGGGGACTGAAGTCACGGCCACATTTCGTTATCATCATATCGACCGCGCGCCCCTTGGCGATATGGCGGCCACAATGTCCACCTTAATTATCGGTAACCCGGGAATTGACTTTGTCTATTCCCATCGTATCGATGGTAGAGATTTCAGTCTGGATACCCGGGAGCTCCGTAACGAAATGGAGGATTTTTCCCTGTCTGATCCGGTGGTTGTTCACCATTTAGGAGAATCCATCCGCTCTGCGCTCAAAACGCTGGCGTCAGGTGAAGACAAATCTTGAACCCAGTTTATGGGTTGAATTATGGAGGGACAAGATGGCAAAACTGACAATTGACGACCTGAAGAAAATCAAGGAAAAAACAGCCAAAGAAACCTCGCTGCGAGATGGTCCTGCAAACATCAAAATCACTGTGCATATGGGAACCTGCGGAATTGCGGCCGGTGCCCGGGAGGTGATGGGTGCCCTGATGGAAGAAATGGCCGCGGCCGATCGCCAGGATATCCGAGTGGTTGCCTCCGGCTGCATGGGAATGTGCAGCAGCGAGCCCAATGTCACCATTGAGACGGCAAGCGCCGAGCCCATTGTTTATCAGCTGATGGATTCCAACAAAATGCGCCAGGTTTTTAAGCGGCATGTCCTGCTGGGTGAGGTCCAAACGGATTTTGCGCTGGCGAAGATGTAATGCAGCAGTAGTCGCTTATCGGGGTCAATCGGTTCCTTGTTCCTGTATCTGGCCGCTGCAGGTGTTAGAGCCGTTTAATTGGTTTCATTTGTTCAATTGGTCCGGATTCGGCCAACCAATAGAACCAAATTAACAAATGCAACTAATATAACAGGTCCTTGAAAGCTATAAACCTGACACCTGAATCTTGACATATAAAAACCTCGCCCTTGAAAAAAGAAGTATTTTTATGAAAGTAGACGGCAAAGATCTGCGAACCATCTGGCTGGAGCCGGATGAAAAAACAGTAAAAATCATCGACCAGCGACGCCTGCCGCATGAACTCGTACTGGTCGATCTGCACAGCGTTGATGATATCATTGCCGCCATCAAGGACATGGCTGTGCGGGGCGCCCCCCTCATCGGTGCTACAGGAGCCTATGGCGTCTATCTGGCCGCTTTGAATGCACCGCACCATCCGGTTGAAGACACCTATTTAACTGCGGAATGCAACCGCATTAAAGCCGCCAGACCCACGGCCGTAAACCTGTCCTGGGCCGTAGACACTGTCCGGGCAGAAGTATTGCGCATCCGTCCGCCTGAGGACCGCATCGCCGCCGCCAGAGATCGAGCGGCAGCGCTTACCGAACAGGAGATCGAAAATTGCAAAAAAATCGGGCAGCACGGCCTGCCGCTCATCGAAGCGATCAGCCGGCGCAAAAAAGGCCAGCGCGTCAACATTCTGACTCACTGCAATGCCGGCTGGCTGGCCTGCATAGAACACGGAACGGCCACCGCACCCATTTATGCTGCATACGATCACGGCATCGACGTACACGTCTGGGTGGATGAGACCCGTCCCCTGAATCAGGGCAACCGCCTGACCGCATGGGAATTGGGCAAACACGGCGTCAGCCATACGATCATCACCGACAATGCCGGCGGCTACCTGATGCAGCAGGGAAAAGTGGATATGGTTATCGTCGGAACCGACCGGACAACGTCCACCGGAGATGTCGCCAACAAAATCGGCACCTACTTAAAGGCGCTGGCGGCCCGGGACAATCATATCCCCTTCTATGTCGCCCTGCCCTCCAGCACTTTTGATTGGAGCCTCAAAGATGGTGTCAAAGACATCCCGATTGAAGAGCGTGACCCCGATGAAATCCGCTATATCGAGGGCCTGGCAAAAGATAAATGTATGAGAGTGCTGATATGTCCCGAAAAAAGTGCTGCCGCCAATTATGCATTTGACGTCACCCCGGCAAAATTGGTAACCGGTTTTATTACCGAACGGGGTGTCTGCAGGGCGACGGAGGCGGATATCAGGCGATTGTTCCCGGAAAGATTCAGTACACCGTAAAATAAGGGTTCAGGTGTCAGCTGTCCGGGAAAATAAGGACTGAGTGCTGAGGACTGGGGACTGAGCAAAAAGCCTGCTGGGCGGCCGACCATTTCAACATGAAGTGTCTGTTTCCGCCATGAATCGTCCTCCTGGGACCATGCGTTGTCGGTTTCCGTCATGAGCTGGCACGGCCATTTCCGCCCCTTTCGATTTTGGTATACCTCATACCTCAGCACTCAGTCCTCAGTCCTATTTTTTCAGAATTGACGAAGCCTGACACCTGAAACGGACACCTGAATCTCATTATATATTGACACATTGACTACCAAATGCGAATAGGCACCTATGCTATCTGAACTTGAAAAAAAGATAATCGCGTCGATCCAGGAAGACATGACCGTCACCGAGCGCCCTTATCTGAATATCGCACGGGATCTTGGAATTTCCGAAGACGAATTGCTGGAAAAATTGAAAGACCTCTGCCGGCGGGGTGTTATCCGCCGGTTTGGGGCCACCCTGCGGCATCAACGCACCGGTTTCACCGCCAATGCAATGGTGGCCTGGAGGGTTGACGAGGATCGGATTGAAGCCGTCGGTCAGAAATTGGCGGCTTTTCAGCAGGTATCTCACTGTTACCGTCGCAACCCCAGCCGGGACTGGCCGTATAACCTGTACACCATGGTCCATGCCAATGATGAGCAGGCATGTCGTAAGATTGCTCGAAAAATGTCACAGGCCGTTTCGGTTGAAGACTACTCGCTGCTGTTTAGTCGTGAGGAATTGAAGAAGACATCCATGGTTTATTTTCCCAGCGACGAAGATGATTGAGCATGCCGGTAGTCCTTTGTCCGCTGTTAGTAGATTCGTTTTTAGAACCTCAGCTTCTATCCTATCCCTTGCCATTTTTTAAGCCGACCATTAAAACAAGAAATCTATCTGGCAGCTTTTTAAACGACGGACCACAGACAATGGACGACTAACAAATCCGTGAAACGCGATGTTCCCCATATTCTATTGGTCAATCCCTGGATTCATGATTTCGCCGCCTATGATTTCTGGGCCAAACCGCTGGGGTTGCTCACCCTGGCGGCCCTGCTCAGATCTCATGAACTGTCTGTATCCTACATCGATTGCCTGGACCGGTTTCATCCGAACGCACCGGCCAGCGATCCTTCTGCGCGTTACGGCCGGGGGCCTTATCTAAAAACCCGGATTGCCAAACCCCGGTGCTTCGCGGATGTCCAACGCACCTTTTCCCGATACGGGATCCGGCCCCGCTGGGTGAGGGAAGATCTCAGGGCGCTGCCGCCGCCGGATCTTATTCTGATCACCTCTTTGATGACTTACTGGTATACCGGCGTTCAGGAAACCATTGCCATGCTGCGTGCGCTTTTTCCGGACACAGCAATCATTCTGGGTGGTATCTATGCCAGCCTTTGCCATCCACATGCGCTTAAAAACTCCGGCGCTGATGATATCTTTTGCGGGCCGGCCGAGGACGCTCTGTTTGACCTGATCGCCAGACATACACGCTTCACAACCACACCCCGTTTCGACTCACAAAAACTCGACACCTATCCTTACCCGGCGCTGGATTTGCAAAACCGCGTCACCTACGCACCCATGCTGACGTCAAGAGGCTGTCCGTATAAATGCTCCTACTGCGCTTCCCATTTTCTGAATCCCAGGCAAATGTGGCGCAGCCCGGAGTCGGTTATCGACGAAATAAAATTCTGGCGCCGATCCTATCAGGTCAGGGATTTTGTCCTGTATGATGATGCCTTTTTGGTCAACGCCGAACAGCATGCCATCCCGATTCTGGAAAAAATTATTCAGGCCGACATCGACATTCGCTTTCATACACCCAACGCGCTTCATATTCGAGGCATGACCGCCCAGACCGCCGGTCTGCTGTTCAGGGCCGGATTTAAAACCATCCGCCTGGGACTGGAAACCGCCGAATTTGAACACCGCGAAACTATCGACCGCAAGGTGAGCGAAGCGGATTTCAAGCAAGCGGCCGGATACCTGAAAGACGCCGGTTTCGAGAAACACCAGGTCGGTGCTTATTTACTGATGGGGATTCCGGGCCAGGAACTGGCCGCTGTTGAACGTTCGATTCAAGCGGTTCAAGCGACGGGCATAACGCCTATTATAGCCTATTACTCTCCAATTCCGCACACGGCCATGTGGCCAGAGGCGGTGGCCGTATCCCGTTATAATCTGGCATCGGATCCGATTTTTACAAATAATTCAGTCCTTCCTTGCCGGTCCGAGGCTTTTAACTGGGAGACCGTCTCCGC
>Ga0209742_10000116_pt1 | contig 45046 bp, 33 predicted proteins | sample DeeMarSeWOR38_10_FD_187462 | JGI IMG/M metagenome (GOLD analysis project Ga0209742, IMG submission 187462) | Marine sediment microbial communities from White Oak River estuary, North Carolina - WOR-3-8_10 (SPAdes) (version 2) | ecosystem: Environmental > Aquatic > Marine > Intertidal zone >...
CTGCAATAGCATATCGGTAAGGACGTCACGTTCATTCTCTTCCATTTTAGCAATATTCTGACGGATACCGGCAAAGACGGCTAGATTGGCAATGGCCTGAAGTTCAGGATTGACGCCATACGCCTCGACCAGGCCAGTTATGTTTTTCCGATGGTCCGGTCTGCATAATGCCAAAATGAATGGTTTTTCAGGGTGGATCCAAAACCTCTGCAATTCTTTTAACAGTGCAATTCTGGTCTGTTTGATCTCTTCGGGAACATGCTCTGAGTCCAAATGGTAGTTATAATAAGGGTAAAAGGCTTCTAAATCGATTCCAGGAGGAATGACCTTATAGCAGCCTTTTTTAAAATTCTCATAAAGGCCGTATTGTTTGTCAATTTCCTGTTGGGTTGAAGTTATAATAAGCCCGGCTTTTTCAATAATCTTTTCTTCCTCAAGTATACGGGTGTCCATGGCATATTGTTTGTTGATCTTTTGCAGTGAAAGCCCGTCACCCAAAAGTTTGTCACGTTTGTTGCGCCCCATGGAATGGCCGGTAAAAATAAAAGGAGCGTCAAAAGCCTTGGCTAACTCCTTGGCAACATACCCGGCATCTGCATAATGACCGTGAAAGATGTCCGGTGTCCGCTGCTGTTTTTTAAAAAACTTAATGGTTTTATCGATAAACTCCTCCAAGTGGGGCCAGAGAAGTTCCTTGCGCAGATACTTGCGGCCGCCGCACTGAATGCGCACGATACGGGCCTTCTCGGATAGTGGTTCTATTTCCCTGCTGTAATCGGGAGAAACATCCTTATCCTCGATCAGCCTGGTGACAAGGTCAACCTGTGCCACATCCTCACGCAGGGCAAGAGCCCGTGTCAGTTCGAGCACATATTTCACCTGACCGCCGGTATCGGCATCACGTCCCATCTCCTGGGCGTGTCCGCGAATAAGACCATGCAGGCTGAAGAGCTGTATATAAAGACCGTTGCCAGGCATGTTAAAAGAGTATCAACAAGTAAAGAGAATGTCCAGTCCTGCACCAAATTAGAAAATCACTGCATCCAGCTTATTCTTTCTGTATATACTTTAATACAACTAGCCATGTGTGTATTAGTTGTCATGATAACAGCTAATGCGTTAGTATCAGTCCAGGGAACAAATTTAACCATTTGAATCTGTTGAGCATTCTCCATGCATTCCAGCAAGACTGCTGATGAAAAAAATTGCAATTTTATGCCCTTGATTTTTGGAGAGGTACTTTTTGACTGTTTCCAGGATGGACGGGAAATACTTGGCGGTGCACCATTCAATGTCGCCTGGAATCTGCAAGCTTTCGGAATGTACCCTCTGCTTGTCAGCAGGGTTGGTGACGATAACCAGGGAAGACAGATCCAGGAAAAAATGAAATCCTGGGACATGACCATCGATTGTCTTCAGCTTGATCCTTCTTATCCAACCGGTAGGGTACGAATAGAACTGATCAACGGTGAACCCCATTTTACAATTCTACCCGACCAGGCCTATGATTATATCTTACCGCTCAGCGGCAAACTGCAACATAAACCACCATTCCTCTATCACGGATCGCTGGCACTCAGAAATAATACCAGCCGCACAACCCTTGCACTTCTGAAACGGGATTATAAATGTCCGGTTTTTGTTGATGTTAATCTACGCACACCCTGGTGGCATACAGAAGATGTGCATGCCTTTGTTGAAGATGCCACCTGGCTGAAACTGAATGAAGTAGAGCTGGACTCACTTTTTCCAGGGCAGGAAAACATGGAAGAGCGCTGCCGGCAGATTCTGGAACGCTTTAATTTGAAGACGTTATTTGTTACTCTAGGACAAAAAGGAGCTGTAGCTCTAAACCATGACAATCGCTGGTACTCAACAAAACCTCAGGAGAACATTCCCATTATGGATACAGTCGGCGCAGGTGATGCTTTCTCCTCTGTCCTGCTGCTCGGGCTCATGAACGACTGGCCCCTGCATTCTACAATGCAACGGGCTCAGGAATTTGCTTCTGCAATAGTTGGCCAGCGTGGTGCCATTACCCATGACAAATATTTCTATCAAACTTTCAGGAAAAGGTGGAACCTAAGATGAAACCATCAAAATCTGGCAGTCCAATTGATAAATTAAAAGGTTTTCTGCAGGCAAATACAGCTGACGCCAAACTTTTCCTGAATTCCCTGTGCTCCAGAGAACAACCGCTTCTGTTACGCACGGAAATCCAGGATATCTTTCGCAATACAATTGCTGTTAACAAATCATCCGCATTGGCTGAAAGCCCTTTTAAAACCATCATTCACTGGTGCCAGGAAGCTACAATCCGTGCCCCCTGGGCATATTTTGCTCTGAGAAAGAGACCGGCCCGCTGGGAATACATCCGAATCAATCTGAAAACCCATGTCCTGCAAAATATATCTCCCGAGCAATTTCTGTATTTTAAGGAGCAACTTGTTGCCGGCAGTACTTCCGAACATTATCCACTGGAAATTGATTTTGCCCCTTTCTCACGGGAATTTTTCAAACTTCAGGAGGAGAAATCAATCGGCCGTGGTCTCGAATTCCTCAACCGAAGATTGTCAAGCGGACTCTTTACAGAACTGGAACGGGGTGACAACCGCCTGCTTCGTTTCCTCCAGGTACATCGTTACCGTGACCAGCAACTTCTGCTGAACCAGGAGGTTGAAAGCACCAAGCAGCTCCGCGATGCACTGCGGGACGCTCAACTTTTCCTGCGAGACAAGGACGATAATACAGAATGGCAGGAACTTAAAACAGAGCTTGAAGATCTTGGTTTTGAGCCGGGCTGGGGGAGGTGCGTTTCCACAATCAAAGAAACAATGGGCAACCTGCTTGATATTCTGGAAGCTCCTTCACCAGGAGCTTTGGAGATATTTCTCAGCCGTATCCCCATGATTTTTTCCATTGCAATAATCTCACCGCATGGTTTCTTCGGCCAGGAAAATGTCCTTGGACGTCCAGATACCGGCGGGCAGGTCGTCTATATTCTAGATCAGGTCAGAGCCTTGGAGAAGGAAATGCGGGACAGGCTCTATGAACAGGGCTTGGTGGATATCGATCCGAGGATCATAGTCTTAAGCAGGCTTATTCCTGAATCGGCAGGCACTCGATGTCATGAACGTATCGAAAACATTTCCAGGACCGTCAACAGTTATATACTCCGGGTACCGTTCCGCTCGAAAGACAATGAAGTTATCCCCCACTGGATATCCCGCTTTGAGATATGGCCTTATCTGGAGCGTTTTGCCGAGGATGGGGGCAGGGAACTCCTTGCCGAATTGGACGGCAGACCTGACCTGATCGTTGGCAATTACTCCGACGGCAACCTGGTTGCAACTCTCATTTCGCACAAGCTCGGTGTCACACAGTGTAATATTGCCCATGCCCTGGAAAAGGCAAAATACCTTTACTCAGATTTATACTGGCAGGATAATGAACCAAACTACCATTTCTCCTGCCAATTTACGGCTGACATCATTGCCATGAACTCCGCCGACTTCATTATCGCCAGTACTTATCAGGAAATTGCAGGGACAGACGAAAATCCCGGGCAGTATGAAAGCTACATGACATTCACTATGCCAAACCTTTACCGGGTTATCCATGGCATTGACGTCTATGATCCGAAATTCAATATTGTTTCCCCAGGAGCTGACCCGCAAATATATTTCCCAGCCGAAGATAAGGAAAACCGTTTTATTGACCTGCACCAAGAAATTGAAGACCTGATATACGGTGATCACCGGCACGATGAGAGCCGCGGCATCCTTGCCGACCGATCAAAGCCTATTATCTTGACCATAGCGCGGCTCGACCGGATAAAAAACCTGACAGGACTTGTCCGTCTTTTTGGTGCAAACAAAGATTTGAGGTCCAGGGCAAACCTTCTTGTCATAGGCGGACACATCAATCCGGACCATTCAAGTGATGCCGAGGAAGTAGATCAGATTTATCAGATGCATCATTTGTTTGAATCGTATGGGCTTGAGCAGGATGTCCGCTGGCTGGGAATGCATCTCGACAAGCGGACCTCGGGTGAACTATACCGCTACGTTACCGACTGCCGGGGCGTTTTTGTTCAGCCAGCTCTTTTTGAAGCTTTCGGGCTGACAGTTATAGAGGCCATGGTATCCGGGCTGCCGACATTTGCGACCCGCTTTGGTGGTCCCATGGAAATCATTGAACACGGAAAATCGGGATTCCATATCGATCCGAACAATGAAGATTCGATCTCTCAATTGCTTGTAGATTTTTTCAAGCGTTGCGAAAATGAGCCTGCCTACTGGGATAAAATAGCCCGTGGCGGTCTTAAGCGTGTCAATGAAAAGTATACCTGGAAACTCTATGCAGAACGCATGATGACATTTGCCCGCATCTATGGTTTCTGGCGCTATGTATCAAACCTGGAACGCATGGAAACTAAAAGATACCTGGAAATGTTCTACAGCCTGCAGTTCCGTCCCCTGGCAAAGCACCTGGAGTCTTACCTATCCATGCAATAAACGGGAAATACTTTTGCCTCAACACCGATGCGCCGAGATTCCACGTGTCTATAAACTGATGCCTTGTCAATAGTTTCAGAAAGCAGGCTTGATAACAAGTGCCAGGACTTTGCACAATTTATGAAACTTTACCCCAATACATTAATAATTGTCGGTGGTGGACTGGCTGGAAGCGAAGCAGCCTGGCAGGCTGCCAGGCTTGGATGCCGCGTTGTCCTATATGAAATGAAACCCCAGCTTTTCAGCCCAGCCCACCATTCTCCCCTGCTGGCAGAGCTTGTCTGCAGCAATTCACTCCGCTCCGATGATGTAACCTCTGCAGTCGGACTTTTGAAGGAAGAAATGCGCTGCCTGGGTTCCCTGGTCATTGAGGCTGCGGAACAGACCAGGGTGCCTGCCGGCAAGGCTCTGGCTGTTGACCGCGAAAAATTTGCCCGATATATTACCGAAAAAATCGCGGCAAGCAGTTTCATCACTGTAATAAGGGAAGAGATCAGGGAGCTTCCTGCCATGCTGCCGGAGTCATCTGCAATAATACTTGCCACCGGTCCTCTTACCTCTGATGCCATGACAGAATCACTTGGCCGACTTACCGGCAAAGAGCACCTTGCCTTCTATGATGCAATTGCCCCGATTGTCGAAGCGGAATCACTTGACAGCAACATAGTCTTCCAGGCTTCCCGCTATGATGCAGGTCCGGGCGATTATCTCAACTGTCCCATGGATAAACTACAGTATGAAAATTTTATCACCGAGCTTGCCCAGGCGGAGAAAATGCCGCTTAAAAGTTTTGAAAAACAGCAATATTTTGAGGGGTGCCTGCCCATTGAGGTCATGCTGGATCGCGGGCCTGAGACATTGCGGTTTGGCCCCATGAAGCCGGTGGGACTGATTGACCCCCGTACCGGCAGAGAGGCACATGCTGTCGTCCAGCTACGCAGGGAAAATAAAGAGGGTACCCACTATAACATGGTGGGTTTCCAGACCAAGCTCACCTATAGCGAGCAGAAGAGGATTTTCAGGATGATCCCCGGGATGGAGCAGGCCGAATTCACCAGGCTTGGATCTATTCATCGCAATACCTTCGTTTGCGGCCCCGAATTCCTGTTGCCAAGCCTGCAGGCAAAAAAACGACATGATCTATTACTGGCCGGGCAGCTCTCAGGTGTTGAAGGCTATGTTGAATCAACTGCAATTGGCTTGCTGGCCGGCATAAACGGCGCCCGGCTTGTCTCGGGACACAACCCCGTTGTCCCACCCCCTGAAACAGCGCTCGGTGCCCTGGTCACACACCTGACAGCAACAGATCCCAAACGGTTTCAGCCATCCAATATCAATTTCGGCCTTTTCCCGCGGCTGCACCTGAAAACACCCAAAAAATTCCGCGGCGAGAAATATGCCGAACGGGCGCTGCAGGCTCTGAAAAAATGGCATGCTCTCACCCTTGCTGCAGATTAACCTCATTTGAAAACTGGAAACGATAAGATATGCTCGCCTTATGGATGCTTAGAGGCAGGGATTAATGATTTCATGTACCTGTGCCCAGGTGCTATCACCTTACAGCCCAGCATTTCCTGGATAACTTCTGCCAGGGGCAGTCCGACCACGTTGCTGTAAGAGCCGTTTATCCTTTCAACCAGGAGACCGCCGCCACCCTGGATTCCATACGAACCTGCCTTGTCAAGCGGTTCTCCGGTGGCTACATATGCAGCTGCAATCTCCTTTGAAAAAGAGGAAAAATAAACCTCTGTCGTCACCAGCCGGCTGACTGACACCTTTTTTACTGCATTCTCCAGGCAAAAACCTGTATGCACGCGATGTTTCTGACCGGACAGGGATAGCAGGACAGTCAAGGCTTCTTCGGCATTCCTGGGTTTGCCCAGGATCCTCCCGCCATGGACAACCACTGTGTCAGCACCCAGCACCCAGGATTCAGGATTCTCACGGGAAACTTTACCTGCCTTATCACGACCTGCCCGCAAAACAAAATCCTCCGGTGTTTCTCCGGCTCGCGGTTTTTTTTCGCCCTGGGCCTCGATGATCTCAAATTCAAGGCCAATATCCTGCAACAGGGCTTTCCGCCTTGGTGAGGCAGACGCCAGTATCAGCTTGCCCGTTGTTGAAAAAAATCTAGCAATCACTGCAGTGGAAACTTTATTTTCAAGGACTCCTTGTTGCCCTCCCTTGCAACCTTAACCATGGTATTTACCTCTCCGGATCGTAAACCCAATGAGAATTCCATCTCGCCCTTGTCTTCCTCTATATGAAGAATTGTCCTCATTATTTCAAAAACCTTATCCAAAATCGCAAGAGACGGAACCGGAAGCTTTTCCTTGGAGCTGTTTTTGATTGTGACCTTCAGTTCATCACCCTTTTTCTTAAAGGATAATTTTTCAGTCTTTTGGGTGATGGCATACATGATAGCCAGGGCAAGATACTTGATGGCATCCTCTTCAATATCTTTTGACTCAGTCCCTGTCATACCCTGCATTGCAGCCAGAAAATTGGTTTCCATGTAACAGTCGCACATTTCCTGCAGCTTCAAGTGATAATTGAGCCTGATCTTTTCCATGCGCACCTCCATTTATTAACTTTACGCGTTGTTTTAAAGAATCTTCAAGTGCAGATTATTGACACCTCTTTGCAATTAAAAAGGAATAGTTGCACATTACTACTTGTTGCTCGTTGATCTTCAATGATGCTGGGGCCATTCCCTGTCCTGCTGTTCTTCAGCAAAATAACAGAAACGGTCCCACTCAAATTCCCTGAAGCTCAGCGGACAACGGAGCTTCACCTTGCGCTCACTGACGCCAACGACTTCCCAGTCTCCTCCCCTTGGTCCTCCTGAAATGTGAATTTTCTGACCAACAGCCATGGGGTATGGTTTAAATAGAATTACCGGATATTTTGCCATGTTTCCTACCGCATTCGTTAAAATTAATTATTTACAGTAATAGCTTTACTTGGCCAATATAATTTGTTTTTCCTTAACGCCAACCACAAATAGCGTTGCCCTGCACTTGACAAATGCATATATAAATAGAATACACCAACAACCGGAAAAAAATATTTTTTTCTTTGACTATATGGAAAATATTATCACGAATCATGGTGCATGGTAATGGATAAACAATGGTACCAGTCTTTAGCAGAGAAGGCTCTCCGCAGTGAATTACCATCACATGATACCTGCCTGCAATTGTTGACAGACAGCAGGGTTGAACTCCTGTCGCTGTTAGATGCCGCTTATCAAGTGCGCAAGCATTTTCACGGCAGGGAGGTGAGCGTACATATTATCAACAACGTGAGCAATGGCCTCTGCTCCGAAGACTGTAATTACTGCCCGCAGTCCAAAAGCAGCACTGCCGAGATAGCCGCCTACACCGAAAAATCGGAGCAGGAAATAGTGACTGAAGCAAAACAGGCTTATACAGCCGGCGCCTATCGATATTGCATGGTGTATGCAGGGAGGCGGCCAAGCAGGCAGAGAACGGAACGAATCGCCCACCTGGTAAAGACCATCAAGGCCCAATATCCCATTGAAGTCTGTGTCTCAGCCGGTATCATGGATGAAGACAGCGCCAGGATTCTTAAAGAGGCAGGGTTGGACCGCCTAAACCATAACCTCAATACTTCAGCAAGGCGGTATGAACATATCTGCACAACGCATACCTTTGCAGATCGATTCGATACCTTAAAAGCTGCCCGCAAAGCAGGACTGGAAGTCTGTTCCGGCATTATTGCCGGCATGGGTGAAACAGCCGGGGAACTTGTAGATTTAGCCCTCATGCTGCGTGACCTGGAGGCAAAATCAATCCCCATCAACTTCCTGCTGCCTATTGCCGGCAACCGGCTTGAAAATGCGCAGAACCTTTCCCCAGGATATTGCTTAAAAATTCTCTGTCTATTCCGCTTCCTTAATCCGCAGGCAGAGATACGGACAGCGGCTGGAAGAGAATATCATCTCCGCTCCATGGAGGTTATGAGCCTCTATCCGGCAAATTCACTTTTTATGGACGGCTACCTCAACACCAGGGGGAAAAGCAGGAAGGACACCCTGCAGATGATCATTGATGCCGGTTTCTCCATTAAATCAGACAGGCCTGCTGAAGAGTTGCTGCATGAATCAACTGCTGCGGTTGACGATAATTATGCGATTCCAGGGCTCAAATCAGATGGTGACCTGCACCCGGCCAGAAATTAAAATAACGGGAGCGGAATTAGGAGTAAGGAGTAAGGAGCACGCTATTGCTTCAATTATCAACTGCCAACTCAAAACGAAAATTCTTCCCTCTTGCAAACTCGAGCCCTTGACCCCTCTCGCCATAGTACAATTTTATCCTCAAGAACTTCTTGTAATTTTTACGTTCAACTAATAAGGCAGCGACAACAGCAAAATCTGCACCACGCCTATCAGAAACCCCAAAACGGCACCCACCATTTCAACAAACTTGAACTCCCGCCGCATAATTGAAAAAAGAATTTCCTCCAGTTTATCACTGGAAAAAGCAGCAACCTTTTCCTCCACTATCCTGTGAACATCAAGCTCATTTTCCAGTTCACTGCTCAGCTTGTCGATAAGTTCCGCGTTGAGGCTGCCGATCTGTTCAAGAAGAAAGCTTTTGATTTTTTCTGTCATATCACCCGACATCAACATGGCCAGCATGGGGAAGGCGCGGGGCAGGCGCGAAGCTATTCCCTCTTCCAGGCGCAGGGCAATATGGTTGAGGATCGCCTCGGAGGTTGCCTTCTCCTTGAGGTGGTCTGTAAGATCTTCAACCGAGACCAGTTCTTCTGAAACAACCTGGCCGAGCTTACGGGCAAAATCTCTCTGCCTTTTTGGAAAAACACCCTGTATGGGGATAAACAAAATTCTCACCTCATCTCTGGGGTGGAAAAGCATCTTGATTGCAATATAATTGGTCAGCCAACCGATAAGCGCGCCGATGAGCGGCAACGTATAAATCAGCATAATAAAACTCCAGCCTGAATTTTGTAATTTGGAATGGGTGGATTAAAGACCTGATGAACTGTCAGTAGCTGAATTTACACTTCGTTCAATAAAAGCTGTTTCCCTTAAAAACCCTACCGGTTAAAAACGATAACAGGGTCTGATGTAAAAACAGCACTCAGGTGAATATCATTTCGAAGTATTGCATAACTCCTGCACAATATTTCTCATTTCCGGGGTATCCCAATTGTAGGGACCTATAAACTTTTGCCGCAGGATACCGTCGGCATCTATAAGAAAAGTTTCCGGCACCCCGGTTATCATATAGGCCTCAGTCAATTCCGGGCCGGGATTTGCAAGTACTGGAAAGGTTGCCCCAAGCCTCCGGGCATAACTATTTGCCATATCAAGATCATCGTTGAAGACAATGGAGAGCATCTGGAACGGCTGCCCAGCCATGGCTCTGTTCAGGGCCTCCATGGAGGGCATTTCATCCCGGCACGGCTTGCACCATGTGGCCCAGAAATTCACAAAAACAACCTTGCCTTTCAGACTGGAAAGCTTCCAGTTATGGCCCGTTGCATCCTGTAAGACAAAATCAGGGGCAGGTTTGCCTATTTCCATTCTCTTTGTCTGTTTGAGCCCGGCGATCTTTTCGCATCCTGCAATAAATAACGGGAAAATAAGTATGGCAAGCAAAAGGGCATAAATTCCTTTTTTTCTCTGCATTGGTAACACTCTGATGTTTAAATACATAAATGATCCCGGCTTTTTACTTGAAATGAGCCGGGGAACCCTCTATTCTTATACTTGATTAATAATCTGAAATCTTTTAAATAGTTATGGTTACTCTTTTTTCCTTAACGTATAAAACAGATTGTATTTTAAAGCAAATTTCAAAATATGGCCCTTCCTCCAGACAAGAGCGCCTCTTCCATTTCATCAGAAAAGGTACCTTTAGACACGAGTCAACTCTCAACCCTTGTTGCAATGGACTCCCCGGAAGCTGTCCATAACGAGGTTCTTCATATTCTGCACCTTATCAATACAGGGTTTGATACAGCTTCGGTAACCAGTGTTTTCAGCTTTACCGTTGACCTGTATGCCGGGAAGCTCCAGGAATACAAGGCCTGCAATACACATTACCACAACCTGCACCACATTACCGACACATACCTTGCTATGGCACGTTTGCTCCATGGTGCGCGACTGAGTGGCGAAGACTTCAGCGACAGAGAAATCTTCCTTGGCCTTACCGGAGCCCTTATGCATGATAGCGGGATGATCCAGAAATCATCCGACAGGGAAGGGACCGGGGCCAAGTATACCCAGGAGCATGTTAAGCTCAGCATGGATTTTATAACAAATCATGCTGCTGCGTTACACTTGCAAGATCAGGAAATTGCAGACCTGCGTGACTTGATCCTGGGTACTGATCTTATGGTTGATTTTGCCTCAATTAATTTTTCCTCCACCAAAATAGAACTTCTGGGGAAAATACTTGGCACCGCGGACCTTATTGCCCAGATGGCTGACCGGACCTATCTGGAAAAACTCCTTTTTCTCTACCATGAATTCCGGGAAGCTGAAGTGGGTGACTATAAAAACGAGGTCGATTTTCTCCGCCAGACGTTAAATTTCTTTGAGATCAGCACCAAGCGTTTCAATGAGACCCTGGATGCCACATACCGTCATATGGTTCCTCACTTTAAATCCCGCTGGAACATTGATGAAAACCTTTATATGCACTCCCTGGAAAATCAACGAAAATTTCTTGAAAAAATCCTGGCAAACAAAAACATTTCCCTGTACCAGGAATTAAAACGCAACAATATTGTCCAGAAAGTACGCCAGAAATACGGTGATACCGGCCTGGGAGAATAATCATCGGTTCCCTTAGTTAATATACCCCCTGCAATAAACGCCGGAGCATATGATACGTGGCACTAATATTTAATCATATCAAGGATTCTATCCCTGAACATTAACCGGCACCTGCCACAGAGAATCAGCTTGATCTCCTGGTGCACCTCGTTCATGAATTCCTGTTCGCATTTCCTTTTTGTTATCTCGTGCAGGGCCTTTTCAATTATCCTGTCAGCCGACTCATCTGTTTCAGGGAGGATACCATCTGAACCGGACATTATTTCCGTTCTTCCAATATAGAAGATGCCGCCGGGCGGGATTTCTATGCCACAGGCTTGACATTTTAAACACTCAAGACTTCGTTCCATTAATTCTTATCGGGTGCTCATTTGCATTTTCTTGTTACAAAACCCGGCATCATGATCACAAAAGCCTAACAATCCTGTAATCATATTTTTTTATCACGGGCCCACCCTCTTGAAATACCAGCAATACAAAGGGCCCGTTTTAACTTATTAACGGGCCCTATAAAGTAAACAACGCAGCAGATGAACTATTCACTCAGAGATATATCGACCGAGGGCCGCATGGTCGCGCAGACTGAAAGGGCACTGTGAATCTTATGCGACTTAAAACTTACAATGAGTTTTTCATTGACAGGTTTGTTGGCATCGTAATCCACAAAGGCCTGCTGCTGAATATTGTAATCGAATCTGGGGGCCCATTTTCTGGAACCCAGTCTTGCCGTTGTTGAACAATTGTCCACCATAAAGGCAACCCCCTTGAAATGCATATACGGATTAAGGGAATCCACTGCCTCAATTACCGATTCATTGGCCACCTCGCTCAAACAGTGACCCTTTTCAATCAGCAAATCTATCTGGGCCATCATGACTGCACAGTAAAGTCCTGCGGTGAATGGATTTACCTTTGGCTTGGCGCTGGAACGTTTTGCCCTCACCTTTTCTCCAACCTGCCACATGCTGGTGCCATCGATTTTGCCCATAGGGAAGCGGTCAAATCTTTTTCCGGCCAGATAAACAGAACGGATTTCGTTGCCGCTTGAGACCTCATCGTATATTTCAAGCAGGATATCAAAAGCCGGCCTGTATGCATGGGAATATATTTTTTCGAAAACCTTTTTCCCCTCTGCGTCAAGCTGTTCATAGACTGCCAGAATACCATCCCGGGAAATTGTCCGGCTCAGGGGGCCTGTTACATTTTCCACCGAATCGGTGAAAGCCTGCTCTGCAGCCATACCTTCCTGCATAACAAAACGGCGGTAGAGTGCTTCTACTATACCGTGGACAGCACCGAGAAGAATGCCCCGCTCACCGAAAATATCTGAGCGGTACTCATTGCCCAGGGTAGTCATAAAAACATAAGGCGCGCCGATAGCAACTGCCCACCCCAGAGCCTGGTCCGTTGCCTTGCCGTTAATGTCCTGTTCAACGGCAAAACTCGTATTGATTCCGGCGCCGTTAATTTCCTTGCCCTGAACATAAAGTCTCCTGACAGAGGGCCCCATGCCCTTGGGGCAGACCCCTACCACATTGATATTCTTGGGGAAATATTCACCAATGCTCTCCAAGTGCCCTAGAAGAAAACCGTGGGAAAGCCCCAGGGTGGCACCGTTTTTCATGCTGGCAAACACTTTCTTATAATGGTCTATCTGGGCTGCATCGGAGATCAGCAGGAGCACCATATCCGATTCGGCAACAACTTTGTACATTTCGCCAAGGGTGTTGTTCTCCTCGGTAAAACCGCATGCTCTTGCGTCGGCCATGGATGCACTGCCCGGCCGCAGGCCGATTTTCACCCTGATATCGGTGGATTCCAGAGAATCCCTGAGATTCTGCGCCTGGGCCGGCCCCTGGGAGCCCCAGCCGATGACGCCTATCTGCCTTATTCCTTCAAAAGCCTTGACAAGCAAGGGAAATTTATCACGGCCCCCCCTGACGATCATTTCACGTGTATCAGCCAGGGTGATGACCTCCGTCTCAAAAACATTTGATTTAAAAGTAACGTCCATTTCTTCCTCCTCAGTATTATGATAGCTGTAGAAATTCTCCTGATGTCATTTTAAAAGAACCGGATAAAATAGCAGATAGCTCTCTGAAAAGCCATACTATTTTTTATGCCAAGATGATTGATCAGGTGAGTTAATTATCGACTGCCCCGGGATGAGAAGCACACGGGAATGCTTAAAGACAGACGATTCTCTCGTAGATTGAAAACATACAAATGATGGCTGCCCGTCGCCTGACAGCCCAGTCACTTTAAGAAGGTGCCCAGAAAATTGTGCAAAAACCCCCTGTTTGAAAAACTCATCCCTACTGCGGTAATCATAGAGTCCTTCATGGTTCAGGGGCATATTATCCCACAGTATTTTCTTGTAATGTGAGAGTGGTTCATGTTCAAAGTGGGAGGGCAGATAGCGGTGGCCGCTGCGCAGCCAGTCAAAAATGAGCAGCTCCCTGAGCAATTCCTGATCAGGACTACCCGCAATCAATTCCAGCAAAAGAGAACTCATCAACTCCTGTGTGGAGGCCCGGCCCCAAAAACCCTTGTCATGGCAGAGGGCTGAAAGCCCTGCAAAGAATGCAGCAATATCCTCCCGGGTTTGACGCAGATAATCCCAGAAACTTCTGAAAAAACGGTTATTGAAAAATGCTTCCACACACTCTCCGAACCAGAACAGTTCCTCCATTTCCACGGCACCAATCCACATATTAGCCAAGATCTCATAGGGCGGGCTTTTGCACACCACCATAGCATAGTCTTCAACTGCTTTACTAATGGGAGTACCGGGCAGCACCTTCAGAAGCCCCATCTGGAGGTAATGCGGACCAAAATTAAATACATCCCGGAACGACCGCAAAAAGGATTCTCTGTTCTCATGGGGCAATCCAAGGATAAGGTCCAGGTGTATGTGGATGTTATCCAAGGAAATCAGCTTGAGAATATTTGGCCCAAGCTTTTCAAGGTCGCATTTCCTGTTGATGGCTTCCAGGGTTTGCGGATTTGTCGACTGTATACCGAGTTCAAATTGAAAACGGCCCGGACCAACCTGCTCCAGAAATTCAAACATTTCCTCTGTAAAACGGTCCGGTGCCATTTCGAAATGAAACAGTGTTTCCCCAGGCTGTCCTGCAAGGAAACGCCAGATATTCAAGGCCCTTTCCGGCAGAGCATTAAATGTCCGGTCTACAAACCGGAGGATTTTGGGTCTGCATGCCAGAATATTTTCAATTTCCGCATAGACCTGTGAATCCGGAAGATGCCGCACGCCCCTTTCAGATGCAGATAAACAGTAGGCGCAGGCATAAGGACAGCCCCGCGATGATTCATAATAGATATGCCTGTTTGCAAGCAGGCCAGCGAAATCATCCGGCCTGTAAGGGCTTTTGAAATTTGATACCTTTGAACCCTTATATTTTCCCTGCAGATTGTTATCTGACAGTTCCTGATAAAAGGATTTATCTACGCCTTCTATTTCCCCCTCCACAAGAGTACAAAGCCGGGAGGCCTCCGGGTCCAGCCCCCTGGTTAGTGCTCCTGCCTGGGGCCCACCTAAAATGATCGGCGTATCTGGGAGGAGCCTTGCAAGGTCTCCGACCAAACGTTGGATATAGTTGCTGCTCCAGATATAGACAGAAAAAAAAAGCGCTGCCGGCTCACCGGATCCAATATTCCGCAATGTTGGGTAATACGGATCATTGATGGTAAATTGTTTGATTTCAGGCCGGCAGCCGGGGAGATTGTCCTCCAGTGCAGTCCTGACATAAAAAAGCGCCAGGCAGGAGTGAATAAAACGGGCATTGAAGGCAATCAGTTTGTAACGCATAGGTGCCGAGGTTAAGGATAAAAAAATGAAAACTTATCAGCTTTCAGCGGTCAGTAAAAAAGGACTATAAAAAATATATCAGATTAGCAGCGGCAATTTAATTACCGGCAGCTGAAAAAATGGTCAATAACATTTAATGAACATATATAATCTGACAACATGTTCCTCCAGGCACCAGCAAATTTAGGCAATTGCAACTGGCAACTCAAGGCACTTAAATTTTTCTCCATGCCGATAAAGGGAATCGCTTTGCTTTTCTCCTGAGCATGTTTAGTATATTAGTGAATCAGCAAAATCTTTTTTCTACATTAATTCTGCAACAGGAACTGTTATGAAAGTAAAACATTTACAACTATTTTTTTATATTATTTTAGTGACACATTTTTTTAACATGGGATTGAGCAAACCTCTGTCTGCTGAAGCAGGTCACCTTAACGCCCCGGTGCATAATATCTCCATGGAATTCAATCTTCAGTCCAATAGTCTTAGGGCAAACTCACGCATTGAGCTGCCGGCCGGAATAAACCTGCATCTGAACGTCTCCAACCTGAACGTAATCCAGACCACCCTCAACGGTCAACCTCTGGAATTGCCTGAGGGCAATACTTTTATAGAAATTCCATCATCGCCAAATGAGCAGGAAATTTTGCTTTCCTACGACAAAGAAATACCACCCGGTTCATCGCCCGCCAACATGATCAGCGAGGCTGGTATAACCCTTATTGACAGTTGGTACCCTCTAGCGGACCATGAAATGTTCTTCAAATTGACTGCCCAAATACCTGCCGCTTTTGCGGCAATCTCAGAAGCTGATGAGACCATCGTCTTTCAGATCAATGACAGCAAACAGGTAACATTTCTGTTCCCCCATCCCCTGTTCAGCATTAATTTTATTGCAGGCCCTTATTTGGTTGTCCAGGAAAGTTTTGGCGAGGACAAAACCCTTGCTGCCTATTTTTTCCCCGAAGACAAGGAACTGGCTGTCGGATACCTGGCAAAAGCAAAAAAATACCTGGAGCGCTATGAAGAAATGCTGGGGCCCTATCCCTATACCCGTTTTTCTATTGTGGAGAACCGTCTTCCCACAGGATTTGCCATGCCCACCTTCACTCTGCTCGGCCAGTCTGTAGTCAGGCTGCCCTTTATAGTTGATACCTCCCTGGGGCATGAAGTCCTGCATGCCTGGTTTGGCAACGGAGTACGCATGTCCCCCCAGGAAGGCAACTGGGTCGAGGGCTTGACAACCTATCTTGCCGACCAGTCCTTTGCTGCTGACGAGGGCAGGGACACAGCTTACAGAAAAGAACAACTTGTTAAATATCAAAGCTTTGTCAGGCCAGATATGAATCTTGTCCTGCGCGATTTCAGCAACGTTGGCCATGGCGATATTAAGGGAGAGCCTGTCCGTGCCGTCGGCTATAATAAATCCTCCATGTTCTTTCACATGCTGCGTAATAAAGTTGGCCAGGATATGTTCACCGCCTCTCTTCAGGACTTCTTCAAACGCTTGAAGTTCAAAACCGCCGGCTGGTCTGACCTGCAAACCAGCTTTGAGAGTATATCAGGCATGGATCTTGATGATTTTTTTGCCCAGTGGCTTGACAGAAATGATATTCCTGTTCTTGTAGTGCAGGAGTCTGAAATTATGAACAGGGACGGTTTCCCGGTGGTTCATTTCAGTATTGTCCAGGAAAATGAGATACCCTATGTCCTGGAGGTTCCTGTCGTTGTCAAAACCACGGCAGAAGAAATCCACAAAAAACTCTCATTGTCCGAAAAGCGTACTGTGGTTGATATCCCCCTGGCATCTGTACCCCAAACCCTGGTTATTGACCCTGAATACGACCTCATGCGTGAGCTGTCGCCCTCCGAGGTTCCTCCAACCTGGTCTCAATTTTTAGGTGCAGCAAACAAGATAGCTGTGCTGCCAGAGGAAAAATACCGTGACTTATACAAATCCCTATTGGAACAGCTGGAGGAATCTGAGGTCCGTGTCTTGCTGCAGGATGAGATCACAGACAAAGATTTGGCTGAAAACTCACTGCTTTTTTTGGGAATTGAGGGCAGCTTGAGCCGTTCCCTTTTTGCACGGCCGGATCACCCTGAAGACTCTTTTACCCTGGATGCGAGGCCCAACCCCTTGAACCCGTCCCAGGTGGCTGTGCTTGTTTCTGCTGCAAACCCTGAACAGGTAAAAATGGCGGCCGGCAAGCTTCGTCACTATGGGAAATACAGCTATCTCTCTTTTCAAAACGGCCGGAACCAGGTTAAAAAGATCACAGAGACCGATTTCGGGCTTACGGTCGACCTGGTTAGGCTGCCGGTCGGTATTGAAACGAGCAAATCTAGGACTTTTGACGATATCATTGCCAATTTATTGGATCATAAGGTGATATATATAGGGGAAAGCCATACCAACTATGAAGATCATCTGCTGCAACTGGAGATTATCCGGGCCCTTTATGAACATGACCCGCGCCTTGCCATTGGCATGGAAATGTTCACCAGGCCAAGTCAGGCAGTGCTTGACCGCTACCTGGCCGGTGAGCTGGATGAAAAGTCCTTCCTCAAGGAATCACAATATTTCAAGACCTGGCGGTTTGATTACCGCCTTTACAGGGATATTATCAATTTCGCCAAACATAACCACCTGCCAATCATAGCCCTGAACCTGGAAAAAGATCTTGTCAACAAGGTTTTTAAAGCTGGAGGTCCAAACAGCCTGGATGGGGGCGAGGCAAGCCTCTTTCCAACTGACAGGAAACTCGATGAACCGGGCTACAGGGAAAGAATTGCAACAGCCTATATGATGCATGCAGGCCAGGGGCAAAATGGAGATTTCAGCGGTTTTCTGCAGGCACAGGCCTTGTGGGACGAAACCATGGCCGAAACTATTGTCGAGTATCTGAAAACCCACCCGGATGAACGCATGGTAGTCATTGCCGGAAGGGGCCATGTAGACAGGATAAATGCCATTCCACCGAGGGTAAACCGCCGCCTGCCGGTCTCCCAGGTCGTTGTGGTAAACAGCAGCGGTTCGCCATCTGAATCAGAAACTGCTGATTTTATCTTCTTGTCGCCACCGGCTAGTCTTTCCCCCTTTCCCTTGCTGGGCGTCATGCTTGAAGACACGGAAAATGAGGAAGGGGTTCTGGTTACGGCTCTGAATCCACAGGGTCGGGCTTTGGAGGCCGGTATTAAGGAAAAAGACATTATAATGGCCATCGATTCCCAGCCGGTTAATGATGTGGAGGATGTCAAAATCGAGATGCTTTACAAGGAAGACAGTGCATCGGTCCTGGCGCGCATCAAGCGCCGTGCTTTTCTGTTCGGTGATAAGGAGCTGGATATTGAAGTCCCCTTGAAAAACACTGAAAAAACGCAGCGCATGTAAAAGATTAATCGGCTTGACAGATCGCTTCTGCCAGCCGCACGGCGTGGACCGTCTTTTCCACATCATGGACCCGCAGGATTGATACGCCTTTTTGGGCACAGAGCGCAGAAATGGCAGCAGTTGCGACATCCCTTGCATCCAATTCTATGCCTAACAGCTTACCGATAAATGATTTGCGCGAATGACCGATCATTACGGGGCAGCCGAGTTCGGTAAATTCGGCCACGCGTTTGAGAATGGAAAGGTTATGGACGACAGTCTTGCCGAATCCGATACCGGGATCAATAATAAACCGATTACGGAAAACTCCATTTTCCTCCGCCCATACCAGTCTATCTTCAAAAAAATCCTTGATCTCGGCCACCACATCCCCATAATGGGGATCAACCTGCATGTCAGCAGGGTTACCCTGCATATGCATGATAATAACCGGCACCTCTGTTTTCCGGACCAGGGAAAGCATCTCCGGGTCAAAACGCAGTGCACTGATATCGTTTATGATATCTGCCCCTTCAGCCAGGGCCTGGCGGGCCACTTCGGCCTTTGTCGTGTCAATGGAGATCGGGATTGCAGAGGTTTTGCGGATCAGACGAATTGCTGGCAGAACCCTATCTAGTTCTTCTGCAATGGATACAGGCTCGGCAAAAGGACGGGTTGATTCGCCACCCACATCAATGATGTCAGCCCCGGCCTGCACCATTGACTCAACCTGGGTGGCAATGCTGCCAGCGTCAAGAAAACGGCCGCCATCTGAAAAGGAATCCGGGGTGACATTAAGAATACCCATGACCCGGACTTTGGAACCGAATACAAGGTGCATGTTTATTGCGTATTATCTTGGAAGATAACTTTAGCCCGGAATCCTATTGACCTGATCCGGTTCCTGCGCTTTCCGATGCCACAGGTTTATCATCCTCGCTCTGCAGCCCTGTACCGGGCTGGACATCCTTTTCTTCCTTGGAGCCGGATTTAACAGCCTCAATGATATTCTTGATATCCTCCAGCACGATGGTCTCTCTATCCAACAGGGCATTTGCCATGTCATTCAGAACCTGGAGGTTGTCGGCCAGTAGTTTTTGTGCCGTCGCATTTGCTGACTCCACCAACTCTTTTACTTCCTTGTCAATACGGATGGCGGTATCTTCGCTGTAATCACGATGCTGGGCTATCTCCCGGCCAAGGAATATCTGCTCTTCCTTTTTACCGTAGGTCAGGGGGCCCATATCACTCATGCCCCATTCGCAGACCATCTTCCGTGCCAAGGTGGTAGCCTGTTCAATATCGTTGCCCGCGCCGGTTGTTATATCGTCAAAAACCAGGCTTTCTGCAGCCCGGCCGCCCAGGAGAATGCATATCCTGTTGATCAAATAACCTTTAGAGTGTGTATGCTTTTCCTCGATGGGAAGCTGCTGGGTGAGTCCAAGTGCCCGGCCGCGGGGAATAATGGTGACCTTGTGGATGGGGTCTGTATTGGGCAGCATGATGGCAACCAGGGCATGTCCTGCCTCATGGTAGGCGGTGATTTTTTTCTCCTTATCGGTAATGATCATACTACGCCTCTCAGCACCCATCATGACCTTATCCTTTGCCAGTTCAAGATGCTGCATGGTGACCTTGTCATCGTTACTGCGGGCTGCCAGCAGGGCTGCCTCATTCACCATGTTTTCCAGGTCTGCCCCGGTAAAGCCAGGCGTTCCCCTGGCAATGACCTGCCAGTCAATGTTATCGGCCACAGCTGTTTTACGTCCATATACCTCGAGAATTTTTTCGCGTCCCTTTACATCGGGGATCGGCACCACAACCTGCCTGTCAAAGCGGCCTGGTCGAAGCAGTGCCGGATCAAGAACATCAGGCCGGTTGGTTGCCGCTACAATAATGACACCCTCACTGGACTCAAAACCGTCCATTTCAACGAGAAGCTGGTTCAGGGTTTGCTCGCGTTCATCATGACCACCGCCGAGGCCTGCGCCACGATGCCTGCCCACAGCATCAATCTCATCTATAAAGATGATGCAGGGCGCATTCTTCTTACCCTGGACGAAAAGGTCACGGACCCTTGAAGCTCCGACACCGACAAACATCTCGACAAAATCGGAGCCGCTGATGGTGAAAAATGGCACTTCGGCCTCGCCAGCAATGGCCTTGGCCAAAAGTGTTTTGCCCGTGCCGGGAGCGCCGGCAAGCAGCACACCCTTGGGGATCCTGCCGCCCAGGCGGGTAAATTTCTTGGGGTCCTTCAAGAAATCAATGATTTCAGAAAGTTCTTCCTTGGCTTCTTCAATCCCGGCCACATCTTTAAAGGTCACTTTTGTTTCACCTTTTTCCATGAGCCGGGCCCGCGTCTTGCCGAAAGAAAGGGCACCGCGGCCACCCATCTGCATCTGCCGCATGAAAAAAATCCAGACACCGATAAGGAGCAGCATGGGGAACCAGGAGACCAGGATGGTTACATACCAGGGTGTATCTTCCTTCTGCTTGACCGATATGTCTACGCCGTTTTTGCGCAGCATCGGGATCAGTTCAGAGTCGTCCGGTGTTATGGTACGGAAATCATTGCCACCCCTGAGAGTGCCTGTGATCTGATCACCTTCAATGGCAACCTTGGTTATGGCACCGGACTCAACACTATTGATAAAATCGCTGTATGAAATATCTACATGCTGGAGCTGCGGCTTGTTGAACAGGTTGAACAGGAGAATCATGGTCAAGCCGATCACCAGCCACATGCTCAGGTTTTTGTAAAATGTGTTCAAAATCTAACCCCCACTTCAAGTAAGTATGACATCCGGTGGCATCACCGGGTTCATTGTTTTGAAAAAAGTTTATTTACAAAGTATTAAATTTAACAACCGACCTATAAACGATTACAATTAAACATAAGTTCAGACTCTGTAAAAGTCCAGCCCATTTTCCCGCAAGATGGTTCTCTAAAAATATTCCTGGATTGCCTTTACCTGTATCTCTTTTTCGCGCACTGTCTCCAGTGCCCTCAGCATTGACAGGGCACCGCTGGTGGTGGTGGTATATGGCAGATGATAATCCAGGGCACTCCGGCGGATGGTATAGGAATCCTCAGTGGTCCTTGATCCCATTGAGGTATTTATGATCCACTGGATCTGATTGTCCCTTACCTTGTCCAACAGATGTGGCCGTCCCTGTGATATCTTGTTTACCATGGTACATTCCACGTTGTGTTCAGTTAAATATGCAGCTGTACCGCTGGTGGCCAGAATGGAATATCCCAGGTCCAGCAGACGCCGAGCCAACGGCAGAACAGCAGGCTTGTCAGCATCACGCACGCTGATAAGCACATTTCCCTGGGTCGGCAATTTCTGGCCAGCTGCCAGCTGAGACTTGGCAAAAGCAATCCCGACGGAACTGTCAAGTCCCATGACTTCCCCGGTTGATTTCATTTCAGGACTCAAGAGTGTATCAACATTGGCAAACCGGTCAAAGGGGAAAACAGCCTCTTTAACAGCCCAGTGGCTCACCTCTATTTCTTTTGTCAAGCCAAGATCTGCCAGTTTCATGCCCAGCATCACCTTGGTCGCAAGTTTTGCCAGGGGCACACCAGTTGCCTTGCTTACAAAAGGTACAGTTCGGGAGGCCCTCGGATTAACCTCAAGGATATAGAGCTCGTTATCCTTGACCGCAAACTGAATATTCATCAGGCCGATTACATTTAATTCCTGGGCCATGGCCTTTGAGGCTTCCTTGATCTCCCTTATCATTTCAGGCGACAAGGAATGGGGCGGCAGCACGCAGGCCGAATCTCCCGAATGGATGCCCGCCTCCTCGATATGCTCCATTATCCCGCCAATGATGGTAACCTCGCCATCGGAAATGGCATCGACATCAATTTCCACAGCGTCTTTTAAGAATTTATCAATTAGTACCGGATGTTCAGAAGAGACAATAATGGCAGATGCCATAAACTCTCTGATCCCCTTCTCATTGTATACAATGCGCATAGCCCTGCCACCGAGGACATAGGAAGGCCGTACCACTACCGGATAGCCGATACGCTCGGCTATGGCCAGCGCCTCCTCCATGGTGCGTGCAGTTCCGTTAGCCGGCTGCCGCAGGTTTAATTTCTGCAGAAATTGCTGGAATCGCTTCCGATCCTCGGCCCTGTCAATGGAATCAGGTGACGTGCCGACAATGGGCACCTTTGCCTCGGCCAGAGGAACTGCCAGGTTCAACGGTGTCTGGCCCCCAAACTGAACGATAACCCCGTCAGGCTTTTCACGCTCAATGATATTCAGGACATCTTCCCTGGTCAAGGGTTCAAAATATAGCTTGTCAGAGGTGTCATAATCAGTACTCACAGTCTCCGGATTGCTGTTGACCATTATGGACTCTATGCCCATCTCCTTCAGGGCAAAAGAGGCATGCACGCAGCAGTAGTCAAACTCTATTCCCTGGCCGATGCGGTTGGGCCCACCGCCAAGGATCATGACTTTTTTTGTGGAGCTTATTCTGGATTCATCTTCCGTCTCATAGGTGGAGTAATAATACGGCGTGTAGGCCTCAAATTCCGCCGCGCAGGTATCTACCAGTTTGTAAACAGGAATCAATTCCTGTTTAACCCTTAATTCCCGGATATCTCCTTCCGTGGTACCGGTGAGGTGTCCAATCTGAAAGTCAGAGAAACCCTGCTGCTTGATCTTGCGCAGAAAGGCCTTGGTCAGACCATGAAATCCCGCCTCTGAAATAGACGCTTCAGTCTCGACCAGCTGCTTGAGGTTGTTCAGGAACCATGGGTCAATAGAGGTCAGGCTATAGAGGTCCTCAACACTCCTGCCGCGCCGCAATGCTTCATAGAGGCAGAAAATTCTCTGTGAATTTGGAGTGACAAGTTTTTTTTCCAGATCCGCCTCCTCCATGGAAGAAAGGGAATCCTTGCCGTCATTACCAAACCCCATACGGCCAATTTCAAGGGAACGAAGCCCTTTCTGGAAGGCCTCCTTAAAGGTACGCCCGATGGCCATGGTCTCGCCCACCGATTTCATGGCTGTGGTGAGGATATCCTCTGCTTCGGGAAATTTCTCAAAGGTCCAGCGCGGTATTTTCACCACACAATAGTCAATGGTCGGTTCAAAGGAGGCGTAAGTCTCCCTGGTAATGTCATTGGGTATTTCATCAAGGGTGTAGCCGATGGCAAGCTTGGCTGCTATCTTGGCTATGGGAAAGCCGGTGGCCTTTGAAGCCAGAGCAGAACTTCTGGAAACCCTAGGGTTCATTTCTATAACCATCAATTCGCCGTCAACAGGATTAACGGCAAACTGTACATTTGAACCGCCTGTCTCGACCCCGATCTCCCGCATAATAGCAATGGAAGCATTACGCATAAGCTGGTATTCCCGATCGGTCAGGGTCTGGGCAGGTGCCACCGTTACCGAATCACCGGTATGAACCCCCATGGCATCCATATTCTCTATGGGACAGATGATCACCACGTTGTCATTCTTATCCCGCATTACCTCAAGCTCGAATTCCTTCCAGCCGAGGAGGCTGCGCTCCAGCATAACCTCATTGTTAAGGCTGAGATCTATCCCAGCAGCGGAAAGGATTTCTAGCTCTTGCATGTTATAGGCAACTCCGCCGCCGGTGCCCCCCAGGGTAAAACTTGGCCGGACAATAATGGGAAAACCGATCTCTTCAGCGGCAGCGAGGGCATCCTTAACCGTGTGAACAATGGCGCTTTCAGGCACCTTCAAGCCGATTTTCTTCATAGCGGTCCGGAATTCCTCACGCCCTTCAGCTTTGCGGATGACCTTGATATCAGCCGCCAGCAGTTCCACGCCGTACTTTTCCAAGATCCCCATTTCCGCCACCCTGATGGCTGTATTCAAGCCAGTCTGGCCGCCCAGGGTCGGCAGCAGGGCATCGGGCCGCTCCTTAGCGATTACTTTGGCCACCATTTCAGGGGTTATGGGTTCAATATAGGTCTTATCAGCTAACTCAGGGTCTGTCATGATGGTGGCTGGATTTGAATTGATCAGAACCACCTCATAACCTTCCTCTTTCAAGGCTTTGACCGCCTGGGTGCCCGAATAGTCGAACTCGCAGGCCTGGCTGATAATTATGGGGCCAGAGCCGATTATAAGAATCTTTTTGATATCTGTACGTTTTGGCATGGGCTTTCTAGCAGAGATTTTTATGTTTGCACAACGTTTAATTACTGATCATGGTTCATGACAACATTAAAACCGGACCAATTGCTACTTCATCATCTCGATAAAACGGTCAAACAGGTAGAGTGAATCATGTGGACCCGGAGCATTTTCGGGATGATACTGTACCGAAAATGCCGGAAATTTCCTATGCTTCATGCCTTCCAGGCTGCCGTCGTTGAGATTGACATGGGTCAATTCCACCTCTTCCGGGTCAAGACTGTCCAGATCAACACAGAAACCATGATTCTGCGAGGTTATCTCTATACGACCTGTTTCCAGGTCTTTTACCGGCTGATTTGAGCCACGATGGCCGAATTTAAGCTTATACGTTGTACCGCCATAGGCCAGGCCCAGAAGCTGATGGCCGAGGCAGATACCAAAAATAGGTTTTTTGCCGAGCAGGTACCGGACCGTGTCCACCACCCTCTCAACCGCTGCAGGGTCACCAGGGCCGTTCGACAGGAAAATGCCATCAGGTTCTAAATCCATAATTTCAGCTGGTGCAGCACCAGCAGGAAGCACCTGGATAGTGCAACCCTTCTCGGCCAGGATCCTGAGCTGATTGTACTTAAGTCCGTAATCTAAAACTACAACCTTGTACCTGCCGCCGGACGCGGTTGAAAATCCTTCACCTGCGCGGGGACCTGTATCAGACCAGCCATATGGTTCTTGACAGGTTACTTCCCTTACCAGGTCCCTGCCCACCAGTCCTTCCGACTCCTGGGCCATCTTGACCAAGAGTTCAGGCTCCAGGGTTTCGGTGGATACCACGCCTTTCATGGCTCCAACCTGGCGTATGTGTTTGGTTAAAGCACGTGTATCAATTCCTTCAACTCCTAAAATGGAAAATTTCTGTAAAAAAGCAGCCAGGGTTTTTGTTGAGCGGAAATTACTGGGTATTGCATTGTATTCCTTTACCAGAAAGGCTTCCGGCTGGATGCGGGCAGACTCCATATCTTCTGTGTTGATACCGTAACTGCCGATAATGGGATAGGTCATAGTGACAATCTGCCCTTTGTAGGAAGGGTCTGTCAATATCTCCTGGTATCCTGTCATCCCGGTGTTGAAAACAATCTCACCAAATGCCTCCCCGGGTCCGGTAAAAGACTCGCCTTCAAATATTGTTCCATCCTCAAGAGCAACAAGCGCTTTCATACTCTTTCCTTGCGGTAGCTGTTTTAAAAATTTCTGTTGGAAAACTTTTAAAGTAGTGTTGTGCTTTCAAGATAAAAACCAAATTTTTCAATGATTTAGAACTTCTTTGACGAGGAGTGCCTGCTTTCTGGCAGCCCCCTGCTGAGTGGCAGCAATTTCCCGTGCCCGCCTTGAGGCAGTATCATACTCTTCAGGGTGGTTCATGAAGTAAAGAATGGCTTCTGTTAAGGCCTCTGGCCCACTTACCGGGAATCCTGCACCAACTGACTCAAGGAGTTCTGCAGCATCACTAAAATCCCTCATGCTGGGGCCATAAAATACAGGCTTGCCCAGGATTGCCGCTTCCATAATGTTATGGCCGCCCCGTTCAACAAGACTGCCTCCGCAGAAAACATAAGATGCAACCGAATACAAGCCAGCAAGGTCACCCACGGAATCAACCAGTACTGTATCAGCCTTGCGCTCAGTAACTTTTACGTCGCTCAAGCGTTCAAAGGGAACCTGCTTCTGCTTCAGCATGCCTTCCACTTCATTTAAGCGCTGCAGATGCCTAGGAGCCACAACCCAGATTAAATCCTGCATGCCTGTCGCCTTCTTCAGGTCCAGGAAAACGGACAGCAGCATTTCCTCTTCCCCTGTATGGGTACTGCCGGCAACCAAAAGAGGTTGCCCCGGACGCAAATTCAACCAGGAACGATACTTCTCCTCACTTTCCAGAGCCAGGCTTTCCATATTTTGGTCAAACTTGGCGTTGCCTAGCACCCTTACTTTTCCAGGTTCTGCACCCAAAATCATATACCGTTTCGCATCTGAAAGCTGGACCACAGAAATCATGGAAAAACTGGACAAAATTCCTGTCATGAACCCTTTGACCAGTTGATAACGCTGAAACGAACGTTCGCTTAACCTGCCGTTCAAGAGGACAAGTTTTACGCCTGCTTTTTTGGCTTTCAACAGAAAAGCTGGCCATAATTCTGTTTCCAGGCAGATATAGAGTGCAGGCCTGATTTTTTGAATTGGCCTGCCAACCATACCGACAAGATCGAGTGGTGCATAAATACAGCGGACATTCACCTCTGCCGGTTTTCTGGCCACTAACATGCCCTGCTCTGTCATTGTCGAAAGGACAAAATCAGCTTTTGGTAAAATCTTGGCCAGCTCTTTTATCAATATCCTGGCCAACAGAACTTCCCCCACCGAAGCGCCATGGAGCCATATGGTCATGGCCTGGTTCTGTTTCTGCCCTGCAACTCCCAAAAACCCGAATCTCTGTCCCAATCCTTCCCGATACCGCCCGGTACACAGGCTGTAGACGAGAAAAAAAGGGAATACTATAATAAAAGTCAGCCAGCCTAAAAGTTGATAGAGTCCGTAAAGCAACGGTATTTGCTACCTGATTTGAAAATTGAATTTTATGGACTTAAGAAAAATCGTGTCATTTAACCCTTAATCCCTTTTTTCGTCAATCAAATTATCGGATCGCAAGCTTAGTTTTGCTTGACAATAGGCTTATGCCTTTGTAAGCAATGCATAACTTGCATTAATGGGGTTCGTTAATAAATATTAATTAGATTGGCAGATAATTTCCCGGCAAATAGGGCAAATCAGAAACACTCTGCTGCCGGATGACCAAGGAGAACGTTTATGAAACATTACCTGTTTGTACTTATTATTATTTTAACTGCACTCTGCAACAGCACAAAAGGGGAACTCATGGCTGCTGAAACTCAACTTGACGATGGTTTGTATGCAAAAATTATGACTGTAAAAGGTGATATTACCGTAAAACTTGAATTTGAAAAAACCCCTCTGACCGTTACGAATTTTGTCGGTTTGGCAGAAGGAACAAAGGACTTCAAGGATTCAAAGGGCAGGACCAGCGGCCGTTATTATGACGGTCTTAAATTTCACCGGGTAATCCCTAATTTCATGATTCAGGGGGGATGTCCGCTTGGGTCAGGATCGGGTGGGCCTGGTTACGATTTCCCTGATGAATTCGAGCCGAGCCTGAAACATGACCGCCCTGGCATTCTTTCAATGGCAAATGCCGGTCCCGGGACCAACGGCAGCCAGTTTTTCATCACCCATGTTCCAACTCCCTGGCTTGATAACAAGCATTCGGTTTTCGGCCATGTAGTGTCAGGGCAGGATGTGGTCAATAATATCAAACAGGGGGATACCATAACACGCATAGAAATCATCAGAGTCGGTGACAAGGCAAAAGCTTTCAAGGCTGACCAGGCCTCATTTGACAGACTGCTGAGTGAACTTGACAAAAATAAAGCAGCCAAGGAAAGAGAAAGCCGGGAAAACGATATGGCCATGATCAAAGAGAAGTGGCCCAACGCCCAAACAACCGATTCAGGAATGATGTATGAGGTAGTTGCAGCAGGCAGCGGCAACGGCAAACCCAGTCCCGGGAATACGGTGAGCGCCCACTATACAGGGATGTTCCTGGACGGCCGCAAGTTTGATTCTTCTGTTGACCGTGGCGAACCGATCCGCTTCCCGGTTGGCACAGGCAGGGTAATAAAGGGTTGGGATGAAGCGCTGCTTGATATGACTAAAGGCGAAAAGAGAATCCTCATCATACCGCCACAATTGGCATACGGCTCACAAGGCCGGGGACCCATCCCCCCTAATTCCACCCTGGTCTTTGAGGTTGAACTGCTTGATTTTTGACGATTGGGGTCAAGAACTCAAGGGAATAAAGTGACCGAAATTACAAGTGACTAAAGTTAATAAAAAGTAATCGGCTTGAGGTGTTGAGTTGCTATTCACCTTTAAATATCAATGAACTTTAGCTCACCTAAGGCACTTTGACTTGTACCTTAATAACTGACTGCTGGATGCTGACTGCTGTTAGCTTTTACCTAGTATTTCAGCCCCACCCTTTGCCGTACACGGTCTAAGGTTGGGGCTGCTTTTTCTCTTGCCTTGATAGCCCCATGGGCCAGTATTTTTTTCAGAGACTCCCTGTCCTGCAGAAGTTCGGTCCGCTTCAGGCGGGCTTCCTTAAAATAATCCTCAATAAGCACAACAAGTTCCTGCTTGATGTAGCCATAGGCTGCACCGCCCTCCACATAGAGTTTTCTTACTTCCAGCAAGCGGTCCGCCGGGGCAAAGAGTTTAAAAATATTATAGAGATTGCAGGAGTCAGGGTCCTTGGGTTCCTCAACCGGCGTAGAGTCCGTCTGGATTGCCATTACCTGTTTCTGCAATTCTTTGCCTTCAGAAAATATAGGAATGGTATTACCATAGGATTTTGACATCTTCTGACCATCAATCCCCGGTACCGTGGCCACACTTTCTTCGATAGCCGGTTCAGGGATGACAAAGGTTTCACCAAAGACATGATTGAAGCGCATGCCTATATCCCGGGCAACCTCAAGGTGCTGCTTCTGGTCTTTGCCAACCGGGACAATATCAGCCTGGTAGAGCAGGATGTCGGCCGCCATCAAAACGGGATAGGAAAAGAGGCCATGGCTCGGGGCAATACCCTTGGCTATCTTATCCTTGTACGAATGACAACGTTCAAGAAGTCCCATGGAGGTAAGCGTTGACAGTATCCAGGTCAACTCGGTGACCTCAGGCACATCTCCCTGTACCCAGAAGATGCATCTGTCCGGATCGAGACCCAGGGCAATGAAATCTGCTGCCGCTTCCAGGGTCCCTCCTGCCAGTTTTTCCTGGTCATGCACCGATGTCAGGGCATGCAGATTCACAATGAAGGCATAGAGTTCGCCCTTTACCATATTGCGGATCATGGGCAGCATCATGCCGAAGTAATTGCCGATGTGGAGTTGGCCGGAAGGCTGGATGCCGGATAATATCTTCATGTAATATTCCTGTAAATTTCACGCGGTTCTTAAAGTTTTATGCTTAAGGTTAATTTGCGGCGCTGGTTGCACAACTCTGCAATCCTGCAGGGGTCGGATGGCTGAACTATAAAACACTCCGATTCCGGCGGTTCAAACATTTCGCAATTCTACCTTCTACTTCCTTATGAATTACAGACAATTTGTCAAAATGCTTCTCAAGCACCCTCCCCTTTGTGTCATTAGGGGCATTAGATTCAAAACCTTTTAAAGACCTTACCTTTTTGACTTCTAACAAGCTCGACCTATTCGGCGGGATGATAAAAAAAAAGGAGGATCCGGGCAACTACTTTTCCGCATCCTCCTTTAAACTTAAGCTTGAATAGCTTTGGCAAGAGCTCTTTTGAAGCTTATTTTACCTCTTCAAAATCAGCATCAACCACATCCTCGTCCGTCTTGCTTTCTCCAGCAGCGCCTCCGGCTTCAGGACCACCGCCAGGCTGCTGCCCGCTCTGATCCTTGGTCGCCTGCGCATACATTATCTCTGCCAGCTTATGTGAAGCCTGGGTCAGGGAGTCAATGCCCTTCTTCAATTCGTCAACATTGTCGCCCTTTTCAATGATCTTCTTCAGGGAATCAACCTCCTGCTCAACCTTGGACTTGGTTTCAGCATCCACCTTGTCACCGAGGTCGCGCAGGGTTTTCTCAGTGGCATATACCAGGGAGTCGGCCTGGTTCTTTGTTTCAACCACTTCCTTGCGCTTCTTGTCCTCCTCAGCATGCAGCTCTGCGTCACGCTGCATCTTCTTGATTTCGTCCTCGGACAAGCCACTGGAAGCAGTGATCTTGATGGACTGCTCCTTGCCAGTACCCATATCTTTCGCTGAAACATGCAGGATACCGTTGGCGTCCAGGTCAAAGGTAACCTCGATCTGTGGAACACCACGGGGCGCGGGGGGTATATCGGCCAACTCGAAGCGGCCTATGGTCTTGTTGTTGGACGCCATTTCCCTTTCGCCCTGCAGTACATGAATGGATACGGCCGGCTGGTTATCCGCAGCGGTTGAAAAAATCTGGCTTTTCTTCGTGGGCACGGTGGTATTCTTTTCAATCAACTTGGTAAATACGCCTCCCAGGGTTTCAATACCAAGGGAAAGGGGCGTAACATCAAGGAGCAGAACATCTTTCACGTCGCCCCTGAGCACCCCGCCCTGAATGGCTGCGCCAATTGCGACAGCTTCATCAGGATTCACGCCTTTATGTGGTTCTTTGCCGAAAAGCTGCTTAACTTTCTCCTGGACCTTGGGCATCCGTGTCATGCCGCCCACCAAGATGACCTCATCGATATCCGAAGCAGAAAGGCCGGCGTCTTTCAAGGCAGTCTTGCAGGGCTGCACGGTTCGCTCTATCAGGTCCTCCACCAAACTTTCAAGCTTTGACCTCGTGAGCTTGATATTTAGATGTTTGGGCCCAGAGGCGTCAGCAGTAATAAAGGGGAGGTTGATGGTCGTTTCCATGGTGGTGGAAAGCTCCATCTTGGCCTTTTCCCCTTCTTCCTTGAGGCGCTGCAGGGCCATCTTGTCCTGCCGCAGGTCAATGCCCTGGTCGCGCTTGAATTCATCCGCAAGCCAGTTGACGATGCGCATATCAAAATCCTCGCCGCCGAGGAAGGTGTCACCGTTGGTGGATTTTACCTCAAAGACTCCGTCGCCGAGTTCCAGGATCGATATATCAAAGGTGCCGCCGCCAAGATCATAGACGGCAATCTTTTCTTCACCCTTCTTGTCGAGTCCATATGCCAGGGATGACGCTGTTGGCTCATTGATGATCCGCTGCACGTTCAATCCAGCAATGCGCCCGGCATCCTTGGTTGCCTGCCGTTGGCTGTCGTTAAAATAAGCGGGCACGGTGACAACAGCATCTGTGACCTTTTCGCCAAGATACTCTTCAGCGGTCTGTTTCATTTTCGTGAGAACCATGGCGGAAATTTCGGCAGGTGTATATACCTTGCCTTCCACCTCCACCGCAACCTCACCGTTTTTACCCTCAACAATTTTAAAAGGACTTACCTTGATGGACTTGGTTACCTCAGGATCTGTAAATTTCCGGCCGATCAAACGCTTGATGGCATAAAGTGTTCGCGAGGGATTTGTGACGGCCTGACGTTTTGCCACCTGGCCAACCATTCGCTCTCCACTATCAGTAAAGGCCACCACGGATGGTGTTGTCCTGTTGCCTTCTACATTGGCGATAACCTTTGGCTCCCCCCCCTCCATAATGGCAACACAAGAGTTTGTGGTGCCTAAGTCGATACCGATTATCTTACTCATTCTTAAATTCTCCTTTTTATATAAATATCAGCGAATTTGAAAAAAACAGCTTCTGCTGTCAGTGCTCTTCACTAAGGAAGAAGATCATTTACAATTTACAATGTGCACGATCTTTTTATTGTCAAGCCCCGGAGCCAAGCGGCTTTGATACAACAACCCTTGAGGGCCGCAAGAGTCTGTCTTTATATAAGTATCCCTTTTGGAATTCCCGCAATACCATGTTAGGCTCCATCTCGTCAGTTGCCTCCATGGCAAGCGCCTCATGGATATTGGGGTCAAAGGGCTGACCAATGGAGTCTATGGCTTTTACCCCGTATTTTTCAAGAGTCGCCAGCAGGCCATCTCGGGTGAGTTCAACGCCATGCAGCAAACTCTCCAGATTATTGGCCTCCTTGCCCTGGTCCATGGCCCGCTCAATATTATCAATGCCGGGCAGCAGTTCCTTGAGGATATTTTCTTCGGCATATTTCAGAGATATTTCCCGTTCCCTTTCCAACCGCTTCTTGGTGTTGTCAAAATCTGCTGCCAGGCGTAAGAGCTTGTCTTCACTCTCCTGCAGTCTCATCCTTGCCTCTTCCAGTGCGGCGGCCATATCCTTTTCCTCCTCCTGCTGGATTTCCTCTTCCATCTTCTCTGCAGTCTCACCGGCAACAGAAGGTTCAACCTTACTCTTTTCTTTTGCTGTCACTCAATCCTCTCCGTGTACTGTTGTGTGAGTGTATGGGGTATTGCATTAACCTGTTGAAACTCCTATGCAATCATGGGAATTTTCTCTTATCGAGTTGTGGGGAACAATAAGTATGGGCCTAGACCTTGTCAAGGCAGATGCCAAACAAAAACCCCTCCCGCCTGAACGCGAGAGGGGTTTATTTTATTGAAGCTGAAAAGACTTAATTATCAGCTTTTGAGATATTTTTTTATCGCTTCGGCAATTATATTGAAAATCTTAGCGAACCTGTCCTCGTTTGTCTCCAGCAGGGTTGAACGGAAACCCTGTAGTTCGGTGGCGAAGGAGGACAAGGGTACAACACATACACCTGTTGCCCCAAGCAGATAATAGACAAAACGCTTATCAAGGGAGACACCGGGCTTATTTACCAGGGATTCCACGAATAATCTCACTTCTTTATTTTCAATGGGAAGCGACTGCCTGTTATTCAACACTCCCTCATTAAAAACCACACTCATGTAAAAGGCGCCATTGGTCCTGTTTACCAGAACTCCATCTACATTTTTTAAGCAGTCATAGGCAATATTGGAAATTCTTTCATAGCGTTTTATCCGCTGCTCAAGATATCCCTGATATTGAGGATGCGTCACCACCTTCGGCATAACCAGTTGAGGCAATGTGGTTGAACAGACCTCCAGCATCTTGGCATTGAGAATTGACTGGATGTACTGCTCAAACATCGGGTCATTGTGTCCGTTGTACACCTCTACCCAGCCACAGCGTGATCCAGGCCAGGGCATCTCCTTGGAAATACCGCGCATGACAATAGCCGGGACATCTTCGATAATATCCGAAAGGGGCAGGGTAGTCTGGCCGTTATAAATAATGTTAATGTAAATTTCATCGCAGACCACGAAGAGATCATATTTCTTTGCCAGCTGCACCATACCCTTGATTATTTCGACAGGATATACTGCTCCTGTGGGATTGTCAGGGTTGATTATCAGGATACCGGCGACAGCAGGATTGTATTTTATACGTTTTTCCAAATCATCGAGGTCCGGATACCACAGGTTATAGGGATCAAGTTTATAGGTAACAGGCCGGTCCCCGGCATGGGCTGCTTCTGCGGAAGAATGCGTTGTATAACTCGGGGTGGGAACAACAACGCGGGCTGTTCGTTTCAGGAAGCCGAAAACCTTGCTGATAGCATCCCCAAGGCCGTTAAAAAAGATAATATCATTTGGGCCTATCTGGACCTTGCCTCTTTTGTTAGTCTGTTCCGCAATGAACTTTCTCGTCTCCAGTATTCCCCTGGTGGGACTGTAACCATACGAGGCATCATTCTGGACCGTTTCGGAGACTATATCCTTCATCCACTGGGGCATATGTTCTCCCTTGGCCACCGGATCACCTATATTTTCCCAGTAGGTCCTAATTCCAAGCTCTTCTAATTTTTCGCCGACAGCAACGATATTGCGGATCTCATAAGTCAATTCGCCGGCACCGATATGTACAATGTTGGTTCTCATTCTATCTTTATGCTCCCAGGTCGGATTTGAGTCTCCGGTATTTTCAAAATTCTTTTTAGCAAATTTTTGACTGAAACAAACCGGGCGAACAAGGAATTCCACTGTTCGCCCGGTATAAAGCATACCTATCAATAAAAATTGTTATTACCACAAGCTGCAAAGATAGTCAATCAACTCAACAAGACTTTATTGCATGGAGGAATCAAGCCTTTTCTTTAACTGGCCCCATACTTAGTCAGTTTGCTCAGGAGTGTTTTACGTGTAATGCCCAGGCGCCTTGCAGCTTCACTCTTGTTGCCGCCCACCTCTTCCAGGGTTCTTAAAATCACCAGTTTTTCTGCTTCTTCAAGAGATGAGGGCAGGTCATCCATCCCCACAGCTATATCACCACTTTCCTCTTGGGCCCATTTCTTGATGGTAATGGGTAGACTTTCCTCGTCAAGATAATCGCCCCGCATGAGAATCACTCCGCGCTCCATGGCATTTTCCAACTCACGCACGTTCCCGGGCCAGGGATAGTGAAGCAAAATGTCCATGCAGCCCGGTGTTATGCCTGCAATTCTGCGATTATTTTTTTCTCCATACATCTCTAAAAAATGATTGGCCAGAAGCGGTATATCCTCACGTCTTTCTCTCAGAGAGGGGACATGCAGAGAAACCACATTTAAACGGTAATAGAGGTCTTCCCTGAAGCGTCCCGCCTTAACCTCATCTTCCAATATCCTGTTGGTGGCAGCCACCAGCCTGACATTCACTTCGACAACATCCTGGCCGCCGACACGCTGCAGTTCATGCTCCTGCAGAACTCTGAGCAGCTTTACCTGCATGGCAGGCGAGGTTTCCCCTATCTCATCGAGAAAAAGAGTGCCATGGTCGGCCTGGACAAATTTGCCGTCCCGTCTACGGTCAGCACCAGTAAATGCTCCCTTTTCATGCCCGAACAGTTCTGATTCCAGGAGGGTTTCCACAAGGGCGGCACAGTTAACCTTGACAAAGGGCCCCTTTTTCCGCCCCGAATTGTGATGCAGGGCTGAAGCTATCAATTCCTTACCTGTCCCTGATTCACCTGTAATAAGGACGGTTGCCTCGGTTGGGGCAACAAAGGAAATCATCTCGAGAAGTTCATGCATGACGGGTGATTTGCCAATTATTCCTACAGTATCTATTTCATCTCTTTCGTGAGATTTTGCACCTTCCTTTTCCTCCACCACCTGGCGGTGGTCTAAAGCCCGCGCCATGGTCAGGCGCAACCGTTCAAAATCAAGGGGTTTGGTAAGATAATCATGGGCTCCGTTCTTGATGGCTTCCACAGCAGAATCCACCGATGAATAAGCTGTCATGATGACAACGGGGATGGCGGGGTTAAAGGCATGAATTCTCCTCAAGGCCTCCATGCCGTCCATTTTTGCCATACGGACATCCATAAGGATGGCATCATAGGAATGAGCTTCCACAGCGGCAACAGCTGTGGTGCCGTCATCAGCCTCCTCGACATCCCAGCCCCATTCGGTAAACATGGATTTCAGCATGAAGCGATGCGACCTATCATCATCCACAACCAGCACTTTTACAGGCTTCCCTTTGTTCTTCACCTGAACATCACCTTTCTGTTTAACGGACTATTGTTAAAAGTTCACCCAAAGGTATACATTGACCTTATCAAATACTCAATATATTATATGAGTTATATGCCTTCTTGCCAGGTAAAATGCCATTTGCTGATCAGGATCCGAAATTCTTGACAGATACCTTAACCTCTCGGCATCAAAAATCATTGGAAACATATTTAGCATACTGTGCTTCTGAAAAATTCTTCAGAACGTTAGTTTCCGGCGCTCATAGAACAATTTGCAAAATTCTCCGGATCGCGCTTTTAACTTAAAACTCTGTCTGCTGCGGTTTAGACCGGTTGTTTTTATGCACAACAATTACTGGTATTGCTTTATATTGTGCAGAGGTTTTACAAGCACCTTCTGATTTGAGCGCCCCTGAAGATTGACCTGAAAACAGTATAAATGGTTTACAGCCACTTTATTAGATATTCTTTTAAAAATCATGCCTGGAAAAAACCTGCATACACTGCGGATTGAAAAACTTGTGCCCGGCGGCCTTGGTCTTGGCAGGCTGGGTGATGGTATTATTGTCCTCGTGCGTTATGTACTCCCCGGTGAAGAAGTACTGGTGCAAGAAACAGGTCGCAAAAAGGATTATATTTCCGCCATTCTCAAGCAGGTCTTGTCTCCCTCTCCGGACCGTATTGAAACACCTTGTCCTATCTATGGCCTTTGCGGCGGCTGTGATCTGCAGCATGCTGGCCCTGAGGCCCAGATCCATCTGAAAAAAGCGATCCTGACTGATAATCTGCAACGTGCTGCAGGAAATATTTTTTCTTCTCCTGCAGTATTAATAGAAGATCCTCTGCCAGCGCCTGAACAGTTCGGCTACCGGCAGCGTATACGTTTACAGGTGGACGGGAAAGGGAATTATGGTTTTTATCGTCCCGGATCATACATTGTGGAGCCGGTAGTACGCTGTCTGCTCGCCCGGGAAGAACTTAATACAGCGCTTCAGCAGTTGCATGCCTCCCATTCCTTTAGACGGCTTCTACCATATTGCAATGCTTTTGAATTACTTTTCAATCCAGAGAAAAAAGACACCCTCCTGCTCCTGCATTTTCTGCGTAAACCAAGATCTGCCGACCGTTTATCAGCGAAGATGCTTGCAGATGATACCTGTGGGATTTCTACCATTCTGCTGCAGGTTCAGGGGCGCGGGTTATATGACCCCCTGGCACAAGCATATCCAACAAGTGCTCCTATCCTGTCCTACCTTATGGCTGTAGAAGAGAGTAAAGCAGAACTTAGACTCACCTGGGAGGCGGGTGGCTTTTGCCAGGTTAATCTTGAGCAAAACAGCAACCTGGTAAAAATTGTCCAGGAAATGACTGCTAGCGGACCCCATAACAGGATTCTGGATTTATACTGCGGCTATGGAAACTTTTCGCTGCCTGTGGCAACTCTTGATTCAGAAGTTCTTGGTATTGACGGCCAAAATGCTGCTATCCGGAGCGCGCACCGAAATGCAATGCTTAATGGCATCCATAATTGCCGATTTGCTAAACAAGAGGTGCCGGCCGCTGTCAATGCCCTTATTGCAGCGGGCAGAACTTTTGAGACAATAATTCTTGACCCACCCCGCCAGGGCGCTTCTGCAATAGTTTCCCAGCTGCCAAAGCTGGACGCGGATCAGATAATTTATATTTCCTGCAACCCTGCGACCCTGGCCAGGGACCTGGCTTCATTAATCCCGGCCGGCTACCAGATGTCCCGTCTGGTACCGGTTGACATGTTTCCCCAGACCCACCACCTGGAAAGCGTAACACTCCTGAAACGGTCTTTCTTCTAATCAATAAAGCGGCCTGGTCTTTCAATTACTGGGTCGTAATTGTCCACGTATAATATATTGACAGAAACAGCTAATATTGCTAGGTAGGGACCTGATTGAAGCTTCCTGACAACAGGGAATAACGGAACCTATGTTTCAGAATAATGGCCTTGATGCCCAATAATTATATATGTTTGCAGACGTAAAAAATATCATTCCAAACGGACTTCCCACTCTCATAGGCAGTCTTCCGGCTGCAAACCATCAACAGGCCATGGACTGGATCCTGGAAGCCACGCCGGAAATTCCTCTTTGGCCACAGTTACCGGCCCTCCCCCAGGAGAGGATGCTGAACCAGTTTATTGAGGGATTGCCTGGAATAATCGAAGCAGGATTTCATCCCTACTTCGATATAAACACGGAGACTTTCAGCGAAGCACAGCTTTCATTTTATGAGGATTACCTCAAGGTTGTTGAACATCCAGAGGAACTTCTTTCCTCCCGCTTTAAAACCAGCCCGGACCGGGCTGCCGGGCTCTACATCCTTGCAGAGCAGGCAGGTAAAATCGAAGGACAAGTCTCTGCCGTCAAAGGTCAGGTTACCGGACCTTTCACCTTGCTTACCGGGATAACCGATGATGCTAAGAAACTCGGTTACTATGAACCGGGCTTTCGGGACATTGTTGTGAAAGGTATTGCCATGAAGGCAGCATGGCAGGTGGCTTATCTGCAGCAGGCCTATGATGTTCCGGTCCTTCTGTTTATTGATGAACCAGCCCTGGCAGGTTTGGGTTCCTCTTCATTTATCAGCGTTTCTCTGGACGACATTTCGCAGGACCTGGCTGAAGTGACAGAGGCTATCCATGCACGCGGCGGTCTGGCTGGCGTCCATGTCTGCGCCAATACAGACTGGAATATTCTCCTGGCCTCTGATATTGATATTATCAGCTTTGATGCCTATTCTTTTTTTGAAAAATTTTTAACCTGCAAAAGCCTGATCCATACTTATCTTGACCGCGGATCGCTTATTGCGTGGGGAATCGTTCCCACTGCAGAACCGGAACACGTGGCGAGGGAAACCCGTGATTCACTCGTAAGCCGCTGGGAAAAACAGGCTGCTTCACTGTCTGGAGAAAACTGGAACTCCAAAACCTTGCTGCAGCAGACGATCATTACTCCCAGCTGCGGCACCGGTTCTTTATCTCCGGAACTTGCCCAAAAGGTGCTGCAGCTGACAAAAGAGGTGTCTGCGGAACTGCGGGCAAAACACCTGTAATAGTTTCTCACCAAATGCACCCTGGCAAATTAGCAAACATTTCAATCAGGGAGTTCATTTGCGCTCATTTTTTTAATTAAAACAAGAAGAAAGAAGAAATCACCATGGATCAGTTAAACCAACTCATTATCCAGCGCCGGAAAAAAGCTGATGAACTGGCAGAAATGAATGTGGAACTTTATGCTAATGATTTTAAACCAACCCATCATATTTCTGAAGTTCTTTCATCGGGCAGTGCCAACGAGGCAGTAGCAGACCTGGAAGACGCCCCCAATGTCAGGGCAAGTTTTAAGGTGGCCGGCAGAATACTGGCCCTGAGAAAATTTGGTAAGGCCTCTTTCCTTCACATCCAGGACGAGTCCGGCAAAATCCAGGTATATGTCAAAAAGGAGGTCATTGGAGATGAACCTTACACCCAGTTCAAGAAGTGGGATATCGGCGATATTGTAGGTTTTAAGGGCAAACTCTTCAAGACCAAGACAGGCGAACTCACGATACTGGCTGATTCAATAAAGCTGATCACCAAGTCATTGCGTCCACTGCCGGAAAAGTTCCATGGCTTGACAGATGTTGAGATGCGTTACCGGCAGCGCTATGTCGACCTCATTGTCAATCCTGAGGTCAGGGAAACCTTCCGCAAAAGAATAGAAATTATCAGGCTGCTTCGGGAATTTCTCTCCAACAGGGGTTTTCTAGAGGTTGAGACACCGATGATGCAGGCCGTACCGGGCGGGGCAACAGCAAAGCCTTTTAAGACGCACCACAAGGCCCTGGATATGGATCTTTATCTCCGCATAGCCCCTGAACTCTACCTGAAAAGGCTTCTGGTCGGAGGATTTGAAAAGGTGTTTGAGATTAACCGCAATTTTCGCAACGAGGGGCTTTCCACCCGGCATAACCCTGAATTTACCATGCTGGAGTTCTATCAGGCTTATGCCACTTATGAGGACCTCATGGATTTGACTGAGGAAATGCTTTCCTGGTTGACCGAGGAAATAAACGGTTCCATGGAAGTGACCTACCAGGGCCGTGCAGTTGATCTTTCGCCGCCCTGGAAGCGATACAACATTGATGAGGCACTTATCAGGGTAGGCGGGATTGACCCCGGTGTGCTGGATGATCCCGAAGCGCTCATAAAACTGGCAAAAGACAAGGGCATTGAACTTGAACCCATGGCGGGACCGGGCAAAGCCAAAACGGAATTGTTCGAACTGCTTGTGGAGGAAAAACTGATTAATCCAACCTTCATCACTGCATATCCAACAGAGGTCTCGCCCCTGGCCCGCAGAAATCAGGCAAACCCGCAGGTAACAGACAGGTTTGAGCTTTATATTACCGGGCGCGAAATTGCCAACGCATTCAGTGAATTAAACGATCCTGTTGACCAGAAAAACAGGTTTGAGAAACAGATTGCAGAACGGGGGGATGACGAGGAAATACACCCGGTTCTTGACGAGGATTATATCCGGGCCCTGGAGTATGGTTTGCCGGCAGCAGCAGGTGAAGGAATAGGTATTGACCGGCTCGTTATGCTTCTGACCGATTCCCCTTCTATCCGCGATGTTATCATTTTCCCACACCTGAAGACGGAGAAGTAAAGTGGTCGAGGATCGAGGAGAGTGGCTTAAATTTTTTGAATTTTACATTAGTTAGTCGAAATATTTTCAATATACTATCTTTCATAAACCTTACGCACTTTCTAATTTTTAGGTACTTATAATTTGCAACTTTAGCTTGCTTCAGACACTTCAAATTAACAGGCATTTTTTATGGGATACGAGTGGTTTATCAGCCTACGATACCTTAAAGCCAGACGGCGCCAGGGATTCATTTCTCTGATTTCCATCATTTCTGTCGCGGGGGTGACCGTCGGGGTTATGGCCCTGATAGTCGTGCTTGCAGTAATGACAGGTTTTACAGACAGCCTGCGTGAGAAAATCCTCGGCATCAATTCTCATATCGTCGTCCAAAGACTGGGAAAAGGGATCACTGATTATCACGAAGTAAGCGCCATGGTCCTCCAAGCTGACGGCGTCCTGGCCGCAACGCCATACACTTATTCACAGACCATGCTTTCAGTACCTGATGCCAGTTCCGGTGCCATAGTGCGTGGCATTGACCCTGAAACTGCCAACAATGTGCTCAGCCTCAGCAAGCAGCTTGTTGAAGGAAGCGTGGAAGCCCTTAACGACGAAAAACAAAAAACCGATACTCCCGCATCAGACAGAAACGCTTCCCGTTCGCTGCCTGGTATCATCCTTGGCAAGGAAATTGCGCGAAGCCTGCGCGTTGATATGGGTGACAACATTCGTCTCTTTTCACCCTCCGGTCCACTTACTCCCATGGGCGTTATCCCCAAGATAAAAACCTGCCGGGTGGTCGGTATTTTTGACACCGGCATGTACGAATACGATTCATCGTTGGCCTATGTCTCTTTGAACACCGCCCAGGATTTTCTTGAATTAGGCAAGTCCGTTCACGGCCTTGAATTAAAGGTTGATGACATCTACAAGGCCTCAGCCATTGCGCAAGAATTAGAGAAAGAACTTGGCTTTGGTTATGTTGTCAAGGATTGGATATCCATGAATAAAAATCTTTTTTCTGCCCTTAAGCTCGAAAAAACTGCCATGTTCATTGTCCTGGCCCTTATTGTCCTAGTTGCGGCCTTTAATATTATCAGCACTCTGATCATGGTAGTGATGAGCAAAGGCAAGGACATTGCAATTCTCATGTCCATGGGTGCCACTTCCAAGGGCATCATGAAAATCTTTATTTACGAAGGGCTGGTCATCGGCCTGACAGGGACTGTTCTTGGGGTCCTTGGCGGCCTGGTTCTGTGCGAAGTGCTTTCCAGGTACCAGTTTATCAAGCTGCCGAGTGACGTCTATCCAATTACTACACTGCCCGTGAAGGTTCTGCCGATGGATGTCACCCTGGTTGCTGTGTCTGCAGCGCTCATCACGCTGTTGGCAACCATATATCCCTCCTGGCAGGCTTCAAAAATTGACCCTGCCGTGGCCCTGCGCTATGAGTAGAAATGGTCCACAGTCCCAATGTCACAGGGTCTCCAGGGTAAATATCCGGGCAGAAAAAATGGCATATCTTACTTCGGCTTTCATACTCCAGCTCAAGGCAAAAACTGTTTCACGCTGAGCAAACAAACAGGCGGCAGGATATAGTATGCAGGAAACAGAAAAACAAGCACAAAAACATTTTAAACCAGTGGCTTTCCAGGCCATAGGTATTGAAAAATACTATACAGATGTGGGCAACAGGATTGATGTCCTGAAAGGGGTTGATCTGATTCTGCCACAAGGCGAAATGATTGCCATTGTAGGTGCTTCCGGCACTGGCAAAACAACCCTGCTTCATATCTTGGGCACCCTTGACCGGCCGACCGCCGGCAAGCTTCTCTATGATGGCGTTGAAGTCCTCAAAAAAAACGATGTTGAACTGTCGGCCTACCGTAACAAGAGAATTGGATTTGTTTTTCAGTTCCACCATCTGCTGCCGGAATTCACGGCCCTGGAAAATGTCATGATGCCTGGGTTGATAGCGGGACATGATAAAAAACTGATGGCTGATGAGGCTGCGGAAATTCTCGCGAAAGTCAGATTATCCGAACGCATTCAACATAAGGTGGGTGAGCTTTCCGGCGGCGAACAGCAGCGGGTTGCCTTGGCCCGGGCCATCATCATGAAGCCTCTGCTGCTGCTGGCTGATGAACCGACCGGCAACCTGGACACCAAGACAGGCTACAAGGTTTTTCAGTTACTGCAGGAAATGAGCGCGGAATACTCGCTCTCTGCAGTTTTGGCCACCCACAATCTTGAACTGGCGGGTGAAATGAACCGGTGCCTGACACTGTCAGAAGGCAAACTGCATAATTGAATTTGTTCCCAGAAATCGAGGAGTTAAGGTTTAAAGAATGCTGATTGAAGCTTAGATATCGATCGAGTACTCCTTATTATTCTGTAACCTTTCTGATCGCCTTTTCCGTTGCATCAAATAACAGGTCCAATTCTTCAAGAGAAACAGCGAGGGGTGGCATGAGGACTATCACATCCCCTAAGGGCCTGAGCATGACCCCCTCTTTTCTTGCCTCCATGATAACCTGGTAACCAAGGCGCTTTTCAAAGGGAAAGGGTTCTTTCGTCTTTTTATCCTTCACCAGTTCCACACCGCCCATTAGCCCCCTGTAACGGACTGAGCCAACATGCGTAAGCTGTTCGAGCCTCTTCATGCCTGTCCTGTATCTTTGTAATTTTGGCTCAAATACAGATGTTTCCAGGGTCTTTTCTTCTGCAAACACTTTAAGTGACGCAAGTGCTGCTGCACATGCAAGCGGATTGCCGGTATAGGTATGGCCATGGAAAAAGGTCTTCAATTCCCTGAAGTCACCGAGAAAGGCTGAAAAAATCTCCTCGGTTGTCATGGTGGCGGCCAATGGCAGATACCCTCCTGTTATCCCTTTACCCAGGCAAAGCAGGTCCGGGGAGACATCCTCCCACTCCGAGGCAAACATTTTGCCTGTCCGTCCAAATCCAACTGCCACCTCGTCTGCAATAAGCAGTATATTATGCTTGCGGGTCAAATCCCTTAAGAGCTTCAGATAACCGGGCGGGTGGACAATCATGCCGGCCGCACCCTGGATAAGCGGTTCAACGAAAAACCCGCATGATTCCTTTGCATACCTTGCGATAAGTTCTTCAGTGAGAGAAAAATATTGCTCCACAATCTCTTTTTCATCCTGAACTGCGAAAGGATGACGGTAAAGGTGCGGCGTCGGGACCTTGATGGTCTCGAAAAGAAGCCTGCGAAATCTCTCATGGAAAAGATCCATTCCTCCCAGAGAAACCGCACCGATTGTATCACCATGGTAGGCCTCCGAAAGTCTGAGGAATCTGTAACGCTGCTTCTCTCCCCTAAGCTGCCAATACTGGTAGGCCATCTTCAGGGCAATCTCAACTCCTGTTGCCCCGGAATCGGAATAAAAAACACGACTCAGACCCTCAGGAGCAAGTGTGACCAGCTCCCGGGCAAGTTCAATGCCACCCGGATGCGAAAGCCCCAGCATCGTGGTGTGGGCAACCCTGCCCAACTGCTCTTCAATCGCCCTGTCAATTACAGGATGCCGGTGTCCATGAACATTGGCCCATAAGGACGAAACCCCGTCCAGGTAGCATCTTCCCTGCTCATCCTCCAGCCAGCACCCTTTGGCTGCAGTGATTATCAATGGTGAGTACTCGGCAAATTCCTGCATCTGGGTGAATGGATACCACACCGGATCACGTGGAATTTCTTTTTTGGGTAACACGTTATTCTCCCCGTTTTATATTAATCTTGCTGCACACCATACACTGCCATTCTGCTTGACGCACTGCATAAGGTATGATAATAATTTCGACTTCTTGATGCAATTCCTATGGGCCGTTAGCTCAATTGGCAGAGCAACTGACTCTTAATCAGTAGGTTGAAGGTTCGATTCCTTCACGGCCCACCAACAATAGAAAGAACTTCAGAGTTTTTGCCTGAAATCCTTTTCCTTATTATGAGGTACCAATCAGGTACAATATCAATCCAACTGTTTGGGCATTCAACACGGAATTAAAGAAATAAAGGACTTTTGTACGGAAAAGTTCAAAATGTTCATGTATCCAGTGAACATTTGAAGAACATTTCATGGTTAATGATGATTGTGGATAATAAAAATTATCTAAGGGGAGATAATCATGCAGGGGCTGAAAAAGTGTTGATTTCATGACATAATTATAACTTTTTCAACACAAAATCTTAATATCCATTTCTGATTGCAAAATTAACTCTGCTATCAATCCATTGGGCTCTGATTGAAAGCAGATTTTTAAAATAGCAAAGCAAAAGCTTACAATCTGGCCAGCAGAAATGTTTTTTAATCCGTGACCAGGCCAGATTTACGCAACACGACCTAAATAGTAAGGGAATTGGAGGTTAACTAGCTCCCTTGCGGGACAGTACAGCAGGAATTGTCATTAAAAGGAGTTTCATGTCAAGGAGAAATGATTGTTCCCTCTTGTATTTGATATCAAGCCTTACCCAGTTCTCAAAACATTTCTCGTCCCGGGCATATACCTGCCAGATACATGTG
>Ga0209742_10000117_pt1 | contig 44771 bp, 39 predicted proteins | sample DeeMarSeWOR38_10_FD_187462 | JGI IMG/M metagenome (GOLD analysis project Ga0209742, IMG submission 187462) | Marine sediment microbial communities from White Oak River estuary, North Carolina - WOR-3-8_10 (SPAdes) (version 2) | ecosystem: Environmental > Aquatic > Marine > Intertidal zone >...
TTCTGTTTAATGTCCCAAGATTTCAAAATGGGGCTTGTTGGTAAATTAACTCGCGGGATTCTTAAAACGTTTTTCTATTTACTGTATCACCAGTTTGCATGGACATACGATTGGGTCGCAGATATTGTCTCGATAGGTAGATGGAAGGAGTGGATCTTTTTAGCTGCTCCATACTTGCAGGAATCGCCAATACTTGAAGTGGGACATGGGCCCGGTCATTTACAAGTCACTTTACATGAAAAAGGTAAAAGAATTTATGGTATCGATGCAAGTCGACAGATGATTCGAATTGCTAAAAATCGATTATGTGATAGTGGTTATTCTGCTCTCCTTGTCCAAGGAAAATCTAAGTGCCTTCCCTATTCATCTAACAATTTCAAGTATGTGGTAGCAACCTTTCCGAGTGAATTTATCATGGAACCAGACACATTGCGTGAAATTTGGCGCGTGCTGGACGATGAAGGAGAGTTGATCGTTGTTTCTGCGGCTTGGATAACCGGAGACAGAATATTGGACAGAATGGCAGCCTGGTTATTTCGCGTGACTGGACAGTCTCCACGCGAAGCAATTATTGAGATTCAGGAGTGGTACTCAAGGGAGTTTGAAGGGATTAAGGACATTCGATTCCGGATTAAAACACAGCTCATCGAGCTTGAGACAAGTGAGGTGCTTCTAATCCGCGCCATAAAATTCCTTTCCTGAAATCTCAGATTCTTTTTAGCTGGAGTACAATTAGTTGTATGGAATTGGGTGTTGGTATTGCTAAAATTAGAAAATATGCAACTTCTGAGAGTGGGGATACTGTCGAAGTCGTTGAAAGGCCAAAAGGTGGTTTATCCGTCGTGCTGGCGGATGGGCAAAGTTCCGGACGTGGTGCGAAATGGATCTCCACCTTGGTCGTCCGTAAGGTGATAACTTTATTGGCAGAAGGTGTTCGGGATGGAGCAGCTGCGCGGGCGGCGTCAGATTCCCTTTATACAGAGCGTGGAGGAAAGGTTTCTGCCACTTTAAACATCTTGTCTCTTGATAACCAAACTAGGACTTTAGTGATTACGCGCAATAATCCAGCTCCTGTGATAGTGATTAACAATGAACAATTAATCTCTTTGGAGGATGAATCCTTACCAATCGGTCTGTACAGAGGTACGCGTCCAGTAATTAATGAATTAGATTTAGAGTATGGATTAACAACGGTTATCTATAGCGATGGTCTAGTTCACGCGGGTTCTCGATACGGTGATTCTCTGGATGTCAAAACTTGCTTGGCAGCTCTGCTTGAGAATGAAGAACCCGCTCCACAATTCATAGCCGATTCATTGTTGCTAAGCGCACTAAATTTAGATCAGGGAAGACCATCTGATGATATTAGCGTAGTTGTCATGAGAGTGATGAGCCCAGCAGAAGATGAAGTCAGAAGGATGACGGTGAGACTTCCTCTTGATTTGCGATAAATTATTCTTAACCTGTCAGAGAATATATCTGTCGTCAAATTACAGCGATCATAATGAGTGAGTCAGAACATAAGAAATATACTATCGGAATAGTTGGACCTTGCTCAGCTGGTAAATCATCTCTCATCGAAAATTTACGCCAGTATGGTTACTCAGGGCGTCACATTGCTCAGGAGCACTCCCAAGTGCCCCATATGTGGAAGCGAATAGTTGATCCGATTGTGCTAATCTATTTAGATGTATCCTACACCGTTTCCATGAAACGACGTCCATTAGATATGAATTCCGTTGAATTCGATGAACAAAAGAACCGCCTGGAGCATGCTTTTCAAAATGCTGATTTATATCTCCATACCGATCATATGACCATTCAAGAAGTGACAGATAATGTGATTGTCTTCCTTCAAGACCTTGATATCCCTGTTCAAGATTCATGACATGATTCAAAATCTGCAAATTGGGTAATATTTTACAAACTCACTATTCAGGAGTATAATGCTTGGGATCGCCAGCCTTAGGCTGGCATTTATTGATGTGGAGGAAAATAGAGTTCAATGAGATCTTACCGATGGTTGATCATTATCCTCATTGTCGTCGCAATTGCAATATTCATTGATTTACCCAATAATCCTGGCATCCACATAGGGAGTTTTAACCGTGAAATCGAGACCCGTCTTGGTCTAGACTTGGTTGGAGGGGTGCAAGCATTATTGGAGGCTGATCTTCCAGAGGGCACCGCCATAGAGGCCGAGAAGATGAGCACTGCAACGAGAATCGTCGAAAATAGGGTTAATGGACTTGGAGTAACAGAAGCACTTGTACAACAAGCAGGAGAAAAACGGATTGTAGTTGAACTTCCGGGTGTCGAAGATCCCTTGGAGGCGATTTCGACCATCCAGGAGACAGGATTGCTTGAATTTGTCGATATGGGGTTTAATCCTTTGCCCGCAGGAACTATTGTCGTTACTGATTTTGCCGCAGCTGAAACTCCAGATACCTCTGAACCGCTCCTCCATACAGTCATGACTGGAGATGCAATTGAAAATGTGCAAGTAACTCGGGATCAAACCGGCAATTATGCGATTCAATTTGAACTCAATTCAGAAGGTGCTGACATCTTTTCTGAATACACAACTAGTAATGTTGGTAATCATTTAGGGATAGTCCTGGATAATACAGTTATCTCCGCACCTAGAGTCGATGAGCCCATTACTGAAGGTGAAGGCATCATCAGTGGTGCCTTTGATCTCGAAAGTGCGAATGCATTGGCTGTCCAATTACGCTATGGTTCCCTGCCTATCCCATTAAAAGTCGTTGAAACCCGCACAATTGGTCCAACCTTAGGGCAAGATTCTCTTCAGAAGAGCTTGGTTGCTTTGTTGATCGGCTTCATTATAGTAATTCTCTTTATGGGGATCTATTATCGCTTGCCAGGGATTTTGGCTGATGTTTCAATCATCATTTACGCCTTGGTAACATTTGCAATATTTCGTTACTTACCGGTCACTTTGACTCTCCCGGGTATTGCTGGATTCATGTTGAGTACTGGCAGCGCGCTCGATGCAAACATTCTGATCTTCGAACGCCTAAAAGAGGAGCTAAGAGCTGGGAGGGGGCTTAATCAAGCAGTTGATATCGCCTGGAAACGTGCTTGGCCTTCTATTCGTGACTCGAATATAGCCACATTGATCACTTGTGGGATCTTGTTTTGGTTTGGAAGCGCATTTGGCGCGACGATAGTGAAAGGATTTTCCCTTACATTGGCAATTGGCGTTGTTATCAGTTTGTTCACTGCCATAGTAGTCACCAGAACGTTCTTGAATTTAGTGCTCCCATATGTTAAAGAGAAAAATTTCACCCGTTGGTTCGGGATATAGACATGGATTCTTGGTATGTTCAATATATTAGGTAAGCGCTATCTTTTCTTTGGAATTTCTCTGTTAATCATTTTGCCTGGTTTGTTGTTAGCAATTATTTATGGGCTGAATCTGTCTGTTGATTTCACTGGTGGAACACTTATGGAGTTAAGTTTTACACCTGGCGATCCTCCCCCTCCGGCGGAGATCGTTGCATTATACAACCAGTTTGATGTTACAGATGTACAAGTCCAGACCACAGGAGATAACACCATTGTTGCTCGGTCTTCATTTATCGAAGATTCGTTACGAGGAGATATCTTATCTGCCATTGAGGAAAGCGTAAGTGATTCTGTCACAGTCGTCCGTGTCGATAGTGTTGGTGCAACAATTGGTCAGGAAGTCACATTACGAGCGGCTTTGGCCATTGCGGTTGCTGCGATTATTGTAGTCGTTTACATCACTTTTGCTTTCCGGGGTATGCCGAATGCATTTCGCAACGGAGTATGTGCGATCATTGCCGAAATCCACGATGTGTTAATTGTGTTCAGCCTGGTTATGATTGGTGGATTACTATGGGATTGGCAGATCGATGCACTGTTCTTGACCGCGCTGCTGACAGTTATTGGATTTTCTGTTCAAGACACTATCGTTGTGTTCGATCGCATCAGAGAGAATTCTTCCATTTACAAACGATTACCTTTCGAGACGTTGGTCAACCATTCGATCATTCAAACCTTACAACGGTCCATTAACACTCAGCTGATGACTGTTGAATTCATGCTCTTAGCATTGGTGTTGTTTGGAGGCATAACTCTTAGACAATTTGCTGTCATCTTACTTGTTGGTTTGTTCAGTGGAACTTACTCGTCGATATTTATTGCTGCGCCAGTGTTAGTGGTTTGGGAGAACCGAGAGTGGCAGAATTGGTTTGGTAGAGGCAAGAAAAGAAAACAAGCGACAACTTAAAATCGCAGATAAACAAAGGATGCGGGTTTTAACGCGTAATAATTTCGTTAAAACCCGCGTTGTATTAAAAATATGAAATATCCCAACAAAGCGTCTTCAGCAGATCCAGGTACGAAAACGAAACCAAATTACGTAATCGAAACCTGGGATAAACCGCTCCCTTCACCACGAAAACAAACCTTTCGAAGGGGTTTTAGAACGGGGTGTACTGTTATTATAAGCATAATGATTTGCATCATCGTTTTAGGTGGTATTTATCTAATGGTGCCTTTTCGTACAACCTTTCTCCTGCTTGGAATTGATCGCGCTCCAGAAGGGACTGATCTAGGCAGGAGTGATACAAATATCCTGATCACAGTTCTTCCCTTACGCCCCTATATTGGTATGTTATCAATCCCACGTGATCTGTGGGTTCAAATTCCAGGTGTTGGTGAAAATCGGATTAATACAGCTCATATTTTTGCCGAGGGACAGGAACCCGGCAGTGGTCCATCAGCAACCTTAGAGACAATTAACCAAAACTTTGGATTGAATGTTAAGCATTATTTTAGAATAAGTTTTGACGGTATTGTTGAGATCGTTGATGCGCTTGGTGGTTTGGATGTTGAATTAGAAAGGCCTATCGCTGGTCTAGCAGCGGGGAATCATCATTTGACAGGTGATGAAGCACTTGCATTTGTCAGGGATCGTCAAGGGACCGATGACTTTTTTCGCATGAATAATGGTCAATTATTTATCGTGGAATTGATTGAGCAGATATATCTACCAAAATCATGGATTCGCCTTCCCGCAGTATTTGTTGCAATCGATCAGACCATAGATACAAACCTCCCACTTTGGATTTGGCCACGCTTAGGATTTGCGTTGATGCGTTTAGGAATAGGAGATATCGATAATCGGGTAATTGATCGCGAACAGGTCACACCGTTCACTACTTCAGGTGGCGCTCAGGTATTATTACCAGAATGGGATAAGATTAATTTACTTCTAAATGAGATGTTTGGGAATTAATCCTTTATACCCCCACTGCATTCGCAAAATAACGTCCAAAGAATATTAAAGCAGCAGCACCCGCAATCATGAATGGCCCATAAGGGATGAATGTAAACGCCTGGTATCTTCTCGTTACCGCTGCTAAAACTAAGTAAAGCAAACTCACCACGCCGGCTAAAATAATTGCCAAGAATAGTCCCACGAGGATAGCAGGCCATCCAAGCAATAAGCCCAAGAGGCCTCCCAGGATCACATCCCCGAAGCCAAGTGCTTCATCGTTAAACTCTTGCTTCCTTCTACGGACAACAATTCGTGCAAACAGTGCACCGAGATAATAAAGAATAAGCATTGCTCCAAAACCAGCTAAACCACCCACCATCGTATTGAATATTCCGTGTTTATAAACTCCTATCGCTAATGCTATTGCACCACCAACTATGCTCACCGGGTGCATAATCAGGTGGTGTTCAAGGTCTATCACCACCACAATCCCGAAATAAATTGCCACCACTATGCTGAGCCAAAAACCTAATGCAAGTTCTGGTTGTATCCACAACCAAATTGCGAACAATACAGTAATTAGCTCAACAATCCAGCTCCTTAGACGTCTGGAGTGACCACAAAAGGGACATGTCCGAGGCCAAAAAAAGTAATTGATTATTGGCTGGGGTTTTTCACATGATGTGCAAAAAGGTTTAGAGAGCTTTCTTTTATAAGGTAAAACATCGGCGATATAGTTAATAAATGCGCCTGAAATCCACCCCAATAGGATCACAACAATAGCCATCAAGAAAAATTATAGCATTGAATGAAATTCAATTCGAGAAGTACGCTTTACAAAATTGTTTTTAAAGTAAAATGGTTTCATGTCCTCAAATGCTCCAATTGTTATCCTGACAGACTTTGGTACTGAAGATCCGTTCGTGGGAATCATGAAAGGAGTGATCTCCAAGATCGTTCCAAAGATTCGTGTCATCGATCTGTCACATTCTATTCCTCCAGGGGAAATCAAGCGCGCTGCAATTGCAATTTGGATGTCCAAACCTTATTTTCCTGACGATACAATATTCTTAGGAGTAATCGACCCCGGTGTTGGAACACCAAGACGTGGCATCGTCATCGTCAATGATCATCATAAGTATGTTGGTCCTGACAATGGACTATTCACATTTGTTTTGGAAGATTCCTCACAAGTTTGGGAATTGAGGGATAATAAATACCAACTTCCCAATCCCGGAGCCACCTTTCATGGTCGTGACATCTTTGCTCCTGCTGCGGCCTACCTCGTTCGTGGAGTTAAAGGCTCCCAATTCGGACCCGCTGTATCTGATGTGCTTCGGCTTTCTGACCCGTTATTTACGTATGAAAAGAATATTATCCAAGGAGAGGTGCTTTTCGCTGATCATTTCGGCAATTTGTTAACGAGCTTCGGGCAGTTCTCACTTATTGCAGGATCTGAATATCGTTTAGATCCCTGGATACAGAGTGTTTCAAGTTCATTTAGTGGAATCAAAGTTTCTATGGAACACGCTCAGCTCGAACTCCCGGATGGTAGATTACTCCCCTGGGTGGTCACCTTCGCTGATATACGACCAGGTGAATGCGCAGTTTTGGTAGGAAGCAGTGGGCTTATGGAAATTGCAGCAAACCGAAGTCGCGCTGTGGAGATATTAGGATTATCTGAGGGCGATCTTATTACGCTAAGATTCTAAGGAGATTTGGATGGAAAAATTTATCATCGAAGGCGGCCACCCGCTTAATGGGGAAACTTTACCATCAGGCAATAAGAATGCTGCCTTGCCCCTTCTCGCCGCTTGTTTGCTCACGGATGAACCCATCGTGCTGCATAATCTCCCTGAGATCAAGGATGTCGAAACAATGCGTTTGTTGCTGGAAAGCCTGGGTGTGCAAATTAAAGCCATGAATAACCACACCTGGCAAGTGCATGCAGCTGAAGTTCGTCCTGCAGATCTCGACCCAGAACTTTGTAAGAATATTCGCGCCTCAATCCTCTTAGCAGGTCCGATGGTTGCGCGTACTGGCGAACTCCAATTACCTCCTCCAGGAGGTGATGTAATTGGAAGAAGACGCGTGGACAGCCATATCTTAGCTCTCAGCAAATTGGGAGCTATTGCAGAGTATGACCGATCGCGCAAGGTGTTCCAATTTCAGGCGGGAAGGATGTCCGGTGGGAATATCCTTCTTGATGAAGCCAGTGTCACCGCCACGGAAAATGCAATTATGGCAGCTGTCACTACTCCAGGTGCTACAGTTTTGCGGAATGCAGCTTCAGAGCCTCATATTCAAGAGCTTTGTCAATTCTTAAATATTCTCGGTGCTGAAATAGAAAGCATTGGATCAAATACTCTCCATATCAAGGGTGTTAATAAACTAAATGGAGGTGAATTTACCATCGGTCCGGATTATTTAGAAGTGGTCAGTTTCATCGGGGCTGCTGTTGTGACTGGCGGCTCGATCCGTATCCGTGCTGCTGCTCCACATTATTTGGATATGATCGCGTATGTCTTTCGCCGCTTAGGAGTAGAGTGGTATGTGGAAGGTGAAGATGTTATCGTACCTGAAGAACAAAAACTGGAGGTTGAACCAGATCTGGGCGATGCCATTCCAGAGATCAGTGTAATGCCTTGGCCAGCGTTTCCTACGGATTTGATGAGTATTGCCATTGTCGTGGCTACTCAATCCAAAGGAAGCGTTCTGTTCCATGATTGGATGTACCCAAGTCGGATGTTTTTCATTGATAAGCTGGTGAGTATGGGAGCACAGATTGTGTTATGCGATCCTCATCGCAGCATCGTTCAAGGGCCAACAACACTGTATGGTGAGAGGATGGAAAGCCCCGATATTCGGGCGGGTATGGCAATGGTTTTGGCTGCCTTGGCGGCAGATGGCCAGTCAGAAATACACAATGTCGGTCAAATTGACCGCGGCTATGAACAGATCGATAAAAAACTCCGCGCATTAGGGGCGCAGATAAATCGGGTCAACGAATCTTAATTGTTGTTGTTTAATTACTTGATTGAGATTGTGAAGCGCTTGCTTTTGCGTTTTTTACAACATTCATAAATTCACCCACCACATCTCTCAACATCGGTTCAGGTAAAGCGCCGACTTGGCGGTGGACAACTTTGCCTTCCGCGACAAATAACATTGTTGGAATACCCTGCACCTGGAATTTACTTGCCCATTCCGGGTTTTCATCTGTATTTACCTTGGCAATTAACAAATTTCCTGCATTTTCTTTAGCGAGCTTGTCCAGGGTTGGGGCAACCATTCGGCAAGGTCCGCACCAGGGTGCCCAAAAATCGACTACTACAGGTATTTTCGATTGCAGTACAGTTTTTTCGAAGGCGCTATCTGTGACATGTACAGGTTCATCTATCATCTCAGTGACTCCCATTATTTTATGTGCAAGCAAGTATAGCATGGTAACAAATATTTGTCAGGTATAATTCGGATATAGGTAGTCAATTTACCAATGCTAAACAAGATCAATTATCAAGTCGATACATCGCTTTATCATGGTCCCTTAGATCTATTACTGCAACTTATCGAGCGTGCAGAATTAGATGTCACAAAATTATCCATAGCTCAGGTGACCGATCAATATTTGGATTATTTGGAAAATCTCCCTCAATTATCTGTGGAAGAAATTTCTGCTTTCTTGGTAATTGCGGCTAAGTTAATCCAAATTAAATCAGAAATGTTACTTCCTCGCCCACCTATAAGGGAAGCAGGGGAAGAAGATCCTGGTGAGGCGCTGGCACGACAATTGCTGCTGTACAGGAAATACAAGCTTATCGCGGAAAAACTGGATCAACTCCAACGTTCGAAAAGACGTACCTTTGTGAATTTATCACCTGTTCCCGAGGTAGCAGGGAAACACGTTATCACAGGTGTATCGATTTCAGATCTAATTGATGCTTCAAATGAAGTTTATTCGCGCAAGCCAATAGACCCGGAATCTTTAGATTCGGCTATTTCAGCACCAAAAATTACCCTCCGTCAGCGAATTCAACTTGTTGTTCGACATTTACGTAATTTTGGACGGTCAAGTTTCCGGACTATTCTCGGAGATCATCGGTCGCGAGAAAGTATTTCAGTCACCTTTTTAGCGATGCTGGAGCTGATCAAATCGGATTATATTGTTGCATTCCAAAGGAATTTATTCTCAGATATTGAAATTGAGCCTCTCCAGGAATTAGAGGGTAAAGAAGAATTTGAATTGGAGTTTGGAGAATAAAATGAGAAATCGATTGGCTAATTCAAGCTCACCTTATCTTCTTCAGCATGCTGATAACCCTGTAGATTGGTATGAATGGGATGCTGAGGCGTTGGAAAAATCTCGTCAGGAGGATAAACCGATATTTCTAAGTATAGGTTATGCAGCCTGTCACTGGTGTCATGTCATGGCTCATGAATCCTTTGAAGATGCAGAAACTGCCAAAATTATGAATGAAAACTTTATCAATATTAAGGTAGACCGAGAAGAACGACCTGACATTGATGGAATTTACATGGACGCGGTAGTAGCTATAACTGGACAGGGTGGATGGCCCTTAAGTGTTTTTTTAACTCCAGAACAAGTACCCTTCTACGGTGGAACTTATTTTCCTCCTGTACCTCGCTATAATATGCCTTCGTTCAAAGATCTGTTGCTTGGGATTTCTGACGCCTGGAGAAGTGACAGAAGTCGATTACTTCAATCAAGTGATCAGATCTCAGCATATATCAGAAGAAATCAATCTATTCCTGGGTCTCCATCAGAATTGAGTCGAGAATACCTGGACAAAGCCGCCTTAAATCTCGCCCAGAATTATGATTGGGAATATGGTGGCTGGGGGAAAGCACCCAAATTTCCCCAACCTATGGCTATTGAATTTTTGCTTCGCAGGGCTTCACGTGGGGATGAATTCGCCCTGGAGATTGCAGAACACGCACTACTCGCAATGGCCAAAGGTGGAATGTACGACGTAATCGGCGGCGGTTTTGCCCGCTATAGTACAGATGATGATTGGCTTGTCCCCCATTTTGAGAAGATGCTCTACGATAACGCCCAACTGGCATCAGTTTATTTACATGCCCATCTGCTAACTGGATTGGATAAATACCGGCAGATTTGTGAGGATACTTTAAATTTTGTTTCTCGTGAGCTAACAGACCCGGAGGGAGGTTTCTACAGCAGCCTGGATGCTGATTCTGAAGGTGAGGAAGGCAAATATTATGTGTGGACCGAAGGTGAGATCAGGGGATTAATTAATGATAATAGTGATGCTCAAATGTTACTTGCTGCTTTAGGCGTCACAACTGAAGGTAATTTTGAGGGTAATTCGATCCCAAGGCGCGAATCTACTGATGAAGAGCTAGCCAGGAAATTTGATCTGAATTCTAACGACATCAGAAGCCGGGTTGAAAAATTGAGCTCAATAATGCTTAAGGAGAGAGAAAGGCGAGTTCGTCCTGGCACAGACGACAAGGTGTTGACGGCGTGGAATGGGATGATGTTGTGTGCTTTTTCTGAAGCTGGGAGGTATTTGGGGAATAGTGATTTTATAGAAATGGCTACACGCAATGGAAGTTTCCTGTTGAAATCATTGCTTGTTGAAAACCGCCTTATGCGCGCCTGGCGGAATGGTAGCGCAACTCATAATGCCTATCTTGAGGATTATTCGGCCCTGATCTTGGGCTTGATTTCTTTATTCAACACCGATCCTGATCCGAAATGGTTCCAGGCAGCACACAAACTGGCTCAGGATTTGATTCAGCATTTTAATCACGCCGCTGATCTATTTTATGATACACGCGATGACCACGAATCTTTATTGGTGCGTCCCCGCAGCATCCAGGATAATGCTACACCTTCAGGGAATGCCCTGGCCGCCACTGCCCTGCTCCAGCTTGCAGCATACCAGGGGGATGGAAGTATGCGAGACCGTGCTGAGAAAATGCTTGGAGAGGTTCAGGAGGTAATGTCACAATATCCGACCGCATTTGGACAATGGCTATGCGCATTAGATCTAGCTCTCTATCCCATCAAAGAGGTCGCCATTATTGGAGATACCGAGGATAAAGGGACCAGATCTTTCACCAGGGCTCTCTGGCAGAAATATCGACCTCATGTAATCTCGGCAGTCTCGGCGGTGCGACCCGGTAATGAGGGTCCAGCCTTGCTACATGATCGTCCACTGATCGACGACTCGCCAACTGCGTATGTTTGTGAAGGTTTTGTTTGCCAACAACCAACAACTGATGTTGCCATCTTTGAAAAACAGCTCGAACAGTAACTATATGTCTTGATATTCTAAAAGCTGAGGGTCAAGCCTATTGGACAATGATCTGATCCCCAAATATCATCATATATAGTCGTCTCATCTATATGCTTGAGCAACCCAGATGAGATCAAAAAATAATCTAATCGCCAACCAATATTTCTCTGCCGAGCATTTACTCGATAAGTCCACCAGGTATATTGAATTCGAGCTCCAAACAAGTTCCTGTAAATATCGATGAATCCATGCTCTAAGAATTTATCGATCCAGGCTCGTTCTTCAGGCAAAAAACCAGACACCTTTTCATTTTGCTTCGGATTCTTCAAATCGATCGCTCGGTGAGCAGTATTTATATCCCCACACAATACGACTAACTTTCCGTCTTTATGTAGGGAATTACAAATTTTCAACAGCCTGGCATAGAATTCAAGCTTATACGATAGCCTGGTCTGGTCTCTTTTGCCGTTTGGAACATACACATTTATCAAGACAAAATCACCAAAATCAAGGCTTATAAAACGGCCTTCGACATCAAATTGCTTATCCCCCATGCTTAAATCAAAACCGACGGGCGTTTCGCTACTAAACGTGGCCACCCCACTATAACCCGGACGCTCGGCAGAATTCCAATACTGATTATAATGAACAAACTTTTCGATCCGATCGTCTGGAAGCTGCTCCACCTTCATTTTGATTTCCTGCAGGCACAGCACCCTCGGAGAGAGATTTAAAACCTCATCAAGTGCTCCTTTAGAGAGCACCGCACGCAGCCCATTCACATTCCAGGAAACTATCTTGACTTTCTTTTTTGATTTTATTTGCAAGGTGATAACCCCGGATACTTTTATGCTACAATGCTCTTCAAGTTTGAATTAAACCACACTAATTGCTTTTCTCGTATTTCTGTGTTTTTGTTACCTCGTATACTTTTGTTTGTCTCTCATTTTTTAGTGAGGCACTAAGTAAATAGAATATTCAACAATGAAATCTATTATCAAACCAGTCAAGGGTACACGTGATTATTATCCAGAAGTGATGGCGCTTCGCTCCTGGTTATACGAAGCCGCCAAGAAGGTCTCCAATTCATTTGGCTATCAGGAATACGAAGGCCCCTTAATCGAATCAATTGAATTGTACGCTGCAAAATCTGGGGAAGAACTGGTCAAGGAACAATCTTTTGTGTTCGAAGACCGGGGTGGAAATCTGATCGCCTTGCGTCCAGAATTGACCCCCACCCTGGCCAGAATGGTCGCACAACGACAAAACCAATTAATCTACCCCTTGCGCTGGTGGTCTTTTGGTCCTTTTTGGCGTTATGAACGACCCCAAAAAGGACGCACGCGAGAGTTTTTCCAATGGAACATCGATTTGATCGGCCCTGACACGTCTGCCGCAGATGCTGAACTGGTGGCAATTGTGGCTGCATTTTTCAAGCAAGTTGGACTTTCGCCCGCAGATGCTCAAATTATGGTTAACAATCGTCAGCTAATGGAAACAGAACTGATTGCTTTGGGAATAGCCCCTGGACAACTAAAGGAGGTGTTTCGCTTGATCGATCGCAAGGCAAAGATGGAGCGTTCTAAATGGGAGGCATACGCCAGCGAACTAGGGCTTGAATCCAGGCAGATCGATGACTTGAAGAAATTATTATCTGATGATGAACTCTGGCAAAAATCACGTGCTCTTGAAGAATTTTTCCTTGCGATTGATGCTCTTCAAGTCAGCGAGTATGTTAGATATGCACCTTACATCATTCGTGGATTAGATTACTATACAGGCACCGTGTTTGAGGGTCTGGCTGTCAATGGTGGCTTGACCCGATCGATCTTAGGTGGCGGCCGCTATGACAATCTCCTCGAAGATGTCGGCGGGGACAAACTCCCAGCAGTAGGGTTCGCCATGGGCGATCTGGTAATGTCGCTTGTGCTGGAAGAGCTGGGATTGATCCCTGAAGATATTAAATCACCTTCAGCATCGGTTCTTGTTACCGTTTTTGACGAAGGAAGCATGCAAGAGACGCTCAGGCTTTCAGATGAACTACGCCAGACCGGATTGAAAGTAAATTGCTACCCCCAGGCGGATAAATTGAGTAAGCAACTTAAGTTTGCGGATCGCATCGGAATAAAAATTGCCGTAATACTCGGCCCTGAGGAAATCAAACAGGATATGGTCACCTTCAAGGAGCTGAGCAGCGGAAATCAGGTTTCTGTAGATAGGGCTCTAGCCGCAGATACAATTTCCGAATTGCTTGATGGCTACATTCCTTCATGATAAAATGCCACAATAAGCATGGTGGGCGTAGCTCAATAGGCAGAGCGCCTGTCTGTGGAACAGGTGGTTGAGGGTTCAAGTCCCTTCGCCCACCCACGTAAAAAGCCAATCCTGGGTTGGCTTTTTTGTTTCAATGATCACCCACACAAAGTATAATATTTTCCTTTCAAAATGAAAGAATCACACAATCTCGTTCCACATTTAATCATTGATAAATTCAAAGCCGGTGAACATCACGGCAGCTTCCCTACGGTTGGAATGTTCATCGACCTCTCCGGCTTTAGCGCCATCACGGACACCTTGATGGAGCAAGGTCAACATGGCGCAGAAGTTCTGGCCATGATTATGCGCGATATATTCTCGCCATTAATTCAGGGTGTCTATGAAAAGGGCGGCTTTATCACAACCATTGCTGGAGACGCTTTTACGGCACTTTTCCCGATCAAAGAAGAAAAAATGATCGCTATCCGGCGGGCTTTATATGCAGCCTCGGGTGTCCAGAATTACATGGCCGCTCACCCAATTCAAGACACAACTTACGGAAAATTCAATGTCACAGTGAAAATTGGTATTGCCTTGGGTGAGGTCGATTGGGGTATTTTACGTTCTGAAGATAACCAAAGAGCAGTTTATTATTTTAGAGGCACAGCTATTGAAGGTTGCACCGCAGCTGAACAGCAGGCAAAATCCGGTGATATAGTTCTCGACGAAGGCATTTACAAGCAAATAAAAAGATTTGGTACAGCTAAAAAAGTTGACGAACATTTCATTTTAACTGGATTAAATCCTGAACTCGAAAAACCCTCAACCATTAAACTACCGCTGACGGATGAAAAAATAATTACTCACTTTTATCCAGAATCGCTGCTAGAGCGCTCTCAGAGTAGCGAGTTCCGTCAAGTCATCAATATGTTCATCAATTTACCTACGGTGAGGACTGAGGCCCAGCTTGAAATTTTCATGCGTTCACTTTTCGATTTACAACAACAGCATGGTGGTCTCCTCACCAGGCTGGATTTTGGAGATAAAGGATCCAACTTACTGCTCATGTGGGGCGCCCCTATTGCCTTTGAGAACGATCTGGCTAACGCACTAGACCTGATCTTGGAATTACAAACGCATACTAGCATGCCAATCAGCGCTGGGATCACCTATCAAATCGCCCATACGGGATTTATTGGCTCACCCTTGCGTGAAGAATATACAAACTATGGACGTGGCGTAAACCTTGCCGCTAGATTTATGTCTACTGCACCTCGCGGGGATATTTGGGTAGACGAACAAGTGTATAAGCGCACAAACTCGCAATTCGAAATTGAATACGAAGGTGAGTTTTCTTTCAAAGGCTTTTCAGAAAAACAAAAAGTTTACAACTTATATGAACGTAAAGAGCGAACCAGATCATTTTTTCAAGGCGAAATGGTCGGTCGTGATACTGAGTTGAAGCAAATTGAAGAATTTTTATCCCCATTGAATGATGGTAAATACTGTGGCGCACAGGTCATCTGGGGTGACCCTGGCATTGGTAAAAGCAGACTCGTACACGAAATCAGTACAAGAGAACTATTTGATGGGCTAGATATTCTCTGGGCTTTTTGCCAAGCCGATCAATCAATACAAGATTCGCTCAATCCTTTCAGATATTGGCTGAATAATTATTTTGGGGTATCCAAATCCCAAATAGAAGCCCGAAACAAGCGTAACTTTAACCGCAAGCTTGACGGGTTGATTTCGGCGATAGAAGATGAAAGCCTGGGGACAGACCTGGATCGCAATCGATCCTTTTTAGCTGCACTTCTAGGACTTTACTGGCCAGATTCGCTTTTTGAACAAATGGATGCCCAGGGGCGCTACGATAACACACTGATTGCTTTAAGCGATCTAATACGAGCCGAGAGCTTACTCCAACCTATCGTCATTCAACTAGAAGATTCCCAGTGGTTGGATCAAGAATCGCGTATTTTTTTACCGATGCTTGAGCGTATATTAACCTCAGACCAGAACAGAACATATCCGGTTGCTATCATTGCTACCGCTAGGCGAGAGTATCCGGGTCCGATCCTGGGAGACGGACTTCTATACAGCGAAATCGATCTTGGTGAACTATCGGACGATTCATTGACTCAGCTGGCAAAATCTATCTTAGGCGGACAAGCTGCACCTGAATTGTTGGCACTCGTGTCACAACGTGCAGAAGGAAATCCATTCTTCGCAGAACAAATTCTAGTTTATCTACAAGAAGAGAATTTACTGAATCAGGATGGTGATCTTTGGAAAGCTAAAGAAAGCTCCATTGATCCTCTGCCTGATGATGTTCGCAGCGTGTTGGTTTCTCGTCTCGATCGGCTTACCTTGGATGTAAAGAATGTGGTTCAGACCGCTGCAATATTAGGGAGAGAATTCGAATTAGATCTATTGGCCTTCATGCTTGAAGGAGATAATAATATACCCAAAAAGGTGGCAACTGCAGAAAATGGAGCGATATGGTCTGCCCTGAATGAAATGCGCTATTTATTCAATCATGCATTGCTGCATGATACAGCCTATCGCATGCAATTGCGAGCACGGCGGGAGAAACTGCACACGATTGCTGTTGGAGCACTTGAGACGCTTTATGCGGAAGAATTGAGCTCCCATTATGCTGAGCTGGCATATCACAGCGAACGAGCAAACATCACAGATAAAGCCTTATCATATTTGTTGAGTGCTGGAGAAATCGCAAGAGATTTTTATCAAAACAACCAGGCATTAGATTATTACACTCGTGCCCTAAAATTTCTATCACCTGAGGATCTCAAAGACCGCTTTGATATATTGATTTCAACAGAGTCAATCAACAAACTACTTGGGGAAATTGATAATCAGAAAGAGACCTTAATTGCACTTTCCGATATTATTGAAGAGTCTTTAATTCATGATGGCAATGATTACTGGTTGAGGCGATCGGCAGAATTATCCTATCGCTGGGCAAATTACTATACTTCAACAGGTGCTTTTCAAAAAGCCATCGATCCGGCAAAGAATGCAATTTCACTTGCAGAGCAGACAGGATCCTTGGATATTGCTGTCAAAGGAAATCTAATTTTATCTAATGTCTACTTAACCCAGGGAAACCATGATGATGCATTCCAATGGGCTGAGCAAAGTCTTCACCTTGCTAAAGAAATTGGTGACCATCGTGAAGAAAGTCATGCTCTCAATCAATTAGGATTATTATCCCTGGAGCACAATGAATTGTCAAAAGCGAAGGAATATTTTACACAATGCTTAGAAATCGCGCGTGAGATTGGTGATCTGCGCGACCAAGCTTTGCCCTTAAACAATTTAGGCATTATATCTGGGACAGAGGGTAATTATTCTTATGCCCGAGATTATTACGAACGAGCTTTGACTCTCGCAAGAGAAATAGGGGACCGAAGTGGCGAAGGCCTGGTGCTGGGAAACCTTGGCTGGATTGCTGGAATCCAGGGTGATTACACCACTGCTAGTGATTATGGCGAACGGCAATTAATGATTGCACGGCAGGTTGGAAACAAATACCTTGAGGCTTATGCCCTCATCAATCTTAGTTTTTCCAATGGGACAATTGGAGATTTCAAATCCGCTTTGGATTACGCAGAGCAGGGTTTAGCCCTTTCAAAGAAAAATGGTGATCGTTCGGCCGAAGCATGGTCGCTCACCAGTCTAGGAAATTCCAGCTTAGAATTGAACAACTTAAATGCAGCCCACAATGCATATAAACAAGCTCTTGAAATTCGTGAATCTTTATCACAGCCCAATTTAGCCACTGAGCCAATAGCCGGTTTAGCCCGCGTTGCGCTGGCAAATGGGGATATTGCTGAAGCCATCAACCTGGTTGAGGGTATCTTCAAATATCTCGATGATGGAGGCACCCTTGAAAGCACTGAAGAACCTTTACGGGTATATCTCATCTGCTACCAGATATTACGCGCGGCAAAAGATCCAAGGTCAACGGATGTAATAAATACTGCCAACGACCTGCTGCAGAGCCGCATTGCAAATATAAAAGACACCAGCTTAAGGAAAGCCTATTTAGAGGATAACCTTCTCAATAAGGAGATAATTTCAACCTGGAAAGAACAAAATAATCCAGATTAGTTTGCCCATCCGACTGGGGGATCTCCTTTTCTCAACTCTGCAGTTATGTAATCAATTCCATCAATATTTTTCTGTTTGGGTGATTTGAATTTGACAGTTTTCTCGCCGTCCCAATACACCAACTTCTTGTTTCCATTTTTCTTAACTTGTACTTCGTAATCCGCCTTCAAATTCTTTTTGACTTTTTTTCCTGTTTCATTATCCGTGAATCCGAAGTTGCCGATCCAATCGTATTTCTTAAAGTCTGGACTATCTTTCAGACTCCTTGGTATTTTTTTTTCAAAAACTTTGTATCCACTTGGAACTACAACCCTCATCTTGCCTTTATGAATCGCTTTTCCTTTCTTTGCCATGAAACTCTCCTTTTGATTTAAACTTCTAAATTTTTTGATTAGAACTTTCCTGCACTTGTTCATATCATACCAGCCTATTATGTTCTTTAGGAAATTCAATTGCATTTTTGGGAGATAAACCTACATGCGAAAGATTGATACAAAAAACAAGATCCTTCAAATTGCTGCAGGCTTATCAATATTCATATTATTTTCCATGTCTGCTTGTAGCCCCGAAATCCAAGCAGAATCGGTCCCGACAAATACTCATACGATCCTTATTCCTACACTTCCAGAATCTACTCAGCAAGTGACTCCAACTCAAAGTCCGATAAGCAATCCTAGCTTGCAATCTCTTCTTGAGCTTGGCCTGACCTACCAACAGATGAATGGAAATCGATATGCCCTCGGAAAAGGGAATTTGCTAGCTCAAACACCAATCGATATAGATTTATCAGATATCCCTACCTGGGTTGTCTCCACGCCCTACCAAGATGGAGTGATCTGGTATGTGACATTACAAAATGGAGCTGTTCATGCTTATTACTCTTCTCCGAGAGGGGTAAGTGAAGTCTCCAGTGTACCTTCCAAACTGCCACCAGAAATGCCGCCAATACTTAAAACAACTGATAATAATTCATCTTTGGTTTTCGTCCCTAATCCTGCTCAGTCCAAAATCACACACCCAATCCTATTGCCCCAATCGAAGATCAAAGTGGCGATCGTCTCAAATGGAGATTTGGAGTTCATTGGCGAGTCTGATGAAAAGCTATTGACTTTACCTGTAAACGCACTTCTTGATGCCCGGCTATTAGTTGATGAACGGGATAGAATACTGCTGCTCACCAATCCAACCGATCGCTATAATCATGGAGTGTTAGGAGACCATTTCGAAGCTGCCAGCATAACTTTAATAGAAACTTTCCCTGAGCCTCGAGTAACTGGGATAATATCCCTTCCCGAAAACGAAGTTGTGGAGGGCATCGCACCAATTTGGGTTGACCTTACTGGTGATGGTAAACGTGAGATCATTGCTACCATCAGCGACCGTGGCTTGGGTGCCGGGATTGTGGTTTTCAGTGAATCAGGGGAGCGCTTAGCAGAGGGGCCAAAAATGGGACAACCAAACAGGTGGCGACACCAGATCGCGGTTGGGGATTTTTTGGTTCAAGGAGAGCCAGAATTAGCCGTAGTACGTACGCCGCATATCGGAGGGGTTGTTGAGTTCTATCGTTACTCCGAAGGAGATTTTGAACCGGTTGCCCAACTTCCTGGGGTAACATCTCACGTAATCGGCTCCCGGAATTTGGATATGTCAGTTGCGGGAGATTTCGATGGCAATGGCACAACCGAATTACTTGTCCTAAATCCTTCCTTAACAGAGCTGGTCGCAGTACGCAGAGTACCTGAGAGTGCCGAGATCATTTGGAGGATTCCCCTGGATGGTAAACTCAACACAAACCTGGCAACTGCCACTTTATCTGATGGGAAAATAGTGCTTGGTGTAGGCCGAACTGACGGCGTGTTGCGATTGTGGTATCCCTAAGTCAAATAATACGCTTATCCCGTTCAGTTAGTTCGAAAAATTTGCCCCCTTTACACCCTGAAATCCTACATATTGGTCCATGTGCAGCTTTATTTAAATTATTGCATATTTGCCATCGGGCAGATTTATTATCAGGATTAAATGATGAAGGTGGGAAATGATTTATGAATATGAGAAAATATCTGATTTAAATCTGATTAGGATATGACATTAATTAGTACATCGCAGTTTGATTTGATCGTACAATGGGGAAAACGGGATTATGTCCAGAAGCAGTACTTAATTCTCCTTTAGAAACTAAGGAAAATCATATGACCGAGAATTTAGAAATCCAGGATGCGCCGATCTTTTCTTACGCAATTGCAAGCGGTGATATGAGGTACATTGAAATTGGGGAGAGGGATATTTACCTTCGTAATGATCCGAAGCTGGGGCTAATATATCGCGGAGAGATTGCCGGTTGTGGGCCAGAGTGTCACTTCGAATTGAATGAAATTCTCCTGGAATATGCTATGAGTTGTGAGGGATGTAGAGAAGAAAGTTTCGCTACAAAGGAAGTCGTTCAATTTGGAGAACACCTTGGTGAGGTTTTGCTTGCAAGAACCGCTCGAGATATTGCCGAACTGCCCACAATAAAGAAATTGTCGAGTGTGTCCAAGTGCATGCTTAACTCGATGAGTGCAAGGTATATCGAGGAAATCAAAGAGGATCAACTCAAATATTCCTTGGATTGTTGTCCGCTCAGAGAGTGTGCAATGAATACCGGTCTCAACAGAAATGTGGATATGGCTCATTTATCATTTGTTGCACTCTGGAAAAGCCTGATAAGTAATTTGGCTCCTGGTTGGGTATTGATGCACCCTTCAAATGAAGATAAGGAAATCCCCATTCACAAAATTGTTATCGTTAGTGGATTGGAACCTTGACTGCAAGCTTTGAATACCGCAATACTTTATTGATATCTGGTGGAAAATGGCAATTGTATTTAGTTTGTTAATCCAGAATTACTAGATTTCAAGCAAGGAGAGCCCTTCGAGTATGACAATTCAAAATTCAAATGATGAGCAAACTCATCCAAGTGGTGATGAGCGATATTCATCCATCGATCGCACAATGAAACAGTTTGAATACGAAAAAGATTCTCTGCTTGAGGTGCTGAACGCTGCTCAAGAAGTATTTGGGTATCTATCCAGAGACCTGTTGATTTATATTTCAAACCAATTGAATGTTCCTATGAGTCAGGTATTTGGTGTGGCCACCTTTTATCATATGTTCACCTTTGAACCGCAGGGTGAACACAACTGCATAATTTGTAAAGGAACTGCCTGCCATGTTAAAGGTGCTGACCGAATAATTGAGGCACTCTCCGAAGAATTCAGCATCGCGGCAGGAGAGACCACCTCCGATGGTTTGTTCAGTCTGACCATCGCACGCTGCCTGGGAAGCTGTGGTTTAGCACCCGTTATCGTTCTTGATGGACAGGTTTACGGCAAAGAAACGCCTGAAGCAGCTAGCATGCGGGCTGTCGAAGCAGTATCACGATCAAAAGAAAAGATAGCACAATCGATGGAGGTTGGATGAACTTCAATACCCTTTTGGATATTGGGCAAAAAGAGCTTGCCAGGCAAAAAAAATACCAGCGCCGGATTTTTTGCTGTACCAGCACTGCCTGCCTTTCTGCGGGAGCTGGACAGGTACACACGACACTTGACCAAGCGGTCGCAGCATGTAAGTGCGATGAATATGAAGCAGAAGTAGTTAAAACTGGTTGTATGGGATTGTGCAGTGATGGTCCCCTGGTTAGAGTAGAGGAACAAGAAAAAGATCCTATACTTTATGGCAATATTAATCCCGACCTGGCTCAGCATATCGTTTCCCGACATGTTCCACTGGGTGAGTTGGAGGAAGATACCGATAGCGAGGAACAAGACCAAAGTGTGACTCCACATGACATTATTCATTACAGGGCAAGCCTTCGTCGGGCGCAGACCAAAAAAGATTTGGATAACAACATTATCTCTTTAGATCTGCCTTTCTTCACCAAGCAAGTGAAAGTCGTGCTGAACGAAACAGGGCGTATTAACCCGGATAAGCTGGAGGATTATTTAGCGCATGGAGGTTATAAAGCACTCGCACACGTGCTGGATAAGATGACACCGGAGGAGGTGTGCAATGAAATTCTTGAAAGTGATTTGCGCGGCCGTGGAGGCGCGGGATTTCCAACAGGACTGAAATGGAATTATGTTCGTCAGGAGAGTGCTGAAAATAAATTCGTTATCGTAAATGGTGATGAGGGCGATCCTGGAGCTTACATGGACCGCACAGTCATGGAAGATGATCCTCACCGGGTTCTTGAAGGGATGATGATTTGCGCTTATGCCGTTGGAGCCAGCTATGGATATTTATACATCCGTGGAGAGTATCCGATTGCCGTCGATCGGATAAGGAAGGCAATCAGGGCTGCCAGGCAGCGCAAGATTCTGGGAAATTCAGTATTGGAGAAAAATTTCAGCTTCGATGCTGACGTACGAATTGGAGCAGGTGCTTTTGTCTGTGGTGAAGAGACGGCCCTGATCCATTCTGTGGAAGGGAAGCGCGGCATGCCTCGTATGCGCCCCCCTTATCCTTCAAAATCTGGCTTATGGGATGCGCCAACGGTGATCAACAATGTAGAAACTATGGCCAATGTACCATCAATTATTAACAAAGGTGCAGAATGGTATGCCAGTATAGGAACTGAGAAGAGCAAAGGCACCAAAGTTTTTGCTCTTGCCGGTCAATTGCGCAATACAGGTTTGATCGAGGTTCCAATGGGCATTACCTTGCGAGAAATTGTGTACGATATCGGCGGTGGCATTCCCGGAGATCGGGAGTTCAAAGCTGCTCAGACCGGAGGACCTAGCGGGGGTTGCATTCCAGCAGAATATCTTGACTCACCTGTAGATTATGAGAGTCTAACCAAACTGGGATCTATCATGGGATCTGGTGGATTAGTAATCATTGATGATAGCACCAATATGCCTGATTTCGCCAATTTTTTTATGGATTTTTGCGTGGATGAAAGTTGTGGAAAATGTATTCCTTGCCGGGTTGGGACTGTTCAAATAAGAAAACTGCTTGACAAAATTAACGCTGGGGAAGGGAAACCTGAAGATTTGGAAAAGTTGGATAAACTCTGCCAGCTGGTAAAGAAAACTAGTCTGTGTGGATTGGGTCAATCAGCGCCTAATCCGGTCTTAAGCACAATGAAATACTTTCAGAATGAATACGATTCTTTGATTCAGCCATCTCAAACTTTCGAAGGCGGTGCGAGTTGACCCTGATGCACAAAAATAAGGATGTTGAGGAGAGAGATAACTTGGTTGAGTTGACTATAGATGGACAAAAAATCCTGACACATCCAGGGATGTCTGTATTGGAAGCTGCATTGGCTAATGATATCGATATACCACGCTTGTGTTACCACCCTGATTTAAGTGTTTCTGGTGGCTGTCGACTTTGTATTGTCAATGTTGAGGGGTATTCAAATCCGACTCCCAGTTGTGGTTTATCCTGTGAAAATGGCATGATCATCGAGACTCAAAACACGGGTCTGTCACAAATCCGCCGGGAGATCATTGATCTTTTCATTTCAGAACACCCGTTGGATTGTGTCACTTGTGATAAAAGTGGAGCATGCCTTCTTCAAAAGTACGCTTACGACTTTGGGATCGGTAAAACTAGCCACGAGTTCGAAGTTTCCAAACCACTTTACCAAGATGACAATCCGTTCTTTATCCGTGATCATCAGTACTGCATTTTGTGTGGTCGCTGTGTGCGGGTTTGCGATGAAGTTGTTGGTGCCAGTGCGATCGATTTTTCTGGACGCGGATTTGAGGCTTATATAGCAACACCATTTGATGATCCGTTACTCGATACGACATGCGTATTTTGTGGAAACTGCGTTCAGGTTTGCCCAACAGCTGCCCTGATGCCTGTTTCGCGCAGGGGTAATGGCCGCGAGTGGGAACTGGACCGAGTCAAAACGATCTGTGGTTATTGTGGTGTTGGATGTCAAATTGAATATGCTATAAAAGACGGCGAAATCCTCTATGCCCAATCACAACCTGATGCACCAGTTAATGGTGAGTTTCTATGCACAAAAGGACGCTATGGCTGGGATTTTGTTACAGATCCAGAACGCCTGACTAAACCAATGGTTCGGCGTGACTTGGCATATAAACTTGGGCTGACCAGTGAACCTTGGGAATTGCCCGAAAAATCTCCTCTAAAGATTAGAAAACCAAAGATCGACGACAGTTTCGTTCCGGTAGATTGGGACACAGCGCTCAACCTTGTCGCAGGTAACTTGGCCAAAACGGTCAAAGAATACGGACCAGATTCGATTATGGGTCTTGCCTCAGCTCGCTGCACCAATGAAGAAAACTACTTATTCCAGAAATTCATTCGCCTGGGAATTGGCACGAACAATTTAGATCATTGCGCTCGTCTTTGACACAGTTCAACAGTTGCAGGCCTCGTGCAGGCCTTCGGAAGTGGCGCAATGACAAACTCGATCGCTGAAATTCGCGATGCGGATTGCATTTTTATCACCGGCTCAAATACCGCTGAATCACATCCTGTTATCAGCTATGAAGTTATTCGGGCAGTAAAACGCGGCGCACATCTTGTCATTATCGATCCAAGACGCATACCACTTGTCGATCATGCAACCTTGTTCCTGCAGGTTAAACCCGGAACGGATATTTATGTATTTCTGGCCATCATGCACACTATTCTCCGTGAGGCCTGGGCAGATGAAGAGTTCATAGCCGAGCGGACAGAAGGGTTTGATGAGTTCAAAATGGCGCTCGAAGAATACACACCTGAGCTCGCTTCACTGATGTCAGGTGTTCCGGTCGAGCAGATCGAATTGGCGGCGCGGATCTATGCTTTCGGGGAGAGGAACAGCGGTCCATCACTGTATGAGGATCCGCGCGGTCACAGCTCAATCCTCTACGCGATGGGTATCACCCAGCGCAGCAATGGTACAGATATGGTGATGACCTTGGCGAACCTCGCCATGCTTTGCGGACAGGTTGGAAAACCTTCCACCGGTGTAAACCCACTGCGTGGACAATCAAACGTACAGGGTGCATGTGATGTCGGCTGCCTGGTAAATGTTTTCCCGGGTTACCAACAGGTTACGGATGAGGCAAAGCGTAAAAAGCTGGCCCAAGCATGGGGAGTAAATGACTTGCCAGGTCAAATTGGATTGACGATCGTGGAAGCGATGCACGCTGCCTCAGAAGGAAAGGTGCGAGCAGTTTACGTTATGGGGGAGAATCCAATGATGTCTGATCCAAATACCAGCCATGTGGAGCAAGCGTTGCGAAATCTGGACTTTCTGGTTGTGCAGGATATTTTCCCAAGCGATACCGCTTTGCTGGCCCATATCATCTTACCAGCCGCCTCTTCGCTGGAAAAAGATGGCACATTTACAAACACCGAGCGCAGGGTTCAGTTGATCCATCAAGTATTGTCAGCTCCGGGAGAGGCTCGTCCTGATTGGCAGATTACCGGAGAGATTGCGGCAAGATTTGATGAAAAAATGGGCATCGAGCGTGATCGCAAACATTGGATATTTCCCTCAACAGAAATGATCTTCAAAGAACTAACCTCGGTAACACCGATTTACGCTGGCATGAGCCATGCGCGCCTGGTCAGTGATGGCCTACAATGGCCTTGTCCTGAAGCCCAGCACCCCGGAACACCGATCTTGCATGTAGGGAAATTCTCGCGCGGTTTTGGAAAGTTCAATCCGGTGAAGGCAAATGATCCTGCAGAACAGCCCGACGAAGAATATCCCCTCATCCTGACAACTGGTCGAGTGTTATATCATTATCACACGGGTACGATGACCCGACGCAGCGGGCCGTTGGCCTGGGTTGAACCGCGCGGTTATGTGGAAATAAATTCTGAAGATGCATTTGCAGTAGATGTAATGCATGACCAGGCGGTTATCATTGAAAGTCGGCGGGGAACCGTTCGCACTCGCGCAAAAATTAGTGATAGTGTGCCGCCAGGCACTATTTTTCTGGCATTCCACTGGCGTGAAGCCCCTGCCAACATGCTCACGCAAGATTTTGCCCTCGATCCGGTCGCGAAGATTCCAGAGTACAAGGTTTGCGCAGTACGTCTCAAAAACCCCCGCATCAAGAGGGATCAATCAAGACCCTTGAAACAGGTATAGGAAGGTTGAAATTGCCTTTATCCATCCAATCAGATCGATTGGATGGATTATTTTATTTGGCAACCTTCTTCCGACTGGAATTCAAGAATTCTTCCTGGGTGAGTATAGAGGTTAAATCTGTTACGACGGGCATAACCAATCAAGGTAATCCCCCATTTTTCTGCAAGTTCAATCGATAATGAAGTCGGCGATGTCCTTGAGATCACAACCGGTGCACCAATATTCGCGGCTTTTTGCAGCATATCAGAACTAATTCGACCAGTCGTTAAGATGATTTTCCTTGACATATCAATTTCTTCCAACAGCATCCTACCAGCGAGTTTATCTAATGAGTTGTGACGGCCAACATCCTCTGCCATCACATTGACTTCATTACCATCGCTCAAAATTGATGTATGCACACCGCCAGCCTTTTGGTATAAATCTTGAGTTCTAAATAACTTTGCCACCATCTCATGTACACAATGTGCGCTTAGGGACACACCATTAAAAATTTCTGGTTTCAGGGTTAGAATATCTGTCCCAGTATAGCCACCAGTACATCCCGATGTCCTTTTCCATTCTTTGGGTTTTTGCGCTCCATGCTCTAGCCAAACATCAATAACATCCCCACTTTCACAAATGTGTATATCAATGATTTCTGTTTTGGTTGCTATTGCACCCTCGTTGAAAAGAAAACCCGCGGCAAGCGCTTCTAATTGATTGGGGGTACACATAAAAGTCAGCCATAGTTCGTTGTTGACAAATAATGATACCGGCTTTTCCACGATCACATAATTGTCGATTGTTTCCCATTTGTTCGAGTTCATTTGATGAAATCGTACCGGATCCAGTTCAGACATCATAAAATTCTCCAAGAAAAGTAACATTAGTAGTAGCCATTCATTTCAACCAATATTCAAATACCTAATGCCATTGCTAATAGTAGTTTAACACAAACACTGAATCATTTGCACTGTGTTATTTTCCCCATCCTTAGAACTAGCGATGTAAAAATGCATTTTATGTGGCAATTTTGATCCGATTTTATACTTGTGACGTTTATCACAAAGTAATATGCACTTTGTAACTGGCAGCAAAACCAGCCATCACTGATACTATACTCGCTTGGAAATTAGCTTTTATATTGCAGTTTAATGTTGCAAAAACAAAATCATAAAAGCGCAGTTTATCAAGCGAATAACCAAAGAAAATAATGTATTTGGAGTATCAATTCTTGCATGTGAAATTCAGTTTCAGCAAAATTACTTTTGTCCCTCAAGAGTATGTCTTTTGTTACTAGCCATGCACCTTGTTGATCTAAATACTTATAGATACGAATTGTTCTGCCTTCGATATATCCAACTCGAGGAGGTGGATACGACATTTAATTTAACCCCATTTGATTGCTTATTCAGTGAAATTCATACACACGATTTCATTTATTCCAAAAGGGTAAAGTGTTGTTGATCCGGCGTCTATTGTCTACCTTATCCAAAAGGAGGTATTTATGACAGCAACAGCCACCCAAGCGCCAGAATTATCTTTTAGCGATACGTTTTATACAAGTTTGTTCGACGTAGCTGACGGTGAGCGCATCCGGACATGCTTACAATGCGGCAACTGCAGCGGAGTATGTCCCTTTGGTTACCTCATGGGATTCCCCCCCGGAAGGATGATCGCCCATTTACGCGCTGGCAGATTTGAGAACGTACTCGAAAGCGATTCAGTCTGGATGTGCGTATCCTGTTATGCATGTACAACCGCTTGTCCGAAAGAAATTCCATTAACCCCAGGTTTATTGACCCGTACAAAAGAAGAAATGCTTCTCGCAGGCAATGTGCCGACTGAACTCCAAGATGCATTGATGAATTCTCAACGCTATGGGAATCCGATGGGTGAATCTCCTCGCAAACGTTCACTTTGGACCAAAGGCTTGGATTTTGAAGTACCCATCTTCAAAGAGGCAAACCGTCACGTCAATGTGCTTTGGTTCGTGAGTGACTACCCTTCCTATCATCCTCGCGTCCAGCTTACCACCCAAGCTATGGCCAAGATACTCCACATCTTAGGAGTCGATTTTGCTATTTTGGGACCCGAAGAAAATAGTGATGGCGACTCGCAAAGGTTGGCTGGTGAACGCGGGCTCTTCGAGATGTTAGCTGAAAAGAATGGGAAAGCTTTTAGTAAATATGATTTTGACACGATCATAACCTCTGATCCCCACGCATACAATGCTTTCAAAAATGAATACCCTACCCTTGGGATATCTTATCCCGTTCAGCATTTCACAGAATATGTCGCAGAACGGATTGATGAACTTATACCGCATCTTGAGGAAAACGGTGTACGCAGGGTTACCTATCATGATCCATGTTATTTGGGACGAGCAAATGGAGTTTATGATGCCCCGCGCACTTTATTAAAAGCCATCCCTGGAGTGGAATTAGTGGAAATGCCTCACTCACGTTCAACTAGTCTATGTTGTGGAGGAGGTGGTGGGGGAATGTGGCTAGATGGGTTCCAATGGGAGAAAGCCCATGTCCGGTTATCCGAATGGCGAATTCAAGAAGCTGTGAACGTTAACGCGGATATCTTAGCAGTTGCCTGCCCGTATGAACCTCCTCGCTTTGAGGATGCGGCAAAAATGGTTCAGGGAGCAGGTCGGTTAGTTGTCAAAGATATCGCCGAATTATTAGCCGATTCTATAGGGGATATGGACTAGGGAGAATAATTATGAACATAGTTGTTCTTGCAAAACTCGTGCCTGATCTTGTTGAAGAGTTAGAGATCAATGATTCGGGTACTGGACTCGATATGACCTGGCTGCGATTGATCATCAACGAGTTAGATGATCATGCGATCGAGCAAGCGATCTTATTAAAAGAAAAATCTCCTGCCCATGTGACGATTATGGCACCTGATATTGAAGGAGTTGATGACATTCTTTTTACCGCTGCAGCTAAAGGGGCTGACCGCATGATCAAAATCCTAGGAGATTTTGAAGAGGGCATGACTAACCACGCCCTTTCCCGTGTCTATGCCAACATATTACCTGATCTGAATCCGGATTTAATCCTCACTGGAGTACAGGCTCATGAAGACCTGGATGGTTCAGTTGGACCATTGCTGGCTGCCTTTTTAAAAATGCCATATATTGGGTATGTTGCCGGTGTATCCATCGAAAATGGAAACATTCTTGCCACCAAGGAATATCCCGGTGGATTGAATGCTGAGATGTCGGCAACTCTACCAGTCGTGCTTGGTATTCAAGCCGCAGAAACCCCCCCTAGGTATGTTGCTGTAAGTAAAGTTCGTCAAGCAATGAAATCCTCAGAAATTGAAGAGATTGAGGCATCAGAGTTGGATGCGAGCGGGAGTACACTTGTCGAACGAATGTACACACCTAAAGTTGGCGAGGGAGCGACCATATTGGAAGGTGACTTGGAAGAAGTTGCAGATAATCTGATCGAAATATTTAAAGAAATGGGCGTGCTGTGACGGGAGGCATGTGATGAGCACTGATGTATTTGTCGTCATAGAACATTTACGTGGAAAAGTTAATGATATTTCATATGTGATGCTTGCTGCTGCTCGTGAGATTTCTGACGCTACCGGGGGAGAAGTTCTGGCTGTTTTGCTGGGTTCAGATGTCGAAAATCTCGGGAGTGATTTAGCTGCCAACCGGATTATCTACATGGACTCCCCTGAATTATCCGATTTCACCTCCGAGGGATATCAACAAGCAATTGCTGCAATAATCCAAGAGAGGAATCCGAGATTGGTTTTATTCGGCCATACCTCTATTGGCATGGATGTAGCCAGCTTGCTCTCGGTTAATCTTGAAATCCCTCTAGTCAGCTCGTGTCTTACGATTTCGAGTGCGGATGGAACCCTAAAATACACCAGCCAATTATATGGTGGAAAGATTATGGCTGAAGGTAGCTTGTCTGAACCTTCAACATTAATCACAATGGTGCCTGGAGGTTACAACCCCGAAGATGGTCAGAGCTCGACTGCCGCCGAAATAATTGCAGTTGATCCTCCCCAGTTTGAGGGACTACGTATCAGCGTGAAGGAGTATATCGAACCCGAGGCAGGTGATGTCGATATCTCAACTGAGTCACTGCTGATATCTGTAGGTCGTGGAATCCAATCCGAGGACAATATAGAAATTGCCGAAGAGCTTGCTGAAGCCATGGGAGGTGTCGTCAGCGCATCTCGACCCGTAGTCGATCAAGGTTGGCTTCCAACATCACGGTTAGTCGGTAAGTCAGGATATCAGGTGAAACCAAAAGTTTATTTGGCCTTAGGCATCAGTGGTGCTCCAGAACACACAGAAAGCATTACCGGCAGTGAAACGATCATTGCCATCAACACCGATCCAGCTGCGCCTATCTTCAACATTGCTAAATACGGTGTGGTTGAAGACATCTTTGATTTGGTTCCAGTTCTGACTGAGAAGATCGAAGAGATGTAGCATACTAAGATAATGTGAGACAATATGCCTATCAGAGAGACATTCTGGAATATTCCCCATTGGGCTGAGATCGCCCAGTATGTCTTAGGATTTCTAACGATCATCATATTTGGCTACGGAGTGATACGTCGAATTCGGCGTTGGCGTCAAGGGCAGCCAGAGCGACGAACGGACAACATTGGTACCCGGATATGGTCCCTGTTTGTTCAAGGTGTTGGTCAAAAGAAAACTCTCCAGGACTGGTATCCTGGCATCATGCACTTCACCATTTTTTGGGGCATGATCGCGCTGCTCATCGGCACAATATTGGCTACCATTGACTGGGATGTTGCCCATTTATTTTTCAACGTTCAATTTCTCACTGGGTGGGTTTACGTTTTATATGAGTTGATCCTCGACATCTTTGGAGTTCTGTTGCTGGTCGGCATAGGTATGGCAATCTATCGCCGTTATATCACTAAACCAGATCGTTTAGCCAAGATGCCAGATGAGGGATTAAAGCGAGATGATGCATATATCTTGATCATGCTGGTTCTGATCGCAATAACGGGTTTCTTGGTTGAAGGATTGCGAATTGCAGTTGCCCAACCGGATTGGGCTCCTTGGTCCCCAGTTGGCAATGCAATTGCTGCAGGATTTGTATCCCTAGGCGATCCATCAAACAGCACACTCCATTTTGGACTCTGGATCATGCACATGCTGGTCGCCTTTGTTGCCCTTGCCAGCATTTCCTTTACAAAATTATTCCATATGATATCTGCACCAGCAAATATTTATTTCCGTTCTTTGGAGCCAGCGGGAAAATTGAGATCCCCTATTGATGATGAAGAGTCTGGTGTCAAACAATGGCAGGATTTCACCTGGAAACAGTTACTTGATTTTGAATCTTGCACTCGCTGCGGACGGTGCCAGGATGTTTGCCCGGCACATGCCAGCGGCTTCAGCCTATCCCCGCGCGATATCATGATCAAACTTGACGTCCATATGTGGGATTCAAATAATGGGCATTCATTGCATGGAGATGTGATATCTGCTGAAGAGCTGTGGGCTTGTACATCATGTTACGCATGCGTAGAGATATGTCCGGTGTTCAATGACCAATTATTGTCTATTATCGATATGCGTCGGCATTTGGTCTTAGAGGGTGAGATCGATACTCAACTGCAAGATGCTCTTGCTAACCTGGGGAGATATGGAAACTCCTTCGGAAAATCCGATCGCATGCGCGCCAAATGGACAAAATCTCTTAAAACAAAACTCAAAGATGCTCGCAAAGAGAAAGTGGAATATTTATGGTTTACCGGTGATTATGCATCGTATCATGCCAGCATGACAGACAAATCATTATTGATGGCTCAGATATTTCGGAATATCGATCTCGATTTCGGAATACTGTATGAGGCTGAACGAAATTCCGGAAATGATGTGCGTAGAGTCGGTGAGGAAGGTTTATTTGAAATGCTTGCCGAGAAGAATGTCGAGGCACTATCTAAAAGCTCATTCCAAACGATTGTTACTACCGATCCTCATTCTTACAACAGCATCAAGAATGAATATTCTGAAAATGGTAACAACCATTATTCGATCCTTCACTACACTCAATTATTTGATCAATTAATCAGCTCTGGTGAATTGAATCTTCCCAACAAACTTGGCTACAAAGTAACTTACCACGATCCTTGCTACTTGGGTCGCTACAATGATGAATATGATGCACCTCGCAGGATTCTTAACTCAGTCGGTTGTGAGCTGATTGAAATGACTCGCAACCGCGAGAACACGTTCTGCTGCGGTGCAGGCGGAGGTCGGATTTGGATGGAAGATCCACCTGAGGTTACCGAACGACCAGCTGAGCAGCGTGTAAAGGAAGCGGCTTCTCTTCCAGATGTTTCCACTCTTGTCGTAGCATGCCCCAAAGATTATGTGATGTTCCAGGACGCTGTCAAAACAGCTGGCTTAGAGGATGAATTAGAGGTGAAAGACATAATCGAATTAATCGCCGAATCCATGGGTCCGCTGAAAATCGAGGAATAACTTCTTGTATTTTCTGTGGAAATTATCAATTTATGACTACGAAATTGGAAGCATTATTAGATAGAGCAAGATCGGTACGGTTACCAATTGCAACAAAATTGGTGCTGAGTTTTTTACTTATCGTTGCTTTCATCAGCACCATTTATATGGTAGTTGGAATTAGATTGATCAGCGTCCGTATTGTTGCCGAAGCTCAGGAAAAGGTGCGCCACGACCTCAATGCTGCCAGAGAGCTTTATCTAGGGAATTTAGCCCATATAAATGACATTGTGAGGGTGACTGCGGATAGATTTTTTCTCCGAGAAGCAATTTTATCCGGAAATTTGGAAAATGCATACAGGGAATTGCATAGGGTAAGGATACGGGAAGGTCTGGATATACTAACGCTCACCGACCAACATGGCAATGTGCTTCTACGAACCGCATTTTTTGATAGCGGAGGTGATAACCAGAGTCATGATGAGCTCATTAAAAAAGTTCTTGAAAACGAGGAGCCTGCTGCCTCAACGGTTATCGTCTCTGGTGAGGATCTGGAGAGAGAATCACCGCTACTGAAGAACAAGGCGTATTTTGAATTTATTGACACTCCACTTGCCCGCGAAAGAGAAGAAATAGAAGAAACAGCTGGGATGATGCTAAAAGCCGCCTCTCCTATTTTCGATTCTGAAAATAACTTTATCGGCATTCTATATGGCGGAACTCTGCTAAATAGAAATGTTGAAATTGTTGATAAGGTAAAAGAAACCCTCTACGAAGAAATCCAATATAAAGGTCAAGATATAGGAACGGCGACCATTTTTCAAGATGATGTGCGAATTTCAACTAATGTGAAAAATAATTATGGATCACGGGCATTAGGAACTCGAGTGACTGAGGAAGTTTATGACCAAGTTGTAATCAAGGGAGAACCTTGGATCGGTCGTGCTTATGTGGTCAACAATTGGTATATCACCGCTTATGAACCTATCAGGGATATAACGGACAAGATCATTGGGATTTTATATGTAGGCATTTTAGAAGAAAAATATCTTGATATCAGACAAGGTGCAGTGCTTACTTTTTTGGGGATAACCATTGCAGCAGCATTTGTTGCGCTCGTTGTCTCCTATTTCATGGCTCAGAGGATCTTGATTCCAATCTTCAAACTGGTAAACGCATCAAAGGCAGTAGCCAGCGGTAATTTGGATGCTACGGTTGATATCAAGTCAAATGATGAACTTGAATACCTAGCTGATTCATTCAACCAAATGGCACTAGCTCTTAAGAAGCGTGACGAACAATTACGAGAATTCGCCACACAAAAGATCATGGAAAGTGAAAAATTGGCTCTCATTGGTCAATTAGCTGCTAATGTCGCTCATGAATTAAACAATCCGCTCCAAGGAATTGTGACATATTCTCATCTCATCCTTGAAACCACAGATAATGAAGATCCTTCAAAGGCATCTGTCGAAAAAATCGTCGGACAGGCAACTCGCTGCAGAGACATAATTCGTGGTCTATTGGATTTTTCTAGGCAAAGAGAACCTATCAAGACTCTTTCGAATATCAATGCGGTTATGGAGCAGTGCCTTTCGTTTGTCGAAGACCAGGCCATTTTCCATAATATTGAGATCACAAAAAGGTTTGAAGAAGATCTCCCGATGATTGTGATCGATCCGTCGCAGATCGAACGAGTCATCATGAATATAATCATCAACGCTACTGAAGCAATGGATGAAGGCGGAGAGTTGATTCTATCCACTCGATATGATGCTACAACGGACTTCGTTGAACTAGAGTTCAAGGACACAGGTCATGGGATTCATGAAGAAGATTTAGAGAAAATATTTGACCCTTTCTTCACAACAAAGGAAGTCGGACATGGAACTGGATTGGGTTTAGCAATCAGCTATGGAATTGTAAAAAGCCATTTCGGAACAATTACTGTTGATAGCAGATTAGGAGAAGGTACAACATTTCTTGTTAGATTACCTTTACAATCGGTTATAGAGGGCCAAGGCAATGGACGAGCGCGCCAAATTATTAATAATTGACGATGAAGAGATCGTACTAGATTCCTGCCAGCAAATACTAGCGGGAAATAATTTTGAGATTCGCACAGCCCAAGATGGGAACGTAGGCGTGAGCATGATCACAGAATATCAACCAGACCTGGTTTTTGTTGATCTAAAAATGCCAGGAATCTCTGGATTTGAGGTCTTAGATAAAATTAATGAAGTTGACCCCACCATAGTAGCTATCGTTATCACCGGTTTTGCTACCATCAATTCAGCTGTTGAAGCAATGCAGAAAGGAGCATTCGATTTTCTACCCAAACCATTTACCCCGGATGAATTGAGATTAATCACCCGGCGAGGATTAGAGAAAAGAAAATTAGTACTCGAGACCTTGGCCTTGCGCAGAGAAAAAGAAATGCTGAGAGATCACTTCGCTGCCATTGTCTCTCACGAACTCAAATCTCCACTTGCTGCGGTGCAACAATACTTGATGGCGCTTTCCAGCGAACTTTCGGATCAACTTTCTGATGATCAGGCTCGGCGCTTCGAGAGAATGCAAACTCGTATCGATGACCTAATGAAATTAATCCATACTTGGCTGAGAGCTATGACAGTGGATATCGATAATATTAGGGAGAATTTCGGGCCAACATCGATACCTGATGTTGTCTCAAAAGCTGTAGAAAGTGTGCAGCCCCATGCAATCAGGAAGAATATTTCAATCGAGACATCGATGCAAGAAATAATTGCATCCGTCAACGGAGATGAGGGCACTTTAGTAGAAGCTGTCGTAAATCTGATCGGTAATTCAGTTAAATACTCTCCAATTGGAAGTGAAATTGCCGTCACAGTTGAGGAAACAGAAGATCAAATCTTGATTGCAGTACAAGACAACGGTATAGGGATTTCTGAAGAAGACCTGCCATTCATTTTTGAAGATTTCTATACCGGTAAAACCAAACAAACCACTGAAAAATCGAGTGGTTTGGGTCTAGCTCTGACAAGAAGGATAATAGAAGCTCATGAAGGTTCAATATCGGTTGAAAGTGTTTTAGGGCAAGGTAGCACTTTTGAAATATGTTTGCCTATTCTTGAGAATTTTGATTCCGAAAGATCAATTAAAAACTTGAAACCCGAGAAAATTATTTAAGGAGATTTCCATGGAGAAAAAAGCAAAGTTATTAATTATTGACGACGATCCTGACTTTGTAGAAGGGATTGTTGCAATCTTGGAGAAAGCAGATTATGCAATCGATGCTAGATATAACCCTGATGATGGGTTTGAAACACTGAAAAGAGGTTCATATGATTTGCTTCTTTTAGATGTTCTAATGGGGCGTGGAGCAGAAGGCATAATGATCGCACGCAAGATCGGGAATGATGAAAAGCTGCGAGATATCCCGATTTTGATTATCACCGGTATGCGCGAACAAATAGCATTTCTCTTCCCTGGTCAACCAGTGCACCCGAGTTTCGTACCTACCGATGAACTGATTGAAAAACCAGTTGAGCCTGATCTACTCCTTGAAAAAGTGAGCACTTTATTGAAAACAGCGAAGGAAAGAAAAGCCCAAGCTGAAGGTCAATAGGAAATGACTATGGCAGACAAACCTACTTTCAGTGAAGAAGTATCCAACCTCTTACACGCTTCGCACGGAAATCCTCTCACCACTTGTATCCAGTGCGGCACATGCTCAGGAACATGTCCTGTGGCAGAGTTCATGGACCACACTCCGAGAAAGCTGATCGGTATGATCAATGCCGACCTAAAGGAAGAAGTACTTGAGAGCAATACTTATTGGTACTGTGCCTCTTGCTTCCATTGCACGGTTAGATGCCCGAGTGAAATCGATATCGCTGGTCTCATGTACGCGCTCAAACGATATTCAATTTGGAATCACACCTATTCTGAGGAATTCATTGGTCCTGTATTCTCTGAGACATTCGTGAAATCTATATTAAGAAGTGGTCGCTCCTATGAACCGGTATTAGCCCCCTCATACATTTTTAGCTATGGGGTGCGCGAATTCCTCAATGAAGCGCATACTGCCACCAATTTAATGCTTAAGGGAAGGCTACCGGTGCTGCCACCGAGGCTTAAAAGATCAGAGAATTTCAAGAAGATGGCTAATAGGATAATTCCTATGGGAGAAGCAAAATGAGCAAATATGCATATTTCCCCGGCTGCTCCCTGGAGAAAATGGCGCTCAGCTACCACCAATCAACAATGGAAACTACGCGGGAATTGGGCGTTGAATTACAAGAGCTCGAGGATTGGAACTGCTGTGGAGCAACGACATACTTCCATGTTGACGAACTGCTTGCCTATACATTAGTAGGACGTAACTTGGCTATGGCGGAGAAAATGGGCTACGACCTAGTCGCCCCCTGTAGCGCCTGCTACAAAAACGCCTATTTCACGAGCGCTTACCTTAAGGAAGATCAAGATCTGGCAGATCATATCAATTATGCGCTCGAAGCAGACAATCTCCAGTACTCAGGAAATACCGCAGTAAAACACTTGATGGAAGTGTTCGCTGATGATTTGGGGATGGAAGAGATTGAGCGCAAGGTAACACACCCACTCACTGGCCTCCGAGTCGCACCATATTACGGCTGCCAGATTGTAAGACCCAAAAAAGATCATGAGGACGTTGAAGGACCAGTCTTCTTTGAAGAATTAATGACTGCTGTTGGAGCCGAACCCGTTGACTTTGCTTACAAGCTGCGATGTTGTGGGGGTTCCCTGATCATAACCAGTCGTGACGCTGCACTATCACTGATCCGTGATCTTCTGCAAAGTGCTGCGGACAGCGATGCAGCTGTTATCGCAACTGCTTGCCCCTTATGCCAGACCAATCTTGAATGTTACCAGAGGTTAGTGAACCAGGAATTTGGCACTGAGTTCAAGATTCCCATCATGTATTTCACCCAACTGATTGGATTGGCGATGGGTATCCCAAAAAAGAAATTAGGTATCGGCACTGAGTTCATTTCGGTCGATAGTGTCCTCACTTATGCGCAAAAGAGTGAGTGAAATAAATAATACATCCAGAGGAAAATACATGGTTACGATCCACCCAACTTTATTGAAGGAGAAGATCCGATGAGTGAAAAAGTAGGCGTATATGTCTGTCACTGTGGCACGAACATCGCAAAAGTCGTGGATGTTGAAGAAGTCTCCCAATGGGCTGGGGAACAAGAAAATGTTGAAATTGCACGTGATTATAAATTCATGTGCTCTAGCCTCGGGCAAGATTTAATCATCGATGACATCAAAGAAAAAGGATTGACCCGGGTTGTGGTTGCCTCCTGCTCCCCACATATGCACGAAAAGACTTTTCGTGCAGCTTGCGAGAAGGCGGGTTTAAACCCGTTCTTATACGAGATGGCTAATATACGCGAACACGACTCTTGGACCACAGATGATGAAGTAGCAGCTACTCAAAAGGCAAAAGCATTAGTCAATGCTGCCATCGATCGAGTCGTCCATCAAGAGCCGCTCGAGCCCATCCAGGTGGAGATCAATCCCAACACGCTGATCGTTGGTGCGGGAATTGCAGGAATTAGCGCCGCATTGGAATTGGCGGACGCTGGAAACCATGTGATCTTGGTTGAAAGAGAGCCATCGATTGGTGGTCATATGGCTCAGCTCGATAAAACTTTCCCCACATTAGATTGTTCTGCCTGCATTCTGACTCCGAAAATGGTAGATGTGGGCCAACATCCCAATATAACCCTACTAACCTGGAGCGAAGTTGAAGCCGTTGACGGTTACCTGGGGAATTTTAAAGTCAACGTGCGGAAAAAAGCTCGTTACGTTGACGAAGAGCATTGCACTGGATGTGGCATCTGCATTGATAAATGCCCGTTTAAAGTCGTCGATAACGTCTTCGAAGCTGGACTCGGAGAGCGAAAGGTTATCTACCGTCCCTTCCCTCAAGCAGTACCCAAATATCCAGTAATCGACGTTGAAAACTGTGTCTATTTCTTACGCGGGAAATGCAAAGCTTGCCAGATCTTTTGCCCAACCGAACCTAACTCCATCGACTTCGAGCAAGAAGATGAAATACTTCAATACGATGTGGGCAATATCATCCTGGCTACCGGCTTCGATTTAATGGACGTCACCCGAATTCCACAATATGGATATGGTCGCCTGGCCAACGTGTTCACCAGCTTAGAGTTTGAACGTATGGTTAATGCCTCAGGTCCAACGGATGGCAAGATTGTAATGCGCGATATGGAAACGGCGCCAAAGAGTGTCGCTATTGTCCACTGCGTTGGCTCTCGTGACAACAACTACAATGTTTATTGTTCTAACGTTTGCTGTATGTATTCCTTGAAATTCGCGCATTTGATCCATGAACGAATTCCGGATGCCGAGGTGTACAACTGCTACATCGATATCCGTACTCCTGGCAAGGGATATGAGGAATTTTATAACCGGCTGTTGGAGGAAAATACACACTTCATCCGTGGAAAAGTAGCCGACGTCACCGACGCGGTCCGATTCCCCGGTGAGGAAGGAAAATTAATCGTCCAGGTTGAAGATACACTAATCGGTAAACAACGACGCCTACCTGTTGACATGGTAATTCTAAGCCCGGCCATGGAGGCTCGGTATGACTCTCGTGAAGTTTCTCAGCTGTTCAGGATGGGCTGCGACTTTGAAGGCTTCTTTGTAGAACGCCACCCGAAGTTAGATCCTGTTGCCACGATGACCGAAGGAGTATTCATCGCAGGCGCCTGTCAGGGACCAAAAGATGTCCCCGCTTCTGTCTCCCAAGGTGCAGCTGCTGCAGCACGTGTTGCAGGTCTCATCAACCTTGGCACAGTCATGATGGAACCGGTACGCGCCAGCATTAACAAGGAACTTTGTTCCGGATGCCGTATATGTAATGATCTGTGTCCTTACAATGCGATCGTGTTCCATGACGATCAAGAAATTTCTGAAGTTATCACCGCTTTGTGCCAGGGTTGTGGCACATGTGTTGCTGCCTGCCCTAGCGCTGCAATCACAGGCGCTCACTTCACTAATGAGCAGCTGTTTTCTGAGATCGAAGGCATCCTTTGGGATGTTAGAGAAAAGCAAGCAGTACCAGTTTAATCAGGAGAGATAAAATGAGCGAACAATTCGAACCTGTAATCGTCGGTTTTCTCTGCAACTGGTGTTCATACCGGGCAGCGGATTTAGCTGGCACATCCCGAATCAAGTATGCCCCCAACATGAGGCCCATCCGTGTCATGTGCAGCGGGAGAGTGGATCCACAATTTGTGCTTAAGGCTCTCCACGAAGGCGCTGATGGCGTCATGATCGCCGGGTGCCACCCAGGCGAATGTCACTATGTGGAAGGAAACATAAAAGCCCTACGGCGCTTTCTCCTCTTGAAACGTTTGCTAAAGCAATGGGGAATTGAAGATGAACGCGTGCAATTGGTATGGGCATCTGCATCTGAGGGCATCATTCTAGCAGAAGCAGTAAACAAAATGACTGAACAATTGCGTGAATTAGGTCCACTTCGCTGGAAAGAAACTGTTCTCAGTGATAATGGCCACAAACCTGTTGTTGCAGCCGAACTAGAAACAGAAGTAGAGGAGGTTTAATATGTCCGAAAAACCGAAACTCGCAATGTACTGGGCAGCCTCCTGTGGAGGATGTGAGATCTCCGTACTAAACATTGGAGATAAAATCCTGGTCGTTGATGATGTATTCGACCTGGCGTTCTTCCCCTGCATTGCAGACTTTAAGGTTAAGGATGTGGAGGGATATCCGGATGGCTACATCGATGTATGTTTGTTCAATGGAGCAATCCGTACATCTGAAAACGAAGAAATGGCTCATTTGCTGCGCCAGAAGTCGAAGGTCTTAGTAGCATATGGGTCTTGCGCCTATGAAGGTTGTATTCCAGCACTCTCGAATCTCACCTCCAAAGAGGATACCTTCAACACAGTCTACTTTGACAATCCATCCATTGACAACCCGGACAAAACACTTCCTTTGGTTGAGACGGAGGTGGCAGAGGGCACGCTCACTTTGCCATCCTTCTACCACACCGTAAAATCACTTGATCAGGTCGTCGATGTCGATTACTACTTACCTGGTTGTCCACCTGAACCACCCCAGATCTGGGCGGTGTTAGAAGTCGTAGTGAATGCTCTAATAAACGGTGGTCCACTACCTCCTGCTGGATCGATAGTCGGAGCTGGTACCGTCGCAGTGTGCGAGGAATGTCCCCTGGAGAAAAATGTCAAATCCATCACCGAGTTTTACCGACCTTATGAAATTCAACCTGAACCGGGATTATGTCTGCTGGAACAGGGTATAGTATGCGTTGGCCCTGCGACTCGTTCTGGCTGTGGCGCATTATGCCCACAGGTTGGAATGGGCTGTCGTGGATGTTACGGCCCACTGGACGATGTAGAAGACCAGGGAGCAAAAATGTTATCTGCAATCGCTTCTGTTGTCAGCGTTGGTGACGCGGGAGAAGATGAAGAAGAATTAGAAGAAAAGATCAATGCTGTAATGGATTCTTTGGCAGATCCAGCAGGTACTTTTTACCGCTTTAGCATGGCCCACTCCATGCTCAAACGGGTAAAAGTAAACGGTAATGGTGCGAACGGAGGAGATACGAAATGAAACGAGTAACCATTGATCCCATCACTCGCCTTGAAGGACATGGAAAAATTGAGATCTTCTTGAATGAAGAAGGTGATGTAGAAAATACTTACCTCCAGATCCCTGAATTGCGTGGATTCGAACAATTTTGTGTCGGTCGACCAGCAGAAGAGATGCCCAGGATCACCAATCGCATCTGCGGTGTCTGCCCTGAAGCCCACCATGTGGCTGGAACCAAGGCTTTGGATGCATTGTTTCATGTAGAGCCATCCTCCTCAGTGAAGAAAGTACGAGAGATGTTCTACAATGCCTTCTATGTAACTGACCACACGACTCACTTCTACGCCTTAGGAGGCCCGGATTTCGTAGTTGGCCCAGATGCTCCCGCTGCTGAACGCAATATCCTCGGTGTCGTCCACAAAGTTGGGGTTGAGATCGGAAAAGAGGTGATCGATACACGCATTCGCAACCACCATGTCATTAAAATCGTTGGTGGGCGTGGTGTACACCCAGTAGCAGGTCTCCCAGGTGGATGGAGTAAAGCCATTACCAATGAAGAACAAGAAGAGTTCAAGGAAATCTGTCAGAAGAACGTCGATTTCGCTCTCTTCAGCCTGAAAGTATTTGATGACATTGTCCTTGCAAACCAGGATTATGTGGATCTAATCCTGGCAGATACCTTCACTCACCGCACCTATTATATGGGCACCGTTGACGAGCACAATCATGTCAATTTCTATGATGGCATGATCAGGGTCACGGATCCGGAGGGTAAAGAATTTGCGAAATACCCTGCCAAGGACTATGCTGAACATGTTGCTGAGAGAGTTGAGTCCTGGTCTTACTTGAAATTCCCCTATCTAAAAAATGTTGGCTGGAATGGATTCACAGACGGGATGGAGAGCGGCATCTATTGCGCAACACCCCTCTCGCGGTTGAACGCCTCCGATGGCATGGCTACTCCCAAGGCTCAGGAAGCTTTTGAGAAGTTTTATGAAACCTTAGGCAGCAAGAAAACCAATGGTCGTTATGAGCCAGTTCACCATCGCCTTGCTACTCACTGGGCAAGGCTGGTAGAGCTGCTTTATGCAGCTGAGCGGATGCAGGAACTGGTTAACGACCCGGAGATAACAGATCCAAATGTCCGCCCGATCGTTACCAACACACCTGATGAGGGTGTTGGCAGTGTCGAAGCGCCGCGTGGTACTCTGACTCACCACTACTGGACGGATGAAAATGGCATCTTGACCAAGGTGAATCTCATCGTTGGGACAACCAACAATAACGCTCCCATTACCATGTCAGTCAAAAAAGCTGCGAAAACTTTGATTACCAAGGGAACAGTGATCACCGATGGACTGTTAAACCGCATCGAGATGGCTTTCAGGAATTACGATCCCTGTATGTCGTGCGCGACGCATTCGCTACCTGGGCAGATGCCTTTAGAGGTTGTCATCTGGGATAGCGATGGAAAAGAGGTAGAAAAGTTAAGCCAATTCACCGATAACCAAAGAGTATGAAAACGTTAGTTTTAGGTTTAGGAAATCCAATCCTGACCGATGATGGTGTTGGTGTCCTCGTGGCCGAAGAAGTTCGAAAAAATCTACCAAAGGACACCCCGATAGAGATTAACGAGGTAAGTGTTGGTGGTTTGTCATTGATGGAATCCATGATTGGTTATGATCGAGTGATTCTCATTGATGCATTCCAAAAAGCAGATGGAAATCCTGGTACAGTTCACAAGATGACTCTTCAGGATTTGATCGCTATCAGCCCGACTCAACACAGCGCTTCGCCTCATGATGCTAGCTTAGTCACCGCGTTGGAAGCTGGTCAACGCTTGGGATTCCATTTACCAAAAGAGATCATCATATATGCAATTGAAGTCGACAATGTTGAGGAATTTGCTGACCAGCCAACACCACTAGTCGCTGAGGTTATACCACAAGTGACTGAATCAGTACTTAGAGAATTACATTTTGAAATATCTAATGCATTAGCAAGCTAGGAGGTCTTATGGTTTCACCTGAATTAATCCGCCGCTATCCGTTTTTCTCCGGATTGAATATGGAGCAAATAAACTTCTTGGCGAAGGTCGCAGATGAAGAAATTCTGGAAGAAGGACACTATTTATTTCGCGAGGAAGAAGAAACCAATCAATTCTTTCTGTTAATTGAAGGAGCGGTAGGGATCATATTTGAATTGCCTGCGAGAGAAGTTGAACAAAAGTTATCAGACCAATTTGCGCGCAAACTCCAGACAAAGGATATTGTGGTCAGTACTGTTAGCCCTGGGGATGTATTTGGTTGGACAGGATTAGTACCACCGCATGTTGCTACTGCTGGGGCAAAGACATTGACCCCATGTCGAATAATTGCTTTCGACACGAAAGAACTGATGGAAAAATTCGAAGATGATTGCCGATTTGGTTACGTGATGACCCAAAAGGCTGCACAAGTTATGAGAGATCGATTACATGATATGAGAATCGAGTCTCTGGCTTATTTTCAAGCGGAATAAAGAGGAAAAATTCTACTCTTCCTGGCAATTCTAAGGAGAGAAATATGTCCTGGTGGTAAATTTACCAGGACATATTTTATTTATCCCTATTCAAGAATCTCGGACAAGGTAATGGTTTAACCCCCGAAAACAACTCGAACTTAATTTGTGACCCACATCATCTTCACAATATGTTACTTCAGCCCCAGCTTGCTTCAAGACATTGACCACTTTTCTGGCTTTCTTTATCGGTACGATATCGTCCATTCGACCATGTGCCACAAACGCAGTTTTCCCCTGGAGTTCTTCACCTTCTACATAATCCTCCGCATCTTCTGGCATGAATCCAGATATCCCCAGCAGCTTATCGATTCTCTGCGGGTACATCAATGTCATAGCATATGAGAGAGCAGCTCCCTGACTAAATCCCATCAAACTGAATTGCTTGACTGCCACATAAGAAACAATTTCAGAATCAATTAAACTTAGCAAAGCCTCTATTGCTTCTGTAAAGTCGCTTATCTTCGACCAGCCATCAATTTCACCTGCACGCCATCCATATCCCCCAAGTGAGGTAGGATACATGCCACGCGGGGAAACAACTAAATAGTTATCAGGTACTCGCGGTGTGAAGATCCACATTGAATTCTCATCACCAGTCCAACCATGCAATAATAGCAGCAGCCTCGATGGTTCTTGATCATGTGGATGCCTCATTCGCAGGATCCAATTCCCAATTTCATGAATATCTTTCTCAGTATTCATCATCACTACTCTCTTTTGGTGAATCTCTCAATCAGCCACAACATCAGCCAGATTAATATAAGGGGAATCAGGCCAATTATCAAACATAATAAACCTGTCAACGCTGCTGCAGGACCATAGAAAAAATAGATCAGACCTACTCCCACGACAAAGACCAATACTAATCCACCAGCGATTAACCTTAGATTCGTCTGCTGGGCATATTTTCTGAGATCACGAGACAACGCATTTCCTTTGACTTTGACTTTTCAACAGAAAGTATTTTACTTCGCACAAGACTATGAGGTCAAGAAAATTCATTCATGCATTGGTTGAATTTGTTATACTAATGCTTTTATA
>Ga0209742_10000118_pt1 | contig 44711 bp, 42 predicted proteins | sample DeeMarSeWOR38_10_FD_187462 | JGI IMG/M metagenome (GOLD analysis project Ga0209742, IMG submission 187462) | Marine sediment microbial communities from White Oak River estuary, North Carolina - WOR-3-8_10 (SPAdes) (version 2) | ecosystem: Environmental > Aquatic > Marine > Intertidal zone >...
GATCAGTTGCCGGACGTGATGCTAGTCGACATCGAGATGCCGCGTATGGACGGGTACGAGTTGACTTCGCGCATTCGTGGCGACGGTCGCCTGAAACACATCCCCATTATTATGATTACTTCCCGCGCCGGTGAAAAACACCGCACCAAGGCATTCGAGCTGGGCGTGAATGACTATATGAGTAAGCCGTACCAGGAAGACAATCTGGTACAAAACATCCGTAAGTTGCTGCCAGCGGGTGTGTCACTCTGATTATTCAGCGGTTTGCAGTCATCGGTTTGCCATGCGCCGGTTACACTTTTCAGGCATAATTTCTCCAACTATTTCGCACTCAGCAGATTGATACGTCCGTGGAACTGAACATACGTCAGTACTTGCGCTTGAAGATTGATGAAACATCGTTTTTGCTACCAAGCACGGCGAGTCTGGCGATCGAGAAACGCGAGGGCCTGAGTTCAAGTACCGATAGTCGCCTGGTCGCGGCCTGGCGCCAGACCAGCAAAGGTCGTTGGCCGGCCTATTCGCTCGACAAAGAGTTGCAGCCCGCACCGCGCGATCGTTGGTCACGTGCAGTGTATCTGAACGCGACACCCAATCCGGTTGGCCTGGTGACAGATGAAATTCAGCTGATTCCCACAGATCAATTGCACATTGTTCCTTTTCACCCGCCCGGCCCGGCACCCACGAACGTTGGTCACATATTCAATGCGGCGCATGTTGATGGTGACGACATGTTGATGGTGCTTGAACCGAACGCCTTTACCGCGTACCTGCTGAGCCTGGAAGGGTAGTGATGGCTGAAACTCTTGCCCATACGATGCATGCGCTGGTAATCCCGACTACCCGCGTACCGATGCTGGTACCGAGCGCGATTACTGCCGAGATTATGAGTGTGCCGCGCCTGAATCCGTTGCCTTTTTCAGAGAACTGGCTGTTGGGAGTCATCGGTTGGCGCAATCGTGCAGTACCGGTGATCTCGTTCGAGAATTTGCTGGGTGATCCAACGCCGCCGATATTTCACCATCGCTCCAAGGTGGTAATTTTTCAGCCGTTGAGCGGCCTCAGCGAGTGGGACTTCTTCGGAATTCTTGCATCCGCCGACCCCCATCCCTACACAATCAGCAGTGCGACCGACCTCAAGGCGTCGAGCACGCCGATCAGCAGTCCGCTGGTTGCGTCGACCGTGACCGTCGGCAGGACCGCTGTCGTGATCCCGGATATGGATGGTCTTCGCAGGGCTCTGTATCCGGGTCGCTAGTTCAGGTGGCGGTGGCCAGCGCTATACCTTCCCAGGCGACCTCCGCCAGCAAATCAATTTCATCTTTGGTAATAACATAGGGCGGCATCAGGTAAATCACGTTGCCTAGCGGGCGCAGCAGTGCCTGATGGTCCAGGGCATATTGATAGACGCGTAAACCGCGGCGTTCCTGCCACGGGTAGGGCTCGCGCGTAGCCTTGTCTTTCACCATCTCGATAGCGGCAATCATTCCGGTCTGGCGCACATCAGCGACATTCGGGTGTGAGCGAAAACGACCAAGCGCTTCGGCCATATGGTGTGCCAGCCCCCGGTTGTTGTTAATCACGTCGTCACTTTCAAAAATATCCAGGGTTGCATTGGCGGCAGCACACGCCAGTGGATTGCCGGTATAGCTATGTGAATGCAGAAAACCGCGCAGGGTTTCATAATCGTCGTAAAAAGCCTGATAGACATCGGCGGTAGTGATGCATGCTGCGAGTGGCAGGTAGCCGCCAGTCAGGCCCTTGCCGATGCAGAGAAAGTCCGGCGTGATGTTGGCCTGTTCACAGGCAAACATGGTGCCCGTTCTGCCAAAACCGACCGCAATCTCATCCGCGATCAGGTGGACACCGTGTTTGTCGCAAGCCTCGCGCAACAATGTCAGGTACACAGGGTGATACATACGCATACTGCCGGCGCACTGGACCAGAGGTTCGACAATGACAGCACAGGTTTCATCGGCATATTTCTCCAGCGCAGCTTCCATGTGGACAAACATACGTCGCGCATGTTGTTCGCAATCGTCATCTGCAGATTTTTCATAGCAGTCCGGTGAGGGCACGGTGTGTACCTTCCACAGGAGAGGCTCGTAGGTTTCCTTGTAGAGTGAGACGTCGCCTACCGATAGTGCCCCAATGGTTTCCCCGTGATAGCTATTGCTCAAATTGATGAATCGGGTCTTCCCCGGCTTTCCGACATTTCGCCAATAGTGAAAACTCATTTTGAGGGCGATCTCGACCGCCGCCGATCCGCATTCGGCATAGAAACAGTGCTGTAGCCCGGCAGGAGTCAGATTCGCTATCCGTTCCGAGAGCCTGACTACTGGTTCATGGGTGAATCCGGCGAGTAGCACATGTTCCAGTTGATTTGCCTGATGGCTGATAGCGTCACCGATGCGCGGGTTGGCATGGCCAAAAAGGTTTACCCACCAGGAGCTGATGGCATCGATGTAGCGTTTGCCGTCGTAATCCTCGAGCCAGACACCCTGCCCGGATCGTATCGGAATGACGGGCAGCTGTTGATGGTCTTTCATCTGAGTGCAGGGATGCCAGACGACGCCCCGGTCTCGTTTTTCAAAATCCTTGTTGTTCATGGCGCTAGTTTCAGCAACGGCGGGGCGGGATGCAAGGATTGTGCAAAATAAAAAAGCGGCTGCGATAGCAGCCGTTTTTCGTCGTCACGCTACCTCGATAGCAGAGGGGGTATCAGAATCCCCAGTAGGTCTTGAGAATGTTGTCCTGGTTTTTATAGATTCCGCCATTGGCCGGGTCGAACTTGGGAAAACCAATGTTTTTGAGCATTGCCTGTCCGTCTGTCCGGTTGCTAGCCTCGAGCAATGCCTGACGAATCTTTCCGGCCGTTGTCGCATCAATGTCCGGGCTGGTTGATACAGCGATATGTGGCATCGGTTCAGTTGTCGTCACTACGTTGATCGGGGTGCCCTGGGACATTGCGCGACTCACAATTGGCGTCGGAATGATCGCTGCATCGACCTTGTTTTCTATTACCATCTTTATGCCAGTCTCAGCGTTGTCTACTTCAACAATAATCGGTTGCCGAACCGGGTTCGGGAACATGCCGTTCAACCGGGCCGCACCAATACTTGGAGCGCCCAGGGTAGCGACACGTTTGGCGGTCAGCTCGGTCGGGTCAAATACAAGATTGGAATCGCTGACGATCAGGCTGTAACTCACCGCATCCGGAACCTTGGCCAGCACCTGGTACCCCTGCTTGCGTGCACGATAGGCGGTGAAATGCGCGGCGTCGATATAAATCATATTTTCGCGTGTGCGTGTCACCTCGCTCCAGTAAGCGAGGAAATTGGGCGTGGTCTTGATTGTGCATTTGCGCCCGGTCACTTTGCCAATGTAATCCGCCAGCGGCTGGTACGCGCTACGGGTTTTTTCCTCACTGAGAATTGGTTGAATCGCCAGCACCAGGTCGTTGTCTGATGCCGGTAGGGCCTGTGCCGAGCCTAGAAATCCAGCCCATAGCCCGAACAGGATAATAAATTGGCGCGAAAATCCGTTTTGTCTGCCACAGGTATTTGTGTCGTGACGCGTCATGTTGGATCTCCTGTGAGTTAAGCAAAAGGCCTGAAATCAGCTTCTTTGACGGCCTTTTCGCCGGTGGCGGGTTTCAGGTGCCAAGTTGATTAAAGTTAAGCACAAATCAGGCCAACTTCCATGTTTATCCAAGAGATTCAGAGAGTTAGATTGAAGAGCGGCTGGCGAGGCTGAATTTTCGCCAAAATGCGCCAGTTCCAAAGCATAGCGCCGCTGGTAAACTGCGATCTCGTCAATTGACGCGTATTGCCGGGGCGACCAGGCGCGACACAGGAGGAAGGTTGTTTCCAGAACTGGACCAGGTGGCCGAGATCGTAATCAAGGCGGCCAACGAAGAGCTGGTGCCTCGATTTGCCGAGGTTGCACGAACCCACAAAACCGACGGCAGCATTGTCACCGCGGCGGACATCGCCATGCAGGATGTGGTGCGAAGGGAGCTTGCCAGCTATTGGCCGGAATACGGTTTTTTGGGCGAGGAGATGAAGGAGTCCGAGCAACAGGCCAGCTGGGATAACCCGGGTAATGGCATCTGGTGCCTCGACCCGCTGGACGGTACCAGTAACTTTGCCACCGGTATCCCGTTTTTCTCAGTATCTCTCGCGCTGATCGTTGGCGGCGATCCCGTCCTCGGCATCGTACTCGACCCTACCCGCAACGAGTGTTTCATGGCTGAACGCGGTAACGGCGCCTGGCTGAACGGCACACGCCTGACTGCCGACATTCCCCATGTCCCGTTGAAACGCAGCATCGCCGTCGTGGACTTCAAGCGCCTGCCCGATGAACTGGCGGCCCGCCTCGGCGCCGAACCTCCGTATGGCTCACAACGCAACTTTGGCTCCAGTGCATTGGACTGGTGCTGGCTAGCGGCCGATCGCTACCAGGTCTATGTCCATGGCGGCCAGAAGTTGTGGGATTTTGCCGCGGGCAGCCTGATCTTTGAAGAGGCCGGCGGCCAGGCAATGACCCTGGGTGGTGAGTGTGTCTATTGCGGTGATTTTGAACCGCGCTCGGTTGTCGCTGCGCTCGACAGTCGTACGTTCGAGGAGTGGTGGGACTGGATTTCGTCCAATTAGGCTGCCTGACCCCGTTTTTATCATCAGATAAAAAAATCGAATGCTCGGGCCATGATTGGCAGATTTTCCTGAATTTTCGCCCATTTACGATCCGGTAGCAGGCCCGGAATCGCAATCAATAATCGTTCTCAGCCGGCGACTATTGCCGAATTCAGGCCCCTGAGGGAGAATACGCCTCCATTTTTGACCCGGGGCAGACAAGCCGACGCTCGGTGATAGGGTTCGCGCGGTTTGTTCAAAGCTGAGTAATCCTTTTCGGTTGCAGTCATGCGGTGTGTTGTCAGGCGCCGAGGGCACGGCTTTAACGCAAAAGAAGAATCCTGCGGGTCGCCCGGAACCGGGCAAAACGAATCAGGGCAGTTGCAGTACGAGAGCGACGCCGTACTTTTTTAAAATAACGAAACGAGGGCTTAACCTATGTCAGCGAAACCCAAAGACGCAGTACCTGGTCGCCGAGATCTCGCCAACGCGATCCGTGCACTCAGCATGGATGCCGTTCAGAAGGCCAACTCGGGCCATCCCGGTGCGCCCATGGGCATGGCAGATATTGCCGAAGTGCTATGGAACGATTTTATGAAGCACAATCCGACTAATCCGGATTGGTATGATCGCGACCGCTTTATTCTTTCCAACGGCCACGGCTCGATGCTGATCTATTCGTTGCTGCACCTGACCGGTTATGACCTGGGTATCGACGATCTGAAGAATTTCCGTCAGCTGCACTCCAGGACCCCGGGCCACCCGGAGTATGGTTACGCCCCGGGCGTTGAAACCACTACCGGTCCGCTGGGCCAGGGCATAACCAACGCAGTCGGTATGGCCATCGCCGAGAAGGCAATGGCTGGCCAGTTCAATCGTGACGGCCACCACGTCGTTGACCACTACACCTATGTCTTCATGGGTGACGGTTGCATGATGGAAGGTATCTCGCACGAATCCTGCGCACTGGCCGGTACCCTCGGCCTGGGCAAGCTGGTGGCATTCTGGGATGACAACGGTATCTCCATCGACGGTCACGTCGAAGGCTGGTTCACCGACGACACACCCAAGCGTTTTGAGGCCTACGGCTGGCACGTTGTGCGTGGCGTTGACGGCCATGATCCGGACGCCATCATCAAGGCAGTCCATGAGGCCAAGTCGGTCAACGACAAGCCGAGCCTGATCTGCACCAAGACCGTGATCGGTTATGGCGCGCCCAACCTGTGCGGCAGCCATGACTGCCACGGTGCACCGCTGGGCGACGACGAAATCAAGGCCGCTCGTGAGAATCTCGACTGGCCGCATGAACCCTTTGTCGTACCCACCGAGATTTACGCCGGCTGGGATGCCAAGGAAAAGGGTGCTGCTGCCGAAGCTGCCTGGAACGAAAAGATGGCTGCCTACAAGGCCGCGCATCCCGAGCTCGCCGCCGAATTCGAGCGTCGCGTGAAAGGTGACCTGCCATCCGACTGGGAAAAGAAGGCGAACGAGTACGTCAAGTCCGTGGTCGATAAGGCTGAAACTATTGCCTCGCGCAAGGCTTCACAGAACACCCTGAACGGCTTTGGTCCGTTGCTGCCTGAATTTATGGGCGGTTCCGCTGACCTGGCCGGCTCGAATCTCACCATCTGGTCGGGTTCCAAGGGGCTGTCGAACACTGTCTCCGACGGTAACTATATATATTACGGTGTCCGCGAGTTTGGCATGTCCGCCATCATGAACGGCATTGCGCTGCACGGTGGCTTCATTCCTTACGGCGCCACCTTCCTGATGTTCTCGGAATACGCGCGCAACGCCCTGCGCATGGCGGCGCTGATGAAGATTCAGAGCATCTTCGTCTATACCCACGACTCCATCGGTCTGGGCGAAGATGGCCCGACTCACCAGCCAGTCGAGCAGACTGCAACCCTGCGTATGATTCCGAACATGTCGGTATGGCGCGCCTGTGACGCAGTGGAATCGGCTGTTTCCTGGAAGTACGCCATTGAGCGTAAGGATGGCCCGACCTCGCTGATCTTCTCGCGCCAGAACCTGCCGCATCAGGAACGTACTGCCGAGCAAGTGGCCAACATCGCCAAGGGCGGTTACATCCTCAAGGATTGTGACGGTACGCCGGACGCGATCATTATTGCCACCGGTTCTGAAGTCGGCCTGGCGATGGATGCTGCCGAGCAGCTGAGCGGCAAGAAGGTGCGTGTTGTCTCCATGCCGTCAGTCGATGCGTTTGAGGCCCAGGACGACAAGTACCGTGAATCCGTGATTCCGGCCAGCGTGACCGCGCGTGTAGTGGTCGAGGCCGGCGTTACCGATGGCTGGTACAAGTACGCTGGGCTGAACGGCAAGATCATCGGCATCAATCGCTTTGGTGAATCTGCGCCGGCAGGTCAGCTGTTCAAGGAATTTGGCTTTACCGTAGAAAACGTGGTCAAGGCAGTGGAAGAAGTGCTGTAAGCACGTCGACCCGGATACGGTAGCAAGAGCTAGCAATTTATTATTACTAAATCACTTTCGGGAGAAAGAACATGACAATTAAAGTCGGTATTAATGGTTTTGGCCGAATCGGTCGTATGGCGTTTCGTGCAATTGCCAAGGATTTTCCTGGCATTGAAGTCGTTGCGATCAACGATCTGCTGGAGCCGGACTACCTGGCATACATGCTGAAGTATGATTCGGTACACGGCCGCTTTAACGGCGACATCGCTGTTGACGGCAACAACCTGGTGGTAAACGGCAAGAAGATTCGCCTGACCGCCGAGCGTGACCCGGCCAACCTGAAGTGGGGCGACGTCGGCGCTGATCTCGTGATCGAGTCCACCGGCTTCTTCCTGACCGAAGAAACCTGCCAGAAGCACATCGACGCCGGCGCCAAGAAGGTTGTGCAGAGCGCGCCTTCCAAGGACGCCACCCCGATGTTTGTATACGGTGTTAACCATGACACCTATGCCGGTCAGGCGATCGTGTCTGCCGCTTCCTGCACCACCAACTGCCTGGCACCGGTTGCCAAGGTATTGAACGACAAGTGGGGCATCAAGCGCGGCCTGATGACGACGGTACACGCTGCTACCGCTACCCAGAAGACCGTTGACGGCCCGTCCATGAAAGACTGGCGTGGTGGTCGCGGCATCCTGGAAAACATCATTCCGTCTTCTACCGGTGCTGCCAAGGCCGTTGGTGTGGTATTGCCCGAATTGAACGGCAAGCTGACCGGTATGGCCTTCCGCGTACCGACCTCCGACGTGTCGGTGGTTGACCTGACCGTGGAGCTGAACAAGGAAGCCAAGTACGAAGATATCTGTGCTGCCATGAAGGCGGCGTCTGAAGGCGAACTGAAGGGTGTGCTGGGTTACACCGAAGAGAAAGTGGTCTCCACTGACTTCCGTGGCAACAGTGCTCCGTCCACCTTCGATGCCGAAGCCGGTATCGCCCTCGACGGCACATTTGTCAAGGTCGTTTCCTGGTACGACAATGAGTACGGCTACACCTGCAACATGCTGCGTGTGGTTGAGCACGTATCCAAGTAAGCTGGCTGGATAATTTGTTTTTGTGATCTGTACAGGGTGGACGCTGTCCACCCTGTCTGATTGCAGACAAAGCTATTTGCCAAGCCGCGCTGCTGGCAATCAAGCGGGCGTTTTGGCAATTGGTTTTAAAACTTCGCAGGAGTGAGAAATGTCTTTTATCAAACTGACTGATCTGGATCTGGCCGGCAAGCGCGTCCTGATTCGCGCCGATCTCAACGTGCCGGTCAAGGATGGCAAGGTAACTTCGGATGCCCGTATCAGCGCATCCATGCCGACGATCGAGCATTGTGCCAAGGCCGGCGCCAAGGTCATGGTAATGTCGCACCGCGGCCGTCCGGAAGAAGGCGTGGCCGACGACGAGAACTCACTGCAACCGATTGCTGACGACATGTCCGCCAAGCTCGGTAAGCCGGTCCGCCTGGCAAAAAACTATCTGGACAGCGCACCCGATGTTGCCGGTGGTGAAGTGGTGCTACTGGAAAATGTTCGTTTCAACGCTGGTGAGAAAAAAGATGATGAAGCGCTGGCCAAAAAGTACGCCTCCCTGTGTGACATCTTTGTGATGGATGCGTTTGGTACCGCCCATCGCGCCCAGGCATCAACCCATGGCGTCGGCAAATTTGCGCCCACTGCCTGTGCCGGTTTGCTTCTGGCAGAGGAACTGGACGCGCTGGGCAAGGCCCTGGCCAATCCGGCCCGGCCAATGGTTGCCATAGTCGGCGGTTCCAAGGTGTCTACCAAGCTCACCGTGCTTGAGGCCCTGTCCGAGAAAGTGGATCAACTGGTTGTTGGTGGCGGAATCGCCAATACCTTCCTCAAGGCATCCGGGTTTAATGTCGGCAAATCTCTTTGTGAAGATGACCTGGTCGATACGGCCAAGGCGCTCATGGAGAAAATGACAGAGCGCGGGGCCACTATCCCGATAGCCACCGACGTCGTGGTCGGTAAGAAGTTTGATGAGAATGAGCCTGCCGTGCTGAAAAAGGCAGGCGAAGTCGCCGACGATGACATGATTTTTGATATCGGCCCGGACAGCGCCAAGGAACTGGCGGACATTATCGCCAAGGCTGGCACCATCGTCTGGAATGGCCCGGTCGGCGTGTTCGAATTCGATCAGTTCGGCGAAGGCACCAGGACCGTATCCATGGCGATCGCCAACGCCAAGGGGTTCAGCCTGGCTGGCGGCGGCGACACCATCGCAGCCATCCAGAAATACAATATTTACGACAAGATCTCGTACATCTCGACAGCGGGCGGCGCATTCCTGGAATATCTGGAAGGCAAGACCCTGCCCGCGGTGGCGATGCTGGAAGAGCGTGCCAAATCCTAAATTAACGCGATTCCTCGCCGGATATACCAAATGATGAGACGTACAAAAATTGTTGCCACCTTGGGACCTGCGACTGACGATCCCAAAGTGCTCGACAAACTGATCGAGGCGCAAGTCGATGTCGTGCGCCTGAACTTTTCCCATGACACCGCGGAAAAGCACAAGGAGCGCGCTGAAGCAGCACGCGAGCGCGCCTCCGCGCACGGGCGACCCATCGGCGTTATCGCTGACCTGCAGGGTCCGAAAATCCGTATCGGAAGATTCGACGACGAAGCCAACCGTATCAAGAAAAAGATTTTTCTTGAGGAGGGCGACAAGTTCATTCTCGATATGGAACACCCGGAAGAGAGCGGCAACCAGGAGCGGGTAGGGGTTACCTACAAGCAGCTGGCGGAGGACGTTGATCGTGGCGCCACATTATTGCTCGATGATGGCCGGATAGTGCTCTGGGTGGAACAGGTAGAAGGTTCCGAAATAATCTGCCGCGTGGTGGTTGGTGGTGAGCTCTCCAACAGTAAAGGTATTAACCGTCAGGGTGGCGGTCTTTCTGCCAGTGCGTTGACCGACAAGGATCGGGCGGATATCAAGATCGTCGCGGAAATCGAGGCGGACTATGTCGCCATCTCGTTTCCCCGAAGCGCCGAGGATATTCACGAGGCCCGGAAGCTGCTGCGTGCAGCCGGTTGTGAGGCGGGGATTATCGCCAAGATCGAGCGTGCCGAGGCGGTGGAGAATATCGAGGAAATCATCGAGGCTTCCGACGCCATCATGGTTGCCCGTGGTGATCTTGGCGTTGAGATAGGTGACGCGGCGGTACCGCCCATTCAAAAGAAAATGATAAGAATGGCGCGCGACATGAATCGTATCGTCATTACTGCAACCCAGATGATGGAGTCGATGATTGAAAATGCGATTCCTACCCGCGCGGAAGTGTCCGACGTGGCAAATGCGGTAATTGATGGCACCGACGCGGTAATGCTCTCCGCCGAGACCGCAGCCGGTAGACACCCGGTCGCCGCGGTGTCGGCTATGGATCGCGTGTGTAAAGTGGCGGAACAGACACGTGAGGTGACCCATTCGGAGCATCGTGTCGATGAACCGTTTTCACGTATTGATGAGGCCATTGCTATGGCCACCATGTACTCGGCGAACCATTTGCCGGTGCGTGCGATCGCCTCGCTGACGGAGTCGGGAGCCACCGCTTTGTGGATGTCACGCATCAGCTCCGGGGTGCCGATCTATGCGCTAACCCCATTGGTAGCCACGCGCCGCAAGGTTACGCTCTATCGCGGTGTGTACCCGGTCAATTTTACACCGCCGTCGGCGGATCCGGTGGAGGTATTGCAGGAAGCGGTAGACGAATTACGCCGTCGTTCGGCAGTACGGGATGGCGATATTGTGGTGCTGACTATCGGTGAACCGCTTTCCAAGCCAGGCGGCACTAATACCATGAAGATTGTCCGGGTGGGCGATCTTCATGAGGACTGATTTCGCACGTTGCGATATTGTTTTAAAAAATTGAATTCAGGATTTTAGGAAAATACGTACCCTTAGGAGGTCAAAATGCCTTTAGTATCAATGCGCCAATTGCTGGACCACGCTGCCGAGAATGGCTACGGTCTGCCCGCTTTTAACGTTAACAATATGGAACAGGTCCACGCCATCATGCAGGCGGCCGACGCGGTTAACTCGCCGGTCATCATGCAGGGTTCTGCCGGTGCTCGCTCCTATGCCGGTGAGCCGTTTCTGCGTCACCTGATTGCCGCCGCGGTGGAAATGTATCCTCACATTCCGGTGGTGATGCACCAGGATCACGGTTCCGAGCCGGCGGTATGCCTGCGCTCGATCCAGAGTGGTTTCACCTCGGTGATGATGGACGGGTCCCTGATGTCCGACATGAAGACACCTTCCAGCTACGAGTACAATGTCGAAGTTACCAGGACCGTAGTTGATTTTGCCCATGCCGGCGGTGTCTCCGTCGAAGGCGAGCTGGGTTGCCTGGGTTCACTGGAAACCGGTGAAATGGGCGAAGAAGACGGTCACGGTGCCGAGGGCAAGCTCGATATGGATCAGTTGCTGACCGATCCGGAGCAGGCCGCCGACTTCGTCAAGCAGACCAAGGTTGACGCGCTGGCAATCGCCATTGGTACTTCTCACGGTGCCTACAAGTTCACCAAGGAACCGACCGGTGAAATCCTGCGCATCGATCGCATCAAGGAAATTCATGCCCGCATCCCGAATACCCATCTGGTTATGCACGGTTCTTCGTCCGTTCCGCAGGACTGGCTCAAGATCATCAACGACTACGGCGGTGACATGGGGCAGACCTATGGTGTGCCGGTGGAAGAAATCGCCGAAGGCATCAAGAACGGTGTGCGCAAGGTCAACATCGATACCGATCTGCGCATGGCCTCTACCGGTTCCATCCGCAAGCACCTGGCGGACAATCCTTCCAACTTCGATCCACGCAAGTTCCTGAAGGAATCCACCAAGGGTATGATGGAGATCTGTAAAGCGCGTTATGAAGCTTTCGGTTGTGCCGGTCAGGCCGACAAGATCAATGCCATCTCGCTTGAGAAGATGTTCATGGACTATGCCGCTGGCAAGCTGGATCCGGTAATCAAGTAAGATTCAGGTACCTAGTGGAATGAAAAGGCCGCCCCTTTATTCGGGCGGCCTTTTTTATTTCGCGTCGGTAATTGCTTCTCCGGTTTTGCAGTGTCTTGCCCAGAACCAGAGCAGTATTGCGACAACCAGCATCGCGGTCTGTGCAATGGCGAAGTGCACTACCGTGGGTAAAAGCGCGGGTAGCAGCAGGCTTGCCACCACGGCGGTAAGCATCATCTGGACAAAACTCTGTACCGCAGCCGCCGCACCTCGATTGTTCGGAAAACAATCCAGCGCCAGGATGGAAAACCCCGGCATCGCGAGTGCGATTCCAACGGCATACAACACCTGTGGTGCGATCAGGGTAAATGGCGCCGGTGGCAACCAGAGTGCCTGGGCAATATTGAGCGCAGCGCCAATTAACATGATTGCCAGCGCCAGGCTGACGATCGGCCTGGATTTCCAGTGATGGGACAATCGACCCGAGACAAAAGAGCCCAGGATGATGCCGCTGGTCATCGGGATAAACTGCAGCCCGAAGTGATGACTGTCCAGTTTTAAAAAGTCATAAATCACCGTCGGTGATGCGGCGATGTAGAGAAACAGCCCGCCAAAACTGGCGCCGAGTGAAAATACCAGGGCCTGGTATCGATGATTGATCAGTATTTTTCCATACAGGCGCAACACCGACGAGGGTCGAAACGACTGGCGATGTTCCAGCGACAGGGTTTCGCCAAGAAATCGAAGCGTCATCAAGATGATCAGTGCGCTGTATCCCGCCAGGAAATAGAAAACGCTGCGCCAGCCAAAGGCATCGTGCAGCCAGCCGCCGATGACGGGAGCGATGGCGGGCGCCACCGCAAACAGCATCATCACGTAGGCCATGGCGCGGTGTGCCTCGTGGCTGTCGTGGGCATCACGAATCATGGCGCGGCCGGCAACCATGCCGCCGCTGGCTGCAATTCCCTGGAGGACGCGAAAGACAAGGAAAGTCGTGTAGTCGGTCGCCAGTGCACAGCCGATAGAGGCCGCGAGATAAAATACCAGTGTGCCGAGGATAACGAAGCGTCGACCAATACGATCCGACAGCGGGCCCCAGAACAGGGTGGCGACTGCCGCCGCGGCAAGGTAAGCGCCAAGACTCTGGGATAGCAGGGCTCGATTGATGAAAAAGTCCTGTTCGATATCGGGAAACGATGGCAGATACGTGTCGATGCTGAATGGGCCGATCATCGACAGCAGGGCAATGGTCACGATTAGCCACGCTGATGAAATATTTTTTCCGGACATCTTTTTTCTGCTAACGTTGAATCAGGTTCAAATGCGGGAGTGATTTGTGAGCGGAAGAAATCTTTTTATCATGCTGGGAACAGTCGCGCTGATCAGCGCCTGCAGCAGCCCGGGGTCCGACATTATCATTGATCCGGCCTACGTCGATAGGGCGCAATACGATCAGGATCTGGCGGAGTGTGAACGACTGGCGGATCAGGTCCGGCAGAAAGCCGGCGAGCGCGCGGCGCGCGGCGCTGTCATCGGCGGGGCGATCGGGGCAATCTGGGGCGGTAACCGATCGGTCGAACGCGGGGCAGGCGTTGGTGCGGTTTCCGGTGCTGCCAAGGGTGCCGCGGCAACCGAGAATGAAAAAAAGCGCGTGATCAAAAACTGCCTGCGCAACCGCGGATACACCGTGCTGAATTGATCCGATCGACGCCGGAACGCCTGCAGCAAGATGGGTGAATCCGGAGCCGGCTATTTGGCCAGACAGGCTACTTTGTCCGCCGCACAACCGGCCTTGCACGTCACTTTCTTCAGATCCGAGCTAAAGTGGCGAATATCGCACCAGCTACTGCAGGCCTGGTATTGAAAGTCACAACCGCCCCAGATCGGCGCGGTAATAACCGCGACAATGGCAATCAGGGCGACAACAACTGCAGGTTTGGCCAGCTTCATTTTTCTACCTCGCTAGTTTCAATCCGGGGATTGCCGAAGGTCATCAGGGTCGGCATGATTTTGTCGCCTTCGGCGAGTACGTAGTCCTTGAATGCCTGCGCCGCCGGCGACAACCGTTTGCCACGACGATGCACCACGTACCAGTGGCGTAAAATCGGGAAGTTTTCCGCGTCCAGCACACAAATCCGCCGGGTTTCCATTTCCAGCTCCAGGGTGTGAATAGACACAATACCCAGACCCAGACCGGCCTCTACCGCTTGTTTGATCGCCTCGTTACTGGTCATTTCCATACCCGTTGTCAGCCGGATACCCTGCTCGGTAAAGAAACGCTCCATCGCATTGCGGGTGCCGGAGCCCAGTTCGCGTACCACGAAGGTCTCTTCCTGGAGCCTGGCCAGCGGGATATCGCGCTCTTTGCCCAGAGGGTGCCCCTTCGGGGCAATTACCACCAGTGGGTTGTCCATGAACGCCTCGGTGGCCAGGTCCAGCTCCCGGGGCGGCCGCCCCATGATGACGAGATCGGCCTCGTTGTTGGCCAGCTGATTCAACAGGCCGCGCCGGTTGGTCACGTCAAGGCTGACCGTCACGCCTGGATGGTCCTTGGAAAACGCCGCCAGCAGCCGGGTGGCAAAGGAATTGGCGGTACTGGCCACCGAGATCGCCAGGCGTCCACGCTCGAGGCCCTTGAGGCTCTCGATAATCTCGTCGACCTCGTCCAGTTGCCGTGAAATCGAGCTGGAATAACCGTAAAGCTCACGCCCGGCCTCGGTCAGGTAGATTTTTTTGCCCATCTTCTCAAACAGGGGCAGGCCGACACTATCCTCTAACTGCTTGATTTGCATGGAAACTGCTGGCTGAGTCAGGTGCAATTCTTCGGCCGCGCGGGTGTAGCCGAGGTTGCGCGCGACCGATTCAAACACCTTTAATTGCCGGAGTGTGAGATGCATAATGAAAATCTATCATAATTGAATCCTTATGGTACAGATCATTAATATTTAGTTTTAATTATTCTTGGTATCCCTATAATTTGCCGACCATTTCGAGGATGACCTCTTCGAGAGACTTACGGCGGACCCGGTGGCATGAGTTGATCTAGGTCATATCAACGGGAGCGGGCCGAGAGCAAAATTGGCCCCCGCTCACGAAAGACAGGTTTTATTAACAGGAGGACTGCAATGGCAGTAAAAAGCTATAGCGCGGGTGTAAAAGAATACCGCGAAACGTACTGGATGCCGGATTACACACCAAAAGATACCGATATTTTGGCGTGCTTTAAAATTACTCCGCAAGAAGGTGTCCCTCGTGAAGAGGTTGCTGCTGCGGTGGCCGCCGAATCTTCAACTGGTACCTGGACCACGGTCTGGACAGACCTGCTGACCGATCTCGATTATTACAAAGGGCGTGCCTACGCGATCGAAGACGTGCCTGGCGACGATACCTGTTTTTATGCATTCGTTGCCTACCCCATCGACTTGTTCGAGGAAGGATCTGTTGTCAACGTTCTGACCTCATTGGTGGGTAACGTATTTGGCTTCAAGGCCCTGCGCGCGCTGCGTCTGGAAGATATTCGCTTCCCGGTTGCCTATGTCATGACCTGTAACGGACCGCCTCAGGGTATCCAGGTTGAGCGTGACATCCTGAATAAATACGGTCGTCCGCTGCTGGGTTGTACAATCAAACCGAAGCTGGGCCTGTCCGCGAAGAACTACGGCCGCGCCTGCTACGAAGGTCTGCGCGGTGGTCTGGATTTCACCAAGGACGATGAAAACGTTAACTCGCAGCCGTTCATGCGCTGGCGTCATCGTTTCGACTTCGTAATGGAGGCGATCCACAAGGCTGAAGCCGAGACCGGTGAGCGTAAAGGTCACTACCTGAACGTAACCGCGCCGACTTCTGATGAAATGATGAAGCGAGCTGAATACGCGAAAGAAATTGGTGCGCCTATCATCATGCATGACTACCTGACTGGTGGTCTGTCCGCGAATACCCAACTGGCGCAATGGTGTCAGGACAACGGTATGCTGCTGCACATTCACCGTGCTATGCATGCGGTTCTTGATCGTAACCCGCACCACGGTATTCACTTCCGCGTATTGACTAAAGTACTTCGTCTGTCTGGTGGTGATCACCTGCACTCGGGTACTGTGGTTGGTAAATTGGAAGGTGATCGTGATGCAACCCTGGGCTGGATCGACACTATGCGTGATTCCTTCATCAAGGAAGATCGTTCACGTGGTCTGTTCTTCGATCAGGATTGGGGTTCAATGCCTGGCGTTATCCCGGTCGCTTCCGGTGGCATCCACGTATGGCACATGCCGGCACTGGTTAACATCTTCGGTGACGACTCTTGTCTGCAGTTCGGTGGTGGTACTTTGGGTCACCCCTGGGGTAACGCTGCTGGTGCGGCGGCTAACCGTGTTGCGGTTGAGGCCTGTGTTGAAGCCCGTAACTCTGGCGTCGAAATTGAGAAGGAAGGTAAGGATATTCTTACCAAAGCTGCCAAGAGTAGCCCTGAGCTCAAGATGGCGATGGAGACCTGGAAAGAAATCAAGTTCGAATTTGACACTGTCGACAAAATCGACGTTGCTCATAAGTAATCTTATCTGCGAGACGGTTAATTGCCGTCTCGCAGCATAATTTAGCTTATCGAATTTGATATTTAATTGAGGAATTTAAAATGAGTGATGTACAAGATTACAAATCAAGCCTGAGCAATGCCGCTGAGAGCCGCAAGTATGAAACATTTTCTTACCTGCCCCCTCTTAGCAAAGAGTCAACTCGTGCTCAAATTCAGTACATTGTTGACAAAGGCTGGAACCCTGGCATTGAACACACTGAACCAGAGAATGCACGCAGCAACTACTGGTACATGTGGAAACTGCCAATGTTTGGTGAAACTGACGTAGATGTCATTCTCGCCGAGCTGGAGGCCTGTCACAAAGCCCATCCGAAGAACCACGTTCGCCTGTTGGGTTTTGATAACTTTGCGCAGTCTGCAGGTACAGCCATGGTCGTTTACCGCGGTGAATCAGTTTAGTCATCAGGGGTAAAAACAAAGCAAATAGCCCCTGCCCGATACCATACGGTCAGGGGCTTTTTTGTGCGAAAACGGATGGGTAAACATGGCAAAGCCAGACAAATACGTAGGCATAAATAACGATATCCGTGGTGGCATGACCAGCATTGGCAAGATCATTCGTGATGCATGGGTATTTGGCCTGATACCTGAAACCGAGACCTGTGAGGGCTGGAACCTGGCGGGCATTGACGCATTGCTACAGAAGGTCAACGCAGAGTGGGATAAATATGGCTGTCTGGTCAGTCATCTGCCGGACGAATTGAAAGAGCGTCACCGGAAATTCCATGATGAAGCTGTCGCGAAAGCGAGAGCGGAAGGCTGGTCAGGCGAGCTAGAAACCGAAGACGAAAATTAATGGCGATGTTGGCCAAAAATTGTAAAGAGGGTGAGATATGTCTGTTGTAGATATTAAGCAATATAATATTCAGAAAGAGCCTTATTACGAGGCCGTGGGTGACGAGATTGCGTTGTATCAAGCAGCCTACGATGCCCGCATGCCGATGATGCTGAAAGGTCCGACCGGTTGCGGCAAATCCCGCTTTGTAGAGTACATGGCCTACAAACTCGGCAAACCTCTTATTACAGTGGCCTGTAATGAAGACATGACTGCTTCTGACCTGGTCGGACGTTTTCTGCTCGATAAAGAAGGCACCAAGTGGCAGGACGGTCCGCTAACCACTGCGGCGCGTCTCGGCGCCATTTGCTATCTCGATGAGGTGGTCGAAGCCCGTCAGGATACTACCGTTGTGATCCACCCATTGACCGATCATCGCCGCACCCTTCCACTGGATAAAAAGGGCGAATTGATTGAAGCGCACGAAGACTTCCAGCTGGTGATTTCCTACAACCCGGGTTACCAAAGCCTGATGAAGGATCTGAAGCAATCAACGAAGCAACGCTTTGGTGCACTTGATTTCGATTATCCGGAGGAGAAAAAGGAAACCGAAATTGTTGCCAAAGAGTCCGGTATCGACACGGAGCTTGCTGGCAAGCTGGTGCAAATTGCCCATCGCGCGCGCAATCTGAAAGGCCACGGCCTTGATGAAGGCATTTCAACCCGTCTTCTCGTATATGCAGGCAATCTAATCAACAAGGGTGTCGAACCCGTTGCTGCCTGCACCATGACAATGGTGACTCCGCTAACCGACGATCCGGATATGCGCGATACCCTGAATGCGGCCGTACAGACGTTCTTTAGCTAATGGTTGACTGCCATTTTTACATGAGTGTAAGCGCTTAGCAGTAATTATTATGTCTATTAAATTAGAAGATTACGAAGAACAGCTTCAAGACGCCGCACCGGAGGTGCGTGATGTGCTTGAGAGCACGTTTTCAGAAGCGGCCCATGTGATGTCGCCGGCCGGTCTTCAGGATTACCTGGACGGTGCCAAAGGGTTGTGCGGTCTCGGACGCGGTACCGACCTGGTGATTTCCTACCTGCAGAACATGCCCCTGGTGGTTAAGGAGTGTGGCGAAGACATTACTGGCGATTGCATCACCGCGGCGATGAAACTGTCTTCGATGACTTCAGGCGAAGTCATATCCCTGTTGTTCAATAGCCTTCCAACGGCTTCTCGCAGGCTTGGTGATGCCGAGTTATTGCGCGGTTACCTGACACTCATCCATCAACAGGCTTCAACCGCATCCCGCGGTCTGAGACCAATGCTAAATCACATGGACGAGTTACTTTCCAAGCTAACGCTGAGCGGATTGCGTCGCTGGGCAAATTTTGGAGCCCAGGCATATCGTCGCGATTTCAAGAACCTGACGTCCTATTTTAACCTTGAGTCGCAGGACAGTTTGGCGATGCTGCAAAAAGAGCGTCGCGGCACACTGTTTATCGATACGCAGCGTAAATTAAATTTCTACTTGCGCGCACTTTGGGGTCGAGACTTTTTCCTTCGCCCAACGGGTGCCGACTACACGGATTTCCGTCCTTATATCGAGGCGCATATTGTGCATATGCCGGATGCTGTTGACCCAATGGGGGAAGTGTCTGGTCTGGAGCTCTACCGCGCTACCGCAGCCCATATGGCGGCACACATCAATTATACAAGTTCTCCTATTTCGGCGGAGCAACTCAGTCCGGCGCAAATGTTTTTTATTGGCTTTATGGAAGATGCACGTGTTGAATACAAAGCGATTAAAGATTTTCCTGGTCTGAAAAAGCTTTGGTTGGCACTACTGAACGTGGAATATGAAGAGGATGTCGAACACCCGAGCATGCTGGTACTTGAACAGCTTGCGCGCAGTCTATTGGACGCTTCCACAAAAATCGACGACCCTGAGCTGAATACATTCTGCGAGAATTTCCACTCCAGAATTGAGACCGAGCAGGATAACAATCAGTTTTCGTGGCACATGGGCATGGAGCTGTTTAACCTGTTTTCGGCTCGCAAAAGCGTTCCCAGCTTACGCATTCTGGAACGCATCCGAATCCCCTTTCGTGATGACAACCGGTTCGTCTGGGAATTTGAGGAATTCACTTTCGACACCATAAACGAGTATGTCGCCGCCAGCCAGCGACAGGTGCGCAAAACCGTCAGCGTCATGGAGATGGCGAACGAAGTGGATTGTGAACTTGCCGGTGACGATGCCCAGGAGATCTGGACCTGCGAGACAGAAATGTATCCCTACGAGGATGACCTGGAGAACACCAAGAGCTTCAATGAAATGTGGGGTAAAGAACCAGTATCCGATCCCTTCCATTACCAGGAATGGGATTACCAGATTCAGCTACACCGACCTGACTGGGCAACGGTGTATGAGCGTCGGCAGCCCAGGGGCAATCCGGAAGATATCGAAAATATTCTGACGGAGTACAAGCCGATTGCCCACCGCATCAAACAGATTATCGATTTGCTGACGCCGGAAGGCGTACAGCGTGTGCGAAATATGGAAGACGGCGACGAAATCGATCTTAATGCCGCCATCGATGCCATGGTCGCCATTCGCATGGGTGAACAACCCAATCCGCGTATTACCATGCGCAATGTACTAAAGAATCGTGACCTTGCCGTGGTGGTACTGATGGACCTTTCCGAGTCAACCAATGAAGCGGTTCAGGGCTCGGACAAAACAATTCTTGAATTGACGCGTGAAGCCGCCACCCTTGTTTCGACCGCTATCAACGGTATTGGTGATCCGTTTGCGCTGCATGGTTTTGCCTCTGATGGCCGTCACGATGTGCAGTACTATCGTTTCAAGGATTTCAACCAGCATTTCGATGATGAAGCCAAGTCACGCCTCGCCGGGATGCAGGGCGGATTATCGACACGCATGGGTGCCGCCATGCGCCATGCAGGTCAGCATTTACTGAAACAGCCAGAACGCAGAAAATTGTTGCTACTGGTGACAGACGGGGAGCCCGCAGATATTGATGAGCGAGATCCGCAGCACCTTCGACACGACACCAAGAAGGCGGTGGAAGAGTTGTATTCAAACGGCGTACTGAGCTATTGCCTGACCCTCGACCCTCACGCGGACAGCTATGTAAAACGTATCTTCGGAGCCAACAACTACACCATTATTGATCACGTGCAGAGACTGCCCGAAAAACTACCAACCCTGTTCGCCAGTCTGACAGCGTAGAGAACTGGCCCCGGCCAGGGCTATTCGGGGCTGAAAAGAGTAAAAAACAGGCAATCACTACCGACTCCGCCCGGAAATGTATCATCGCCACGAAGAAGTCCCGGTGTATGAGTTTCGCGATAGCGAAATCAAGGCGCTGTATTACAATCATGTGCGACTGGCGCTCAAGCATCTAGGCAGTGAAATTCATTTGTCATTGCCCCGTCTACAGACCCTCGAACTGATTTTGCAAAAAGACGCCTGGATTATAGTTGACAGGGCTTTCAACGATATCCCAATCGCCGCATGGACCGATTTCAAGGTCGAACATCGCGACGATATTTCGAAGCCAATCGGGTGTCGGATTCGACTCTACCATGCCAATGCTGACCTGATCCTGGATCGGGCGCTTGAGGCGATGGAGATGTTGCTGGGAGAAGAGCTGGCGGATCGGCTTCCAGACGGCCTGTCTGATGTGATTCCGTTCCAGGAAAAGCGGAAGTAGGCGCATTCACGTTTTGTTTTTCAAGTCGTACCGGGTATGAGCAACCAAGAAGTGGTGATCGATCTGCTGCGTCACGGGGAACCGGAAGGCGGGCGCGCCTATCGTGGCAATTCGATAGATGATCCGTTGTCTGAGCGGGGCTGGCAGCAAATGCGCGATGCCGCCGGTGAATTTGCGCAATGGGATCTCATTGTGACTTCCCCGATGAGGCGATGTTGCGCGTTTGCTGAAGAGTTTGCACAAAAGATTCGCGTGGCGGTACAGATCGAGCCAGAGTTTCGGGAAGTCGGTTTTGGTGCATGGGAGGGTAAGACACCCGATGAAATTATCGCCACTGATTCTGCCGGTTACGAGGCGTTTTACCGTGACCCCGAACATTGCCGGCCGGAGGGCGCGGAACCACTGGCAGATTTCACCGGGCGGGTGAATCTGGCTTACGAGAAACTGGTTGCGTCCAACGGAGGCCGGCACATTCTTATTGTGTCACATGCGGGGGTGATGCGGGCTATTCTCGCGGGGGTGTTGGGTGCACCGGCTGTGAGCATGTATCGCATAAAAGTAGATAATGCCGGCATCTCACGCATTCGTCACACACGGTATGGCCCAAAGCTCGAATTCCATAACGCATCGAAGTTGCCGTGATGAACTGGAAAGGTAAGTGTTGCGTGGCGGCTCAACAAAATGCCGTGTTATCCTTGCGCCGCGCTTTAGAACGCGGTCTTTCATATCAATCAGTCAGGACAGGTTTACAATGGGAACTCTCTCGCAGCTAGTCAGCAACATCGGACCGCTACGCTTTTTGTTGCAAGCGCTCACGGTGGTATTTATTTTCCTGTCACTCGCAGTTGGCGACACAGTCCACTATGCCGGCTGGAGAATGTTGCCATCCCTTATAGTTCCGGCGCTGATACCGATCATTTTCTTTGGCATGCTGCTTGAGCTAATGATGAGCACAGTGTTTATGCTTGATGCTGAAGAAGCCGAGAAGAAGTCCAGATTTCGATCGATCATCAAGATCGACATTCTGCTGGTTGCAGGGCTTTTGTTGTTCTGGATTCCGGTGCTGTTACGACTGCTTAACAAGTAGCAGAACGGTTGGTTACGCGCGTTGCTCCAGCCTGCACAATGCCTCGTGTGCTTGATGATCCAGGTCGGAGAATTCCAGATGGGCGCCGTGGCCGGAGATCTCGCGCACACGTGCCTCAATCAAGTGGGTATGGCTGACACCTTTGTCATGGTGAACAAAGACAACTTTTACCGGCGTCTCCCGTTGTAATACCCGCACATTGCCCATTTCGACAAAGGCGCCATCACGGCGAATTTCCCGCAAAATGTGCCGGTGATACCCGCTGTTGTTGTACTGAATCATCGCCTCGAGGGCAGCAATACTTGACGAAGGAATACCCTGATTTTCAGACATATAGCGAACCTCTTTCACCCGAATACTGAAATTCTAGTTCGCGACTAACCGGCTTCCATGGTGTTTGTCGGTTAGGAATGACAGCTTGTCGGCAGCGGGCCGGCTCCCTCGTTCTCTCGACCCGTTCCCGCCTTACCGGTATCCTTGACGCCGTTTTTAGAACCAGTACAAAACAATGGGGTAGCTGCATGACCGCTGTACCAGAAAGCCTGTTTGACTCACATATCCAGAGCCTGCCGTTAATACACAAGGGAAAGGTCCGGGACATCTACGAGGTGGACGCCTCGCATATGCTGATCGTCACCACTGATCGCTTGTCTGCTTTTGATGTAGTCCTGCCGACGCCAATCCCGGGCAAGGGCGCCATCCTCACTGCTACCTCCAATTTCTGGTTTGATTTTTTCAAGGACACGGTGCCGAATCATCTTGCCGGTATTTCGCTTGCCGATGTGCTGACCGATGCGGCCGAGCTTGCGGAAGTGCAAGGCCGGGGCATCGTGGTAAAACGACTCAAGGCGCTACCCATCGAGGCCATCGTTCGTGGATATCTGATTGGCTCGGGCTGGAAGGACTACCAGAAAACCGGTTCGGTCTGCGGCATCAGTCTCCCCGAGGGGCTGCAGATGGCGGACAAGCTGCCGGAGGCAATCTATACCCCGTCGACAAAAGCAGACGTTGGCGAGCATGACGAGAATATTGATTTTGCCAAGACCATCGAATTGTTAGGCAAAGAGCTTGCAGAAACGGTCCGGGATGTCAGCCTCAAGCTCTATACAGAGGCTGCCGAGTACGCGCGCAAGCGTGGAATTATCATCGCCGATACGAAATTCGAATTCGGTCTGGATGATGACGGCAAACTGATTTTGATTGACGAAGCACTAACCCCGGATTCATCGCGCTTCTGGCCAGCCGATCAGTACCAGGTTGGTATTAGCCCGCCGAGCTTTGACAAGCAGTATGTGCGCGATTACCTGGAAACACTGGACTGGGATAAAACCGCGCCCGGCCCCGAGCTGCCGGCGGAGGTCGTCGAACAGACCGCGGCGAAATATCGCGAAGCCCTGCAACGACTAACGAAATAGCGGGCAATCGAGTTGAACCAGAGACTATTCTTGCAGTCATATAATGGTACATGCCGACCGCGACTGATGGGGTGGTCGAATAAATTGATTAATCTGTGTCTATGAATCGTCGTCCTGCCGTTCTGCTGTTGTTGCTGATTGTCTCGCTTGTCGGGGCGCCGCTTCTGTCGGTTGCGTCGATTGCGCCCGGGAACGGCGCAGCCCAGGACCATCCTCTTATGATGCTGGCTTCGAAATCCGATATGGCGAAGGATTGCGCCCGGCATACCGAGACAAGCAATGATGAACCGGTGATGGATCACAACGATTGTGCCAAGCAGTGCTGTAATAGCTGTACTCCCGTATTTTCACTTTTCACAATCCCCTCGATTTCCGTGGTTGAACACAGCTGTAACGCTGTTGTCGGGCAGGTAGCCCCGTACAAAGGTTACGAACCCGACGCCCGCGACCGACCTCCCCTGTTTACATTCTAGCCTAACCCGTTTTTACCCGTTTTGATGGACTGGCAATGGCTGATGGCCTATTGCCAGATGAAAATTATCCGGAGGATTTTATGTCCGATAAAAAGTCGTTTCCGCCAGCTTCGGTTGAGGAAGCCAACGAAGATCGATCAGTACATATAATTAATTCACGTCGCAGCTTCCTGAAAAAAGCAGCGGTCGCCACCGGTGGCGCAATCGCTGCCGGCAAGGCCGTGGCGGCAAAATCACCTGCGGTAGATCACAGTGCTATGGGACACGAGATGGACCAGTACGGCAGCATGATGTTCATGCAAGATCACAGTAGCCATATGGTGGGCGGCAAGATCGAGCCACCGGGGTCACCTGCAGATCACGAGGTGAACTACAAGGAATTCGATATTGACATTCGAATCGTTGAGCATGAGATCCTGCCGGGCATCAAGGCGCACATGTTCGCGTTTAACGGCCAGGTACCGGGGCCCGAGTTCCATGTCACCGAGGGTGACTGGATCAAGGTCAATTTCACCAACAATACAGAAGAGATGCATACCATCCACTGGCACGGCATCGTATTGCCGTACACCATGGATGGTGTCCCCATGGTGACACAGGACCCGGTCCACCCGGGCCAGACATTTGTCTATCGCTTCCAGGCAAAACCTGCCGGGACACGCTGGTATCACTGTCACTGGGGTACGCCGCTGCATGCCAATCACGCCATGCACGGTGCGTTCATCGTCCATAAAAAGAAGGATCCGCTGAAAAAGCGATTTCCCTACAAGCGCGAATACACACTCATGCTGGAGTCGTGGGACATCGACATGCTGCGCGAGGAAATGAACGAGATCCTACGTGGCATGAAAGAGGTAAATTCGCTGATGGCAAAAGGGAAGCTGGATTACATGACGCATGGATTCTTCAAGAACTATGGTGAATTCAAAAAGGCAGTCGAGTCCAGGCAATATGTCGCACCGTATCTGCAGAGTCGGTCAAACGGGTTACATATCAATCCCAATTTCTTCGGTATTAACGGGAAGTCCTATCCCGCCACCAAGCGAATCGGTATCAAGCAGCGGGAGTGGATCCGCATTCGACTGATTAACGCCAGCGGCAAGGCGCACCACATGCACCTGCATGGCCATGATTTCTGGTGGGTATCTCAGGACGGAAACGATCTGGCCGAGCCACGGCATATCAATACCGTCCACGTGGAGCCGGGTGGTACCTACGACATCATGGTCTACGGCGATAACCCTGGGTACTGGACGTTCCACGACCACGCGACCACGCGCGTAACTAACAATGGTATCTACCCGGGCGGCATGTTAACCATGCTTGAATACGAAGATTTTACGCCGACCTACACACCCTCCGTGTCGGTGGATCAATGATAGCTTTCAGGGGATCAGCGATGAAACAGAAGAGTTTGTTTATTGTAGTGTTGGCGACAGCGATAGGCTGGAGTGGATCCACGCAGGCGCTGGAGGTCGACCGCGAGGTTATGCCGCGGGTAACGATTGGCGGTCGCCTGATTACGACCATTGACAGCGACTACGAGGCAAGCGGTGAGCCCGGCATTAACATGGGTGACAGCAGTCTTTCGGTCGCTTTTGACAAGCGCCTGTTTGGCAATGGTGTCGCCGGTGCAGTGCTGGGTATAAAGGAAAACGAGGGCAATGTCGCCTTTCATCAAATGCACGTGTTTTACTGGAATCAGGATCTGGAGATGAAGGCAGGGCGCACCGATCTGCCCAATACGCTGGTCGAATTCCCACTGGTACGTGATCACGACATCACCTCCATGACCTATGTCGGTAATGGATCGAGTAATGACGAGTATGACCAATTATGGGGTGAAGTATTTTCCGCCGATTGGGTGCTGGACCAGAAAGCACAGAAGCTGGGCATCTGGGCGGGAACGCGAAGAAATACGTTTGCCGGTGCACCTGACGGTTTTGACAGCTATGGCCTCGGTTATCGCTATGAACCATCAGAAAAATACATGTACCTCAATCGAATTCGTCATGCCGGTATTATTCTGGATGCGCAAAAGGATCGTGCCGGCAGCAATCCCTATTTTCACTCGATTGTTGCCGGTGGGGAGATCAACTTGAGCACGGACCCGCGACGAAACTGGTCAATGGCGGTTCAGGGGATTGTAAACAGCGGTGTCAGCGGAGTGACATTGGCTGATCTCAATGACGGCACCAATGCAGTATCAAATCGTGCGCGAGCCAAATCCAGTGCACTGGTCGCAGCGATTCGCTTTACCGATCGGCCCCACCTGCTGACGCGGTTACAGGCGGGCTTGACCGTGGGTTATAAAACCTATGATGCCGGTGGTACCGAGATGAGTATCGTACCCAGCCTGCTTTATAGAATCGGACAGGGCGTCGATGTTGTCGCCCAGTATCGCAATACACAATACAGCGATGGCCTGAGTGCAGTAGACAGTACCAACCTGGTGCAGGTCGGCCTCACGTTCAGCCTGGGTGCGAAATACAATGACTCGATTGGTGAGCGCGATTCGATCACCAATCAGGAACATGGCTACATACGGTAGCGGGAGATGATGCAATGAAATTTTCAAATACTTTAACGGCCGCAATGGTCATGCTGACAGGGCTGGTTTCATCCGTTACGGTCGCGGCAGAAACTGATCGCTCGAAGATGGATCACAGTAGTCACAGCATGCATGGCCCTGCTGTTGGCCCAGGCAAGTCGACCAACACAGGACAACTCAAAAACTTGTCGGCCATGCCGCCAAGCGGCCAGGCACGTGAGGCCGGTTCCGATGGGCGCTACGTGATGGAGTCCACGTCTGCAGGTACCAGTTTGGCTACCCGGTGTGCACAAGCCACTCGCGGAATCATCATGCTGGACAATAACACCTGGAAAGCGTGCGGAGGCAAACCAAAAGGGGCGTCGATGGGTGCGACGCGTGACGCCAGCCAGAATCATCAACATATGAATCATTAGCGCATCGGCACCAAAATGGTCACAACGCCGGCTCGGGAGATAGGAATATGAAACAATTCTATATTGGTCTGCTATGCATGGCATTGCTAACTGGCTGCGGATCCAATGATAAGTCTGCACAGGATGCACAGGCGCCGAAGGCCTTTGCCGAGGCCACTTATCCGCGTCTTCATGACCCCGCGCTGATTGAAAAAGGTTTCCGGGTTTACCGGAAAAACTGTGGCACATGTCATGGTGATTCAGGCCAGGGCGCGCCCGACTGGCAGAAGCCGGGTCCGGATGGCAAATATCCGCCACCACCGCTTAACGGCACCGGCCACGCCTGGCATCATCCGCAGGCTGCTCTGGTCCGGACAATCAGGCATGGAACGATCGCCATCGGTGGAAAAATGCCGGCCTGGGGCGATAAATTGAGCGACGAGGATATTGCGGCGGTGATTGCCTGGTTTCAGTCGCGCTGGCCTGACGAGCTGTATCAGGCATGGGCACGAATGGATCAACAGTCGAGACAAAATTAGCCCAATTGGTTGATAATTGAACCGTCGGCCCAATTTATCATTACGCTAAGCGAAGTCTGGTACCCCATATGAACAAATCGTTACGAACGCGGTTTCCTGTTGCTCTTGTGGTGCTTTTGCTACTTTTTACTGCTGGCTGCAGCAAGAAGGATGAAGAAAAACCGGTCGAAGGCGCTGCCTTGACTGCATCGGAGCAGGAGCAAGTGGATGCGGGGCGTATATTTGATGTCGAGCGAATTGCAAAAGGTGCCCGACTCTTCCAGGAAAATTGTGCCCAGTGTCATGGCCCCGAGGCGCAGGGCCACCCGGATTGGGAACGTGGCCGCAAGGAGGGTTTCGCGGCCGCACCACCACTGAACGGCACCGGCACTGACATCACGCTTTCCAAGGTCAGGATGATGGAGATCATCCGAAATGGATTAAAACAGAAAGGTGAGCCGGTGATGCCAGCCTGGGTAGGCAGAGTCAGTGACCAGGATATTGAAGATGTGATCACCTGGTACCAGGCGCTATGGCCGGCGGACACATACCAGGCCTGGCAGCGCGCCTACGCGCCGGACCAGGTGCAGGATAGATCAGGAAAGTCCAAAGGATAGAAAGCGAACACGACCATGGCCTGTTACAGGCTCCAAACAAAACTGAAATGGTGAATACGATGTATGGATTTAGTACAGAAGTGAAAGGCAGCTTTGATGAGGTGATTGAAAAAGTTGTTGAGGCGTTGAAGGCAGAAGGTTTTGGTGTATTAACCGAAATCGACGTGAAGTCGACGATGAAGGCGAAGCTTGATGTCGACATGCGGCCTTACCGGATTCTGGGTGCGTGCAACCCACCGCTGGCACATAAGGCCATCAGTGCCGATCCGGACATCGGGCTGCTGCTTCCGTGCAATGTTGTCGTGCGCGAGGAGGAAAACGGGAATATTACCGTTGCGTTTATGGATCCGAAATCGGTGCTGGGCCTGGTCAACCGAGACGAAATTACCGAGTTGGGTGGCGAGGTCAGATCGCGTCTGGAGCGCGTCCGGGACAGTCTCGCATAGTCCGTCGATTGGAATTTTGCTGAAGGCAAAGGCCTTGCAGTAGTTCTATCAGGGCGAGCCAAACAATGGCTCGCCCTTTTTTGTTTTATCAAAAAGTATATTGGCGATTGCTTATATAGACAGAGAGTAACGTGCGTTGTCTGTCGATGCCCGCATTCACCGGGCAAGCCGATCGAGCCAAACCTTATCTATTGTATATATAATAAGTAGCGGTGAACGGGTCGTTGGTAACTGGTCGCCAGCGATGAATTTTAAAAAAATAATAAACCAATTGGCTGCGAGAATCAGTTTGCGATCGAAAAATAGAACCCGGACGGATTTTTCTGTTCTTGCCTTGCTGTGTTGTGCGACATCCCTGTCGGTGCAATCTCCTGCCGGTGCCGCCGATCAAATGGCTGTGGCAACCGAAGAAATATTTCTCAACGATTTCCCCGTTGTGTTATCGGCTACCCGGCTGGTGCAGGCGCGCAGCGATGCCCCCGCCTCAATCACTGTCATCGACCGGGAGATGATCAAGGCTTCCGGTGCGGAAGAGGTGCCTGACCTGTTGCGGCTGGTGCCTGGCTTCCAGATTGCGCATGACAAGCAGGACATATGGATACCGGACCCGGTGGGGGCTACCTATCACGGTCTGAGCGATCCGTATGCAAGAAGGATCCAGGTGCTGGTCGATGGAAGGTCCGTCTATGATCCGGCGATTGGTGGTGTTCGCTGGGACCAGCTGGCGCTTGAAGTTGATGATATTGAGCGCATCGAAGTGATTCGCGGTCCAAACGGTGCCGCCTATGGCGCCAACGCCTTCCTCGCCGCAGTCAATATTATTTCGCGGCATCCAGCCGATGTGCCCACCGTCTATACCAAGCTTGTCTCGGGCAGCAGCAACTACGTTAAAGGTGTTGCTCGCTATAGCCAGAAATCGGAGTCATTTGATTACCGCTTCGGTGTTAGTGCCCGATCGGACGATGGTCTTGAGGGAGAGCATGATTCCAGGACCATGGTGAAATCAAACTTTCGCGGCGAGTACCGCGCGGACAACGGCGATATCCTCGAATTGCAGTTTGGACTGAGCGGCGGACCCCACCAGGCCGGAGACGTAGGGACCGATTTTGAGCGAGACACGAGTAGCGTCAGTAATTTTCAGCAGATTGTCTGGCGTCGCGCACCCAGCGCGGATGAAAGCTATCAGGTTCAGTATTACCGCAGTTACTTCAGCGCCAACGATCGTTTTTCAATAACTGATTTCCCGATTATCGATCAAAGCATGGTAACCGAACGAAATAACGTTGAATTCCAGCACACGAAACGATGGGGTGATGCCGTTCGTACTGTGTGGGGGCTGGAGGCGAGGCAAGATTCATCGAAGGCCCCCGATGGATGGTTCTATGGCATTGATCAGGTAACGAATGACCTTTACCGTGCATTTGTAAATGCCGAATGGCGCTATTCACCAAAACTGGTGGCAAATTTCGGCGGCATGTTCGAGCAAAACGGAATTACAGGCGCCGGATTCTCGCCGCGAGCAGCAATCAATTATCACTTGTCGGACCAGAACACATTGCGGGCCAGTGCATCGCAAGGGCTGCGTACACCAAGTCTTTTTGAAGAGCATGCAAACGGTCGAGCCGACTATCTTGGGGTAACGCCTGTCTATTCATTTGTATCACCCGGAGGTCTCGAGGCAGAACGAATAACTTCCTATGAAGTCGGTTTCGTAACAAGGTCCAGAAACTCAAAGCTGGTTGCAGACGTTCGTGTTTATCAAGATTATATCAGCAACCTGATCGATTATCCTGAGCTGCCACCTTCCCTCACCGGTCCCCAGTACACTTACGTGAATCAGGGTGAGGCATCGGTGTCTGGAGTGGAGTTGGACGTTAACTATCGGCCAACAACCTCCACTCGACTTGTTTTCGCCTATGCCTACGCTGATCAATCGGGAAGCTATCCTAGATATTTTGATGGCGTTTCCAGTTATGTGGTGCGGCCCACAGACCCTGCAACACCGAACCATACGGCCAGCCTGCTGGCGATTCAGAAGCTAAGCAGCGATATCTCTGCCAGTGTCGGTGTTTACTACGTCGGGCGCATGGGCTGGTTCAACAACCTGTCACCAGCACCGCCATACCTGGAGGGAGAGATACCGGAATATACGAAAGTGGATTTCAGGCTGGCCAAGCGCCTGCGCGGGAGAAACTTCAAGGGGCTGGTGGAGCTGGTTGGGCAGAATCTGGCAGGATCCCACTATGATTACACCAGTTCGGTCGAGCAGGATCGGCGCATCTACATCAAGCTCAGGATAGGGGCTGACTAGTCGCAAGGCTGGTTGTCAAAGGGATCGGGTACGAATGCAGGTGATTCGGCAACTCAACGATGTCATTGCCTCGTTTCTGAAACGACGCACTCGTCGAGCTCAGCAAAACGGTTGGACATTGGCTAGCACTATCATTGCGATAGTCACCATTACGATCATGTTATCGGGTACGGTGTACGCGTCCGATACCGTAATAGTCGTACCAAGTCGCCAGGGCGGTGCCTACCAGGAGTTTATCGACGCGTTCGAAAAGTCGCTTGAATCCGGCAAGGGCAGCAGGAGTCTTGCCATCAGGATTGTCGAGTCGAAGGCGCTGACGAAAGAAAGCTACGATCAACTCTATTCAAAATCACAGCTGATTGTCACGGTCGGTACAATGGCCGCACAGAAAGTGCTCACGCTCAATCCGACTGTCCCTGTAATCAATACGCTAATCCCGCGCAGCAGCTATAGTGCGCTGGTTTCCAGGAACCCGGGTGGAAACACCAGTTCGATTTATCTGGACCAGCCACTGGATCGCCGAATAGAACTCGTAGGGGTCTTGTTACCACAAAAGAAAACCATCGGTGTCGTACTCGGGCCAGGGTCCGGCGATTTACAGACAGAGCTCAAGGCGGTGGCCGCCAGCAAGGGTGTTACGGTCAAGGTCGAGACTATGAAAGCCAATCAGCGATTGGTTGGCCCGCTGAGTCGGGCGCTGGAAGATAGCGACGCTTTTCTCGCGGTTGCTGACCCGGTCGTGTCTAATCGACGCACCGTACAGAATCTGCTGCTGACATCCTATCGCCAGAGAGTGCCCGTCATTGCCTACTCCCGGGCGTATGTCAAAGCGGGCGCCCTGGCTGCCGTCTATTCCACGCCTGACCAGATTGGCAGGCAAACCGGCGAACTGGTGGCGGGGCTGGTTCGAAACGGTGACTGGTCGTTGCCGAAGCCACAGTTTCCGAAATACTTTTCGGTCGAGGTCAACGAAGAGGTGGCCCAGTCGCTTGGTATCAGCACGCCAGGCGCAACTGATATCGAGGCTCGCCTCAAGCGACCACCGGGGCGTTCACGATGATTGGCGGCATCCGCAGGCGCGTAATGTTGGTTGCGGTTGTCCCGGCAGCAGCGATTGCCGCGTTGCTGGCTTTTTACTTTGTATCGGCACAAATATTCGATCTCGAGGAGCGGCTTGAAGATCGCGGCATGGCCATTGCGCGACATCTGGCACCCGCCAGCGAATTTGGTGTTTTTTCCGGTAACAAGACAATCCTTCAGTCTCTGGCGACGAGCACGCTGCAGGAGGACGATGTTCGGGCAGTGCGAATTACACGCCCCGACGGTGAAGTGATTGCGTCAGCGGGACCCGATTTCAACGAGCTGAAACTCCCGGGATCAACGATCGAGGCGATTTCGGTTATCTCCTCGAAGAATGAGCGCTCGATTGTTTTTCGCGCTGCAGTCCTGCAACACGAAATGGAGATCAGTGATTTCCCGGATGTAGAGGCTGAGTTGGTCACCAGGGCGACTGCCAGGACTCCCATGACCATTGGCTGGGTCGCGGTTGAGATGTCGAAAGACGCAACCTTGCGACAGCAGCGCGTGGTGTTGTTGCAGAGTACGACGATAACCATTGTTGGCTTGATCCTGAGCCTGATTGCTGCGTTCAGGATGGGTCGGTCAATTATCAATCCGGTCGAGCAGCTGACCGATGCGGTGGAAAAACTGGAACAAGGTAAGTTGTCAACACGTGCCAACACCGGCGCCGATGCCGAGTTGCTGGCCCTGGAGAACGGCATTAATGCCATGGCCAAGGCGTTACAGGCAGCGCAGGAGAATCTGCAGGACGAAGTCAATCAGGCGACAGCAGAGTTACGCGCCACGCTGATCGAGCTGGAAAGAAAAAACAATGAGCTGGATGTGGAACGCCGCAGGGCAGAAGACGCAAACCAATCGAAGAGCCAATTCCTGGCCAATATGAGTCACGAGCTGCGTACGCCACTGAATGCGATCATTGGTTACAGCGAGATGCTTGAAGAAGAGACAGAGCAAGCCGGGAACCGTGCATATATTCCGGATATCCAGAAAGTAAATAGCGCAGGCAAGCATTTACTTGCATTGATTAACGACGTTCTGGATCTGTCCAAGGTCGAGGCCGGCAAGATGACCTTGTATCTGGAGACAGCCGAAATTGTGTCAGTGATGAAATACACGGCCTCTACCATCCGCCCGCTTGCTGCCCAGAACGATAACGAACTGGTGCTGGATTGTCCCTCCGATATCGGCTCAATGCGGATGGACGTTACCAAAGTGCGCCAGGTGTTGTTCAATTTGCTGAGCAACGCCTGCAAGTTTACCGAGCATGGCACCATTACGCTGTCAGCAAAACGAATGCTAATGTCCGCGCGTGACTGGGTCGAGTTCACCGTTTCCGATACCGGTATCGGGATGACCGCCGAGCAAATGGAGCACTTGTTCGAGGCGTTCTCACAGGCAGATGCAACGATTACCCGGAAATACGGTGGTACCGGACTGGGTTTGACGCTTTGCAAACGTTTCAGTGAGCTTATGGGCGGAGAAATCAGTGTTCGCAGCCGGCCGGGTAAAGGTTCTACGTTCATTATGCTGCTTCCGGTCGATCCGTCACCGGTCATCACCAGCATCGACAAACCAGAGCCGGATACAAGTCCCCAGCTACCCGCGCCGGAGTTAACGAGATTGCAGGGCGTACCTGCCGCCGGTGACGACCGGCGCAAACGTATCAGCAAGGTGCTGGTCATTGATGACGATACGTTGGTGCACGATATGTTGCGCCGCATGTTCTCGAAAGAGGGGTTTGAAGTCTACACGGCTACTAACGGGGAAGAAGGGATTGCCCGTGCCAGGGAAATTAAACCCAGCGCCATTGTGCTGGACGTGCTAATGCCGGGTATGGATGGCTGGAGCGTACTTGCCGTGCTGAAGGAAGACGGTGAGCTGGCAAATATTCCGGTCATCATGTTGAGCATGGTCGACGATCGTACGCGAGGGTATGCCCTCGGCGTGACCGAGTACCTGACCAAGCCGGCGGATAAGCAGCAGCTCCTTGCGATCTTGCGTCGTTCGGTACGCGAGGGTCCGGTAGCCCCAATATTGATTGTTGATGATGACCAGGACCAACGAGAGCTACTTCGGCGCACACTCGAAGGCGAAGGCTGGGAGGTTACAGCCGCACATAACGGCCGGGCGGCGATGGAGTCCGTCCGCGCGCGACGACCAGCCTGTATCATACTCGACCTGCTAATGCCCGAAATGGACGGTATGCAGTTCGTTGGAGAGTTGAGAGCGAATCCCGCCTATCGGGATATACCGGTAGCTGTACTGACATCGCGTGATCTGTCAGATTCAGATCGCGACATGCTGCGGGGCCAGGTACAACGCATTATGCAGAAGGGCGCCGGGCGCGAGGAACTGCTAAAGCTGATCAAGGAAATTGTCTCAACCAGCGCCTAGGGCGGTCCCTGCAGATCAAGGCTTGAACTGAATTGGACAAATACCAGTCCTGCGAGGCAGTATCCAGAGAATTTAAAAAGAAAAATTATCGAGTGGGGAGTGAGCCAGCTAACCAGAATTTTTCTGATAAAAGAAAGTGAACGGCGCCAGCTGTTCTATTTCTTTGGCTTGTTTGTTTTGCTCGGTGTCGGGTTGGCGCTCGGCCGGGGTTCCGCCGATGCGATGTTCTTCAAACGCTACGGAATCGAGAACCTTCCGGTCATCTATGCACTACTAAGCGGTGTGCTCGCCATTGCCAGCCTGGTGTATGCCTCCTACGCAGACCGCGTGCCCTCGGAAAAATTCTTCTACGTTCTCTTCTCCGGTCTGGTATTGCTGGTAACCGCTAGCTGGTACCTTATCCAGCTTGAAGCGACCGAGTATGTGTTCCCGCTTTATTACCTCATATTTGAAGTCGGGTCTGAGCTATTGCCGCTGCACGCAATGCTCTACATCGGCCAGAATTTCGAAACCCTGCAAGCGAAGCGCCTGACGCCGATAATTTTCGCAGGTGCACAGGTTGGAAGAATGCTCGGCGGCGCGCTACTGGCAGTGGGCGCACCCATTATCGGAGTGCCGAATATGCTGCTTGGCTGGGTCGCCATTGGGTTTGTGTCGATGTTGCTGCTCTGGTCGCATCACCGGCATGCCGGGGTTTCACCTTATTACCGTCGCGTAAGGCGGGACAGGAGCCCTGTCAAGCAATCGATCGAGCAGGTTATGCAGGGCATTCGATTCTCCCGTCAATCAGGCTTGATCAGGGCCTCGTTCTACTCGCTCTTTTTTCTGGTGTTGTCGTTTTACATTCTGGTCTATGGCGTTAATAGAATTTATGCAAGCCACTTTCCGACCGAAGAAACCCTAGGCCGCTTTTTCGGTCTGTTGACGATTGCGACCGGTACGCTGGCACTGGTGATTCAGCTTTTCGTTACCAGTCGCTTGCTTGAGCGATTCGGCGTCAAGAAGATCAATCTGGTATATCCGGTAACAACTATTACAGCTTACATAGGATTGCTGATCAGCTTTGCTCTGCCAGCGGCCATTATGGCAAGTGTCAACAAAGACGCACTAATGCCCGCCGTGCGGAATCCCACCCGCAGCCTGTTTTTTAATGTGCTACCTGACTATATGCAGGGACGAGCACGGGCGTTATCACTGGTGCTGGTGATGCCTGCGGCACTGGCCATTGCCGGTGGCCTGTTGATAGCCATGCAGAAAGTGGATGCGCCGGAAATCTTTCTTTCTGCCGGTCTGTTCGCAACGATCTGCTATTTACTGTCAAATATTCTGATGAATGGGGCCTACGTAGCGGCGCTGATGGACACATTGCGCGAACGGGTTTTTATTCGCGGGAAAGTCTCTGCCAAATTGATCCCGGGCGCGCGCGATTCCCGCCTGCAACATGAGCTCGTTGCGGGTGTGCATCACCCCAATGCCAATACCAGTGTCGAATATGCACGCATGTTGGCCGAGAGTCATCCTGATCTGGCGTCAGTGGAGATCATCAAGCGGATCCAGGATGCTGACAATACCCTGCGCGACAGACTGTCGAAGTTGCTGGTTAACAAGAATTTGCCCATGTTGAAAAAGTACTTCCGTGCACTGCCCGACGATGCAGATGACCATTTGCGTTCGACTATCCTCACGATCCTTTTTGATGCCCGGGATGCTGAAGGAAAGCTCTACGTAAGAGACTGCCTCTCTTCGAACAATGCGCGCCTTGTTGCAACCGGGATCCTGGGCGTATACCGCTACAACATAAAGGAAACCAAAGAGGAGGTACGAGCGCAACAACGGGCGATGCTCGTGTCTACGGATATCGCCGAGAACATGGCTGCACTTGATCTGCTAACCCACCACCCGGACCCGGCGTATTATATTGATCTGTTGAAACTGCTGGGCAATGGCAGCGAGCGAGTTCAGTTGGCCGTACTGGATGCACTTGCGTTGTTGCCGCCGGGTGACTATCCCGGACTGTCTGTCGCGTTGCAGTCGCTCTATCGCTCATTCAACCATGAGGTGCGTGCCGGCTGTGTTGAGTGCTATCGATTGCTTAACGACGCTGATCGACATCGACTGACGCTATGGGCACTGGAGGACAGCCAACCCCTGGTACGACAGGCGGCGCTGGTGGTTTTGCTGTCGGCTGGCGACGATGTCAGAGAGGCGGCAATCCCCTGGATACTGGAAAATGCCGGCACACCACGGGCCGAGGAGATGCTGCTCGAGTCGCTCTTGCAGACACCTCTATCCAAAGCTGTCTTTCAGCGTATAGCCCTGGAAAAGGCACGCTACGCACGGGATCTGTACTATGCAAGGTGTGTACTGGAAAATGATCAACCGCAGTCGGGCTTTCCCCATTTCCGTTTAATGAGAATCGTGCTGGGAGAACGTATCGCGCAGGTAGTCAATCTATGCCTGACTGCCCTGAAAAGTACCGAGAATGCAGACGCAATCAGGATAATTCAGGCGGGGCTGAACAGCGGTGACAGCCGTCAGGTTGCCAATGCGCGTGAGGCATTACACAATCTTCGGCATATAAAGATTGTAAAAATGCTGGACGATGTAGTGAGCCAGGAGCAGGTTCCGGGCCGACTGCCGACTTCCGGGCGATGTGAATTTGTCAGCCTGGCACCCATGCTCGAATGGTGCACCGGGTTGCCGGATCCATGGTTAACAAAAGTCGCCAGAAACCTACAGGTCAATATCGGGTTAGCAACAAATGGGTGACATTTTTGAACGCATTTTGATGTTGAAAGACACACCGTTCTTTTCAGAGGTTAACACCGATGATTTGCACGTCGTTGCCCAGGAGATCCAGGAAGAGGCCTATCTTTCCGGCGATCGCGTTTTCGATATTTATGATCCCAGCGATCGCGTATACATTATTCGAAGCGGCAAGGTGGGGATCTCGATCGAAGAAGACCCTGGCAGCAAAGAATTCATCACAATTCTGGGTGAGCGGGAGTGCTTTGGTGAAATGGGGGTTCTTGATGACGAGCCGCGGTCGGCCACAATACATGTGATAGAAGATGCCGTATTGCTGGTATTGGAGAAAACAAAATTGCGTGGCCTGATCGCCACATACCCCGAGTTAAGTCTGGGGATCATGCGCAGCCTGACTGCTCGCCTGCGCGAATCCAATCGCCGCCAAACCTGAAAGCAGCGGTTAACAGGGCAACACGATGAAAATATACTGGTTGTCTGCATTGTTAATACTTGTCGGGAACATGTGGTCTCCCGTCGCAGTATCATCCCCGGATCGGAAAAATGATCCCCACTATCTCGCCGTCGGCTTCTTTGATTTGCATGTGTGTAACTGGCCAGAGCGCAAGCCATTTTTCCTCGCGGTATTTTCGAGCTACCAATATGATCATGTCAGGCGAGTTACCGTGGACGCGCCGGATGGAACGACTGTCGGGGAAATCGACCTGACAAAGTTTCGCATTGTCGACAAGAAGGGCAAGCTTCGTAAAAAGGTTTTCCTGACGAAGATGGCACTACCCGAAGCGGCAGCCGATGGCTGGTATCGCGCCGAAATAGAAATGGATGATGGCAGCCGTCATGTCGCAAGGGACCTGGTCGAGATTGCGATTATGGAGCGGGCACAACATCGCGTGCCGCCACACAAGTCCGCAAATATTGATCCGCCACGTGAGTTTCGTTGGGCAGCTGTCCCCGGCGCCAGGTTCTATCGTGTGTTTATCCGCGACCTGTGGGATGACGAACGCGTGATTCATTCTTCCAAAGTGATCACCGAATCACGGTACCTGGTACCACCGAATCTGTTAAAAGCCGGCGGCTACTACGGCTGGAAGGTGCATGCGCGCGATGTGAATGAGGATACCGAGCGCGGCGATTTCAACCACGGATCGCTCACTGATTATATCGAATTCAGTGTAAAGCCCTGATTCCAAGCTGCGCCACCTGCGAGATCACTCATTTTACCTGCAGCATTCAGCTGATATGATTAATGGTTAACGGATAGATTCACAGGGAACCAAGAACAAGGGGGCAAAAATGCAGAACAATCAGCCAGTTTCCTCGGCGTATCTTGCGAGTCACAGGAGCTCAAAGCTCATCACCGTTTTGTTAATGCTGACCGTCATCGGCAGCCTGTTCGGCGCAGCGAATGCAATGGCGGATGACTTCCGTTCATTTGGTGTCGAAATCAGCAATGATGACAACTTGAGTCGTTCACAACCGGGCGAGGAGAGGGCTAGTACCGGGCTTTCAGGAATCTACTCTCTCGGTAACCGAAAACAGTTAAGTGACACTAGCAGTCTTAATCGAATTTACCAATTGGGTGCCGCCTATTACTCTGCCTATTCCGGTTACTCCAATTTGTCGGCTGAAGCACAGTTTTCTTATAAAAAGAAAATGGGCCTCGGGCCAGATGCGTGGTGGTGGAGTGGTGGTGCCAACGCAGGTTATGCATTTTATAGTGACTCGGATCGCTCTAATCTATTCATTACCGCTGATTTATCCGTAGGAAAACGTTTTGGCAATCGAGTGGAAGTCGCAGCAGGTTACGCCGCCGATATGGCATCAGCCGGGAATGTGGTTTATAGCATCGCGGGCCAGGGACCGGAAATGAGCATCGACTTTACCTTGACTGAACAATGGTTGGTCTACGCAAACTGGAAAAGCCGGACCGGAGACTCTTGGATGGCCAGTAGCGCCGATCCGGGTGGCATTGACAAAGCCCCGCCGATACCGGATTCGACGTTTGGTGGTTATGGTGCGTATCGAAAAGATACAACCGGTACGGAAATGACCTACGGTGCCAACTACCTGTTGGGAGATCATTCGTCGATTGATTTCAGCTATATGAAGCGCTCGGTGCAGGTAACGGGAACGTCTTCATGGTACTACAATAGTATTTATTTGATCAGCTATGTCAGAGACCTTTAGCAGTAAAACACGGAGTCAAGCGTGACCGTTCAACGCTTGCTGGTTGCGTTGGCAACTTTGACCTGTTTTCTACCCCCACAAGTACTGGCCGCCAATGTGCAGGTTAAGGTGGTAGATCACAATGGCGAGCCACTTGAGCATGCCGTGATTTCCCTCACGTATTCCGGGTCTGCGGCAAGGGCGAACAATATCGGTCAGCGTGCGATCGACCAGATAGACAAGGAGTTCGTACCCCACGTGCTGGTAGTGGAAAAAGGCGCGTCGGTGTTTTTTCCGAACAAGGACGATATTCGTCATCACGTCTATTCGTTCTCCAAACCGAAGGAATTTGAGCTACCCCTTTACAAGGGCACGCCGGCAAAGCCAGTCGTGTTTGACAAGACAGGAGTAGTCAAACTCGGCTGCAACATTCACGACTGGATGCTCGGATATATTTACGTCGTCGATACGCCGTACTTTGCAGTAACCGACGATACCGGCGGGGCGGTTGTTACCAATCTTCCGGCAGGTAATGTCATTGCGCACCTGTGGCATCCACGGATGAAGGCTGCGCGCGATACGAACGCGAAGAAAATAACGCTGACCCCAACGCAGACTGCTTCGTTGGACTATCAGATCAAGGTACGAAAAGAGTTTCGTGTTCGTCGTGCGCCACGAGCCGGCGGTCGTAAGTATTAATCGATCCTGACCCTGAATCGAAATTACCGGGAGTTCGGTAAGACGATATGCCGTTACACTTCAAAAGCTTTCGTACCCGCTTGCTGGTCCTGTTTCTCGGTCTGTTGGCGGTCGTTCAGGTCGCCGCCTTCCTGATTGTTAATACCGCCACGACCAGGAGTGCGCGAGGACAAATCGATGCCGCGCTGGTTACCACCGCCGAGAGTTTCCGCGAACTCCTGAAGGAGCGTAGCAGCAGCCTACTGGTGGCCGCCCGCCTGCTTTCAGGAGATTTCGCCTTCAAAAAGGCCTATTCAACGCGCGAACACGAGACCATCCTGTCTGCACTGAACAATCATCGCCATCGAATCGGTGCCGACATGATGTTCCTGGTCAGCCTCGACGAGATGGTAATTGCTGATACCTTGCATCCGGACCAGCACGGAACGCCCTTTTCCTTTTCGACATTGATCGGGGCGGCAGAGGAAAATGAGTATGGCGAGGCAGCGACGGTGCAGCTGGTGGATGGTAGGCCGGTGCAGCTGGTTATCGTGCCGTTGTTAACGCCAACACCAGACGCGTGGATTTGTGTCGGTTTCAACATCGACAATCGTATGGCGCGGGGGTTGAAGGAAATCAGTAAGTCGGAAATTTCATTCGTTACGCATAGCGATAGCGATCAGTGGGCGACTGCCGCATCAACCTTGTCCGAGCAGGCTATACCGGACCTGAAGGCGGCGCTGGCGCAGCGCATCTGGCAGGCCAATGCCAGCACTATCTTTACCCAGTCCGGTGAGCACTATGTGTCACTGGTTGTACCGCTGGAAAAATCTGCCGACCGCGTGCTGGCGGTACTGCAGCGCTCCCTTGATCTCGCTCTGGCGCCGAGTCGCCAGCTCAGCCTGCTTCTGGCCGGCCTGTTCGCGCTGGGGATTTCACTGTCTGCGGTTGCGGCAGTGGTCATCGCGCGGCGCGTAACGAAGCCGGTGTTGACGTTGGTAGAGGGTGCTCATCGGGTGAAAGATGGTGACTTTGAGCAGCCGGTGCTAGTTGAGCAGCAGGACGAGTTGGGCGAATTGGCGAATTCTTTCAATACTATGATGAGCGGGCTGGCCGAGCGGGATCGCGTCCGCGATCTGCTTGGCAAAGTGGTATCCATGGAGATTGCTGAAGAACTGTTAAGCAAGGATATCGAGCTGGGTGGCGAAGAACGAGAGGTCACCATTCTCTTTTCCGATGTGCGCAACTTTACCGAGCTATGTGAGAACCGTTCACCGCAAGAAGTCCTGTCAATACTCAACGCCTACCTGACTCGTGTCAGCAACGTGATCGAATCGCAGGGTGGGGTTGTCGACAAGTTTATCGGCGACGCCGTCATGTCATTGTTCGGCGCGCCACTCAGTCATGCAGACGATGCCTCGCGCGCACTGCGTACCGCGACGGGTATGTGTGCGGCATTGCAGGAGCTGAACAAAGAGTTTCGTCAGCAGGGTCGGCCGGAGCTGTCCATTGGTATCGGGATTAATACGGCGGTGGTGGTCGCCGGCAACATGGGCTCGCAAACAAGGCTGAATTACACGGTGATAGGCGATGGTGTGAACCTGGCATCGCGACTGGAGGGACTGACCAAGTATTACGGTGTGCCGGTTGTGGTTTCCAGGGACACTCGGAATGCGGCACCGGAGTTTATTTACCGGGAGCTGGACCTCGTTTGCGTCAAGGGCAAAAAGGAGCCGGTCGCGATTTATCAACCGATTGTTTGCAAGGCCGACGAAGCAGCCGATACCGTTGCGACAATTCAGGCCTACGAGGCATGCCTGCAACACTATCGTGATCTGAACTGGGATGCCGCGATTGAAGGCTTCACAGCGCTCGCTCTGAAACAGCCGGATGATTATTTATATCAGCTGTATTTGCAGCGTCTCGAAAAGTTCCGGAGTAATCCACCCCCACCAGACTGGGATGGTGTATTCGCCTTTTCGGAAAAATAGCCCCAGATTTCACCAATGAATCTGAAGGGAGCGTTGACTCCCCGCAGCGTCGGGCTGAAACTGAACCACGTGGCAGTATCCATCAGGAGACCTGAATGAGTGAAACCAAGACAGAGTTTTACGTAACCGGTATGACCTGCAACGGTTGCATCAAAAAAGCAACGGAAGCGTTAAGCCAGATACAGGGTTACGAATCCGCCAGTTTCGATCTGGAGCAGGGCACAGGAGTGGTCGTCGGAGACATCGATCCGCAGGCCGCCACCCAGGCGCTTACAGAAGCTGGTTACCCGGCGGTCGTAAAGAGCGCCTGACAGGGCCACCGCGATGAACGCCGCCGAAAAAGACCCGATTCGCCTGTCCATTTCCGGCATGACTTGCGCAGGCTGTGTCGCAACCGTCGAGCAGGCGCTGCAGAACGCACCGGGGGTCGAGCAGGCCAGCGTCAATTTCGCCGAGCACACGGCCACCGTTTCCGGTAGCGCCAAGGTCGAAACCCTGATCAAGGCGGTGAAGGATTCGGGTTACAGTGCGGCAGAATTGCGCGGCGCTGAAGACGAGCAGGAGAAAGAAGCCGCCGAGTTTGCCCACTACCGCAAGTTGCTCAGGCAAGCGGCAGTCGCCGGTATTGTCGGTATCCCATTGTTTATTTCTGGCGTGCTCGGGCATATGCCCGGGATGGCAACGCAAAATGAACGCCTGTTCTGGTTGGGCATCGGTGTTGCCACGCTGTTCGTTCTGATCTATTCCGGCAGGCATTTTTATGTTGGTGCGTGGAAGGCGTTCCGCAATCACAATGCCAATATGGATACCCTCATCGCTCTCGGCACGGGTACCGCGTGGGTGTATTCCATGTTGATTACACTTTATCCCGAGATCGTCCCCAGCCTGGCGCGGCATGCCTATTTCGAGGCGGCGACGATTATTATCGCATTGATCAATTTCGGCTCGGCGCTGGAAATGCGCGCGCGTGGCAAGACCTCGGAGGCGATCAAGCGCCTGATTGGCCTTCAGCCCAAAACCGCGCGTGTGATTCGTGACGGTGTCGAGCAGGATATCCCGATTGAAGACGTCGGTCTGGACGAGACCCTGCGTGTTCGCCCGGGCGAAAAGATACCGGTAGACGGCCATATCATTGATGGTCATTCGTCGGTCGACGAGTCGATGCTGACCGGTGAACCCCTGCCGGTAGAGAAAAAGGTAGGCGACGAAGTGGTGGGCGGCACCATCAACAAGTCCGGCAGCTTCCTGTTCCAGGCCAAGCGCATCGGACGCGACACGGCACTGGCGCGAATTATCGAGATGGTGCGCCAGGCGCAGAATTCGAAACCGGCCATCGGCCGCCTGGCCGACAAGATTTCTTCAGTCTTTGTCCCGTCGGTATTAATCATTTCCGTTGTTACGTTTGTGGTCTGGGCCAACTTCGGACCGGAACCGCGCCTGAGTTATATGCTGGTGTCGACCATGACCGTGCTGATAATTGCGTGTCCGTGTGCGCTGGGGCTGGCAACCCCGATTTCTGTCATGGTCGGGGTGGGCAAGGCAGCTGAATATGGCGTACTGATCCGCAATGGCGAAGCGCTGCAGGCAGCGGGCAAGCTTACAATGGTCGTGCTGGATAAAACCGGCACCGTTACCGAGGGCAGCCCGACAGTCACTGATATCGTTACTGCTGATCGCTGGCAAGAGAGCGAGGTGTTGCGATTTGCCGCCAGCATCGAGGGCGGTTCCGAGCACCCGCTGGCGGAAGCCATTGTCGATGCCGCCAGAGCCAGGGGCCTGGAACTCGAGTCGGCGTCCTCGTTCGAGGCCGTTGCCGGCCATGGTGTCACCGGCAGCGTGAGCGGCAAGACAGTGGCACTGGGCAATGAGAAGCTGATGCTTGCCCATGGTGTAGACATCGATGAGCTGGCGACTGATGCCGAGATCCTGGCCCTTACCGCGCAGACGCCGATGTTCCTGGCAGTGGATGGCAAACTGGCGGGATTGGTCGCAGTCTCGGATCCGATCAAGAAGGATTCGAAATCGGCCATTGAACGCCTGCATCGGAAGGGAATTAAAGTGGTAATGCTCACTGGCGACAATCAGAAAACCGCAAACGTGGTCGCGGAGCAGGTGGGCGTGGACGAGGTGATTGCCGATGTCCTGCCCGAAGACAAGGCCGGCAAGGTGGCAGAATTGCAGGAGCGGGGCGACATCGTCGGCATGGTCGGCGATGGTATCAACGATGCGCCGGCGCTTGCCCGCGCCAATATCGGTTTCGCCATTGGTACCGGGACCGATGTGGCGATAGAAAGCGCTGACATTACCCTGATGCGCGGTTCACTCCATGGCGTGCCGGATGCCATCGATATTTCACGTGCCACCGTGCGCAATATCAAGCAGAATCTGTTCGGTGCCTTTGTCTACAATACCCTTGGTATTCCCGTGGCGGCGGGTATCCTGTTTCCGTTTTTCGGCATTCTGCTCAATCCCATCATTGCTGGCGGTGCCATGGCCATGTCGTCGGTGACAGTGGTCAGCAACGCCAACCGGCTGCGGTTTTTCAGGGCCGGAGGCAAGAAATGAATATCGTAGCGATCAATGCCGGGAGTCTGGTTTTCATCATCCTGATTATCTGGTGGTTCTGG